>LNFM01001380.1_pt1 | contig 31054 bp, 32 predicted proteins | sample 596031 | NCBI WGS metagenome assembly LNFM01 (sample SAMN04254537, study PRJNA301005) | activated carbon metagenome | isolation source: dual media filters at the Ann Arbor, Michigan drinking water treatment plant | place: USA: Ann Arbor
CGGCCGCACTCCATCTTGAAGTCGACGAGGCGGATGCCGACGCCCAAGAAAAGGCCGGAGAGGAAATCGTTTACGCGGATCGCGAGCGCGATCACGTCGTCGATTTCCTGCGTCGTGGCCCAGCCGAAGGCGGTGATGTGCTCTTCGGAGACCATCGGGTCGTTCAGCTTGTCACTCTTGTAGTAGAATTCGATGATCGAACGCGGCAACTGCGTGCCTTCCTCGATGCCGAGGCGGGTGGCTAACGAGCCGGCCGCGACGTTGCGCACGACGACTTCAAGAGGAATGATTTCCACTTCGCGGATCAACTGCTCGCGCATGTTCAGCCGGCGCACGAAATGCGTCGGCACGCCGATGTCGTTCAGCTTCTGAAAGATGTATTCCGAAATACGGTTGTTGAGCACGCCTTTGCCGTCGAGGATTTCGTGCTTCTTCGCGTTGAACGCGGTGGCATCGTCCTTGAAATACTGGATCAGCGTTCCCGGCTCGGGACCTTCGAAAAGGTCCTTGGCCTTGCCTTCGTAGATGCGGCGGCGGCGGCTCATTGGGGTGTACCGTGTCTTCAAAAAATCCATATCGAACCGGGACTCCGGGCGTGCGCGAACAAGAAATCGTCTGGAAAACCGGGGTTTCCGCGGAGGAAAACCCGGCGACTCCGCCGGGCTTTCGCGCTCGTTCGACCCTATCCGAAGGCTCCGGGCAATACAAATTGCCGATCACCTTGTTCTTTTCTTTGGGCTTCTGCATGGCCGATTGACGCAGTTGAAATAGGATGTTTCGGCCTATATTCAACGGCGGGACTCAGTAAAACCTACGAAAGCGAGAACGACCGATGAGCACGTTCGACAAGCGTCAAGAGGGCTTTGAGAAGAAGTTCGCGCTGGACGAGGAACAGAAGTTCAAGGCGACCGCGCGCCGCAATCGCAAGCTGGGCGCCTGGGTTGCCGAGAAGATCGGGCTCTCGGGAGCTGAAGCCGAGGCCTATGCAAAGTCGGTAGTTGCCGCCGACTTCGAGGAAGCGGGTGACGACGACGTGTTCCGCAAAGTGCGTGGCGATCTCGACGCCAAGGGCCAGCAGGGCGTTTCCGACGCGGACATCCGCGCGAAGATGGACACGTTGCTCGCCGAAGCGGCGGCAGAAATCAAAGCCGGAACATAATCGCGAAGTTCTCGCGAGTGAGCGCGCGGCGAAACTGTGTCCGCGCGCTGAATATCCATTCACCTAGATTGCTGCGAATTCACGGGTCCTAGAGGAACCGGGAATGTAAATTCTGCGTTCACTACTTGGTGCAATTCGCACCATTGAAAGGAACGCCGATGTTCACGAAGCGTCCGGCACTTGTCGCCGCCGCATTTTTTCTCTCCGCAAGCGCAGTCTCCGCGGCACCGCTCGCATTGCCGGGCAACGTGAATCTGCGTTGGGGGCCCGGCATCGAATATCCGGTGCAGATCGTTGTGCCCGAAGGCACTGTGATCGATGTGCAGCGCTGCGACGAGTTGTGGTGTGAAGTGACCTGGGAAGAGTATCAGGGCTTCATGAACCGCGACGTGATCGGGCTCGGCGAGGGTAATCAATATCCGCCACAGGTCTTCGGCCCGGCTCCTCCTCCGGCCTATGTCACCGTGTTCGAAGGCTATTACTACGACGACGAACTCGATTACGCGTATGGGCCGTCGTTCGGCTTCCGCTATTACGGCGGCTTCCATGGCCGTTATAATTCGCGGCTTGCGGTGCATTCGCGCGGAGAATCAAGAGCGCGGAACCATAGCCGCAACGTTTCGGCGATCAGCTTCCATAATCCGCAGACTTCGGCGGCGGCGGGCCACAATCGCGCGATCTCGCAGGCGGTGACGCATAACCGCGCCGAGTCGCGGCTGCTTCGCCAGAACAACAACCGCGACGAACTGCGTAAGCGTATTCGCGATCAGAACCAGATCACGCGTGAGCAGAAGGACTTGAAAGTCGATCGTCGCGAATTGCGCGAGCAGAAGCAGGACCTTCGCGATCAAAAGCAAGACTTGCGCGACCAAAAGAAGGACCTTCGGCAGGATCAGAAGAACCTGCAGCAGGAGCAGAAAAAAGAGCTTCGTGAGGACCGCAGGGAACTTCGGCAGGATCAGAAGAACGAGCAGCCGAAAGCGATCATCAATCAGCAGAAGAACGTGCAGCCGCGTAACTTGCAGCAGCAAAAGAACGTGCAGCCTCGCATTCAGCAACAGAAGAATGTGCAGCCGCGTAACCTGCAGCAGCAGAAGAACGCGCAACCACGCAACTTGCAGCAGAACCGGCCGCAAATTCAGAATCGACCGCAGATTCAGAACAGGCCGCAGATGCAGCAGCGCCAGCAGATCCAGCGATCGGCGCCGCCGCAGCGAGCCGCGCCACCGGCGAAGCAAAAGCAGAAGCAGAACAACTAATCGGAAGGGCGGCTGAAGAGCCGCCCTTTTTTATTTTCCGAACACTCTTGCGAAGATCGTATCGACGTTCGCGAGGTGATGGCCGAGATCGAAGCAGGCGTCGATCTCCCGTGCACTCAATAGCTTTCCGACATCGGCGTCCGCTTTGAGCGAGTCCTGAAAGTTCGCGCCGGCGTCCCATGTTTTCATCGCGTTGCGCTGGACCAGACGATACGCGTCCTCACGCGCCATACCCTTGCGGGCGAGTGCAAGGAGCACGCGCTCGGAATGGACGAGACCGCCGAACATCTCGAGATTCCGCTTCATGTTTTCCGGATAGACCACAAGCTGTTCGATCAATCCGGCAAGGCGGTTTAGCGCGAAGTCGAGCGTGACGGTCGCATCCGGGCCGATCATGCGCTCGACCGAGGAATGCGAAATGTCGCGCTCATGCCAGAGCGCCACGTTCTCCATCGCGGGCATCGCATAGGCACGCACCATGCGCGCCAGACCGGTGAGATTTTCGGAGAGCACCGGGTTGCGCTTGTGCGGCATCGCCGACGAGCCTTTCTGGCCCGGCGAGAAAAATTCTTCGACTTCTTTGACTTCCGTGCGCTGCAAGTGGCGGATTTCCGTCGCCAGGCGCTCCATGGAAGAAGCAATCACGCCGAGCGTCGCGAAGAACATCGCGTGACGGTCGCGCGGGATGACCTGTGTCGAGACCGGCTCGACCTTCAATCCCATTTTCTCTGCGACATAGGCTTCGACCTTGGGATCGATGTTCGCAAACGTGCCGACCGCGCCGGAGAGGGCGGCAGTCGAAACTTCTTCTTTCGCGCGGAGCAGACGCTCCTTGCCGCGCGAAAACTCGGCATAAGCTTCCGCCATCTTGAGTCCGAAGGTCGTGGGCTCAGCGTGAATGCCATGCGAGCGTCCGACGCAGACAGTGTTTTTGTGTTCGAGTGCGCGTTTTTTGAGCGCAGCAAGCAACTTATCGAGATCGGCAAGCAACAAATCCGCAGCGCGCGTGAGCTGTACGTTCAGACAAGTGTCGAGCACGTCGGACGAAGTAAGACCAAGATGAACGAAACGCGCTTCCGGGCCGACGATTTCGGCAAGATGTGTCAGAAACGCGATGACGTCGTGCTTCACTTCGCGCTCGATCGCGTCGATGCGCGTAATATCGAACTTCGCGTCCTTGCCCTTGGCCCAGATCGTCTTCGCCGCATCCTTCGGAATGACGCCAAGCTCCGCCATCTTGTCGGCGGCGTGCGCTTCGATTTCGAACCAGATCTTGAAGCGGGTTTCGGGCGACCAGATCTGTACCGCTTCGGGGCGGCTGTAGCGCGGGATCATTTCACACTCATGCTGCGGCGCGCGGTTGTGCGGCGCGGATCGCGTCGATGTTCTTCTTGTATTGCTCAGGCCCGCCTTTGTAGATCGCGGAGCCAGCGACGAGAACATTTGCACCGGCGTTTGCGGCAAATGGCGCGGTCTCGGCAGTGATACCGCCATCAACTTCGAGATCGATCGGACGGTCGCCGATCAGCTTGCGCAGTTTCGCGATCTTTGCGGTAGCAGCGGGAATGTAGCTTTGCCCGCCGAAGCCGGGGTTCACGCTCATCACAAGGATAAGATCGAGCTTGTCGAGCACATACTCGATCGTGCTTTCCGGCGTCGAAGGGTTCAGCGCTACGCCTGCCTTCTTGCCGAGATCGCGGATCACGGAGAGCGAGCGCTCGAGATGCGGGCCGGCTTCCGGGTGAATGGTAATGATGTCCGCGCCCGCTTCCGCAAACGCCGCGAGATACGGATCGGCGGGAGCGATCATCAGATGCACGTCGAGGATTTTCTTGGTGTGCGGGCGGACCGCTTTGACGATCGCGGGTCCGAGCGAGATGTTCGGGACGAAATGCCCGTCCATCACATCGACATGGATCCAGTCGGCGCCAGCCTGATCGGCTGCGCGCACTTCCTCGCCGAGTTTCGCGAAGTCGGCGGCGAGGATCGAAGGCGCAATCAAGAGGGGACGAGTCGGCATTTCGGCGGCTCCAGAAGGTGGCCGTAACGCTAGTGGAGTGGATTTGACATTCGCGCCCCCTTACAGCGGGTTCGCAACGCGAATGTCAAATCCAAAACTCCACTAGAAACATATATTTGATAGTGGTCCTTTGATCCTAACATTCGCAAAGGAGCGTCGCTGTAAGGGGATGCGAATGTTAGGATCGGACCACTATTATTTGCCGCCCGGCAACCGCTTGTCCATGAGACGGTGAACAACGGGTGCGACGAGCGCGGGCAGGAGATAGATTGGAAACTGGGCGACCGCGAAATAAATCCAGGTTAGCTCCGGCAAACCGCTTCCGGCGGCGGCGACCATCACGCCCATGTTCCGGTGCGCGGAGGAGAAGCCGAGCGCCAGCGACTTTTTCAGCCCCTCGCGCCAGAAGATCAGCGTGGTAAGCGCATAAATTCCGATGGCAATGGCGAAAGCGAGCGCGGTAAGGCTTGCCACCAGAAGTGGCTCCTTGACAGCGCGGATAGTAACGCCATCCATCGCGGTGACCCCGAACAGGAACAGCAAGAGTGCGTTCACCCCATCGATTGAGCCCTTGTTGGCGGCAATTTTCTCGTTGCCGAGCCAAAACCGCAAAAGCAACGCCGTGAAGAAGGCGCCTCCGAGAATCGCCAGCAGCCGCAGCACAAGCTGCGCGACATCGAGGTTTAATACGCCTCCGGCAAAATAGGAGACGATGAAGGGTGCGAGCAGCGGTGTCGCCGCCGTGCAGACGATCAGCACCGCGAGCGTCAGCGCAGTGTCCAGGCGCAGAAGTGCCGCGAAGGCGGTGGAAGCCATGATCGGCGGCGCTGCGAGATACATCATCAGGCCGAGAGCGACACCGGGGCCAAGCCGGTCGATGCCGGTGTAGGGCAAGGCCAATCCGAAGAGTACCGGCGTCAGCACCATGATCCCGATGCACGCAACCGCCACGAGCAGGGGGGCTTTGAACCGCGCCCGTAACTCCGACGGATCGACGCGAAGGAATGCGAAGACGAGGAGCAGGAAAATAGCAGCGGTGAATATGGGTTTCAGAGCGCTCGCGAGCGGCGGTATCGCGAGCCCGATCAGGATGCTGGCGGCGGCTACCTTGGTGCCCTTTCGGCCGAGCCATTCGAGGCTAGATTTCAGGGGCATTGGCGACCGGCGTGAACTATTCCCATTCTTTCCGTAGCTTAGCGGTTAGGCGCGTGATTTGCCTGTGGATCGGTGTCAAACGGTCTGGAAACTGCCAAAATCGATCAATAGATATATCCTATGAGCCAAAAGAAAAATGTTATCGTTCTAGGGGCAGGTATCGTCGGCATATCGGCGGCGCTCCACCTGCAAAAACGTGGCGTCGCGACCGTGCTCGTGGACCGGCAAGGTCCAGGCGAGGGCACGTCCTATGGCAATGCCGGGATCATCGAGGGCAACACGCTGTTCCCGTACCCCTTTCCGCGCAGCATCCGGGCGCTGACACGCGTCGCGCTGAAACTTGCGACGGAAGCGAATTATCACGCGGGCTTTCTGCCGCGGATCGCGCGCTGGCTCTGGAATGTGCGCGCCGCAACCACGCCGGAGGGATTAGAAAACTCGGCGCGAACGATGCGGCCGCTGTTCGAGAATGCGCTCGCCGAGCATGAGCGGCTCGTCGAAGCCGCGGGCGCGCAGAAATATCTGCGCCATACCGGCTGGCTCCGCGTATATCGCAGCGAAAACGCGCTCGACAAACTGGCAAAGGAGCTTGCGCTCGCCGACGAATACGGAATTCCATACGAGAAGCTCTCCGTGGAGCAATCGCTCGCGCTCGAACCTTCGCTGTCGCCTGTGTTCAAACACGGCGTGCTGTGGCCCAAAGCGGCGAGCTATTCCAATCCGCTCGCGGTCTCGCGCGCTTTCAACGCGCATTATCTTTCGCTCGGCGGCCAGAACGCGAAGGGCGATGCAAAAACTCTAAAGCGCGCAAACGGCGGCTGGTCGGTCACAACCGACGAAGGCGAAGTGCACGCCGAAGAAGCGGTGGTTGCGCTCGGGCCTTGGTCGCCGGATATTTTGCAGCCGCTCGGCATCGACCTGCCGCTCGCCGTGAAACGCGGCTATCACTGGCACTTTGCCGCGAAAGGCAACGCGTCGCTGTCGCGGCCGGTGCTGGATGCCGAAGTCGGTTTCATTCTCGGGCCGATGGAGCAGGGCATCCGCATCACGACGGGCGCGGAGTTCGCGCATCGCGACGCGCCGCCGACGCCGGTGCAGATCGACCGCCTGATGCCCTATGCGAAAGATCTGTTCCCGCTCGGCGAGCCGGTGGAGCCGAAGCCATGGCTTGGCGCACGTCCGTGCTTCTGGGATTCGCGTCCCGTGATCGGCCGTGCGCCGGGACAGAAGGGCTTGTGGCTCGACTACGGTCACGGCCATTCAGGGCTGACGCTCGGGCCGGTCTCCGGGCGATTGCTCGCGGAAATGATGACGGGTGCTACGACGTTCATCGATCCTACGCCGTTCGCAGCCGAACGCTTCCTGAAAAATTAAGCGCCGTATTTATCCTTCCACGACGGCAGCGAGCCGGGAAACTTGAGCGCAGCTGCTTCATAGACGCCGCGTGCAATCGCTCGCGCAAGGCATTGCGCGGCAATCGCGCCGAGGCGCGCGAGGCCATGTATCGGGTCGTCGAGTTTCTTCCTGCCGGTTGCGGCGGCGAAGACCGCGTCGCCATCGAGCGGCGTGAAGACGGGATGGATTGCCATCGCAAATCCGGCGCCAGCCATGACCGCGAGACGTTTTGCTTGCGCTTTCGTCAGCGCCGCATCGGTTGCAACCAATGCAATCGTTGTGTTCTGCCGTAGATCGCCTTTCAGTGCGGTTGAAATGTTCGGTTGCTGCTTGGGAAAGCCGCGTCCACCGAACTCATTATTCTGTTCGAAGGCGGCGGCGAAGAAATTTCCTTCTTCTCCGAGCGTCACGCGGCCCGCCGCGTTCACCGCGACGACTGCACCGACGGTGAATCCATCAGGCGACATTGCCGATGCCGAACCGATGCCGCCTTTCAGATTCTGCGTTTTTGCGCCGTAGCCCGCTCCGGCAGTTCCTAGTTTGAAATCTTTCCCGGCTTTTTGCGCTGCTGCGTAACCGAGGTCGCGATAAGGCGGGAAGCGGCCCCAGTTCTTGTCGCCGCCGGAATGAAGATCAAACAAAATTGCACCCGGCACGATCGGAATATTCGCGGTGCCGACCGCAAAGCCGCGGCCTTGCTCCGCCAGCCACGCTTGCACCCCCGCGCCGGCATCAAGCCCAAATGCCGAGCCGCCGGAAAGTGCGAGACCGTCGATGCGATCGACGGTCGCGACCGGATCCAGCAAATCGAGTTCGCGCGTGCCCGGCCCGCCGCCGCGAATGTCGGCGGAGGCAACCGCGGGCTCTTCGAATATGATCGCAGTGGTGCCGCTAGCTAACTTTGCATCGTCGGCATGGCCGACAAGAACGCCTGCGACATCGGTAATCAGATTTCTCATGTCAGATTTCCCATGGCGGCGACTAAAACCCGGCAGCCGTGGCCCGGCAAGCATCACGATCCGGCGAGCGGGCTTGCTTCCGGTGCGCGGCCCGCGCAAGAAGCCTGCCCATGACCGAAGTTTCGCTCACAGCCGCGCTCATCGCTGGCCTCTTGAGTTTTCTTTCACCTTGCGTGTTGCCGCTGGTGCCGCCTTATCTCGCCTATCTCGCGGGCACGAGTTTCGACGAACTCGCCGCACGCCGGAGCGTCTCGCGCGTGGCCAGGCGTGAGATCGCGGCGGCTTTCCTTTTCGTGCTTGGCTTTGCGACCGTTTTTGTCGCGCTTGGTGCGACCGCATCCGTAATCGGCGGATATCTGCGTGAGTGGTCTTACTGGCTTTCGATCGCTGCCGGTCTCGCGATCATCGCGATGGGTCTGCATTTTCTCGACATCTATCGCATCGCGTTTCTCTACCGCACGACGCGGCTGCAGCCGAACGAGCCGGTCGGCTTGTGGGGCGCATATGTGATGGGTCTGGCGTTTGCGTTCGGCTGGACGCCGTGCATCGGGCCGGTGCTCGCCGCGATCCTCGCGGTTGCCGCATCCGAGAACACGGTTGCGAAAGGGGCGGGGCTGCTTGCCGTTTACTCGCTTGGCCTCGGCATTCCGTTCGTGCTTGCCGCTTTTGCGCTCGATGCATTTCTCGGTGTATTCGCGAAGATGCGTGCGAGGCTCGGCACTATCGAGAAAATCATGGGCGCGTTTCTCGTGCTTACCGGAATCGCATTTCTTACCGGCTGGATCAACGCATTCGGCTTCTGGCTGCTGGAAATGTTTCCGGGGCTTGCAGCATTCGGATAAAGAAAAAGCCCGCCGTCTCCGGCGGGCTTTCGTTTCGTGTGTTGAAGAAACTTATTTCTTCAGTTCGGCATAAGTGCCGTCGGCTTTCCATTCGTACATCACGTAGTCGGTGACGGTGATGTCGCCCTTGGCGTCATAGGAAATTTCGCCGAGCACCGTGTTCCATTTGCCGGCACGGATCGTTTCCGCAACCTTCTTTGGATCGGTGGTGTTGGCTTTCGCAACCGCCAGCGCCCAGATCTGCATCGCGGCGTAGGTGTAGAGCGTGTAGCCTTCCGGATCGATGCCCTTGGCCTTGAACTTCTTCACGACCTCTGCAGCCGCCGGGCGATTGCGCGGATCGGAGCCGAAGGTCATCAGCACGCCGCCGGCGTGCTGGCCGGTGATCGCAGCGAACTGCTTATCGGCAAGCGCGTCGCCTGCCATCAGCAAGGTCTTCATGCCCTGATCGCGCATCTGGCGAAGGATCAGGCCGGACTCGGTGTGGTAACCGCCGACGAAGACGATATCGATGTCAGCCGCTTTCATGCGCGAGACGAGCGCGGTGAAGTCCTTGTCACCCTGCGTGTAAGATTCGCGCATCGCTTCAGTGACGCCGAGCGCGTTCACCGCCTTCTTGGTCTCGTTCGCGAGGCCCGCGCCGTAGGTCGATTTGTCGTCGAGGATCGCGATCTTCTTGCCCTTGAAATTGTCGACGAGATATTTTCCGGCAAGCGCGCCCTGCTGATCGTCACGGCCACAGGTGCGGAAGACGTTCCAGAGTTTGCGTTCGGTGAAGGTCGGATTGGTGGAGGCCGGCGTGATCTGAAGGACGTTGCCTTCCGCATAGGCTTCCGACGCGGGGATCGACGAAGACGAGCAGAAGTGGCCGAACACGACAGGTACTTTCTGACCAGCGAGACGATCAGCGGTCGCGCGGGCCTGCTTCGGGTCGCAGGCGTCGTCGCCGACGACGAGCTTCAACTGCTGCTTCAGCACGCCGCCCGCGGCGTTGAGATCTTCGAGCGCGAGCGTTGCGCCGTTCCTGAGTTGCTCGCCGAACGATGCGTATTGGCCGGTCATCGGGCCGGCGACGCCGACGGTAATCTGGGCATTAGCGGTCGTGCCGGTCGCGAGAACGGCGGCGGCAAACAAGCCAATGAGACGTGCGCTTTTCATAGTTTCTCCCTCTGAAACAAAGCGATGTTACGGATTGCTCCCGGCTATTCTTGGCGGGAATTTGCGGGTTGTCACGGTTTTTTATGCGGCTGTTACGCGCCGTAGTTTTACCGGCCACCTTCCAGGTAAGCGCTGCGGACTTCTGGGCGTTCAAGGAGTTCGCGGCCGGTGCCCTGCAAGGCGATGCGGCCATTCACCATGACGTAGCCGCGGTGCGCGAGCTTCAGCGCATGGAACGCGTTCTGCTCGACCAGAAAGATCGTGAGCTTCTCGCGTTGGTTCAGATCGCGGATCGCCGAGAAAATCTGGCGGACGATCAGCGGGGCGAGGCCGAGCGACGGCTCATCCAGCAGGAGCAGGCGCGGCCGACTCATCAGCGCGCGGCCGATGGCGAGCATCTGCTGCTCGCCGCCAGAGAGCGTTCCGCCGCGCTGGCTTGAGCGTTTTTCGAGGATAGGGAATAGCGAATAGACGCGCGCGAGCTCGCTTCGGAAGTCGCCGCCCTCGGCAGTGGCGGCTCCCATCTGCAAATTTTCGTAAACGGTCATGCGTGGGAAAATGCGGCGGCCTTCCGGCGACTGCGCGATCTTCATGCGCATGATTTCGTGGGTGGGAAGCTGCGTGATGTCGCGACCCTCGAAGACGATGCTGCCCTCGCGCGCCTGGGGATTGCCGCAGATCGTCATCATCAGTGTCGATTTTCCGGCGCCGTTCGCGCCGATGATGGTGACGATTTCGCCGGGCATCACCTCGACATCGATGCCTTTCAGCGCGGCGATGCTGCCGTAAAACGCGGATACACCTTTGATCGAGAGCAGGGGCTCGCTCACAGGCCGACCTCCGCTTCGACTTTCTCGACGGCATCTTCCTCGACGCCGAGATAGGCCGCGATCACTTTCTGGTCGTTGCGGATGTAATCCGGCGTGCCTTCGGAGATTTTCTTGCCGTGGTCGAGCACGACGACATGATCCGAAATCTCCATCACGACATTCATGTCGTGCTCGATCAAGAGAATCGAAGTCTTGGTCTCGTTCTTGATCGAGCGGAGCAGCACGTTCAACTCGTCCGACTCGCGCGGGTTCAGGCCGGCAGCCGGTTCGTCGAGGCAAAGCAGCACCGGCCGCGTACACATCGCACGCGCGATCTCCAAGCGGCGTTGTGCGCCATAGGGAAGACTACCCGCGGGATCGTCGGCGCGCTCTGTGAGTTGCGTTTTCTCGAGCCAGTGGCGCGCAAGCTCGACCGCTTCGCGCTCGGCCTTGCGATAGCCGGGCAGGCCGAACAAACCGAAGATCGTGTAGCCCGATGCGATCATCAGCCGGTTGTGTTGCGCGACCAGAAGGTTTTCGAGCGCGGTCATGCCAGCGAACAGGCGAATGTTCTGGAAGGTGCGGGCGACGTGAACGCGTTGCGCGATCTTGAAATCCGGCAATTTCTCCAGTGCGAATTTCTTACCGTCGTCATGCGTGACGTGAATGCTGCCGGAAGTCGGCTCGTAGAAGCCCGTGATGCAGTTGAAGACCGTGGTCTTGCCCGCGCCGTTCGGTCCGATCAGCGCGGTGATGTCGCCGCGTTTCGCGTTGAAAGAAAGATCGTCAACAGCGAGCAGCCCGCCGAAGCGCATGGTAAGATTTTGCAGCGAGAGGATCGGCGCGCTCGTCATCACCCGCGACCCTCCGTTACGTGCTCGACCGAGATCGTCTTTCGTTCTTTCAGGTAAGCAGTCGGTTCGCGGGTAGAGACGAGGCCGCGCGGACGCCATATCATGATGCCGACCATGGCGAAGCCGAAGATCACGAGACGGAACTGTTCGAACTCGCGGAACAGTTCAAAGCTCGCGGTCATCACGGTCGCGGCAATCGCAACACCGATCTGCGAGCCCATGCCCCCGAGTACGACAATTGCAAGGATCAGTGCGGACTCAGGGAAGGTGAAGGAATCCGGCGAGATGAAGCCTTGACGGGTTGCGAAGAAGGCGCCGGCAAAGCCGCCGAACATCGCGCCGATCGCGAATGCCGTGAGCTTCGTGTTGGTCGGGTTGATGCCGAGCGAGCGCACGGCGATTTCGTCTTCGCGCAGTGCTTCCCAGGCGCGGCCGACGGGGAGCTTGCGAAGCCGGATCGTGACCCAGTTCGTGATCAGCGCGAGTGCAAGGATCACATAGAACAGAAACACAGTGCGGTGCGTTGGATCGAATTCCAGCCCGAACTTCGCGGCGAAGCCGGTCTCCGTTGCGTTGAATGGAATACCAAAGAAGCTCGCACGCGGGATCGAGCCGATGCCGTTCGGGCCGTTGGTGAGGGAAACCCAGTTCAGCAGAACGATACGGACGATCTCGCCGAAGGCGAGCGTCACGATCGCGAGATAGTCGCCGCGCAGCCGCAAGACAGGAAAGCCGAGCAGGATTCCGAAGAACGCCGCGAACAGTCCCGCAAGCGGCAGGCACACCCAGAACGACCAGCCGTAAGCCTGCGCGATGATGGCGTAGGAATAAGCGCCGACGGCATAGAAGGCCACGTAACCGAGATCGAGCAAGCCCGCGAGGCCAACTACGATGTTCAGACCCCAGCCGAGCATCACATAGGTCAGAATGATGATCGCGATGCCGAGGAAATAGGGATTGTTGTAGAACGCGACCGGGAAGAGTGCCGCGAACACGAGCAACGCTGCGCTGAATCCGAACCGCACCCCGATCAGGATGGTTGCGACCGTAATCAGGATCAGCGGCCAGTCTTTCGGCGAAAAGAAAACCCAACCGCCGCCGATCAGCAGAAGTAGAACGACAAGCGCAATTTTGAATTCGCGCGCGAGGCTGCAGATCGCAGTCCATAGCGCGCCGAGATAATAACGAAGCGTCGTCGCGTTGTAATAGATCAGCGAAATCAGGAAGCGTCCTACAAAGACGATGCCGATGGTGGTTGCGAGTAACACGGGGCGTGTGAGCAGCCGCAACGGTCCGCGCGAGTCGTCGGTCAGAAAGCCGAGCAAAAGCATGAACAGGCCGAACGCGACGATGGCCGCGATCAGCGCATCTTTCAGCGCGTGCGAAAGCACCGAGGAGTTTCCGGTTCTTGCCGCGCTCATACTTTCTCGACTTCGGGCCGGCCAAGAATGCCGGTCGGCATGAAGATCAACACGACAATCAGGATCGAGAAGGCGGCGACATCTTTATATTGCACCGAGAAGTAGGCGGACCAGTACGTTTCGATCAGTCCGATCAATAGACCGCCGAGCATCGCGCCGGGCAGCGAGCCGATTCCGCCGAGCACGGCGGCGGTGAACGCTTTCACGCCCGCGACGAAGCCGATGTGGAAGTCGATCACGCCGTAATAGAGCAGGTACATCATGCCCGCGACCGAGGCGAGCGCAGCGCCGATCAGGAACGTCAGCGAGATCGTTCTGTTGGTATCGACGCCGACGAGTGCCGCCATTTTCAGATCCTGTTCGCAGGCGCGCATATCGCGCCCGAGCGAGGTCGAGGAAATGATCCACGTGAACCCGGTCATCAAAGCGAGCGTAGTGAGCACGATCAGAATCTGGATATTCGAGACTTGCACGACAAAACGATTGCCGAGATCGAGCACCGTATGCGTTCCGGTAATCAGCGGCTGCAAGGTTTTCACGCGTGCGCCCTGCGCGAGCTGTACATAGTTTTGCAGCACGATCGACATACCGATTGCCGAGATCAGCGGCGCAAGACGGAAAGAGCCGCGTAGCGGCCGATAGGCGATGCGCTCGACCGCCCAGCCGTAGAGCGAGGTGAGCAACATCGCGATCAGCAACATCAGGAACAACGCGAGCGGAATCGCGGTGATGCCAATCGCAACGAGGATCAAAAAGGCGATCAGCGCGATGAAGGTGCCGACCATGAAAATATCGCCATGGGCGAAATTGATCATGCCGATGATCCCGTAGACCATCGTGTAGCCGATCGCGACAAGGCCATAGATCGAGCCCAGCGCGAGGCCGTTGATCGATTGCTGGAGGAAATACTCCATCTATCCTTTCCGCACTTCTGCCGGTGCGGTCCCTTGCCCTGATGCGAAACTAGCTTGAAGCGTGGGCCCGCGCCAAATGCGGCATTAGCTTTTTCATCTCGCAAATGCGCGCATATGGCTCTCGCCACAGGATTTGGTCATGCAAGACCCGTGAAAGTTCCGGGGGAACGAAGCCGGAAAATGCGGGTTCACTTCTCAAGGGGAGGAACCCTCAAGGAGTAAACGTCCATGGCGAACAATCCCAATCAGGATAAAAACCAGCAGCAGGGCGGCCAGAAGCAGCAGCAAGGCGGCCAGCAGAACCAGCAGAACCCCAATCAGGGTGGGCAGCAGGGCGGCCAGCAAGGCGGCCAACAGCAGAAGCGCTAAACTCCTGTAACTAAAGGAAAAGCCCTGCCTGTTCGGCGGGGCTTTTTTGCGTAAAGCGTGTTGCAAAGGAACGCTTTTCTTTTGCTCCCCCGCTGACCTATTTTGTCGCCTATGAAGCGCGCCACTCTTCCCCTGTTCCACCTTTACGGCGATCCGCCGGACGATCAGGCGTTCGATTTCGTTCACATCGAGCGGCTGACCCATCGCTCGCCCGGAAATAACTGGGTGATTGCGCCGCACCGTCACCGCAATCTCTTCCAGATCATGCTGGTGGAGCAGGGCGGCGGCATACTCGATCTCGAGGCGGAGTCGATTAGTTTTGAGGCGCCGGTCGTGATGATGCTCGCGCCGACGGTGGCGCATGGCTTTCGTTTCAAGCCGAAAGTCACCGAAGGCTATGTCATCAATTTCACCGAGGACGTAACCGAGTCTCTCGGCGAGCAGGCGAATGTAGCGCTCGCGCGGCTGAAGCATCTCGCCGCGCAGCCCTTGCTGCCTGCTGCTACGCCGGAAGTCTCGCGGCTCTCCGCGCTATGCCGCGATCTTCTCGAAGAAGAATTTCTGGGCCGCGAAGGCTTTGAGGTTGCGATGCGCGCGATGCTCGCGCTGATCGGTGTCGAAGTCGCGCGCCTTGCCGCGAGCCGCGAATTGTCCGGCACGATCACGCTTGCGCCCGCGGACGCGACCGTCGAGGAATTGCGCCGGCTGATCGAAGAAAACTTCCGCTCGGAGCGGCAGATAGGCTTTTACGCGGGTAAGCTCGCAATGACAGCGGACCGGCTAAACGATCATGTGAAGCGTGCGACCGGCGTCACCGCCGGGCATCTGTTGCGGCAAAGATTATTGACCGAAGCCAAACGCCAGCTCGTATTCACGGATCTGACGATAGGCGAGGTCGCCTACGATCTCGCGTTCGCCGATCCGTCGCACTTTGCGCGCTTTTTCAAGAAGCAGACCGGCTCGACGCCGCAGGCATTCCGCGAAGCGTCGCTGCGCTCTCGCGGTACGCACTAGCTCTTTTCGATTTCCGCGAAGACCTGCGATGCTTCGTGCATGGCGGTGTTTGCCGCCGGCACGCCGCAATAGATCGCCTGCTGCAAGAGCAGCTCTTTAATGTCGTCCTTGGTGAAGCCGCCTTCGGTCATAGCGGCGCGTATATGCAGGCGATATTCTTCCCAGCGTCCTAGCGCGACCATCGAGCCGATCACGATGAGCCGCCGCGTGCGGTCGTCGAAATGCGGACGCGTCCAGATCTCGCCCCAGGCATAGCGCGTAATCAGATCCTGAAAGTCGCGGTTGAAGTCGTTCTGGTTTGCGACTGCGCGATCAACCCATTTGTCGCCGAGCACCTTGCGGCGCCGCGCCATTCCCTTTTCGTGACGTTCGCGCTCGTCCATCTCTTTATCCCTTTAGAAATCCGTCGAGTGCCTTCGTGAATGCTTCAGGCTGCTCGATATTAGAAAGGTGTGCGGCGTCGAGGCCGGCGAGCTTCGCGCCTGGAATTCGCTTTGCGATCAGTTCCGCCGCTTCATATGGCGTTGCAGGGTCCTGCTTGCCGCCGATCACAAGCGTCGGCATTTTGATGTCGCCAATCGTCCAGCGCTGATCGACATCGCGGATCGCGGCGCAGTTGCCGGCATAGCCTTCGGGTTTTGTCGTATGCAGCATTTCGACAATCGGCTCGATTTCCTTCGGCGATTTATCGCGAAACTCTTTCGTGAACCAGCGCTCGATGACGGCCCCCGTGATCGCCCTCATACCGGAAGCGCGCACGGTCGCCACGCGCTGGTTCCAGACTTCGGTGAGCCCGAATTTCGCGGCGGTGTTGCAGAGTACGAGTTGCCCGATGCGGGACGGCACGTTGCGCGCGAGCCACATCCCGATCATGCCGCCCATCGAGAGTCCGCAGAAGCGCACCTTCGAAAGTTTCAGCGCGTCCATAAGCGCGATGGCATCGGCGCCGAGCATCGCGAATGTATAAGGGTAGGAGGGCGCTTCGGTTTTGCCGTGACCACGGGTGTCGTAGCGCACGACACGAAAGCGCTTCGCGAGCGCGGGGGCCTGCTTGTCCCACATATGAAGATTGGTGCCGAGCGAGTTCGACAGCATCAGCACCGGCGCATTCTCCGCGCCGTCGATCTGATAGTTGATCTTGATTCCGTTCGCCTCAATGGTCGGCATTTTCTTCTCTTATTTCCTGAGCGAGCGTTCGGCGGCGGCTATATTCGCGTTGATGAACCTGTCGGTCTCGCCGAGATAATTCGCGGGATCGAACAGTTCGGCGAGTTTTTTGCCGGACAGGATTTCCATCACTTCCGGATGCTCGTTCAGCGCTCCGCGTAGATGCTTGCCGCTACGCAACGCCTGTTTCGATGCTTTTGCGACGAGATCATGTGCCTGCATTTTACCGAGCTTCTCTGCGAGCGCGAATTGCACGGCTTCCGCCATGATCAAGCCGTTCGAGACTTCGAGATTGGCGCGCATACGCGTTTTGTCCACTTCAAGGCCGGTCGCGATTTCTGCCGTGCGCTCGAAGGCACCCGAAGCGATAAGCAAGAGCTGTGGCAGCGCGAGCCAGCTTGCCTGCCAGCCGCCGGTGCCGCGTTCATGTTCGTTGACAAGGCCCGCGAGTAGCGATGAGGCTAATCCCGGCGCGAGATTGCTGGCGGCCAGAATTTGCGCGGAGAGCGTGGGATTGCGCTTCTGCGGCATCGTGGAAGAGCCGCCACGGCCCGTGCCCGCGGGCTCGAACACTTCGCCGACTTCCGTCTGCATCAAGAGCGAAACATCGCGCGCGATTTTTCCGCATTCGCAGACTGCAATCGCTATGGTGCTGCCTGCGTTTGCGATGCGGTCGCTATGCGCGTGCCACGGCGCAGGCGTTGCTTCGAGCTTCAGCGATCTTGCGAATGCTTTCGAGACCGCAACACCTTTCTTGCCGAGCGCCGCAAGCGTTCCCGACGCGCCTCCGAACTGAAGTACGGAGGCTTCTTCGGCCGCTGCGATCATGCGGGTCCGCGCGCGTGCGAGCGAGGCCGCGTATCCGGCGGCTTTCAGACCGAACGTCGTCGGCAATGCCTGTTGCAGCCAGGTACGGCCCGCCATTACGCTCGTGCGATGTTTCTTCGCTTGCGAAACGAAACCTTTGATTGCCTGTGCTAGATCGCGTTCCAGCAACGCGGATGCTTCCCGAAGCGCGAGCACAGTTGCGGTGTCGATAATGTCCTGGCTGGTTGCGCCCCAATGCACGAAACGCGCGGCTTGCTTGTCGCGCCGCGCGACTGCTGCCGTCAGCGCCTTTACGAGCGGGATTGCTACATTGCCGGCATTGCCCGCGGCGATACCGAGAGCCGCAATATCGAAGCGCTTTGCCTGACAGGCGGCTGCGATCGGATCTGCCGCGCGTCTCGGGATTACTCCCGTTGCAGCCTCGGCCCTGGCGAGTGCTGCCTCGACGTCGAGCATATGCTGGAGCATGGCTCTATCGGACAGCGCCGCACGCATCTTCGCGCTTGCGAAGAGCGGGCCGAGAAGATCACCGGAAACCATGCTGCTCATGTGTGGACAAGAATAAGGGAAAGAGTCGCCGCGGAATGTAGTCCCGCACCGCTTTTGCTGGAAGCTTTTTCGGAAATTTAGCGCCGTCTTCGGGCTAGAAGGGTGAATAGACGGACAAGGTCGTGTACGCGCCGCTGCCGCGGCCCGAGTTTTCGAGCGCGCCAGCGGAAAGCACGAAGATCTTTCGCCGCCAGGTAAGGGACGCGGCGATGCCCGCGCGGTCTTCGGAGTAGCGCGCGTCTCCCATGGTTGCGATCTCTCCGCCCAGCGCCCAGGTCTCGTTGAACTCATAAAGCAGCGAGGCTTTCGCATAGTATTTGTTGAGCACCGTCGAGACAGAGCCGAAGGCGCTTGCGATATAGCGCTGCCATACGCGCGAATAGAGTTCGAGCGAAGCTTTGATGCCGGCTTCGCTGCCGCGCGCCGGATTGGATGGATCGGAGTAGACCAGAATCTGATCTTCGTAATGCAGTCCGGCAAATGCCCCAACGTAGAGCGCGTTCCCAAAAATGTTGTCGAAAGTTTTGCGATAGCCGCCGAGTAGTTCGCCTGAGAAAACATTCGCGTCGTTGATGCCGCCGGGGGCGATCGACGTCTGATAGGAGTATCGCCCCATGCCGCCCATGAAGCGCAGGCGCCAACCGTCTTCGGCGAGCGTTCCCATCGGTGCGTAAGTCACACCCATCCACGCGAATGTGTTTGCCTTGGCGCTGTCGATCCCGCCGAAGACGTCCAGCTTCTGATGTAGATGTGGGATCGTGAGATAGGACACGACGGGTTCGATCCAGCGCTCGTAGGCCTGTATCGGCGTCGGTGCTTGTGCGTTTGCGCGCGGCGCAAAGAAACTTGCGGCCAGAATGAAAGCCGCAACAACAAAATGAAGCGCGTGTCGATCCGCGCTTTCCCGCATAGAACCACCCCGGCGCTACCGATGCCTTGTTGCAGCGCGGGCTGCCGCGCCCATCCTGCACTTCAAATTCTTTGCGAGCGCTATGAGCGCCGCCACGAAACCCCGATTGCAGGCTGCAATCGGAAGTGGAATCAGGGTATTGTATTGCCTCCAGTTGCAGACTTTTTCTCATGGGCTACCCGCGCCTGCGTGAGAGCGGAGCGCTACGAACCCGGCTATAAGCCTGAGCAACAACGAGAAACGCCATGGAAGAAACGCGCAACCACCTACGCTTCATCAACATCGCGCACTTCATCGATCATTACATCCTGCTTGTTTTCCCGACGGTGGTGATCGGTCTCGAGAAGTCGCTCGCGCGCTCCTATGCGGAATTGATCGCGCTTTCGACTGCGTGCTTCGTTGCGTTCGGCTTGTTCTCGCTGCCCTGGGGCTGGCTCGCCGACCACTGGAGCCGCCGCAAGATCATGGCGATCTTTTTTTTCGGCTCCGCGCTTTCGATGGCGCTCGCCGCCGCCGCACCGAATGTTTATTGGCTAGGTGCTGCACTGCTGCTGCTTGGCATTTTCGCTGCGATTTATCACCCTGTCGGCATTCCGATGCTGGTGACGAATGCACGCGACCGCGGCCGCGACTTCGCAACCAACGGCGTGTGGGGTAATTTCGGCGTTGCTTTTGCGCCGGGCATCACAGCGGCGCTTATGGCTACGGTCGGCTGGCGTGCGGCTTTCATTATTCCCGCGCTGGTCTGTGCCGCGATCGGGGTCGCTTATCTTTATTTTACGAAGGAAGAAAAGGATAAAGCCGGCTCGCGCGCGAAGGTCGCGGAAGTGCCGCTTACCGGCGCGATGATGATTTCGGTCTTCGCGTTCTTTGCGCTGCTCGCCTTCTCGGGCGGCATCGTCTTCAACATTCTCACCATCGCGATTCCGAAAATCGTGGACGAGCGCATGGCACAGGACATTCCGCTTGTGCTCTTAGGCTCCGTTGCGACCGGGGTTCTGTTGTTCGGCGGCATCGCACAACTGACGGTCGGGCGGCTGGTCTCGCGTTTCGCGCCGCACGTGCTGCTCGCCTTCATAGGCGTCTTGCAAGTCGTCGGTGTGGTCTGGGCCTATCTTGCGACCGGCCCGGTCCTCCTTGGCGCACTCGCGCTTTCGATTGCTGCGATCTACGCACAGGTGACGGTCGGCGACGTGGTGATTGCGCGCTATACTGCGGATGCCTGGCGCGGCCGCGTATTTGCGGTCCGCTTCTTTCTCGCCTTCATTTCGAGCGGACTTGCCGTATCGTTGATCTCGGCTCTGCACGGGCAGGGCGGCTTTGGACTCGTATTGATCATGACCGCAATTTTCGCGGCGCTTTTTATGGTGGCAACAATTGCAATTTCCCTTCTTGCAAACCGCGCGGAGTCGCGGCTCCAGTCTCAACCTGCGGAATAAAACCGTACTGGGCCGCATTGCGGCCCTAACGGTTGCGCTTTTACTCTTCTGTGGTTTTGCAATCGCACAGAGCTTTCCGAAGAACCCGCAGCGGGACAGCGCGCGGGCGACCGATTTCTCGGTGCATCTTTTTTTTGAGGCGAGCGGCGAGCTGTCGCCGAATATCTTCACGCTCGAGGAATTCGGTGTGTGGAATTTCAGTGCGCAGTGGAAGGGCAATAACGGCGGCAAGTTCTCCGGCTTTCTTGTCCGGGTGAAGCTGCAATCGAATTCGCCGAAGGATGTATTTGCGCAGGGGCGGGTGGCGCAACTAATCCTGCGCGACCGCAAGACGAAGAAGATGCTCGTGACCTGGAATATCTCGGACGTCTATGTCGACGACAAAGGCGTCAGCTTCCGCGGCCAGTTCTTTTCCAATCTCGACTGTCAGCTCATGGAGGCGACGTTGACCTCTGGCGGGGCGCAGATCACGAGGGATTTGCCATTCGCCTGTGGCGAATGATCAACAGGGTAACTTATTGAAATAATAGCCTTTTACTTAGCTTTCGCCATCGCTTGACTTATGACTGACTAGTCAGTCATAAATTGAGGATGAGAACCCTAGCCAAGAAGAAAAAGCCGAAAGTGGCAACTGCAAAGCCGCAGCGACGCTCCGAGCAGGGCGCGGACAAGCGCGAACTTATTCTCGCTGCGGCGCTCGACGAATTTTCGCAGAACGGTTTTGCCTCGGCGCGGCTCGACGATGTTGCGAAACGCGCAAACGTCGCGAAGGGGACGATCTATCTCTATTTCAAAGATAAGGAATCGCTCTTTCAGGAGTTGCTCCGCACGCAGATCAGCCCGGTAATGGGTATGCTCGAAGCGGTGCTTGCCGGCGGCAAGGATGCGAAGCCAGTGCCGTTACGCGAGCTTGCGCACCGCGTGGCCGATCTTTTCGTCGAGCAGGTCATCGCAACGCGGCGCAAGGACATCGTGCGCCTGATTTTGACCGAAGGTCCGCGCTTTCCGAAGCTCGCGGAATTCTATTATCGCGAGGTAATTTCGCGCGGCCTCGGCGCGCTGCGCGCACGCGCCGAGCGTGCTGTGAAAGAGGGGGAGCTAAAGAGCGATGCGCTGGTGCGCTTTCCGCAACTGATCGTGGCACCCGCGCTCACCGCGATCATGTGGAAGTCGATGTTCGACAAGTTCGAGCCGCTGGACGCCAAAGCGCTGATGAAGGCGCATATCGAAAATCTGTTCGACAAGGAGGAGCGGCAATGAAGCTGTTCCGCGTACTGTTCTTGCTTCCTGTTCTTGCCGCGCTCGCTGCCTGCGGCCAAAACGGAAACCAGAACTTTCAAGGCTGGATCGAAGCCAATCTTATTTTCGTCGGGCCAGACGAGAACGGTCGCATAGAAGTCCTCAAAGTGCGCGAAGGCGACACCGTGCCGAAAGGCTCGCCGCTATTTTCACTCGAAGCGGATTTGCAGAAGGCAGACGAGCTTTCCGCCCGCGCGGCGCTCGAAAATGCCCGTGCGGCTTTCTCGCGCGCCGAGCAACTCGTAAAAACAAACAGCGGGACGCAGAAGTCTTACGACGATACCCACGCAGCGCTGCGCGAGGCGGAAGCAAAACTCAATTCCGCGCAGACCAAGCTCAGGCGGCGCACGATCGTCAGCCCGGTGAGCGGCGTCATCCAGCAGATTTATTTCCGCGAGGGCGAACTTGTCGTTGCGGGCCGACCGATTCTCGCGATCCTGCCGCCGGGCAACGTGAAGGTCCGCTTCTATGTTTCGCAGGCAATGCTGCCGCGCATTACGATCGGTGATACCGTCGCGGTGCATTGCGACGGCTGCGGCGCGCAGAATGCGAAAATCAGCTTCATCGCCAAGCAGGCCGAATACACGCCGCCCGTGATCTACAGCGAACAGGAGCGGAGCAAGCTCGTATTTCTCGTCGAAGCGCTGCCGGAGAAGCCCGCCGAAATGCGGGTCGGCCAGCCGGTGAGCGTCACGGTCACACTGCACGAGAAGAAGTGATGGCGCTCGCATCCGACATAGCAATCGACGTGAAGGGGCTGACCAAGTCCTTCGACGGCCGTGTGGTCGTGCGCGACCTCTCGATGCAAGTGAAGCGCGGCTCGATTTACGGTTTTCTCGGGCCGAACGGCTCCGGCAAGACCACGACGATCCGGATGCTTTGCGGATTGCTTACACCGGACAGCGGCGAGGGCACCTGTCTTGGCTACAACATCCGCACCGAGGCCGACCAGATCAAGAATCACGTCGGCTACATGACGCAGAAGTTTTCGCTCTATCAGGATTTATCGGTGCGCGAGAATCTCGAATTCGTCGCGCGCATCTATGGGCTCGACGCGCCGCCCAAAGCCGCGCGAGAGATGATCGAACGGCTGGGCCTTCGCGGCCGCGAGGAACAGCTTGCCGCACAGCTTTCCGGCGGCTGGAAGCAGCGGCTCGCACTTGGCGCCTGTACGTTGCCGAGCCCCCAGCTTCTTTTGCTCGATGAGCCGACCGCGGGCGTCGATCCGAAAGCACGGCGCGAATTCTGGAACGAGATCCATGCGCTCGCGAATGACGGGCTCACCGTGCTCGTCTCCACGCATTACATGGACGAAGCCGAGCGCTGCCACGAGATCGCGTATATCGCTTATGGCGAGTTGCTCACCCGCGGCACGGTCGAGCAGGTGATCGAGCAGTCGAAGTTGATTACGTACAATGTCAGCGGCGAGGAGCTACAGAATCTCCTGCATCAACTCGACGGCAAACCCGGCGTCGATATGGTGGCACCCTTCGGCACGAGCCTGCACGTGTCCGGCCGCGACGAGAAGAAACTGGAAGCGGCGATCAAGCTTTATCGTGCCGACAAAAAATTCGTCTGGACGCGCTCCGAGCCTTCGCTCGAAGACGTGTTCATCGAGTTAATGAACCGCTCGAAGGATAACTTCCAATGAGCTGGCTTGACATCATCCGTGCTCCGGGGTTCTGGCGCCGCGTCCGCGCGATGCTGACGAAGGAGTTCATCCAGCTCCGCCGCGACCGCGTCTCGTTCGCGATGATCGTGATGATCCCGGTGATGCAGCTCGTGCTGTTCGGCTTTGCGATCAACACTACGCCGCGCAACCTGCCGACGGCAGTGCTATTGCAGGAAACGAGCGATGTTGGGCGCGCCATCTTGGCTGCCATCGAGCGCACGCAGTACTTCAAGATCACGCACCGGCTCTCCTCGGCGGAGGAATTCGATCGCGTGCTCGCGTCCGGCAAAGTGCTGTTCGCGATCGAAATCCCGGCAGGCTTCGAACGCGCGTTGCGGCGAGGGGACAAGCCGGCGCTGCTTGTCGCGGCTGACGCGACCGACCCGGTGGCTTCGGGGACGGCGCTCGGCTCGCTCGGCCGCATCGTCGAGCTTGCGCTGAAGAACGAGCGGATGTTGCCGGACCAGACCGAACCTCTGTTCGAAATCAGAAGTCACGCGCGTTACAACCCGGCGGCGGTAAGTTCGCTCAACATCGTTCCGGGTCTCGTCGGTACGATCCTGACCATGACCATGCTGATTTTTACTGCCCTCTCTGTCACGCGCGAAGTCGAGCGCGGCACTATGGAAAGCCTACTGTCGATGCCGATCTCGCCACTGGAGATCATGATCGGGAAGATCATTCCCTACATCATCGTCGGCTTCACGCAGGCGACGCTGATCATTGGCTTCGGCGTTTTTCTCTTTGGCGTGCCGATATTGGGCAGCCTTTTCCTGCTCGCGTTACTCTCGACACTTTTCATCGCGACCAATCTTTCGATCGGCTATTCCTTCTCGACGGTCGCGCAGAACCAGTTGCAGGCGATCCAGATGACCTTCATGTTTTTCCTGCCCAACATTCTTTTGTCGGGCTTCATGTTTCCGTTCGCCGGAATGCCGGGCTGGGCGCAGTGGATCGGCGAGGCGTTGCCGCTCACGCATTATCTGCGCATCGTCCGTTCGATCATGCTGAAGGGCGCGGGCTTCACCGAGTTGCAATACGATATGATCGCGCTGTTCGTGCTGATGCTGGTTGCAATGACGATTGCGGTGACGCGGTTCAGACGGACGTTGGATTGATTACTTCAGCTTTTTGATGAGTTCCTGCGCCGCTGCCGGCGCACGGACTTTGCCTTCATGAATAAAGTAGATGAAGACATCTCGCGGCTGCGCGGCGGGCTTCGTCTTGTCAGCGTGCGGGAGCGAAGCGACATCTTTGCCTGATGCCCATGTTTTCGCGTGCTTTGCCCAAGCTTCGATATCTTTCGGCGGATAGCCGGTCTTCACTTTATCTTTGCCGCGCTGGAGCCGCGCATAGACGAAATCGCCGGTGATGTCGGCGATGTTCACATAGCCGATGTGATCGGTGTAGCAGATGGATACGCCGAATTCGCGAGCGAGCTTGATAAACGCGGGCGTCGAGAAGGTTTCGTTACGCGGCTCCACGACATGACGGATGGCGCGTCCGTCGAATTTCTGCGGCAACAATTCCAGAAATTTCCCGAAATCGGCCTCGTCGAATTTCTTCGTCGGCGCGAATTGCCAGAGCAGGGGGCCTAGCTTTTCGCCAAGCTCCGTCACGCCACTATCCATAAAGCGCTTCACGGAGTCGCCGGCTTCGGCAAGCACCCGGCGGTTCACGGCATAGCGCACCCCTTTGAGTGCGAAGACAAAGCCGTCCGGTACTTCGCTTGCCCATTTCTTAAAGGTCTTTGCGTTTTGCGTGCGATAGAAGGTGCCGTTCACTTCGATCGAAGTAAGCTGATGGCTTGCGTATTCCAGTTCCTTCGCGTGCGTCAGGCCCTTCGGATAAAATACGCCGCGCCATGGCTCGTAGGTCCAGCCGCCAATGCCCGCGTAAATCTTTCCAAGTTTCGCCATCAGATGAAGTGCCCCGGAAACAGATCGACGATTTTCGCTCCGGTTTCTTTCGTGACCAGCTCCGCAATCTTGCTGCGGTGACATTCTTCCGGCTTGCGTTCGTAACACAAGAGGCAAACCTTCTTGCCCGCTTCGACGAGCTTGTTCAGTTCCGCAAGTTCTTCCTGCGCGGGCTTGGTCTTGATGTGCTTGCCGTAGATCTTCCAAAGCTTGCCGTAGTTTCCGGCGCGTGCGGCTTCGCGGCCTTCAGCCGGCGTGCCGAGCTTCTGGAAATGCAGGTAGGCGATGCCAGCCTCATCGAGTGCCGCGGACAGCGCTTTCTTGGAGAAACCGGCCCGGCGGGAGGCTGCGACCGCGCGGGTGTCGACCAAAATCTTCACTTTGGCGCGCTGCAGCGCGTCGATCACGTCGGAAAGCGGTGCCTGCTCATAGCCGATGGTGAATAGGGAAGGCATACGGTCCTGTTATTCCAGCGCTATTCACAAAGTTTCGGGTCGGTGAAACTATCCCTCGTTACGAAGTGTTCCCGCAATACTGCCCGGGCATACAGGCAGTGCGATGGCCGCGAAAGGCGCGGCCACAGTATTTTTTCTGGGAGGTTTTCATGCTCGCCGTCAATCGCCGCACCCTGATGATGGGTGCCGCCGCCGTCACCGCCTATGCCACCGTGCGTAGCGACTATGTCTTCGCGCAGGCCATGGAAGGCCCGTTCAAGCAGGTGCCGCTGCCTTATGCATCCGACAAGAACGAGCCGCATATCGATAAGATGACGATGGAAATCCATCACGGCCGTCATCACGTGGCCTTCATCAACAATCTGAACAACGCGGCAAAAGACAACGCCGATTTGTTCAAGAAGCCCATTCACGAACTGCTCGCAAATCTCTCGAGCGCTCCAGAAAATCTTCGCGGCGTGCTGCGCAACTCCGGCGGCGGCCACGCGAACCACACGATGTTCTGGCAGGTCATGGGCGGCGCCGGCGGCGCTCCGACGGGTGCAATAGCTGCCGCGATCAATGATGGTTTCGGCGACTTCGGAAAATTGCAGGAAACCTTCAATGCGCGCGGTACGGCCGTGTTCGGCTCGGGCTGGGCGTTCGTCGTTTCCGACAAGGCGGGCAAGCTCTCGCTGGTCACCACGCCAAACCAGGATAACCCGCTCATGAATGGTCAGATGCCGATCTTCGGCAACGACGTCTGGGAACACGCCTATTACCTGAAGTATCAGAACCGCCGCGCTGACTATATGAAGTCGTGGTGGAACGTCGTGAACTGGGATGTCATCAACCAGCGTTACGCCGACGCGAAGGCCGGAAAATTCACGGTTTGATTTCTGCGTAGCAGAACGGCAAAGGCGCGGTTTCGGCCGCGCCTTTTTCTGTGCCATAACGCGGCGCGAATTTCGGGAGAGAATAATGCGCGTTGCGGTGATGGCGGCTGGTGCCTTGGGTGCCTGTTTCGGTGGGCGGTTGGCAGAAGCAGGGCACGAAGTACACTTCATCGCGCGCGGCGCGCACAAAGAGGCGATCGAGCGGAGCGGTCTGAAAGTAAAGAGTGCGCTCGGAGACATTCACGTCAAGAAGCCCAATGTTACTGAAGACCCGAAGCAAGTCGGCGTAGTTGATATTGTTTTCTTCGCAGTGAAGCTCTGGGATACCGAGAAAGCAGGCGAACTATCGAAACCCTTTGTCGGCAAGGACACACGCGTGCTTACGATGCAGAACGGTATCGATTCGGTAGACCGATTGAAGCCGATCCTCGGGGACGTGGTCGCCTTCACGCCGACGCGCATTTCCGCCGTGATCACCGCGCCCGGCGAAGTTGTTCAGCACGGTACGTTTGCGAATTTCCGCTGTGGCTTTTTGGACGGCCGCGACGATACGCGTTTGCAAAGCCTTTGCGAAGAGTTGCGCAAAGCGAAGGTCGAAGCCAATTTCTCCAAGACCGTGCGCGAAGACCTGTGGGAGAAGTTCGTATTTCTCATCGCAATGTCGGGAGCCACCGCGAGCACACGTTCGTCAATCGGGCCTATTCTTGCCGATCCGGACACTGCCGCGCTGTTTGTCTCTTTGATGAACGAGACCGAGGCCGTGGGCATCAAGGAGGGTGTTTCGCTTGAAGGACAAGCGGACAAGCTGCTTGCCCGCGCAAAAGGCGCGCTGCCGACGATCAAGGCTTCGATGTGCGAGGACGTTGAGCGTGGCAATAGGCTCGAGCTTGACTGGCTGCAAGGCAAAGTCCTCGAACTCGGCAGGAAGCATGGTGTCGCGACACCGGCGAACGAGTATGTTTATAAGACGCTGAAGCTGCTCCGGAACGGAAAAAAAGTTTAAGAAACTTCGCGCGGCTTCGAGCGTTATGGCCTCTGGAAAACAGAGGCCGCATTTGACCAAGAGATTCATCGCTTTCATCAACGCTTCTGCCGGGGCGGCTAAAGCGAAAAGCAAGGACGATCTGCGCGGATCGCTCGCCGAAATCTTCAACAAATACGATATCGAGGCCGATATCCGTTTCCCTCATGCGGAGGAACTGCCTCATGTATTGAGGAAAGCGAGTGAAACAGAAATCGCAGGTATCATTGTAGGCGGCGGGGACGGCACCATCCGAACCGCAGCGGCGGCACTCGCCGGTTCGAAAACCCCGCTTGGTGTGCTGCCGCTCGGCACGCTCAATCATTTTTCGAAAGACCTGGGACTGCCGCAGAAACTTCAAGATGCAGTCGGCGTTATCGCTGCCGGCAATGTGGCGCGCGTCGATGTCGCTGAGGTCAACGGCGAAGTCTTCATCAACAACTCATCGATCGGCATCTATCCGTTCCTGGTACTGGATCGTGAGCGAATGCAGGAAGAAGAGGGCAAACAGAAATGGCACGCTGCAATCTATGCGGCCGTCCGCGCAATGAAGAAATTTCCGTTGCGCAAGCTACGCGTGCGCGTCGAAAACGAAATGGCACTGCACCGCAGCCCGATTGTCTTCGTAGGAAATAACGATTACGGGCTCGACGCCGGAAAAATAGGGAAACGCGAGCGGATTGATCGCGGCGAACTGTCGATCCACATCGCCAATGTAGAATCGCGGACGGGCTTTCTCTCGCTAGTGCTGCGCGGTTTGCTGGGCAAGCTGAAATACAGCCGCGATCTGAAAACGCTGAAGGGTAGGTTCGCGGAGATTACTTCGCGCACCAGCCGGCTGCCGGTCGCGCTGGATGGTGAGGTGGAGTTTCTGCAACCGCCGTTGCGTTACATAATCCGGAAGCAGGCGCTGCAAGTATTTGTGCCGGAGGCGGTGGAGAGTAAGGCGTGAGGAAGATCGCGCATATCTCCGATATGCATTTCGGTTCACATGAGCCGCTGGTGACGGCGGAGCTCGTAAAAAACGTTCACGCGCAGCAGCCAGATCTCGTCGTGCTCTCCGGCGACTTCACCCAACGCGCGCGACTTTGGCAATTCAAAGAAGCGCGTGATTTTGTCAATGAGCTACCGGAGCCGAAGCTTGTTATTCCCGGCAATCACGATGTGCCGCTTTTCAGTATCGTCGCACGCCTGTTCTGGCCATTCTCCGGTTACAACAAATATATCGAGCCGCTCGGCGTCGCGGGTGCCGCCTATCGCGACGAAGAAATGGCGGTGCTCGGCCTCAACACCGCGCGGCGCTTTACCGGCAAGAACGGACGCATCTCGGAGGAGCAGATTGCGGAGATCGAGAAATTCTTCGCGGACTTAGGCGAGGGTGTGACGCGCATCCTCGTTACGCACCACCCGGTCGGGCAGGCCGCAAACGAGGTCTTTGTGGATCTTGCTTTCGGTTCGCAACTCGCGCTGCCGCGCGTCGTCCATGCCGGGGTGCAGATGCTGTTGTCCGGACATCATCATCGCTGCCTTAGCGGCACGATTGAAGAGACCGAAGATAGAGAGCAGGCGCTGATCGTTTATGCGGGGACCGCAAACTCGACGCGCACGCGCGAGGGAGACGGCAACACCTACAACCTGATCGAAGTGGATGGGCACGATATCAAGGTGGAGGTGATGCGCTGGGTGCCGGGCGGCGGTTTCAAGGAAGCGCGAACGTCACGCTATCGTTATGGTGGGGATGGCTGGGAGTTGTTGCCCGCGCGTCCATAATTCCTATGATGCCGGGCAGAGGGAATCCGATGCCGGCAATCACATTCAAAGCTCCCGCCGATTACACGCAGGCGGAATATCTCAAGCTGCTTAGCGGCTGGGAAAACGAGCTTCCCAAGTCGCAGGACAAGAAAGACATCGCGGTCGTTGGCGCCGGGATCTCCGGGCTCCTGTGCGGATGGTTGTTGCAGCGCGCGGGACACCGCGTTCGCATTTATGAGGCGAACAATATTCCGGGCGGGCGCGTCAAGACGATGCGCGACGGGTTCACGAGCGGGCTTTACGCGGAAGCGGGAGCGATGCGCATTCCCGCGAAGCACAAGCTGACGCTCGGTCTTACGAAGCAGTTTGGGCTTTCGACGTGGAACTTCAGGAATTCATGCGACCAGACTTTTCTTCACTTCAGCAATAAGAAAACACCGCGCACCAGGATCAAGACCGAGAAGCTCGGCCCGCTCGGTATGTTCGGTCTCGCGAAAAACGATCCAGCTTACGAGCAGGTTGCCGACCAGATTTTCCTGCTTTGTCTGAATAATTTCATCAAGCGCAAGTGCGATCTGCCGGACAGTTTCAATGTTGATGAGATAAACGAAAACTCATCCTCGCCGGATGATCTTAAGAAATATCACCAGATACGCGCCGCGCTCGATGTGTTGTCGCTGCGCGAGTTTCTCAAAGACGAGGCTTATCTTACGCGCGAAAAGAAAATAGAGACGAAGCTTTCCGCGACGGCACAGGATTTCGTGGTTCTGATCGAAAACCTGGAGAGTCTGCTCTCGACGTCGATGACCGCGGTGCTTGACGATCTCCTTGCGCTGGGCAGCAGCGAATATAAACAAATCGCCGGTGGTATGGATTTGCTTCCGCGAAAGCTCGCGGAAGAAGTGTCGGGCTTCACCGAATATAACCAGCGCGTCGTCGCGGTGGATACGAACGACAAGCTTCGCAGCGATCGGGTGTATGTAGAACTTGAAAATCGCGCGACCGGGAATAAATCGACACGGAAGTTCGACCTGATTGTTTACGCCATTCCTTTTACCGGCCTGCGGCATATCAGGACGAATGGATTCACCGATTTCGCGAAGAACCGCGCCATACGTCAGCTGCATTACGACAATGCCTGCAAAGTCGTGCTCGAATTTTCGGAACCGTTCTGGGACGAGGAGAAAATCACCGGCGGTTCGACGATCACGGATTTTCCGATCCGCCGCATTGTCTATCCGATCAAGGAGCAGCATGGGAAAAACGGCCGCTGCGTGTTGCTCGCAAGCTATACGTGGGGCGCGGACAGTTTGCGCTGGAGCGCGTTGAAACCGCATGACCGTATTCGCCATGCGCTGAGCGATGTCGCGCAGGTGCACGGCACGACTTATGAAGAGCTTGCGCCGAAGTGCGTGGGCGGGATGTCGCACACCTGGGATCAGGACGAGTTTGCGAGCGGGGCGTTCGCGCTGTTCGAGCCGTATCAGCTTGGCGATCTGTTCACCGATGTCTGGCGGCCGTCTGGATTATCGCATTATTGCGGCGAGCATACTTCGCTGAAGCATGGCTGGATCGAAGGTGCAGTGGAGTCTGCCCTTCGCTGCGCGTCCGAGATTTGCAGCCGCGTTGCGAGTGATCCTTCGCTGACCGAGAAGCACGAAGCCTCGAAGGGTCCGCAGTTCGCTTGAGTCCAAACAAAAAAGCCCGCTCTTTCGAGCGGGCTTTCTGATTTTGTATCTGGTCGAGTGGATTAGAAATCCATCCCGCCACCAAAGCCGGCCCTGGCCGGCTTTGGAATCTTAAATGATGGGCGGTCTGATTTCTGACTACGTCAGAAATC
>LNFM01003456.1_pt1 | contig 31051 bp, 34 predicted proteins | sample 596031 | NCBI WGS metagenome assembly LNFM01 (sample SAMN04254537, study PRJNA301005) | activated carbon metagenome | isolation source: dual media filters at the Ann Arbor, Michigan drinking water treatment plant | place: USA: Ann Arbor
GAGCGCAGCTGGGTAGCTAAGTGCGGACGGGATAAACGCTGAAAGCATCTAAGCGTGAAACCCCCCTCAAAACTAGGTTTCCCTTGAGAGCCGTCGTAGACCACGACGTTGATAGGCTAGGTGTGGAAGAGCCGCGAGGCTTGAAGCTGACTAGTACTAATCGCTCAATCGGCTTGAACGATCATTGTTCATGCACGGCGACGACTGCGTCGCCGACGTTACGCAAAATTTGAACGCAATAGACGATGTCACTCTTGTACAAGATGTGCAGGAGATTTTTCGCGCGGGTCTTGCCGACCTGGCGGCTATGCCGGGGGGTCCCCACCTGATCCCATCCCGAACTCAGTCGTTAAGTCCCCCAGGGCCGATGGTACTACGTCTCAAGGCGTGGGAGAGTAGGTCGCTGCCGGGTCTGCAAGATCCGTGTGAAATCCAAAAAGTCCAAAGAACCCTCAAATCACAATGGCGGCCTCGGCCGTAGCACTCCCGGCCGCGCTCAAACGCGGCCGTTCGTGTTTCAGAGATCGGAAGTTCGCGTTTTGCCGCGGGATGGAGCAGCCCGGTAGCTCGTCAGGCTCATAACCTGAAGGTCGTAGGTTCAAATCCTACTCCCGCACCCAAACACAAAAGTCCCGCCGTCACTGGCGGGGCTTTTTTGTTGCGTATCTTGGCGCGTTCGTCGCGTCTTGGATGAACGCTTGCGCCGGTGTCGCTAGCCTCGCTCGCGCGAACTGATCGACTTGGCCGATCCGCTCGTAACGACGGCGGGAGGACTTTCGCGATGGATTTAAATCGGCGCGCGTTTGCGGGATCGACTCTGGCGCTTGCGTCAGCGCATGCGCCACAGCGCCAGCGGCGTCAGCAGCGACAGTGTGGCGCCCTTTGCCGACAGAGCCTTACCGCGGCAAGCAAGACGACATCGCCTTCGTGTCGCCTGACATCGGCTGGTACGGCAACGGCGCAGGCAAGCTCTTCGCACCGCGCGACGGCGGCGAGAGCTGGACCAAAGTCTGGGAGCAGCCGGGGACATTCATTCGTGCGCTCGGCTTCTTGGACGAACGCGTCGGCTTCATGGGCAATGTCGGTACGGGCTATTTCCCGAACGTCACTGACACGAATCCGCTCTATCGCACCGAAGATGGCGGCGTGACGTGGGCGAGCATCGAAGCGTCCGGAATCGAGAACGTGCCCGGCATTTGCGGCATCGACATCGTGCGAGACCGGGGCGCGACCATCATTCATGCGGGCGGGCGTGTCGGCGGCCCGGCGCTATTGATGCGTTCGATCGATGCCGGCGCAACCTTGCGCGTCATCGATCTCAGCGCCCACGCCGGCATGATTCTCGACGTGAAGTTTTTTGACGCGGACAATGGGTTTATCTGCGCCGCGACCAATTCCGATATCGCGCAGGGGCGCGCCTTGATCCTTCGCACTAGCGATGGCGGCGAGACCTGGATGCGCGCTTACGAAGGCGCGCGGCCATTCGAAAACTGCTGGAAGGTGAGCTTCCCATCCCGCCGTGTCGGCTACGCCAGCGTGCAAAATTACCAAGACGGATTCACACAGCGCTATGTGGTGAAAACCACGGATGGCGGCGCGAGCTGGCGCGAGCTGCCACTTGTCGATGATGCGCGTGTCCGTGAATTCGGCATTGGTTTCATTGATGAAAACTGGGGTTGGGTGGGGGCGTCGACGACGGGGTTTGAAACCCGCGACGGCGGCGGCACATGGCGCCCCATCGAGATGGGCGCGGCGGTGAACAAGATCAGGATCCTGCGCAATGGCCGCCGCACCAGAGCCTTCGCGATCGGCTCTGAAGTCCGTCGGCTCGACATCTAACCTACGAACGGCCGCTGCCTAATCGCGGCTTTGTGTTCGCGGGAGGCGCATTCGCGCTTGCGTCTGCGCGCAAAAAACGATGCCGTGCGCGCGCGCTCGTTTTTGTGATAACGTAGCAAAATCAGTGATGTGCGCGACGAAGCGACGAGAAAGTACGACGAATTGCAGCCCACTGCACGCGCCATTTCCCGGCGCCTGGGCGGGGCCGCTAGGCTGGCGCTATGGCGAGTGCTGACAGTGCAGTCGACCGCGCACCAAGCGCGGCGCAGGGGCTCCTCGACCACCCGGCCTGGGTACGATGGGGCGCGCATGCCGCGTTCTGGCTGATCTACTTCGCCGTCCGCACCGCGGCCGCGACCGCCGAGCCGCCGCCGGCGATGAGCGATTTTCCCTACCTCACCAATCGCGTCGCTGTCGTCGCCAGCTACGCTGTGTTGACCGGCGTGTTGTTCGCGCTGGTTGCGGGCCTCAGGGCAGACAAGTCGAGCTGGCCGCGCAATATGGCGCTGGTGGTCGGCGCCATTGCGCTCGCGCCGCTGACGCAGATCAGTGAGCAGATGTGGCCGATCTGGATCGGTGAGTGGCAGCAAGACCGGGCGCCATTCGTTAGCTACTTCTTCCAGTTCGGCTGGGCCTTGCCGCTGTGGGGCCTGACTCAAGCACTGCTCGGCTATCATTTCGAGACGATGGCGCAGCAACGCGCCGTCGCCCGCGCGCAAGCTCTGGCCTACGACGCGCAGCTGCGGATGCTGCACTACCAGATCAACCCGCACTTCCTGTTCAATACGCTGAACGCGATCTCCACGCTGGTGCTCGAAAACCGCAACGCGCAGGCCGAGAGCATGCTGATGAAGCTCGCCGGCTTCCTGCGCTATTCGCTCGATCGCCAGCCCACGGAGATGGCCGCGCTCAGCGCAGAGCTTGAAGCGCAGCGCAAATATCTCGCGATCGAGCAAACGCGCTTCGAGGACAAGCTCAAGGTCACCTTCAACATCGAGGCCGGCCTCGAGAATGCGCGGCTGCCCAGCTTGATCCTGCAGCCGATCCTGGAGAACGCGATCAAGTACGCGATCACGCCGCGCACCGATGGCGGCATCATCGAAGTCTCCGCCTTCCGCGATGGTAATATTCTGAAGATTTTCATCGAGGACGATGGGCCGGGCTTGCCCGCGCAGGACGTCGGTCCGCGCCGTCGCGGCGTTGGCCTGGCGAATGCGCGCGAGCGCTTGGAACTGATTTACGGCAATCGCGCTGGCCTGCATGCGCGCAATCGCGAACCCAACGGGTGTCGCGTCGATATCTGGTTACCTCTGGAGGAAGAACGTGCCGGCAGAACCCCTGCGCCTGCTTTTAGCTGACGACGAACCGTTGGCGCTGCGCCGCATGAAGCTGGCGCTGCAAGGCATTCCGAATGTCGAGGTCGTTGGCTCGGCCAGCGACGGCGCGCAAGCGATCACGTTCATGCGCGATCTGCGGCCTGATGTCGTGCTGCTCGATATTCGCATGCCGCTTGCGGATGGGTTCGAGGTCGCGAACGCGGTGGAAGATTGCGGCGGACCGGCGGTGATCTTCGTGTCGGCGTTCGATTCCTATGCGGTGCAGGCCTTCGAAACCTCAGCCGTCGACTATCTGGTGAAGCCGGTAGAGTTCGAGCGTTTGGCGTCGGCGCTCGACCGCGCGCGCGAACGCCGTGCCGCCAAGGACGCGGGCCGGCGCGCCGAAGAGCTGGCGGCAGTGCTCGAAGCGTTGAAGCGCGAGTCCGATGAGCGCGAAGGGCCGCGTTACGAAAAGGAATTCTGGATCCGCGATCGCGGCCGCTTCCTGCGTGTGCCGGTGGCGGACGTCGAACGCATCGAGGCCGAGCGTGATTATGTGCGTCTCTATTGGGAAGGGCGCACACTGCTGCATCGCGAGACCATGTCGCATCTGGAAGAGAAGCTCGATCCGAACGTAATGCTGCGTGTCCACCGCTCGGCCTTCGTAAATTGGAAGCGCCTTAAAGCTGTCCGCCGCGACGCCAATGGCCGGCTGATGGCAGTGCTCGATAGCGGCGACGAGGTTGCAGTCAGCCGCGCCTACGCGCAACGTGTGATGTCAGAGATGAAGTCGCGCGCCTGAGCGAAAAAGAGGCGGGCGGCATGGGGAGCCGCCGCGCCCAAGGAAGACATAAGGCAAACGAGAAACTCTCGTCTCTCTGGAGATGCGGCTGACGCCGCTTTCGGATGCGCGCCGCGAGTTCCGCCGCTACAAGCAGAGGCGGAGGCGCGTTCATGCGGGACAAAACCATCGTCATCACCGGCGCGTTCGGCGCCCTTGGCCGCGCCGTCGCTGAAGTTGCGAGCGCGGAAGGCGCGCGCGTGGCGATGCTGGACCTGAAGACCGCGCCGCAATCGCTGACAGAGTCTGCCCTCGCCATCGCCGTCGACCTAAGCGATCTCTCCGCGACCAGCCGCGCCATGGAGAAAGTGCGCGCCCAAACCGGCGCCATCGATGCGCTTCTCAACATCGCCGGCGGCTTCGCTTGGCAAACGATTGCCGACGGCGGGCTAGATACCTGGGAGCGCATGTTCAAGCTCAATCTGGCTACCGCGCTCACCGCCACGAAAGCCGCGCTCCCGCATTTGATCGAAGCGCAGGGCGCGATCGTGAATGTCGGCGCGGCGAGCGCTTTGAAGGCCGGCGCCGGCATGGGCGCTTACGCGGCCTCCAAGCAGGCGGTGATGAAGCTCACCGAGAGTTTGGCCGAGGAGCTGAAGGGCAAGGTGCGCGTCAACGCCGTGCTGCCTTCGATTTTGGACACGGCGCAAAACCGCGCCGACATGCCCAACGCCGATCCGACGACTTGGGTGCAGCCCGCCGAACTGGCGAAAGTCATGCTCTTCCTGGCCTCAAGCGAGGCGAGTGCGGTCACCGGCGCGCTTGTGCCGGTGATGGGGCGCGTGTGACCCGGGTCGTGACCGCCGGCACATCCGTCGGGCCGGTGCGCGCTTAGCTTCTCTTCATAGCCGGACGCGGGAGAGCCCCGGCTGAGAGGAGCCCAAAATGTCCGCCCGAGTTTCCGCGATCGCCCATTCGGCCTGGCGCCGTTCGCAGACATTGGCCGTCTTCGCGCTTTGCATTGGCGCAGGCATGGTTCTGCCGCTGACGCTGGCCTTCTCCGGCTTCCAGTCGTTCTAATCGTCGCGCATACTCGGGCCGGCATTCAGAGGATCGGGGGATCGGGCGATGAAGCAGTTCTTGTTTAGTATGGCCGCCGCTCTCGCGCTCGGCGTAGCACCCGCAGCCGCGCAGACGCCGCTTTTCTCGGACAATTCAGAAATTCAGCTCGTGGTCGAGGCGCCGCTCACGACTTTGATCCGCCAAGCCGCGCGCAATCCGCAGCCTCATGCCGGGGCGGTGACGCTGATGGGCGCAGGCGAACCGATCCGTTTCGACATGGAGCTCTCGGCTCGCGGCGTGTCGCGCCGAACGCTTGGAATCTGCTCCTTCCCGCCGCTCCGTATCGACCTTCAGCAAGGCGGCCGGCGCGGCACGCTGATGCAGGGCCAGGACAAAATCAAAGTGGTGACCTTGTGCAGGTCCGGTCCGCGCTACGAGCAGATGCATGCGCTCGAGGGCTTGGCCTATCGCATGTACAACACGATCACGGACTACTCCTACCGCGTCCGCCCGGCGCGCATCACCTATCGCGACAGTGAAGGGCGCCGAAGCGAAGAAACGCAGATCAATTGGTTGGTGGAAGACATTGACGATGTCGCCCGCCGCAACGGCCAGCGCGTGGCGCTGGATGTCGCATCAGGTCAGCTCCGCTATGCTCAACTGAACGAACGCGCCGCAACCGAGCTTGCTCTGTTTCAGCTCATGATCGGCAATCTCGATTGGGACATGCAGCAATCGTCCGCAGGTCGTGATTGCTGCCACAACGTCCGCCACATCGCGGCGTCGGAAGGAGCGACCGACAACATCATCCCTGTGCCGTACGATTTCGACTCGTCCGGCTTGGTTGATGCGCCTTACGCCGTGCCGCCCGAAGGGCTCGGCGTGCGAAACGTCCGCCAGCGCCACTATCGCGGCATGTGCCGGTTCAACGATCAGGTGCCAGCCGTGATCGCCAGCTTCCAGGAACGGCGCGCTGCAATCAACGCGCTCATCACCGCGGAAACTCGGCTCGGAGAGACCCGGCGCGGGAGCACGCAGCGTTATATCGACGAGTTCTTCGAACTCATCGCCGATCCCGCTCGCGTCCAATCGCAGATTATTGAGCGCTGTCGGGGCTGACGGTTTCCGGCGTAGCGGTCGGCGTGCGGCAACGCGTGGCGAGGCGGGCGTTGGGCGAGTCCGGTGCATCGAACGCCGCGATCGCTTCGAAATAGCTGCACCGCTCCTCTGTCGTGCCGGCGCGTAACGGAACGCGATTGCCGCGATAGACGGTGATCAGCTGGCCGTTCTCGATGATCAGGAAGGCGTGCGGATCGGCGAAGCCCGATGGGACGGCGATATCGGTGATGATGACGCGTCCGTCGAAGCGCGGCAGCACGGTTGAGGCGCGCTTGGTGTGGCCGACGATCACGCGGCTCGCGCCATGATAAGCCAGCACGGCTTCGAGGTTTGCTTGCTCCGCTTCCTCAGCGTTGAGCGAAAGCCCGCGATACCAGAGCGGGCCTTCTTGATGGGTGACGATGTCGGGATATTGCGCGTCGGGCCGCCCGTTGAGCGCGCCGCGGATAGCGTCGTTCATCGTCTCCCGCCCGACGTTCGAGAACGCCGGGCCGAGGCCAGCATGCATAAACAGAACGTCGTTGATGCGAATAACCGAGTCATGGCCGACGACCCAGCGGCCAAGCTCGCCATTCGGCGCCCAGGCTTGGCGGTGCTCGACAAAGCCCAAAGGATGTTCGGTTTCCCACTGTGCACGGAAAGCTTCGTCGATCCCGGGCATGCCGCCTTCGGGCGGGTTGCGGCGCAGCGCGGCGACATAGCGATCGTAATAGGCGTCCTGCAGACGGCGTGAGCCGCGGTCGGCGAAGACAGCGTACTCGCCCGGATGGACGTAGCGCAGATCGCCTTCGATGTTCATGGCTTCGTGATTGCCGATCAGCGCGTGCACGCGGCCGCCGGCGCGGCGCGCTTGCGGTTCGAGACGGCGCAAGTGCTCCATAATGGCGCGACTGTTGGGGCCGCGATCGGGGATGTCGCCGAGTTGGACGAGGTGTGATGCGCCGCCGCTCCAATCGCCGTCAGCGTCGATCAGCGCGGCGGTTCGCAGCATGTCGAGATATTTTTCGTAGGCGCCTTCGAGATCGCCGATGACGACGATGCGCTCGACGCCGTCCCACTGGGCGTCGCCGCCACGTGATTGGGCCACGGCCGGCGGCGCGGAGGCGCAGGCGACAGCAAAGAGCGTGAAAGCGGCGGCGAGTAGATTTCGGATCATGGTCATGGGCCCCGATCATAAACAGAGAGTAGGGCGCGTGCATCGCCGCCTTCATCGGCCAAAGCCAGCGCGCCGTTTGGCAGCACGGCCAAACTTTCGGCCTGTCCGTGGTCGCGGCTCAAGGCCCGAGCCGAGCGCAAGGCGCCGTCTGCGTCAAGTTCGGCCAGTGCGCCATTGCTTGCCGAGAGGATCAAGGTCCGGCCAGAGCGTGCATCGATTTCGACCGACGAGGGCCGAAAATTGCGCACGCCTGCCGCTTGCGTGATTTCGCTCTCGGCCAGCGAGCGCCAAACCTGTGCGCCCGCGCCTTGGCGCCATTGATAGAGGATGACCGTGTCGCGCATGTCGCGAGCCTCATTGCGTTTGCAGGCGAGAATGAGGCTTTCCGTCGCCGCCAGGAAGGCAAGCCCCTCGATCTCGCAAACCGGACCGAGGCCGGTGTCGAAGCTTTCGAACGGCACGCGCGCGCCGTTGTCGCCTTCGCGAAAGCGCATCAGTTGGCCGGTGCTGGTCGTGATCCAGAAGGCGCCTTGCGCATCGATGGCGAGGCCTTCGAAATCCCCGCGCTCCGGCGCGCCGACGCTGAAGCGCTTGACGATGCGTCCGTCCTCGGCGTCGAGCTCGTAGATGATGGCGTGTTCGTCGTCGTGCGCGAACAAGCGGCCGTCCGCCGTCGTCGCCATGCCGGAGATTTCGCGCAATTCACGCGGCAAGCGCCACTGCCGTGCGGGCGTGGCGGCAAAGAGTGAGCCTTCCACCGGCGCAGCTGCGGGCGCCACCTGCGCTTCGCTCTCGACGGGCTCCGCGCACGCGGCGAGGAAAACTGCGAGACAGGCGGCTCTAATCGTCGTCATCGTCGGTTTTCGTGGCGTCATTGCGTGGCTTCTTCCGCTCTTCTTTTCCCATCCATTCATGCGAGAACATTTGCTTGCCGGTGGAGTCGGCGCCGTACTCGGTCGCCCAGAGGCCGAGCACCGTGTAGTTGAAGAAAATCGAAATGATGGCGGCGACCTCAACGGCGTTGATGCCGCATGAAACGCCGACACCGATGGCGGTGAACAGATATGTCGTCTCGGCGCTATCCTTCAGCGTGTGTCGGAAGCGCACGCCCGCGACGATGCCGGCGAGCGAAAACGCCAGCGCCAAGCTGTTATGCACGACATGCACGATGCCGGTGATCACCATCGGCAAAACGAGGATGGTTTGGATGAAGGATTGGCTCACATCCTTGCGCTTGCGCGCGCCCATGCAGATCCAGGTCACCGGCAACATCAGCAGAAAGGCGCTGACGATCGAGAGCGCGAGCTTTACGCCTTCGAGCAAAGTCGAGCGGACGGGCTCTTGCGTTGCCGCCGTGCCCGGCGCCACTGGGTCGAACGCCGATTGCCCGATCGCGCCAAAATCGGTCGCGCCGCCAACCGGCAGGAAGGTCACGAAACCCGGATAAACGGCGATGATCGCGGCGATGATCAGCGTCAGCGTGACGTAGTAGGCCGTGATGTAGAAATACGGCTTCAGCAGCTTGGGCACGCCTGGGCCATTGGGATCACCCGCCGGTGTCTTGGTCTCCGCATTCGCCGTCATGGGCGCAGCATATCGCGCGCGCGCGGCGCGGTCTGCACGCTTTCGCGCCGCACGCGAGGTTCCTTAGGCTGCGGCTTTGGCCGTGAGTGCTGCGTAGCGCTTCAAGTGCGTGTCGACATTGCCGAAGGTGGAGTCGAGCATCGTCGCGCGCTTGAAGTAGTGCCCGACGCGCATTTCTTCGGTGACGCCCATGCCACCATGCGTCTGCACCGCGGCCTGGCCCACAAAACGTCCAGCGCGGCCGATCGAGACTTTCGCGGCTGAGACGGCCTTGGCGCGCTCATGATCGCTGTCGCCGAGCTTCAATGTCGCGAGCAGCGCGATGGAGACGCTTTCTTCCGTCGCCATGAACATATCGACCATGCGGTGTTGCAGCACTTGGAATTCAGCGATCGCCTTGCCGAACTGCTTGCGCGTCTTGGCGTATTCGCGCGTGAGGTCAGTCATCATGCGCAGGCAGCCGACGGCTTCGTGGCAATAGGCGGTGTTGGCTTCATCGACGATGCGATCGATCAACGGCAACGCATTGTCCGCCGCGCCGACCAACGCATCGGCGCCGACGCTGACGTTCTCGAAATACACTTCCGAGGCGCGCGTGCCGTCGATGGTCGGATAGTCGCGCGTCGTCACGCCCTTGGCGCTCTTTGAGACCAGGAAAAGCGAAACGCCCTTCGCATCGCGTTGGCCGCCCGCCGTGCGCGCGCTGACGAGCAGCGTGTCGGCTTGCGGGCCGCCGATCACGACAGCCTTTTGGCCGTTCAGCACATAGCCCGCGCCGTCCTTCTTCGCCGTGGTGCTGACATCGTGCAGCGTCCAGCGGCTCTTGGGCTCGGCTTGCGCGAAGGCGATGACGCGCTCTCCGCCGGCGATCGCCGCGAGGTGTTCTTCTTTCTGCGCGGACGAACCGGCATAGTTGATCGCGCCGCCGCCGATGACGACCGTCGGCACGTAAGGCTCGACCACCAGCGCCTTGCCGAACTCTTCCATCACGACGCTGACATCGAGCGGCCCGCCGCCCAATCCGCCGACATCTTCCGGCAGCGGCGCTGCGAGCAACCCAAGCTCAGCAAACGTCGCCCAGTTCTTTTTCCAGGCGTCATCGCTCTTCAGCGCCTCACGGCGCTTGTCGAAATCGTACTGGCCTTGCGCCCACTTCGCGATCGAGTCGCGGAGCATGTTCTGTTCGTCGGTGTAATCGAAGTTCATCGAAGCGTTTCCTGATATCGTTCTGTTGGCGCGCGCGCTTAGAGTCCCAGCACCATCTTTGCGATGATGTTGCGTTGGATCTCGTTGGAGCCGCCGTAAATCGAGGCTTTGCGCCAGTTGAAATAGATCGGCGCGGCGCCGCGCGAATAATCGGGGCCGACAGCGAATTCATTGCCGCCCAGTTCGCGGGTGTAGGGCTGCGCATAATTGCCGACAGCTTCCAGCGTGAGCTCAGTCAAGCGCTGCTGAATCTCCGTGCCTTTGATCTTCAGCAGCGAACTCTCCGGGCCAGGGCCTTTGCCCGCGCTTTCGCGCGCCAGCACGCGAAGCTCCGTCATTTCCAGCGCCGAGAGATCGATCTCGAGCTGCGCCAGCTTGCGCTGAAACTCGTCATCTTCGATCAAAGGCGCCCCGTCATCGCCGATCTCGGTCTTGGCGATTGACTTCAGCTTTTCGACATTGCGCTTCGAGCGCGCCACGCCGGCAATACCGGCGCGTTCGTGCGCGAGCAGGAATTTGGCGCAAGTCCAGCCTTTGTTTTCTTCATAAATGCGCTGATCGACCGGCACCTTCACGTCTTCGAGGAAGACGTCGTTCACTTCATAGCCGCCATCGAGCAGCTTGATCGGCCGCACCGTCACACCGGGCGACTTCATGTCGATCAGCAGGAAGGAAATGCCTTCTTGCGCTTTCGCGTTCGGATCGGTGCGGACGAGAAAGAAGCCCCAGTCGGCGTACTGGCCAAGCGTCGTCCACGTCTTCTGGCCGTTGACGATGTAATAGTCGCCTTCGCGCACGGCTTTGGTTTTGAGCGATGCGAGATCGGAGCCCGCGCCTGGCTCGCTATAGCCTTGCGCCCACCACACGTCGCCTTTGAGGATGCCGGGCAGGTAGCGCTCTTTCTGCTCGGGCGTGCCGAACGTGTAGATGACGGGGCCGACCATCGAGACGCCGAAGGGCAGCGGCGGAATCGTTTCCGCGCGCGCATTCTCTTCGAGCCAGATGTAGCGCTGCGTCGCGGTCCAACCGGTGCCGCCATATTCCTTCGGCCACGCCGGCGCCGACCAGCCTTTCTTGCCAAGAATTTTGTGCCAAGCGAGGAAGTCTTCTTTCGACAAATCCTCGCGCAGGCCGACGCCCTTCAGGTGCTTCGGATAATTGGCGTCGATGAACGCGCGCACCTCATTGCGGAACGCGATCTCTTCCGGCGAAAATTCAAGATTCATGGTCACGAGCCCGAACGCGCGTGCTGATCACGCGCGTGAACTGGCGACTATAAAGCGCCGCGTGGTCCTATCAACTCAGCGTCGGGAATTCGCTTGCCGCTGCGGCGCCTTTCGGCGGCCTGCCGCGCCGACTGATCGGCGGCGGTTTGCTCGGCGGTGGCGATGTCGCGCGGCGCCACGGTCGGGCGCGCGGTGGTCTGCGGCGCCGGCGGTGGCGCGCCGTCCAGACGTTGCGTCACCGCGCGGCGCGATTCATCCAGCTGGCATGCGGCGTCGGATTCCGCCGCTGCGGCGAACGGCGCTGTCACGACCGTAAAGAGGCCGGCGAGTACCCAGACCTTCATTGTCGTCCCTCCCAACGGCCCTCCCAGGCCGCCGTTTGCAGGATCCTTAGACCGTGTCAGCCGTGCGTGCGACCAGGGCCCCACAGTCTGCCGCGATTTCGTTGCCCGCGCCATTCACGGCTTGGCGAGCAGCGGCGCTGGCCTCGGCACGCGCCAGGGCGGCGATTTCCGCCGATTGACGGCGCGCTTCGCTGTTCAGCAGCCACTTGGCCTCGGCGAGTTCGGCGTCGGGCCGGGCCGCGCTCTCATAAGCGGTGCAGCGCACGGCGGAGAGAAATTCCTGATCGGACATTTGCGGCGCGGTCGCAGACAGTGCGAACGGCACGGCGACCACGGCGGCGGCAGTGGTGGCTAAAAAAGCGAAGCGCATAACGTCCCTCCAAGTCGGCTCAGTTCCAGCCCGGCTCGCTCTATGGATGCCGCCCATTGATCCGGCGGATGCGTCCTTGCTGCGAATTCAGGCTAATATCGATTTACGATAAGGCACATCGAAAGTCAATGTGAATTTATCGAAAAACGATGTTCGCCTGGAAGGATACTTGGCGGCGGCGCGGTCCTGGCCTTAGCTGTTTGGAATGACGCCGGAAAAACCGTCCAGCCCCTGCATCAAAGTCTGCGCCGTCAGCGGCCAGACCGGGCTTTGCATCGGGTGCGGGCGGACGCTGGCGGAGATCGCGTCCTGGGGCGGTCTCACCGAAGCCGAGCGCCGCGCCGTCATGGCTGAACTGCCGGCGCGCCTGGCTCAGGCAGCGCCGGTCAGCGCCTCGTAGAGCATGTTGAGCGCGATCAGGCCGAGGAAGATCGCGAACGCGCGTTTCAAAGTCAGTTGCGGCAGCCGATGCGCCAGGCGCGCGCCGATCGGGGCGGTCATGGCGGTCAACGCGCCGAGCACGATGAAGCCGGGCAGGCTGACAAATCCAAGCGACCAAGGCGGCAAACCTTCGCGGCCCCAGCCCGCAATGACGTAGCCCAACGTCGCCGGCAGCGCGATCGCCGCGCCGAAGCCAGCGGCCGTCGCCACCGCGCGATGGATGGGCCGTCCGCACAACGTCATCAGCGTCACGCCAAACGCGCCGCCGCCAATGCCCATCATCGCCGAGAGTAAACCGATGCCGCCGCCAAGGCCCGCGCGCGCAGCGCCAGTCGGCATCGCATCAGCAACGCGCCAGTCCGGATTGCCGAGGCCCATTTGCAGCGCCACCACTAACAGCCCGCCGCCGAACACGATCAGCAGCGTCTCGGTGTTTGCAAACCCCGCCAGCCCCGCGCCAATCACCGCGCCGAGCGCAATCCACGGTGCCCATGCGCGCAGGATGTCGTAATCGACCGCGCCGGCTTTCGTGTGCGTCGCCAGCGAGCGCCATGAAGTGGAGATGATGGTCGAGAGCGCGGTGCCGACGGCGGCATGCATGCGCACGCTGTCGTCCACGCCAATCGCGGCGAACAGCAAATAGAGCGCCGGCACGACAACAACGCCGCCGCCAATCCCGAATAGTCCGCCAACGAAGCCGGCGACGAGTCCCGCGCCGATCAGTCCGAGCCCGAGCAGAACAAGCTCTGTGCTCATGCCGCCAGCGCAGACGCGTTCGTCACCGCGGCGAGCGCATCGCGCACCACTTCAACGCCCGCGCCCGCTTTCACGCCGCGTTCGCTCAGCACCCGCCGCCACAAGCGCCCGCCGGGACGCGCATTGAACAAGCCCAGCATGTGCCGAGTCATCGCGTGCAGCGCCACGCCTTCGCGGAGTTTGCTGGCGATGTAATCGAGATGCGCTTCGATAGCGGCTTCGCGGCTTACGCTCGGGCCTGCGACGCCGAACACGCGGCTATCAACGTCGAGCAATTGCGCTGGCTGCTGATAGGCGGCGCGGCCCAGCATAACGCCGTCCACGCCCTCGCTCTCCGCCAAAGCGTGATCGAGATCCTTCAAGCCGCCATTCACGATGATCTCCAACTCCGGCCGCTCACGCTTCAGCGCCCGCACCAGCGCATAATCGAGCGGCGGCACGTCGCGGTTTTCCTTTGGCGACAACCCATCCAGCCAAGCCTTGCGTGCGTGCACGATGAAGGTGCGGCAGCCGGCGCGCGCCGAGAGATCGACCAAAGTGAACAGCGCCTCGCGCGGCTCTTGATCATCGACGCCAATGCGCGACTTGATCGTCACGGGCACATCGCCCGCCGCGTCTTGCGCAGCACTCCAGAGCGTCGCCACCAAGTCGGGCTCGCGCATCAAGCAGGCGCCAAAGCGTCCGGCCTGCACGCGGTCGGACGGGCAGCCGATATTGAGATTGATTTCGTCGTAGCCGAACGCCGCGCCGATGCGCGCCGCTTCCGCCATCTTCTTCGGATCGCTGCCGCCGAGTTGCAGCGCCACCGGATGCTCGATGTCGTCGAAGCCCAGCAAGCGCGCGCGGTCGCCGTGAATGATGGCGTCGGCCGTCAGCATTTCGGTGTAGAGCAGCGCCCGCCGCGTCAGCGTGCGGTGAAACGCCCGGCAATGCCGATCCGTCCAATCCATCATTGGGGCGACGCTGAACTTGCGCATTGCGAGCGGTGGGTTTCTCTGGAGGTGTCGGCGTTCCCGCCTTGTCCCGTAAAGCTGGGCTGTTTGCACGGATTTCGCGCACGAGAAAAGGCCGGATTCCATTGAGGATAGGGCGTCGCCAAACTCGACTCCGCCGCCGCCGGCTGCTCTATCTACCGCCAACAAGAGTGACGGTCTGGGGAGGGTGCGCATGCGAGCGATGCTGAGCTTGATTGTGGTGGCGGCGGCGTTGACGGCGTGTGCGCCCGCGCCCGAAGCGCCGCGCACCTGGAGCATGGACGATGGCGCACTTTATCCCGGCGCGCGTGGGCTGGCCCGCGCCGAGGATGGTCTCGCCCTTGGCGAAGGACGGCTTCTCGTCATCGATCAAACCCACGGCCTGCGCCTCATCGAGGCTGACGAGACGATGCGTCCATTCGGCCGCTTCGCCGAAGCCGGCTACGTGCACGCGCCACCGGCGCAGATCGCCGGTCCGAACGGTTTGGCGCTCGAGCCCGACGGCGTCCACGCGCTGATCGCCGACGTGTTCACCGGCGCCATCTACCGCGTGAACATCCAAACCGAAGCGGTCGAGCTGATCTACACGCACCCGTTCGGCGTCAACACGGCGGTGGCCGATAGCACTGGCGCGATCTGGTTTACGCAATCAGCCGCCAATGCAGCGGGGCCGCATTCCGAAGAACGCCTGTTCGAACCGCTCAACAATTACGCCGCTGAAGGCGCGCTCTTTCGCTTGCCGCCGCCCGGCGACGATGGGGTGCGTCCGCCGCCGCAGATGTTGGCCGACGGGTTTATGTTCGCCAACGGCATCGTCATCGATGAAGCGCGCGGCCAACTTTACTTCGCCGAGACGATGGGCGATCGGATCAATGCGTATCCGGTCACAGTGGCGAGCGGCGAACTGGGCGAAGGCCGCGTACTCGCCAGCCTCGTCGGTCCGGACAATCTTGAACTCGATGAGCATGGCCAATTGTGGGTCGCGTCGCCGATCCAGAGCGCGCTCTTCGTCATCGATCCCGACACTGGCGAGATGCGGACCGCGTTTCGCGAGGTCACACCAGAGAGTGAAGCGATTGTCGCCGAATGGAGTAGGCGTGCAGCAGCGCGTGAGGGCGCGCTTGAGCTCTTTACGCCGGCTTTGTGGGGACGCTTGCCCGGCGCGGCGACGGGCATGATTCTGACTCCGGGCGACGGGCCGGTTTATGTGACCGGCCTCGGCGACGCGCTCGTGAAAATCGAGCGCTAGCGCCAAAGGCTGCGCGCGGGGGAACGGACGGGTGTGTTGCGGCGTTTGTGGCGTCGGAGGATCGTGTGCGCCCCAATTTGGTCAGGTCCTTGAGCGCGGTCATTTGCGCATATAACGAAGCCGGCCGCATCGGCCATGTGCTCAAGTCCGTCGTCCACCATCCCTATATTGGCGAAGTTATCGTCGTTGATGACGGCTCCAGCGACGCCACCGCCGCGGAGGCGCGCAGCTTCGCGGGCGTGACCGTACTCGCCAACAACGAAAACCGCGGCAAGTCCTGGTCGCTGGCGCGCGGCGTCGCCGCCTGCAGCTTCGATCACGTCATGCTGCTCGACGCCGACCTCGTCGGCCTCAGCGCCGATCATCTCACTTCGCTCGCAGCGCCGGTCTTGGACGGCGTCGCCGACGTGACCATCAGCCTGCGGCGCGACAGCTTCTACCGCGCCATCGGCATCGATTTCGTCTCTGGCGAGCGCGTCTTGCCGCGCGCTGTGTTGATGCAAGTGCTGGCGGAGTTGCACAGCGCATCACGCTGGAGCGCCGAGGTACTGATCAATCAGCTGATCATCGAGCGCAAACTCCGGCTCGCGATCGTCGATTGGGATGCGGTGACGCACGCGTCGAAGCTCAGCAAGCAGGGCTTGGCCGGCGCCTTTGCCGATCTCCGCATGGTGCACGACATCCTGGCTGAACTCAGCGCCGTCGGTCTCGTGCGCCAAACACTCGCGCTCCGCCACGCCGCGCGGCTGAGCTGACTCTATTTGCGCTCGAGCTCGTAGACGCCGTCCCACTCTGCCGGCGGACTTGCGCGGGGGGCTTCTAGGCGCTCGGCGTAGCTTTGATAAAGCGCGCTGAACTCGGTTGCGTTGCTTTGCAGTTGCGTGAGCAAGCGCGCGGCGTCATCGAACTGGCCCTTGCGGTACGCCTTCAGAAACGCGTCGTGCTCGGCGGGCGCGCCTTCTGGGATGGCGGTGAAGATGCGCGTGGCGCCGCGGCGGCCTTTCAAGCGCACCAGATCGACCTCCACTAGGTTCAAACCCGGCGCGCCATTGTGCGTCTCTTCACTCACCAGCAGCGTCAGCCGATAGAGTTTGCTCAAGCTCTCCAAGCGCGCGGCGATGTTCACATTGTCGCCGATGGCGGAATAATCGAAGCGCCGTTCCGAGCCCAGATTGCCGACACAGCACTCGCCGGTATTGACGCCGATGCCGATGCGCACCTCATCAAATTGCCGGCCCGCCGCCGCCGCTTCATCGCGCCAGGTGCGATTGAGCTTCTGCACACACGCCATGATCTGCACCGCAGCGCGGCACGCGCGCGCGGCATGGTCGGGCTGGTCGAGCGGCGCATTCCAAAACGCCATCACCGCGTCGCCCATGTACTTGTCGATGGTGCCGCCGTTTTCGATGATGATGTCGCTGAGCGGCGTCAGGAAGCTGTTGATAAAGGTGGTCAGCTCCTCGGCGCTCATGCGTTCGGCGACGCTTGAGAAATCGCGGATGTCGCAAACCAGAATGGTGAGATCGCGCACTTCGCCGCCCAGCTTCAGCCGTTCCGGGTGTGCGGTGATTTCCCGGATCACGCTCGGCGCCACGTACTGGCTGAAGGCGCGCCGGATTTCGGAGCGTTGATGCTCGGTGCGCTGATAGAAATAGGTGGTCACCGCCGCGCTGAACGCGAGTGATGCAAGGGTCGGGAAAATCGGGTCGAACAAATAATTGGCTTGCGCGAACAACACAAAACCCAACGCCCAAACCGTGATGATAAGCCCGAGGCCGATCGCGGCGTTCGTCGCAGAGCGCACGCGCGGGGCGGTCAACGCGAGAATGAGGATCGCCAGCAAGCCCGCCGACAACTCGAAGCTTGGCGCATAATCCGGTCGCGAGAGAAAATTGCCGGCGAGGATTTGCTCCAGTGCTTGCCGGTGAACCTCCACGCCCGGAATGCCGGAGTCGAGCGGCGTGGCGCGCAAGTCCATCAGGCCGGGCGCGCTCGCGCCGATCAGAACGATGGTGCCTTCAAGCTGTTCGGGCGGAACCTCGCCGCTCAATACTTGCCACGCCGGAATCGCCTGGCTCGGTTCATAAGCGCGAAAGCGCAGCCAGACTTGCCCGTCCGCATCCGTTGGAATGGTGAGCGGGCCGACGCGAATGGCGTTGAGCCCTGTGTGCGAGCCGAACGCGTTCGCGCCGCTGGCGTTGGCGGCGCGCACCACATAAGTCGAGGCGCCCAACGCCACGCGCAGCGCTTCGAGCGAAAGCGAAGGCGCCAGCGTATCGTTGTGCCGCAACAGCAACGGCACGCGGCGCACGACCTGATCGCCATCGGGCAACCAATTCATAAAGCCGACGCCGCGCGCCACTTCGGAAAATGCCGGCAAACTCGAAGCGACGCCCGGATAGCTCAGTAGAAACGGCGCTGGATCATCGCCCGCGACAGCGAAGCCGGCATGCACTGGAAACGGCGCCGCCGTAGGTTGATCGTGCAGACTTGCGGCAAGCACGCTGGGATAGGCGCCGAGCACTTCTGCAAAACGCGTATCGTAGCTTTCGACGTCACCACCCAGAGCGCGCGTCAGCGCCGCGCGACGCGCTGGCGGCAACGTTGCGAGGATCTGGTCGGGCGATGTGCGGTCGGGCTCGGCGAACAACACATCGAACACGACCGCCGCCGCGCCAGCGTCGCCGAGGCGCTGCGTGAGCTCCGCCATGGTCGCGCGGGACCACGGCCATTGCCCGAGTACGGCGAGCGAACTCTCATCGATCTGCACCACGCGCACCGGCGATTCCGGCAACGGCGCTGCGGGGCTGGCGCGCTGATAGGCGTCAAAGGCCAGATTGCGCAGCGACTGTAACACGGGCGGACGCGCATAGAACACCAGCGCCATAACGACCGCAAAGATCGCCACCGCGGGCCAATAGTGCTTCGGGATGGTCTTTTCGGCGGCGGCGTTTGCCAAGGCGATCACCCGTGTTTCGGTTGCGACGCTCAGACCATGCGTTCCCGATACGAGTCCAGTGATTTCGGGGGCGCTAGGGTGTCCGAATCCGGCGAGACGGCGCGCCCGGTTTCGCTCATATTGGGCCCATGTTGGACGCCGACATCTGCCACGCCGCCTGTGACGCCAAGGATCGGCGTTTCGACGGGCGCTTCTATATTGGTGTGAAGTCGACGGGGATCTATTGCCGCTGCATTTGCCCCGCGCGCAACCCCAAGCGCATCAACCGCACCTTCTGGCCCTCCGCCGCCGCCGCTGAAGCGGCGGGCTTTCGGCCATGCTTGCTTTGCCGTCCCGAACGTGCGCCGGGGCTTGCGCCGATCGACGCGCCCGCGCGTCTCGCCGCCGCTGCGTACGCGCGGATCGAAGCGGGGGCGCTGGAGGAGCAAGGCCTGGAAGCGTTGGCTGGCGAGCTTGGCGTCACGTCACGCCATTTGCGCCGCGTGATGAATGCGCAGTTCGGCGCCAGCCCGATCGATATCGCGCAGACCGGCCGCTTGCTCGCCGCGCGCCGGCTGCTGAACGAGACGGCGCTTTCCGTCACCGAGATCGCTTTCGCCTCCGGCTTTCGCAGTTTGCGGCGCTTCAACGCCACCATGAAGGATCGCTACGGCGCGCCGCCGTCGAAGATGCGCGGCCGCAAAGCGATTGCGCGCGGCGAGACGTTCAGCGTCAGCCTGTCGCCACGCGGCGATTATAACATCGCCTCGATCGCATCCTTCCTGCGCACGCGCGCACTGCCCGGCGTCGAACGCGGCGGCGCGGATACGTATGCGCGCACGCTGAAGATGGGCGACACGCTCGGCTGGATCGAGATCGGCATGGGGCCGAAAGGTTTGCTGCTGACGCTCTCGGAAAACCTCGCCCCGCATTTGCGCCCGCTGGTCGCCAATGTGCGCGGCGCTTTCGATCTCGATGCGGAAATGGTCGCGGTGGACGCACATTTGGCCAGCGACGCAGAGTTCAAGGCCGAAGTGAAGCGTGAGCCTGGCGTCCGTATTCCCGGCGCGCTCGATGGCTTCGAAACCGCGATCCGTGCCGTGCTCGGGCAGCAAGTCACCGTCGCTGGCGCGCGCACGCTGACCGATCGCCTCGTCACGCAATTTGGCGCTGCACTGGAGCGTGGTCCCGAAGGCCTGAGCCGCGCCTTCCCGGATGCCGCCTCGCTCGCAAACGCCAGCGCGGACGCTATCGCCAAAATCGGTCTGCCGAAAAAGCGCGCCGAGACATTGCATCGCTTGGGCGTCGCCGCCGCCGAAGGCAAGCTTCCACTGTCGCGCGGCGCCATCGCGTCGGGCCGGGCGGCGCTGGCGGAAATCCCCGGCATCGGGCCGTGGACGATCGAGTATGTCGCCATGCGCGCGCTCGGCGATCCCGATGCTTACCCGGCCACCGACATCGCCCTCATCAACGCGCTCGGCCGCAAGGGCGAGACGCTCGACCATTTGAAACCTTGGCGCGCCTATGCCGCGATCCGGCTCTGGCGGCGCGCCGCGAAGAAAGGAGTGCTGTCATGATCAGCGCGATCCACGAGAGCCCGGTTGGCAAACTCACGCTCACCTCGAACGGCGCAGCCATCACCGCCATCGAGTTCGACAACCCGCGTCACCCGTTGTCGACGCAACCGCGCGGCGAAGACAAGATCATCGACGCCGCCCGCCGTCAGCTCGATCAATATTTCGCCGGCAAGCGCTGCGAGTTCGATCTGCCTTTGGCGACTCAAGGTACGGCGTTCCAACAGAGCGTGTGGGCGGCGCTGCAGACGATTCCCTACGGCGCCACGCGCTCGTACGGCCAGCAGGCCGCCGCGATCGGCAAACCCGCCGCGGTTCGCGCTGTCGGCCTCGCCAACGGCCGCAACCCTATATCGATCGTTATCCCATGCCATCGGGTGATTGGGGCCAATGGCAGCCTGACGGGCTATGGCGGGGGCGTGGAACGCAAGAAACTCCTGTTGGACCTGGAACAAGGTCAGAGCCTGATCCGCTGATCATTACGAAGCTTCAACCGCTTTCGGGCATCGCATCCTTGGTCATGGGCGTGCTATGAGCCGCGCCGAGGAATTTTGCGGGAGTTGGCCTAATGCGGAAGCTGTTGGCGGCGGGTGCTGTTGCGTTGGCGATGCTTGCGCCGGGGGCGTCAGCCCAGAGCGGCGCTTGGACTTATGCCTATGTCGGCGGCGTCGCGACCGCGACGCAGCGCGACAATGGTGGCCGGGTCACGGCTACGCTGACGTGCAGCCCGCCGACGGGCGACATCATCATTACCGATTATACGCTTGGGCGTCATGCTCGCCGCGCGACGATTGCGGCGGTGCGCATCGGTGCAATGAGCGTCAATGTGCCGATGAGCCTGGAGGGCCGCGGCCGCAACGCGCGTGTGCTGATCAATCTTCCGCAGCGCCCGCCCATCCTGGCCGCAGTGCAACCGACGGACCGGCTCTCGGTCACCGTCAACGGCCAGACCCACGAATATCTGGAAGGCGGCCCGGCTCGCATGCGCGAAGTCGCCTACGCCTGCTGGGGCAGTTAAGCCGCCTTTAGCTGCGTCTCGGCTGAGCGCGGCGCTTGCACGCTTGAAAACTTGGCGCCTAACATCGCGTCAGGGCTGAGGACACCGCCGGGGGCGGTGCGCGTGCATGATGGGATTAGCTGAACCAAGCCGGGCGCGGCCAGCGCTCGCGCCCATGCAGGGCAATGTCTGCGCTATTCTGCGGGCGGAGACGCGGGCCGGTTTCGATCAGGAATTCGCGGCGCTGATGAGCGATTTGGCGCATCACGTGCGCAGCGATGAGCCGGGGTGCGAATCTTACGTCGTCACCCGCGCCATGGGCTCGCCGGCGCACTTTGCCATCCACGCTCGCTTTAGAGACTGGCGCGCCTTCGAGGCGCATGCCGATACCGCGCACCTGTCGCGCCTGATGCCACGCCTCAACGCGCTGCTTGTGGCGCCGTTGGCGATGGAGATTTTTCTCGAAGCCTGAGCCGTTCGCCGTTGGCTGTGACGCCGGGGACGAAATTGCCGCCGAGCGCGAGCGCGGCCAGAAGCGCCACGCCCAGCACTTTCGCCCATGTCGGCAAGGCCGCGATGGCGGTCAGTTCGAGGCTCAAGAACACAGCGAGTGAAGCTGCCGCCGTGCCAAACGCCACCCGCGCGCGCTTGGCCGTCTTGCGCTGGCGCCAGAACAGCCAATGCGCCCACAGCAGCAGCGATGGGATCAGGAACGCAAACGAAGCGCGTCCAAACCAGGCGCCTTCTGGCGCGGCTTGCCAAAAGCCTGCGAGCCACAACACTCCGGTCAGCAAAAGGCCCGCCAGTGCCGCGACCGCGCCGCCGCGCGCAAACGCTTCGCGCACGGCGCGCGCGCCATGTTGAACCCGCGCCGCAGCCGCCAGTGACGCCGCCAACCACAATGTGCAATGCGACGCTGCTTCCACGAAGGTGATCGGCTGCAGCAACGTCGCGCCGCCCGCAAACGCCATGCGGATGCAGACGTTCGCGGCGGCGATGGCGAACACGAACGCGGCGGTTTCGAGAAACGCCGCAGTGCGCGGCGCGCCGCTGCGCTCGAAGAGGTAAGCGCTCGCGCCGCTCAGCAGTGCAGGCGCCAAGATGCCGGCGCAGGCTGCGAGCCACGGCGTCCACGTCGCGGTCTCCGCCAGCACGAGTTGAGCCGCGCCCAGCGCAAAACCGCCAGCGCACAGCGTGGCGATGACGCCAAACACCCGCCACACCCGGTTTGGCAAGGTCGCGTCGAGCGCCGCGCAGGCTAGCGTCAGTGCGGCGAACGCAGGCGCCGCGATCTGCGCCGGTGCCGCCAAGGCAATGCCGGCGGCGAAGGCCGAAAACACGCCCAGCACCAAGATCCAAAGCGTCAGCCGCAAAGCCGCAAGTCCGCGTTGGCGACGGAGCGCCGCGAGCGCGATCAAGCCGCACAGCAACGCGCCGAAGGCAAACAGAGCAATTGCCGCCGAAAGCGGCCCGCTCAAGCCATGGCCGGCTGCGTGCAACGCCGCGATGACGCCGATCGGCGCAAACGCGCCAGTGCCGGCGAGTGCTACGCCGCGCGCGCCAAGTTGCGGGACGCGCACGGCGGCTATGGCGAAAAAGAGTGCGCCGGCCCACACCGCGACAGGCGTAAACCAGATCGCCGCGCCGTCCTGTCCGCTCAGCACGAAAAGGCCGATCACCGTCGCGCCGAAAGCGGCGAGGTGCATAGCGTCGAGCCGCAGCGAGAGCGCGCCGACGATGGCGGCCGTCGCTACGATGACAGCGAACGCTGCGCCCGCGGCGCTGAACATGCCGATTTGCGCGCCAAGCGCCAGCGCCGCGCCCGCCATGATCAGCGCCATGGTCGCACCGGGCGTTGCGCGCCGCAGATGCGCGTTGATGATGGCGGGGACGCCCGCGAGCGCGAGGCAGATCGAGAAACTCATGGGATCGGCGGTCGCCGTGCCGAGCGCAAAGCCGATTGCGGCCCAGGCGCCGGCGGTCAGCACGCTCGCCCACGCCGCCACGCGCCAGATCGAGCGCAGCGCAATCACCATCATGGCGCCGGCAATGGCTAGGCCCGACGCCACAGCCGCATTAGCGCCGCCGTCGACAAAAAAGCCCAGCGCCGGCGCAACCGCCATCAGCGCCAGCACCAACGCACGCGCGGTTTCCGGTGAGAGCGTCGCGGCGCGTACCTTGCGCTCACGCACCGGTGCCGCTGCTACAGGAGCGCGCGCCGGGATGACGCGCTTTGTCGCGAGTTCAGAAATGGACACAACGCCGCCGTCAGCGGTGCGCATTTTCGGCGCCGGCGCCGTGGCGCGCGGCGTCAGTTGCTCTTTCAGCCGCGTGATTTCCAGGCGCTGACGATCGAGCCTGCGCCACAGCAGCGCAAAGCCGGCCACGCTCGCGGCGGCGTGCAGGACGAGGAGGATCAGGAGGCTCATCAGCGGGGCTTCCTAGCGGAACGGAGCCGCTCACGCATGCTCAAATCCGCGCAGCCGCCATGCGCGCGCTTATCCTTCTGATTTACGCAGGAATTTCTGTGTCTGGTACATGCCTGCCTGATACGCTTCGGCGCCGGCGGGGTCAGAAATTGTGTTCCACGCGTCGCGCACGGCTTCTGCTTGAGCGCCGGCGCCGAGGAAGGTTCCCTCTGTTTCCACGATCCGCGCGAGCGCGAATACGCCGGCGCCTGCCGTCAGGATCGCGCCAGTCGGCGCTTCCTGCGATGCGAGATAGATCACGCCCGGCGTGACGTGTTCGGGCGCGAACTTCGCCAGCATCTCCGGCGGCATGATGTTGTCCGTCATGCGCGTGGCGGCGACGGGTGAGATGGCGTTGACGTGGATGTTGTTCTTCGCGCCTTCGATTTTCAGCGTGTTCATCAGACCGACGAGCGCCAGTTTCGCCGCACCGTAATTGGCTTGGCCGAAATTGCCGTAGAGTCCGGACGATGAAGTGGTGACGACGATGCGGCCGTAATTCTGCGCGCGCATCGTTTCCCAGATGGCCTTGATCGGCTTGACGCCGCCTAGGATGTGGACGTCTGCGACGGCGGTGAAGTCGCTCAACTCCATCTTGGCGAAGCTCTTGTCGCGCAGGATGCCGGCATTGGCGACGAGCACGTCGATGCGGCCCCATGTATCGAGCGTGCGCTTCACGAGATTGGCGACGCCCGCGTCATCGGTAACCGACGCGCCATCGGCGAACGCTTCGCCGCCGGCCGCTTTGATTTCCGCAACGACAGCCTCCGCCGCCGCCGACGAGCCGCCCGAGCCGTCGAGCGTCCCGCCTAGATCGTTGACCACCACCTTCGCGCCGCGGCGTGCGAACTCGAGCGCGTGGCTCCGCCCCAAACCGCCGCCAGCGCCGGTGACAATGACCACCTGACCATCGAAGCGAATGTCGGACACGTGTTCTACCCCTGCAAATTTGTGTGGCCCGGACTTCGCCGTTGCTCACTTTCGGGTCAAGCGCGATTGCAGCCCGACCCGAAGCCGTCCTAGCAAGGTGGGCAGCGGGGGACATGCCTTGATCTATACGCCGGATAATGCGCGCAGCCTGATCGCGGTCGTCTTGATCATCGCGCTGTGCTGGCTGCTGTCGGAGAACAAGAAGCGGTTCCCGTTTCTGCTCGCGATCGGCGCCCTGGCGGTGCAGGCGGGCCTAATCCTCGCTCTGTTCGCGATTCCCAATTCGCAAGCGGTGCTCGATGGCGTCACCGCCGCCGTCGATGGCCTCGCCGACGCCGCCGATCGCGGCGCTCAATTCGTGTTCGGCTACCTGAGCGGCGGCGACCAGCCTTACACGCTGCCATCCGACAACGCGCAAGCGCCGTTCATCTTCGGCTTTCGTGTGCTGCCGCTGATCTTGGTGATCTCGGCGCTCTCGGCTCTGTTGTGGCACTGGCGCATTCTGCGCTGGATCACGCGCGGCTTCGGCCTTCTGTTTGAGAAGACCATGAACCTCGGCGGCGCATCGGCGCTCGCCGTGGCGGCCAATATCTTCATGGGCATGGTGGAAAGCCCCATCGTCATCCGCGCTTATCTCGACAAGCTTTCGCGGTCGGAGCTTTTCTTGATGATGGTGGTGGGGCTGGCGACCGTCGCCGGCTCCACCATGGTTGCCTACGCCGTCATCCTCGCGCCAGTGCTGCCGAATGCGGCGGGGCATGTGCTGGTTGCGTCGATCATCTCCGCGCCGGCGGGCATTCTGCTTGCGCGGATCATGATCCCGGAAGAGCACAAGGCGGGCGAGCCTTACGATTACGCCGCAGCGCTCGAATACGAGAGCTCGATGGATGCGGTGACGCGCGGTGTTCAGGATGGCGTCATGGTGGCGGTCAACGTCGCGGCGTTTCTGATCGTGTTCGTGGCGTTTGTGTGGATCGTAAACAATCTGCTCGGTGTCTTCCCCGATGTCGCTGGGGCGCCGCTGACGCTGCAGCGCATTTTTGGTTTCGTGTTTGCGCCGGTCGCCTACGCCATCGGTCTGCCGTGGTCGGAAGCGCAGGTCGGCGGCTCGATCCTCGGCACGAAGCTGTTTCTCACCGAATTCATCGCCTTCTTCGAACTGGGTGCGGTCCCTGCCGAGACGATGAGCGAGCGCAGCCGCATGATCATGACGTATGCCATCTGCGGCTTCGCCAATGTCGCCTCCGTCGGCATCATGACGGGCGGCATGACCGTGCTGATGCCGGAGCGGCGCTCCGAAATTTACGCGCTGGCGACCAAGGCCTTGCTGCCGGGTTTCCTCGCCACTTTAATGACGGCTGCGGTCGTCGCCGCCATGCCGATGGCAATGTTCGGGAACTGATCGATGAAACTCTATATCGCGCCCTACGCCCCCAATCCGCGCCGGGTGATGATGTTTCTGGCCGAAAAGGACATTAGCGACATCGAGATCGTGAGCTTGAACCTGCAAGAGGGCGAGCACCGCACCGACGAATTTCGCGCCAAGAGCCCGCTCTCGCAAATCCCCACGCTCGAACTCGATGACGGCCGCACGCTGACCGAGAGCCGCGCCATCTGTTCGTATCTCGAAGCCATGCAGCCCGAACCCAATCTGATGGGCCGCGACGCCTTCGAGCGCGCCTTCATCGAAATGTGGGATCGGCGCATGGAATTGCTGTTCTCGATGCCGCTGATGATGTGGGTGCGCCACGGCAATCCGGTGCTTGCGGCGGTCGAGCGCAATCAGAACGCGGAGGTGGCGACCTATAATCAAGGTCAGGCGATGCGGATGGCCAAATGGCTCAATGACGAATTGGCGTCGCGCCCTTGGATCGCCGGCGATCGCTTCACCATCGCCGACATAACCGCCGCATGCGGCGTCGACTTCGCCAAGATGATGCGCTGGCGCCCGGGCGAAGACTTGCCGCATCTCAAACGCTGGCGCGATGCGTTCAGCGCGCGTGCGGCCGGGCAGGTGGCGGCTTAGTCCTCCAGCCGCGAGCGGCGCTCGGCGTGCAGCTGCTTGGCGCTCAGTTCGACTTCCGCAAGCACGCGCTCAAGCTCTTCGTCGCTCAAATGTTCGATGCCGATGAAGGCGTTGTCGCTGTCGCCGACACGGATCAGCTCATCGAGCTTGGCTTGAATGGCGGCGTTGTCGCGGTTCTGCGTGTTCTGGATCAGGAACACCATCAGGAAGGTGATGATCGTCGTCGACGTGTTGATGGCGAGTTGCCAGGTATCGGAAAAGCCAAACAGCGGCCCGGTCAACGCCCAGAGGAGCACGACGGCGCAGCAGCTGATGAAGGCGATCGGCCTCCCCGTCCATTTCGAGACGATGGTCGAAAAGCGCGTGAAGGCGTGAGACATGCGGCGAGACCCTCTTTGCGGGGCGCCGCGTGTCTATTACGCGCCCCCGACGTGCAGTTGTGCGCCCATGGCGTCCGCTCGCGCGGCGAGCGTTCGGCACCTGCGCTTCAGCGCCTTCAGCGCTTGCTTCGGCGCTTTGTCAACGCCAGCCAGCGCCGGCTCGGCGCTAATGCGTTCGATCAGCAGCGACGCGTGGCGTTCTTTACCCAGCACATCGCCCAATTTGTCGCCAAGCTTGCGACGGCGCGGCTTCGGCCACGCATCGTCCAAGAGCATGGCGGCATAGAGCCGATCCTTTTCACGCTTGCGCCAGTCGTGGCGGCGCTTGGCTTCGTCGGCGCCATAACCGAGGCGGCGCGCGCGGCGGGCGCGGCGGACGAGCCGCATCGCGCCGCGCTTGATCTGACGCGCCGACGCTTCTGGCCAAACTTGCGCCAGCGCCGAGAGGTCGCGCAGGCCGGTGCGCGCCGCTTCCATGTCGAGCGGGCCGAGCGCGCCGCGCTCAGCGTCGAGCGTCTCTGCCACCGTCGTCAGCGCCTCTTCGGCGCGTTTGCCTGACTTTTCGCCGATGCGGCGCGCAGCCTCAGCGAGTGCCGCCAGTTCGCGCGGCTGCGCCAGCGTGCGCATCACGCCGCGCGCGGAATCGTTGAACACTTGCGAAAGCCCCGGCGCGCAAGCGCGACCCACCCGCGCCAAAGCGCGCGCCCGTTTCAAGCGCACGCGGCAGCGATGGATGCCCTTTGGACGTCCCTTAGATTCTTCTAGTTCCTCAAGCGCCGCACGCAATTCTTGCTGCAACGCTGCGCGTAAATCGAATGCCGGTTCCGGCGATCGCATGAGCTGCCCCTTAAGCGCCGATCTTCTTCAGCGTGGCGGAAAATGCAAGCAGAGGTCGTGAAGCTTGTGTAATCAGACCGCGCACGAAGACGAGTGAGCGTGTATCGCGCAACACTTCGCCCTCCGCTTCGACCCAAGCATCGAGCCCGCCGGCGCCGATGAACTCGCTGTTACAGGTTAGCGTCACCGCTTTCACGTCGCGCAAGGCATTGTGCGCAATCGCGAAAAGCGCGAAGTCGGCAAAGCTCATGAGCGCGCCGCCATGGATCGTGCCGCCGCCATTGAGGTGATGCGGCTTTGGTTCGAAAGCGCACAAAGCGCGACCATCGGTCACCCGAAAGCAAAACGGCCCGATCGTGCTTTCGAACGGATCGGCCCCGTTGCTCCACGTGGTCCAGCCCGCGAACGGGCCTTCCGTTATGACAATCGGCCCCGTCGGGGTCGCGCCGTCGGCGCTCATGGCGTTTCTCCTTGCTCGCGCCGCGTGCTGGCATGGTATGAACGGGGCGGCAAGGGCAGGCGCAATGCGGTTATTTTTCTCGATACTGACGGCGCTCGCATTGGCGAGTTGCATCACGCCGGATGATGACAGGTTCCACGTCGGGCAATCCGACCGCTCGTTCGTCATTATCGGCTTGGCGGAGTCGGCGGAGAACACCTCGGCGCGCTACAGCCTGCTATGGCGCATGATTGATGGCGAGGGCTTTGCCGAATTCGACGATCGCTATCTCATTCAGGCCGAGACCAATTCGCGCGGCTCGATCCGCGTGCGCGGCGTGCCCGGTGAGTTTCTGGTGTTCGAAGTGCGTCCCGGCACATACGCGCTCGACGGCGTTTACGCCATCATCCGCGATCGCAGTGTCAATTACGTCGCCGACGGCCTGATCGAAGGCCCGGCCCGGCCGGCGTTCGACGTCGCCGCCGGAGAGGCCGTCTATATCGGCATCTGGCAATCCAACATTGAAGACGTGCGCGCGGTGGCGCGGCTTTGGCGCTTGGATGACGCGGACTTGCGCGCCGCGCTCAACAGCACTGAAGGACTGGTCGTCGGCCCGGTGCGTCTGCGCGAAACCTATGAGCGCGCCGTCGTCTGCACGCCGCGGCGGGTGAATACGCTGTCGCAGCGTCGCATCTGCTGACCGAGCTGCGCGGCATATCGTAAGGGCGCACTTGCTTCAGGGCACCGAACCGATTGAGATGGCGGCATGGAAACCGAAACACTCACCGAACTGCTCGCCGGCATACGCCGCTTCGTCAACGAACGGCTGATCCCGCTCGAAGCGAAAGTCTCCGAAGACGACGCCATCCCGGCCGATGCGCTGGCCGAGATGCGCGCGCTGGGGCTGTTCGGGCTCTCGATCCCCGAGGAATACGGCGGCCTCGGCCTCTCCATGGAGGACGAGTGCCGGGTGATGTTCGAATTCTGCCGCTGTTCGCCGGCGTTCCGCTCCGCCTTTGGCACCAATGTCGGCATCGGCAGTCAGGGCTTGGTCATGTTCGGGACCGAGGCGCAGAAGAAAAAGTGGCTGCCCGGTGTTGCCTCCGGCGAAATCGTCACCTCGTTTGCGCTCACCGAAGCTGAAGCCGGCTCCGATTCCGGCTCGGTGCGTACACGCGCCGAACTGCAAGGCGATCACTACGTCCTCAACGGCTCGAAGCGCTACATCACCAACGCCTCGCGCGCCTCGCTTTTCACCGTCATGGCGCGCACCAATCCCGACGCAAAAGGCGGCAGCGGCGTATCGGCCTTCTTGGTGCCCAGCGACTCGCCCGGCGTCTCCGTCGGCAAGTCCGAAAAGAAAATGGGTCAGCAGGGCGCTCACATTCACGACGTGAACTTCGACAATGTGCGCGTGCCCGTCGAGAACCGTTTGGGCGAAGAGGGCCAAGGCTTTCGCGTCGCCATGCAAGTGCTCGATCGCGGACGTTTGCATATCTCTTCTGTCTGCGTCGGCGTCGCTGAGCGCTTGATTGAGGAGAGCGTGCGCTACGCCGCCGAGCGCAAACAATTCGGCCAGCCGATCGCCAGCTTCCAGATGATCCAAGCCATGCTCGCCGACTGCCGCGCCGAAGCGAATGCCGCGCGCGCCATGGCGCTCGAAGCCGCGCGCAAGCGCGACCGCGGCGAGGACGTCACCATGGACGCAGCGGCTTGCAAGCTGTTCGCGTCGGAAATGGTCGGCCGCGTCGCCGACCGCGCCGTGCAAATCTTCGGCGGCTCGGGCTATGTCGCCGATTACGGCATCGAACGCTTCTATCGCGACGTGCGCATCTTCCGCCTCTATGAAGGCACCAGCGAAATACAGCGCATCATCATTGCGCGTGAAATGATGAAGCAGGGCAAGTAAGCGCCCATGAGCGATCAACCCGCGTTCCGCTTCCATCCCGACGCTTACGAACACGGCTGCTTCGAAGCGTCGGACGAAACTTGCTCCGCCTGCGCGCGTCCTTGCGTTTGGAAATACACGCAACACATTTACGCACTGCCGCCGGACCCATCCGCGATCTGCTCGCGTTGCATTGCTGACGGCAATGTCGCCAAGGCCGTGCCGGACGGCGATTACGGCTTGCACGATTTCAGTTTCGACGAAGAGCCCGAAGCAGCGCTCGCCGATGAAGTGGAAAAGCGTACGCCGGGATTCGCCACCTACAACCCGTTTATCTGGCCAGTGCGCAACGGCGCGCCGCTCGCCTTCCTCGGCTTCGGCGCCGACGCCAACCTCGCGGGCCTCGCCAAGGTGCAGGCCGCAATCATGGCGCTGGCCGCAGAGATGGGCGCCGACGAAATCAATCCTGCCGATGCGCTGATCTTCAAAACGCTCGCTGGCGACGATTACGTGGCGACGCTCGATCTCGATTGAGCCAACGCGTGAGGACACGTCATGCCGCCGAAAGATACGACCACTCCGCCCAAGACGCTCGCACAGCATGCCAAAAGCATCGCCGCTTTTCCGGGCGAAAAGCTCGGCGAGCTGAAAGCGTTCGGCGAAGAGAAACTGCAAGAGACGCTGACGGCCTTCTTCGGCGCGCTGCCGGCCTTGCGCCAAGCCGGCTACGCAATGCGCGAGTTTGAAATCGAACTCGGCATCACGCCGAAAGTGATCGCGCACTTCATGCCGGCGCCGTCGAGCGACGCCGATCTCGCCGCCGCGCGCGAAGCGCTGAAGGACAACCGCATCGGCGCCTCGATGCTGAGCGTGCTGCAACGCGCCGGCAACGTCCACCGCATCATCAAAGCCCCCGGCTTCCAATGCGCCCACATGGAAATCGACGTTGGTGCTATTCCGGCCGTGCGCTTGCGTTATCGGGCGGATGATGAGGCGGGGGGATAGGCCTCTTAAGTGCACCAGGGTTGTGCTTTTCGCCGAGAACGGACATTCCGCCCATTGCTCAGCTTCCGTTCGTGAGGGACTTTTCGAGCATGTATCGAGTGGACGTCTACAGCGTCGATCCAGCTAGCGTCGCGCATGGGCATTGG
>LNFM01007120.1_pt1 | contig 31040 bp, 29 predicted proteins | sample 596031 | NCBI WGS metagenome assembly LNFM01 (sample SAMN04254537, study PRJNA301005) | activated carbon metagenome | isolation source: dual media filters at the Ann Arbor, Michigan drinking water treatment plant | place: USA: Ann Arbor
TGTGCCGTCGCAGGAGCTCGCCGGTCAGCTCCCCGACCACCGCCTCGAAGATCTCGTCCTTGTCCTTGAAGTAGTTGTAGAACGTGCCCGAGGCCAGATCGGTGCGCCGGACGATGTCGCGGACGCTTGCCGCGCCAAAGCCCATCTCGGCGAAAACCGCGCGCGCCGCCTTGAGAAGCGCGATGCGGTTCTCCGCCTTGTTCTGCTCTCGCCGGCCGCTGCGGGGCTCTGCCGCAATGCTGGTGTCCTCGTTCATGCTCAACGGCCCAACTGTGCCAGTTCGTGGCGCAGGCCCGCCACCATGTCGTCCATTGCCCGGGCGGCAGCCTGAAGCACCCCGCGCATGCCGGCAAAACCGTGGATCAGCGAGTCGAACTCGCGATGGATGGTCTTCACGCCGGCCGCCGAGAGGCGCGCGGCATAGGCTTGGCCCTCGTCGCGCAGCGGATCGAAGCCTGCCGTATAGATCAGGGCCGGGGGCAGGCCCTCGAGATCGAGGGCCTTCAGCGGCGAGGCCCGCGGATCGTCCGCCTCGTCCGGTTTGTTCAGATAGTGGCCACGCACCCATTCCATGTCGGCGCGCGTCAGCAGGAAGCCTTCGCCGCAGCTGACGTAGGACGGCGTGCTCGCGGAGAGGTCGGTGGCCGGATAGACCAGCCATTGCAGGCAGGGCGGCCGGCGTTCCTCGCGCAGCAGCCGGGAGATCACCGTCGCCAACGTCGCGCCGGCCGAATCGCCCGCCACGACGATGCGTGCCGGGTCGATGCCGATCGTGGTCGCCTCTGCCGCCAGCCAGCGGAAGGCGGCGACGGCGTCATCGACGGCTGCCGGGAACTTGTGCTCGGGCGCCAGCCGATAGTCGACGGCGACGACGGCGCAGCCGCTGCGGGCGCAGAGATAGCGGCAGACCAACTCGTAGCCCTCGAGGCTGCCGATCACCCAACCGCCGCCATGAAAATAGAGGATGGCCGGCAGCAGGCGGGCGACCGTGCCGGCCGGGCGATAGAGCCTGATCCGCATCCGGCCCGCCGGACCTGCGATCGTGCGGTCGACGATCTCGCCAACGGGTGCCGGCCGTCCGCCGAGCAGGGGCAACACGGCATCGTATTCGGCCCGCGCCTCGCGCACCGTCATCCGGTGCATCGCCGGTTGTCCGCTGCGCGCCAGCAGCCGCAGGAACCATTGCGTGCGACCGTCGAGAGTACGGCCGTCGACTGCGATCGGCGGGCCGGCGAGGATGTTGACCCAGGAGATTGGCATGCGCAGCGCCAGGTTGGCGGCCCTGCCCACCACGTCGCGCGCAATCTCCTTCATCGCCATGGGGCGTTCCTAGCATCCCTGCCAGTCGCCGACCACTCGGCGTTGTGAAGCCGATTTCGGATGGCTAGGTTGCCGGCGATGGCGGACGGGACGACCGACAACTTCGCAACGGCGCTGCGCCGCGAGATCCTGCGCAGCGAGGTCCAGCGAATGCGGGTCCTCGCCATCGTGCTGACGGTTCTGCTGGCCGCGACCCTGGGCGCGCTCAATCTCACGCCCGAGTTCGCCGAGCGCATGTTTCGCAAGGCCGTCGAGCCGTGGACCCCCTTGGCCGGCATCGGGCCGTTCGTCGTCTATGAATGGATCGCCTTGATGGTGCTGCGCTGGCGGATGGCCCGGGATCTCGATTTTCCGCGCATCGCCCGCTTTGCCAATGCCCTGATCGAGACCAGCCTGCCGAGCGTCGTCATCTTCGAGCTCAGCCTCCACATGGAACCGGCAGCCGTGCTCGGGTTCTGGCCGCCCATGCTCTATTTCGTGTTCATCCTGCTGTCGACGCTACGGCTCGATTTCTGGCTGTCGGTATGGACAGGGGCGGTTGCGGCGGTCCAGCAGTTCATGCTGGCGGGGCACTTGATGCCGCTCGAGCTGTTCTTCGACGTACCCGAGCACTCCCTGGTCTATCACCTCAGCCGCAGCATCGTGCTGCTGGGGGCTGGTGTGATCGCCGGCATCGTGGCAGGCAGCCTGCGCCGCCAATTCGAGGCTTCGGTGGCGGTGTCGGCGGCGCATGATCGCGTCACCAACCTGTTCGGCCAGCACGTCTCGCCGGCCGTGGTCGAGCGGCTGCTGGCCCAGCAGTCCGACCCGCCGAGCGAGATGCGCCGCGTCTGCGTGCTGTTCCTCGACATCAGGGGGTTCACGGCCATGACGCGGGTGCGGCCGGCGGACGAGACGGTGGCGCTGCTCAACGATTTCTTCGCCGACATGATCGAGATCGTCGACCGCCATCACGGCATCATCAACAAGTTCCTGGGCGACGGCTTTCTCGCCCTGTTCGGTGCGCCGCTCGAGGATCCGCGGGCCGCCGCCAGCGCCCTGGCAGCAGCGCGGGGCATGCTGAAGGCGGTCGACGCCTGGAACGCGGCGCGCCCGGGACAGCCGTTGCGCATCGGCATCGGCATCCACATCGGCGATGCGGTGACAGGCACCGTGGGCTCGCCGCAGCGCAAGGAGTACACGGTGATCGGCGACACGGTGAACCTCGCCGCCCGACTCGAGCAGCTCACCAAGGAAACCGGCTCGCAACTCCTGATCTCGGGCTCGGTGCATGCCGACACCGCCGGCGCCGACGGCGCGACCGACCTCGGGCCGCAGCCGATTCGCGGCTATGGCGAGCCAGTCCGGGTATGGCGGGTGGCATGAGCTGGTACTTCGCCTATGGCTCGAACATGAGCGCTGCACGGCTGTTCGAGGAGCGGCTGGTGCCGGAAGGCATTCCTGCCGGAGAGCGCATCGCCGGCCGGCTCGACGGCTGGCAACTCGCCTTCAACAAGCGCGCCCGCCACCCGGCCGGCTCGGGCGCCGGCAACATCGTCGTGAGCGAGGGCGGCTCCGTGTTTGGCACGCTGAACCGGCTCCCCGAGGCAGGCTTCGTCGTGCTCGATCGCTACGAAGGGGTGGCCGGCGGCCACTACGAACGGCGGAGCGTCGCCGTCGCGCGCCTCGACACGGGCGAGATCCTCGAGGCGATCACCTATGTCGCCTTGCTGACCGGGGAGGACCTGAGGCCGACCCGGGCCTACCTCGCCCATCTGTTGGCCGGCGAGGATCTGCTGCCGGCCGACTATTTCCGCCGGCTGGCTGCCACCCCGACAGTCGACTGATCAGCCTCCACCCTGGAGGCCCTAGGCGGCACCCAGATACCGCCACTGCCGTGACCGAGCACCATCGCCGGCACGACGCTGTGGACGGCGGGCCAGTGGATTTCCACCGTGACCCGGACCGGCTGTCCCTTCTGCCGGTCCTCGAAGTCGATCGTCTGGCGTTGCTGCGCCGTCGCCGCAAGAGTGAACGCGGCCCAGACGCAGCGCCGGATCACGCCGGGACTTTGGCCTTGTCGGCCAATGCGCTGCGCGACACCGGGTCCATGTTGTCGCTGAGCTCGGGCACATCGGCCTCGTGCCAGAAATTGAGCTCGATCATGACGCCGTCGGGGTCGTGCACGAATATCTGCTGGAGGGGCCGAGCCGGCACCTTCTTGACCTCGAATGGCACGTTGTCCTTCTTGATCTGGTCGATCGTGCCGCGGATGTCGGCGCAGTTGATGGCGATGTGATCGATCGCGCCGCTGCCGTGCTCGTCGCGGCCCGTCTCCGACAGGAGATGGAGGATCGCCTTGTCTCCGGCATAAAGCCAGGCGCCGGGAAAGTTGAACGGCGGCCGATCGCCGTTCCGCAGGCCGACGTAGCGCTCGTAGAAGCGAACCGTCGCCTCGAGGTCCTTGCAGTAGATGTTGTAGTGATCGAGCGAAAGAGCGGGCATCTGTCACCTCCGACCATTGCCGTTGCCGGGAGATTACAGCACTCCCGATCGGCCGTGACAGCAGGAAATGCCGGTACCCTGCTCGTATTTGTCGTGGTGGCGGACCCAGCGGGAAAGGTTGGTACCGGGTGGCTCGTTGCGCCCCCGGGGCGTCACGTCGAGGAAGCCGTAGACCGTGCCGACATCCTCGGTGCCCCGGGAGAACACCGAATAGGTATGGAATATCTGGCCGGATTCATTCTTGGTGAAGACGCTGTAACCCGGCAGCTCCTCGCCGGCATAGTCGATCTCCTGGAAATTGTAGAAGACCTTGCCGCGCGCCTTGTCGGCCTCGGTGAAGGAGACATGGAAGTCGAAATTGAAGTCGCTGCCATGCGAGGAAACCCACTTGAAGCGCCAGCCCATGCGCTTGTGGAAGGGCTCGATCTCGGCGTAGGGCGCGCGAGACACGGCGACCAGCATGACATCGTGGTTGACCAGGTGGATCAGCGCGCCGTCGAGCTGGTCGGCGCCGAACGAGCAGCCGATGCAGCCTTCCTTCCAGCCCGGGCCCAGCATGAAGTGCTTGACGATCAGCTGGCTGCGGCCGGCGAACAGGTCGCCGAGCGTCTCCCTGCCATTCGGCCCGTCGAACGCGTAGGCCTTGTCGACCCGCACCCAGGGCAGCGCGCGGCGGCGCTCTGCCAGAGCGTCGTGCGCCCTGAGATGGGCCTTCTCCTCGGCCAGAAGGGCGCGGCGTGCTTCCAGCCATTCCTCGCGCGAAACGATCGCGGGCTCATGCATGATCGGGTCCTTCCTCAGTGGATTGGCTCGGGGCGCCCGAGCACGGCGTTGAACACCGTGTCGGGAACGGCGATGCGCGAGTCCCGGCAGGCGCGCTGCAGGGCGGCAGGATCGCGGTCGGGCTGGCGCGACAGCGCCGCCATGCGGTCGATGAAATCGCGGTCGAGCTCGGCGTCGCTCTGCCGCATCGCGCCCCAGACATCCCACGGCAGCATCTCGCGCTTGTTGAGGGCCGCCAGGTCGCGGATGACATTGCCGGCGATGAACCACAGTCCGTGCATGTCGAGGATGCCGAAGGCGTGCGGATCGGCCTTGCCGGTGCGGCAGAGCTGCCAGGCCTCGCCCGCGACCAGGAACTGGTCACGCGGGGTGTCGTGCGGATCGAAGGCGATGTGGAACAGCGCGCGCTGACGGGCGTCGAGCTGCGCGTCGAACAGCTGCCAGCGTCGCTCGGCCTCGTTCCACAGCTCGGTCACCCAATGATCGACGAACCGGCCCTTCTCGAAGTAGGCGGCAAAGCCGCAGCGCGCGCGTGCCGGCGTGCCATGGCGGCGCAGCATCGCCACGTGCAGCAGGCTGAAATGCCGGCAGTTGCCGACGAGGCGCTCGGCCGCCGGGCGAGCGGTCGTCAATGGCCGGGCGTCGCGCGTCGCGATCCGCTCGAGCATCGGCTCGACGCCACGGATGTGCGGCTCGAGCTTCTGCGTCGCTGTCAGCGTCACGCCATAGGCCGGCGCGACATGCTGATGGAGCAGCATACCCTGGATGATCTCGGCCAGCCGGCCGGCGTCGCCGGGCAGGGCGTCGAGCAGGCTCGCGTGCTGGCCGGCATCGCTCATGTCGACCGGCGTCCGGAACGGGTCGAGGCTCATGCCAGGGCCTTCTCGAGATTGTCGAGGGCTGCCGTCCAGCCGCGCCGGTGATCGTCGCGCGCCGTCTCGTTGAAGAACTGCTCGTGCTTCAGGGTCAGGAGCGTGCCGTCGCGATGAGGCGCCAGGGCGACCGTGACCTGCGATTCGCGCTCGGGCGTGCTCTGCCAGGCCCACGAGAACACCAGCCTGCGCTCCGGCACCACCTCGCGATAGACGCCGCTCACCGAGTGATGCTCACCGTCCGGAGACCAGAACTGGACGCGGAAGCGGCCGCCGACTCTCAGGTCGGTCTCGGCGATGGGCGCCTTGCCGGACCCGGTGACGCCCCACCAGCGGATCATTTTTTCCGGTTGCGTCCAGGCCTGGAAGAGCTGCGCCGGCGAGGCCGTGAAGCGGCGCTCGAGGGTGAGACCGGGCTTGGCGAGGGCGAGGTCGGGGGTGGATTGCATGACTCTTCCTCCAGGAATGCGGCCAATCGGTCGAGCTGCTCGGTCCAGTAGCGCTGATAGTGGGCGAGCCAGTTCATCGCCTGCTCCATGGGCGCAGCCTCGAGCCGGCAGGTCACGGTGCGGCCCGTCTTCGAGCGGGCGATCAGGCCGGCATCGCTCAAAACGTCGAGGTGCTTCATGATCGCCGGCAGCGACACAGGGAAGGGCCGCGCCAGTTCGCTGACGGTGAGGCCGTCCTCCGCGTCGAGGCGGGCGAGCAGCGCCCGCCGCGTGGGATCGGAGAGGGCGGCGAAGGTGCGATCGAGTGTGGCCGCTTGAAAGTTAACCATATAGTTAACAATTAGGAGGCTATGCCCGGGAAGTCAAGGGGCGCCCGCGCGTTACTCATGTTTCTCCCGCTTACGCGGGCGGAGAGGATGCAAAGCCTCATGTTCCTCTCCGCCCGCATAGCGGGGGGAGAGGTTGGGAGAGCGACCTCCATGTAGACGGAAGTATCAGCTTGGATGTGTCCACTCCGCAGCAGCTTCGCTGGGAAGGTGTCGCCGTCCCGGTGCGATTCGGCAGCGCGGCGTCACAGCCGCTCGAGCAGTGCCTGTGCCGCGGCGGGATTGCGCACCTTCGCGCCGGAGATGAAATAGAGGAACACGTCGCCGCGCTTGGCCCATTTCCTGGCCTGCTTGGCATAGGCGTCGAGCGCGGCCGGCTTGAAGCCGGCCTTCGGCGTGTCCTGCGAGCCCATCAGGCGGGCATAGGTGAAGTCGGCGGTCGGCTCGTCGATGGTCGGGAAATCGTCGTCGCCCTCGGCGTGGATGATGGCGACGTTGTGCTTGCGCGCAAGATCGTAGAATCGCGGATCGCCGAAGCTCGGATGGCGCACCTCCAGCGCGTGGCGCAGAGGCAGCTTGCCGGCCTGGCGGGGCAGCAGCTTCAGGAAGGCGTCGATATCCTCGGGGTCGAACTTCTTGCTGGCCATGAACTGCCAGTTGATCGGGCCGAGCCGGTCGCGCAGCTCCACCAGGCCCTGGCTCACGTAGCGCTGCACCGATTCGCCCGCTTCGGCGAGAACGCGGCGGTTGGTGCAGAAGCGCGATGCCTTCATGGCGAAGACGAAGCCCTCGGGCGTCTCGTCACGCCATTTGGCCCAGCTCGCGGGCTTGAAGCTCGAGTAATAGGTGCCATTGATCTCGATCGAGGTGAGCTTGCGGCTGGCGTGCTCGAGCTCGCGCTTGTGGGCGAGGCCCTCGGGATAGAACGTCCCGCGCCATGGCTCGAAGGTCCAGCCGCCGACGCCGACATAGATCTTGCCGCCCATGACCTGCTCCTTGTCCGAGGCGCGTGGGGTACCATGCGCCGCATTCCCGGGCCAGACGGACGCTAGAGCGGCTTCCGATCAGGCAGCGCCACTTGTGTGGCGCTGCCTGATCGGAAATGCGTGCGCCGGGGTTGGTCGTTCCAGCAGGCACATTTGAGAGCGCGTTCGTTGGCGTGGCCGTCGACGACGCCCGGAGTATCACCGCCAAGTCCTTTCACAAAGAGCGGCGCTTCGAGCCGTAGCGCTACGCCATGACTCTCGCGATATCGGCCCGCACGCCTTCGGAACGGCGGTAGTACTGGTGCGTCGCCTGGAAGGTGCGCTGGTAGTCGGTGAACCCGCTGCAATCGACCACGCGGTAAGTCGCGGGCGGGAAACGAATGGCGTTGGGGTATCCCGCCGGCCCGCGCTGGCCCAGGCGCTCGACGAACAGGTTTATCGTTTCACTGAGGTGGTCGAGGACCTGGTCGCCGGTGCTGTGGTAGATCGAGATGCGACGAGCCAACCGGCTCAAGCTGCTGAGCCGACCGGTCGGGCCGCGGCCGAATGACGTGTGCTCTTCATCCGCTGCCGCCAGCAGGGCTTCGTCGAACAGCTCGATTGGGCCTCCGCCGCCGTGGGCGAACCACGCTTCCATGGCGGCCTGCAACACCCAGTTCCCCATGCTGTGGGCCAGCAGGAAGGTGCGCAGGCCTTCGCTGCGTGCAAACTGCAGCATGGGGCTCAGGGTGGTGAGGAACTGGACGAGGTGCGATCCGGACCGGCCGGCAGAGTTCTGATCGGAACGATAGGCGTAGGAGGGGAACGGCGGCTCGATCACGTGGCCGCGTGACGGCCAGCAGAAGGCAATCACCGTCGTATCGGCGCCGGCGACGCCCGACTTGGCCAGCCATTCGCGGTTGAAGCCGGCGCGCGTGATTGAATCCGCGAACGAGTTTGCGAAGCCATGGATGAAGACGAGGATATTGCGGCCGCCAGATCCGATATCGCGTCTTGCGGCGTCGGAGAAGTTGCCCTTCCGGAAGTCCTGGAGGGATCGAATGACACCGACGTTGTCGGCCGGGAAGTCGGCGCTGTCGACGAACGCCGTTCCATACGACATCTCATCGGCTGGCGAGATCATGTTGAGGGTATAGCTGCTCGGCGCCTCCCGCGGATTGTTCACGCCGCGGTTGGTCGCGAAATAGACGGTCGTCGTCATCCGTAGCCCTACTCCAGGTGGAGCCCGTTGCGACGTTACCATAGTCGCGTGAGTGCAGCGTTCAATCCACCCCTGCGGGGTGACCGATTGCAGGCCGATGGGGGTCACGCTTTCTTTCGTGCCACCTGGGGGTGCTGCAGCGTGAAGCCGGCCGGATCGACGCCGCTCTGCAGTCGATCCCAGTCAAGCGGAGCGGCGATCGGCACGCCGGGCAGGGCGCGCGGCGAGAAGGCGCCGATGGCCGCGGCGTCGCGCGCGTTGTAGCGGCAATCCACTGCGGCATCGGCCAGCCGGCCGGCGATTTCCCTGCTGTAGCGAAGGGCCTCCCGCCAGCTGAGCTCCGGCTCGATCGGCACCATCACGTGCAGCTCTTGGCCGCCACTGAGCTTGGGCCAGCTCTCCAGGCCTTCCGCCTGCAGCAGCGCGCGCAGGCTGAGCGCCGTCGCCACGGTTCGCTGCCAGTCATTGCCCTTGTCGGCAGCGATCGCGAACACGAGCAGGTCGGGATGGTCGGGATCATCGATCGTGACGTTCCATGGATGGAGCTCGATCGCGCCAATCGCGGCCAGTGCGAGCAGGCCGTCGATGCTGTCGATCCACAGGCGATGGCCGTCGCCGACCGCGACCCGCTGCACCGCCTTGGGCAGCGCGCCCAACGGGGCGTGGGGCACGAGGTCGAGCGGTCGGCGGGCGAGATGGACCAGTGCCTTCTTGCCGACCTGCTTCCAGTAGGCGGCGAGAGCGGCCTTCGACGGCGCGGCGGCATTGCGCTCCTGCGACTTGGTGGCTGTGGCCGGCAGGGTCTGCTTCAGCGCGGCGAAACCGTGCCAGGGATCGCGATCGAGAAAGGCGAGGCGGTTGGGCAGGTTGAGGACAGTGAAGTGATTGGCGCGGATGTCGGGGCCGAGCTCGTCCCAGTCGAGCGGAACCGAGACGGGCGCGCCGTCGCGGGCGCGCGGCGAGTAGGCGCCGACGGCGGTGGCGCCCATGGTGTTGCGCAGGTAGTCGACATAGATGCGGCCGCGGCGGCCGCTCTTGGCCATGTTGTCGGTGTAGAGCTTCGGCTGGTCGGCCGCCATGGTCGCGGCGATCGACTGGGCGAATGCCTTGATGCTGTCCCAGTCGGCCTTCGGGGTCAGCGGGAACACCACGTGCAGGCCCTTGCCGCCGGTCGTCTTGACGAAGCTCTCGAGCCCGCTCGCCCGGAGGCGCCGGCGGACCTCGAGGGCCGCCTCGATCACCCGTTGCCACGGCACGGCATCGTCGGGATCGAGGTCGATGGTCACGCGGTCGGGCAGCTCTGGCCGGTCGGCCCGGGCGCCCCAGGGATGGATCTCGAGCACGCTCGCCTGGACTAGCGCGAGCAGGCCCGCGAGGTCGTCGACGACCAGCATCGGCTGCGCGTCGTTGGGCACCGCGACCTGGCGCACCGCGCTGCCCAGGCCAGCCCAGGCGTGCTTCTGGAAGAAGCATTGCTGGGCGATGCCTTCGGGACAGCGCAGCAGGCTGAGCGGCCGGCCGACGATGTGCGGCAGGATCCAGTCGGCGATCTCGGCATGGAACTCGGCCAGGCCCTGCTTGGTGATGCCCTGCTCTGGCCACAGCAGGCGCCCCGGATTGGTCAGCCGTACCGGCAGCGCCGTGTCGTCGCTTGCCCTGCCCCTGTCCTTGGCTTTGCTCTTGCCCTCGTCCTTGCTTCGGGGCTCGCGCTCGCTCGCCTCGGCCTGACGCGGCGGAGCCTTGCCCTCGACGATCTCGCGAAACACGGCGTGACGGATCAGCCCGCCGCCGGTGCGCCCGCGATACTCGACCTCTGCCGACAGCACGGGCTGGACCCAGCGCGCGCCCTTGGCGTCCGCCGTCTCATCCTCGAGCGGCGGCGTGACGGTGCGCAACGGCTCGAGCCGCTGCCGCAGCTCGCGTGCGATCGCCACCGTGAAGCCCGACCCGACGTGGCCGGCCGGCACAAGCTTGTTGCCGGCGTACTCGCCGAGCACCAGCGCCGAGACAGCCGCCTTGTCGACGGTCGAGGGGACATAGCCTGCGATCACGAAGCTGTCGGTCGCGCTCGACTTCACCTTGAGCCACGTCTTCACCCGGCCCGAGCGGTAAGGCGAGGCCTCCATCTTCGAGATGATGCCCTCGAGGCCCAGCCGGGAGGCGTGCCGGAACACCGCATCGCCGTCGCCCGCAATGTGATCGCTGTAGCGCAGGCGAGTCGGGTCGTCGGCCTTGGCCAGCAGCCGCGCGAGCGTCGCCTTGCGGTCGCCAAGCGGCGTGTCGCGCAGATCGAAGCCGTCGAGATAGAGCAGATCGAAGGCATAGAACGCCATGTCGCCGCTGCCATTCTTCAGCGCGTCGACCAGCGCCGCGAAGCTCGCGATACCGGCTTCGGTGTGGACCACCACCTCGCCGTCGATGATGGCGAACTTCGCCGGCAGGTTGGCGAACAGCCGCGCGACGGTCGGGAAGCGCTCGGTCCAGTCGAGCCCCTGGCGACTGAACAGCCTGACGCGGCCGTTCTCCAGATGCGCCTGCAGGCGATAGCCGTCGTGCTTGATCTCGTGCAGCCAGCTGCGGCCCGAGGGTGCCCTGTCGGTCGGCGACGGCAGGCTCGGCTCGATGAAGCCGGGCAGCGCACCGGCCTTCGCCTTGGCGAGCGTCGCCGGATCGATGACGGGCTTGCGTCGCCGGCGCTTCTTAGCCGGCTCCGTGACCTCGCCCTGGCCCGACGCCCAGACGCGATCCTGGTCACGCGCGATCGCTTCCAGGGTGCGACCGGTCGCGGCCGAGTTCGGCTTGTCGTCGAGGATGTCCAAGGCATCGGCGGGACGCGCCGCCGCGTCGTCTGACTTGAAGAGCAGCCACGCCTCCTGCTTCTCGCGCGGCTTCTTCGCCATGCGCACGAGATGCCATTGGCCCTTGAGCTTCTGGCCGTCGAGCCGGAACTTGAGATGGCCCTTGCGGTAGCCGAACGCGGGATCGAAATCGGGGATCCACGTGCCGCGATCCCAGATCATCACCGTGCCGCTGCCGTACTGGCCCGGCGGGATGACGCCCTCGAAGCCCGCGTACTCCAGCGGATGATCCTCGACATGCACGGCGAGCCGCTTCTTGCCGGCGATCAGGCTCGGGCCTTCCGGCACCGCCCAGCTCTTCATCACGCCGTCGAGCTCGAGGCGAAAATCGTAGTGCAGGCGCCGGGCGGCGTGCTTCTGGACGACGTAGGCGTTGCCCGCGGTCGTGCTGCCGGTGCGTGCGGGCGGCTCAGGCGTCTTCGAGAAGTCGCGCTTGGCGCTGTAGGTGTCCAGCGATTTGGCCACGGCGGCAGGGTAGGGGATGCTTGATGCGGATGCCACCCCGTGCGGATTGACGCACCGCCACTGTTCGATTGCCAGTGACAATGCGCGACTGTTTGATCGATCTCTCGCACCGCCGGGAGCGAATGCTCGCTTGGCCAGGTTGGATCGAACGAGAATGCACGGGGGAACATGCGCATGAAGGAACTGGCCGGGAAGACCGCGTTCGTTACGGGCGCCGCCTCGGGCATTGGATTGGGGATTGCCACCGCCTTGGCCCAGGCGGGGATGAAGGTGATGCTTTGCGACATCGAGGAAAAGGCTCTGTCCGCCGCCCTCGGGCAGCTGAGGCTCACCAATGTCGATGTCGAAGGAGTTCGGGCGGATGTTTCGCTCAAGGGCGAGCTCAGGGCGGCAGCGGAAGCCACGATTGGCCGCTATGGCAAGGTGCACATCCTCGTCAACAACGCAGGCGTGGGCGGTGGCGGGCCCTTTGGTGCCTGGACTGATTCTGCATGGAATTGGACGCTGGGCGTAAACCTCATGGCTGTCATATGGGGGATCGAGATACTCGGGCCGCTGATCGAGCAGCATGGCGAGGGAGGGCACATCGTCTCCACGGCCTCGATCGCCGGCCTCATTTCATCGGGGAGCACCCCCTACAACGTTTCCAAGTACGGCGTTGTCGCGCTGTCCGAGGGCTTGCGGGGCGAGCTCGCGCTGCGTGGAATCGGCGTATCGGTGCTGTGCCCAGGCTTCATCCGCACTCAGATCATCGACTCGGCACGCAATCTACCCGAGCGCTTCGAAGGGGCGGTCGGCGCAGTACCGGCGTCCGGCCCGATCGCGGAACGGGTCCAAAGGATTCGCGACCGCGTTTCCCAGGGCATCGATCCCGACTACGTCGGCGAACTCGTCCGCGAAGGCATCGAGAACGATTGGCCATACATCTTCACCGACGCCGAGTTCGAGCCGTTCATCGAAGCGCGATTCGCTGCGATCAAGAAAGGCTTCGACCACATCCGCAAGCGCAATCCGAAGCATTGAGGCTCGTCTACTCCGCGAGGCGTTCGCCTTCCGGCTTTCATATGCGGATGCCCGTGTCCTCTTCGGGGGACGCATCGGCGAACTCGGCAGGCTTGATGCGGTCGGCGGTGGCATGCCAGCATCATGCGAGCATCCTGCCCCGACCAGCTTGACCGGGAGGTATCTCATGTGCCGCAACATCAAGAACCTGTACAACTTCGAGCCGCCCGCGACCGAAGAGGAAATTCAAGCATCCTCACTCCAGTTCGTGCGCAAGCTGAGCGGGTTCAACCGGCCGTCCAAAGCCAACGAGGAGGCTTTCGACCGCGCCGTGGACGCGGTAGCCCGTGCCGCACGCGAGCTGATCGGCTCGCTGACGACGACGGCGGCGCCGCGCGACCGCGAGGTCGAGGCCGAGAAAGCACGCGCCCGCTCCGCTTTGCGTTTCGCCCGCCCGGCCGATGGCACCGCCTAGCGCGCGCGAGGTCGGCATCGACGTCGACGCAGGCCGCCGCGTCTCGGGCCTGCTGCAGGTGCCCGAGCGGTCCCGCGCTTGCTACGTGCTGGCGCACGGTGCCGGTGCCGGCATGACGCATGCCTTCATGGCGAGCGTCGCGGCGGAGCTTGCCGAACGCGGCATCGCCACCCTGCGCTATCAGTTCCCGTACATGGAGCAGGGCGGCAAGCGGCCCGACCCGCCGGCGCTGGCGCAGGCCACGGTGCGCGCCGCCGTGGCGGCAGCCGGCAGGCTGGCGCCCGGCCTGCCGCTCATCGCCGGCGGCAAGTCGTTCGGCGGCCGCATGACCTCGCAGGCCCAGGCGACCCAGCCGCTCGCCGGCGTCCGCGGCCTGGCTTTCCTCGGTTTCCCGCTGCATCCGGCCAAGCGTCCGTCCGACGCGCGGGCCACGCATCTCGCCGAAGTGCAGGTTCCGATGCTGTTCCTGCAAGGCACGCGCGATGCGCTGGCCGACCTTGCGATGCTGCGCCCGGTGGTGGCCGCGCTGGGCGCGCGCGCCACGCTGCACCTCGTCGAGGAGGCCGACCATTCGTTCCATGTGCCGGCCCGCACCGGCCGCAAGGATGCCGACGTCCTGCGCGAGATGCTCGACGTGCTGGTGGCGTGGGCGAAGGGGCTTTGAGTCACCCCGTCTGGGCACGCTCCTGCTGCAGGCGCATGCGGCAGAGGGCGATCGCCTTCTGCGCGGTGCCGGCGTGTCGCGAGGAGGGCTCGAGCTCGAGAAAGCGCTCCCAGGTCGCCAGCGCCTCGGCGCAGCGGTCGAGCCTGGTGAGCAGCAGCGCCAGGTTGAAGTATGCGTCGGCGTAGTCGGGCTGGGCCTGCACGGCCCGGCGGTACTCGGCCACGGCGAGATCGCTCTGCTTCTCGTCCTCCGCCGTCAGAGCGAGATTGTACCAGGCCTCGGCGAACGCGGGGTCGCGGGCCACCGCAATTTGCCAGGCGATCTTCGCCTCGGGTGTGCGGCCCTGCGACTGGAACACGTTGCCGAGGTTGAAGGGCAGCACCGGATCGGCGGCATCGGCGCGCATCGCCGTCGCATAGAGGCTTTCGGCGGCGGCGAGATCGCCGCGCTCCGCGGCCTCCTCAGCCTCGACCAGCAGGTCGTCGAGGCTGCGCGCCGTCTGCTCCAGGCGCATGGTGAGCTGGCCGCTGAGATCGGCGAGCTGGCCGCCGATCTCGCGCACCAGCTCGCCCGCCGGACCTTCGGTAAGCCGCGCCTCGGCCAGATGGCTGCCGCGCCGGCGGAGCGCGACCGAAGCGACGAGCACGTCGCCCAGGGCGACGCCGCGCTTCAGGAGGCGCGCGGTCTCGCGCGCCGCCACGAGGTCGCGGTAAGCGAAGCGTTCGTCGACCGGCTCCAGCACGTCGAACAGCACCAGGCACGAGAGCAGATTGGGGGAGAGGCCGGCCAGCCGCTCGATCTCCGCGCGCGCCATGCCGCGCTCGACCTCCGGCGGGGGCTCGAGCAATCCAAGATGGCGGCGCAGCACATTCTCGCTGATCAACGCTGCGGCCGGCGGCAATCCCGGCGGCAGCTTCACCCGGCCGTCATCGAGCGCCTGGGCGACCGACGAATGGCCGAAAGCGACGATCGTCACGCGATTGGAGGGCCGGGGCGCGAGCTTGCCGCCGCGGCTCAGCACCAGCTGCTCGAGGCGTCGCCGCGTCAGGCCGTGGATGCGGCCAACGAGGTGAAGTGTCTGTCCGGCGAGAGGCAAGCCGGCCTCCCGCCGTCAGCGGGCGGCCTTGCGCGCTTTCGGCTTGCGCGCCGGCTGGGCAGCTGCGGCCGGTGCCTCGGCCGCCTTCTTGCTCGGGGCGCGCGGCCGGCGGATCGCACCGGCATCCGCTCCTTCCGCCTCCAGGCTGCGCTTCAGCGCGTCCATGATGTTGACGACGTTGGCCGGTGCCTCGGCTTCGGGCATGGCGAAGGCTTGGCCGGCCTGCTTGGCGCGCAGCATGCCGACGACGGCTTCCTCGTAGCGATCGGTGAACTTGTCGGGCTCGAAGTGTCCCGACTTGCGGCCGATGATCTCCTGGGCGATGTCGAGCATCTCGGCGGGCAGCTTCACGTCGGTGATGTCGGCGAAGTACTCGCCGTCCTGCCTGACCTCGTAGGGATAGCGCAGCGTCGTCGCCAGCATGCCCTTGCCGCGCGGCTCGAGCATGAGCATGCGCTCGCGCCGGTTCAGCACGACGCGGCCGATGCCGACCATCTCCTTGCGCATCATGGCGTCGCGAATGACGGCGAAAGCCTCCTCGGCGACCTTGTCGTCGGGCGCGAGATAGTAGGGGCTGTCGAGATAGATCTGGTCGACCTCGGCCTGGGAGACGAACGTCTCGATCTCGATGGTCTTGGTGCTGTCGATCTTCAGGCCCTCGAGGTCGGTGTCCTCGACGAGGACATACTGCCCCTTGCTGACCTGGTAGCCCTTGACGCGGTCGGCCGTGTCGACCGGCTCGCCGCTCACCGAATCGACGAGGTTCTGCTTCAGACGGTTGCCCGTCTTGCGGTTCAAGGTGTTGAACGACACGCGCTCCGACGTCGAGGTGGCGGTGTAGAGCGCTACTGCACAGGAGACGAGCGACAGCTTGAGGTAGCCCTTCCACGTGGATCGCGGCATCGAAATACTCCCGAACAGAAGGCCGTGCGCAGTCTAGGTCAGCGGCGGTCGCGGGTCCAACGGCCGCCGGTCTCGGGACTGTAACCTTTGTATCCGAGATTCGGTTACCGTCGCGCGCTGGGAATCCGCTATGACGTCCCCCACTTTCACGAAGGGCTATCGCACATGGCATGGCCCTTTCACCGGCGCAACACGGCGGTAGGGTTGCGCCCCCAGATGCAGGAACCCGACCGATGCAGGCGCTGAGCCAGATCCGCCAGATCGACTACACCGTCGTCTTCGCCCGTGACCTCGAGGCGATGCGGCACTTCTACGAGCAGGTCATGGAGTTCCCGCTGTTGCGCGTCCTGAGCGAGCGCTGGGTCGAGTATCGGGTCGGAGCGACGACTCTCGCGCTCACCGTCCATGGCGGTCGCTTCGACGATCCGCCGCCTGCCAGAGGCACGCTGTCCCTTCAGCTCGCGTTCCGCGTGCCGCCGCAGGCGGTGGCCGAGTGCGCCGCAGCTCTCGAGGCGAAGGGAGTCGCGCTCGTCTCTCCGCTGACCGACCATCCCTGGGGCCACCGCACGATCTTCTTTCGCGATCCCGACGGCAACGTCCTGGAGATCTACGCCGAGATCTGAGTTGGCCGCGCGCCCTATCTCGGCGATCGCAGGGGCCGCGCGAAGCTGAGCTCGTGGCCGTCGGGATCGGTCAGATGAAAGAACCGCTCGCCCCACTCGGCGTCGCGCGGTGTCGTCGAGGGCTTCCAGCCGGCCGCCAGCGCGCGTTCGTACAGCGCGTCGACGTCGGCGACATGGAAGATGATGCGTCCCCACCACGACCAGGTCTTGTCCGCGGGCTGGGCGATCAGGTTGAGATAGCCCGGGCCGGCGCGGAGGCTGGTGAAGGGGGCCGCTTCGCCGCCGTAGACGAGCTCGAATCCGAGAGAAAGGTAGAACCCGACGGCCCGCCGCATGTCGTGCGTACCGAGGGTGATTGCGCTAATCGCTTCGATCATGCTGGCACCCTATGTCAGAACATGCCGTCGTCGCGAGGCCGCTGCTTTCTTCTGGGACGCTCCCAGACGACGCCGGGAAATCCCTTGAGCGGCCCGAGCTTCCCGCCGGTGTAGGTCCAGTCCTGCAACTCCGCGATGCCGACATGGTAGAGAGGATGCCGGCCGGTTCGGCCCTGCAGGATCGCTCGCGGGACGTTCACCATGTGGGGCGAGCGGGTGCGCTCGTAGAACAGCGGCGTGCCGCACCGCCCGCAGAAGCTGCGTGTCGTGCCGGTGGCCTTGTCGTCGTAGCGCACGATCTTGGCGACGCCCTTGGTCACCCGGAAGCGCTTGCGCCAGCTGCCGACATAGGTCGCGTAGGCGGCGCCATGAGCGCGCCGGCTCGCCGCGGAATGGTCGTGCCAGGCCCAGCGGGCCGGGAAGTCGATCTCGACATGGACGGCACCGCACAGGCATTCGCCTGCGACCCTGCCCGGTTCCTCGACCGGTCGCTTCGGGCTTGCGGCAAGCCGGGTCCCCGGAAGCGTGCTTTCTCTTCGTGCAGTCATGTGTCCAGCCTGGAAGGTCACGATAGCTTTCGCCGAGACCTGCGTCGAATGCTCTGCCAGAGCTGGCGCGTGCCCCGGAGCGCAGCGTTGCTGGCACGCGGTTTCCCCAGTCCTTGCGGAGCATGGCTGTCGCTTGACGGAGGCGGTGACGGTTGCGACGATCGAACGAGATGGGGAAGAGGGGAAGTATTCCAATGGCGTTGAACCGCTTGCTGTGCTTGGCCGCCCTGATCGCTAGTGCGCCATTCGCTGCCGCTGTCGCCCAGGACAAGATCGTCGTGACCTCCTCGGGCGGTGTCTGGCTCGAATCTGCCAAGGCGAACTTCGCCGCCTGCTCTCGGCCTCGAACGAGATCATGCAGAAGCTGCGGGCCAGCCCGGGCAAGCCGCCGCTCGACGTCGTCGTGCTGTCCGAGACCGACGCCATACGCGCCGGCCAGGAGGGCCTGCTCGAGAAGATCACGGTCGAGAAGGTGCCCAACATCAAGGACGTGCCGGAGGTCTTCCGCAAGCAGTGGAACGACTTCGCGACCATCCAGAATTTCGGCGCCATGATCGTCATGGTGAATGGCGAGAAGGTGCCGAACCCGCCCAAGGATTGGAAGACCCTGATCGACGAGGTCGCCGCCGGAAAGTACGGCAAGCGCGTGTCGTTCCCGTCGCTCACCATGCCGTGGGGGCCGATGTTCACCTGGTTCCTGACGACGCTCTACGACGGCAATGAGGACATGGTCTTCCAGAAGTACAAGGCGATGCTGCCCAACATCGCCAAGTACTGGGTCTCGCCGGTCGAGGCGCTGAACATGTTCGCCGCCAAGGAGATCGACATCCTGGTCTACTGGGACGGCCGCGCCTACGCCTTTGCCGAGGAGAACAAGTGGGCCAAGGCCTACATCCCCGAGCCCGGGGCGTTCCAGTCGGCGGCCATGCTTGCCAAGCCCAAGGGCGCGCCCGACCTGGCCTGGCAGTATGTCGATTGCGTTCTGTCGCCCAAGGCGCAGCTCGGCCATGCGCAGATGGTCAAGTACCCGATCGTCAACTCGACCGTCGTCTATCCGCCGGCGCTCAAGGCACAGCTCACGCCGCTCGAGAGGGTCCGTCAGCCCGATTTCCAGGTGATCATCCAGAAGGTGCCGGGCTGGCTCGATCGCTGGAACAGGGAGATCCGCTGACGCGATGCGGCGGTCGACCGTCGCGCTGCTGCTCGCCCCGGCGATCCTCTTCCTGCTGTTCGGCTTCCTGGCGCCGATCGCCGTCGGCCTGGGAGAGAGTCTGCGGGCCGGTCTCGGCCTCTATGGCAAGATCTTCGGCGATTCCTACTATCTCGAGGTGATCGCGAGCACGCTGGCGCTGTCGGCGGTCGTGACCCTGATCAGCCTGGCGATCGGCTATCCCTACGCGCTGATCCTGGCGCGGGCGCGCGGCTGGCGGAAGGCGGCGCTGCTGCTGCTGCTGGTCGCGCCGCTCCTGGTCAACGTGGTCGTGCGCAGCTTCGGCTGGATGGTGGTGTTCGGGCGCAGCGGCCTGATCAACGCCGTGCTGGCGGCAGTGGGATTGCCGGCCATCGACATGCTCAACAGCTGGACGGCCATCGTCATCGCCCTGGTGCACGTCCTGATGCCTTTCATGGTCCTGTCGATCGCCGCGACCCTGGAAGCGCTCGATCCGGCTCTCGAGGAAGCGGCGGCGACGCTGGGCGCGCGGCCCCTCCGGACCTTCGTGCATGTCGTCGTGCCGCTCAGCCTGCATGGCGCAGTGACCGGCTCGATCCTGGTCTTCGCCCTGTGCATGGGCAGCTTCGTCACCGTGATGATGATGGGCGGCAACAGCACCATGGTGCTGCCGCTGCTGATCTACCAGCAGCTCACGGTCGCCGGGGACCAGGCCTTTGCCGCCGCGCTCGGCATGGTGCTGCTGGCGACGGTGGTGGCGGTCTTCTGGCTGCAGGGCAGGCTGGTCAGGAGCATGCGATCGTGATTCGCGGTGCCTATGTCGTCCTGGCCGGGCTCTTCATCCTGACGCCGCTGATGGTGGTCTGCGTCGTCGCCTTCACCTCCGCATCGTTCGTGAGCTTCCCGACGCCCGGCTTCTCGCTGCGCTGGATCATCAAGGTCCTCGCCGATCCGGCGTTCATGCGGCCGCTCGCCAACAGCGTGCTGCTCGGGCTGGCCGCGGCCGTCTCGGCGGCCTTCCTGGCCGTGCCGGCGGCACTCGCCCTGGCGCGCGGCGGCTTCCGGGGGGCCGCCGAGATCGAGGCTTTCCTGCTCTCGCCGCTCAGCCTGCCGGCGCTGATCCTGTCGATCGCGCTGCTGTTCTATTTCAGCCGGCTGGGAATGGGCGCAGGCTTCATCGGCCTGCTGGTCGGCCACACCGTGATCGTCCTGCCCTACATGCTGCGCACCGTCCTGGCGGTTGCCCGCGGCGCCGATCCGGCTCTCGAGGAGGCCGCGTTCGTCCTCGGCGCCGATCCATGGCGCAGCTTCCTGCATGTCACCCTGCCGATCCTGCGGCCGGGCATCGTTGCCGGCGCGCTGTTCGCCTTCCTGGTCTCGTTCGACGAGGTCGCCGTGGCGCTCCTGATGTCGACGGTGTCGACGATGACTCTGCCAGTCGCCATCCTGAACCACGTCGCCAACAACTACGATCCGGCGATCGCGGCCATCTCGCTGATCAAGATCGTGCTCGTGGTGGCCGTCCTGGTGGCGCTCGAGCTCGGCTTCGGGCTCGACCGGCTGATGCTGTCGCGGCGGCGTCCGTGAGCCGCGGCCACCTCGAGGTCCGCAGCCTGGTGAAGCGCTACGGCTCCCACATCGCCGTCGACAATGTCGACCTCGACGTCGAGGCCGGCTCGTTCGTGGCGCTGCTCGGGCCTTCGGGATGCGGCAAGACCACGCTCCTGCGCTGCATCGCCGGCCTCGTTGCGGTCGATGCGGGCGCCCTGCGCATCGACGGACGCGACATGGCCGGCCTGCCGCCGTGGCGGCGTTCGCTCGGCATGGTGTTCCAGAGCTACGCGCTGTTCCCGCACATGAGCGTCGCGGCCAATGTCGGCTTCGGCCTCAGGATGCAGGGCACTGCGCGGGGCGAGGCCGGCGAGCGCGTCGCCCGCGCGCTTCAGATGGTGCGCATGGAGGGCTTCGACGGCCGCCGGCCGGCCGAGCTCTCGGGAGGCCAGCAGCAGCGCGTCGCGCTGGCGCGGGCGCTCGTCACCGCGCCGCCCGTGCTGCTGCTCGACGAGCCCCTGTCGGCCCTCGACGCCAAGCTGAGGCTGGCGATGCGCACCGAGCTGCGCGAGTTGCAGCGTCGGCTCGGGATCACCACTCTGTTCGTCACCCACGACCAGGACGAGGCCATGGCCGTCGCCGACAGGGTCGCCGTCATGGACCAGGGCCGGATCGTTCAGATCGCCGGGCCGGAAACCGTCTATCGCCGGCCGGCGACGCCGTTCGTCGCGGAATTCATCGGGCGCATCAACCGCCTCGACGGGCTCTCGGACGGCGTGGCGATGGTGCGACCCGAGCACGTCCAGCTGCGCGCGCCGGGAGAGGCTCGCGACGGCGAGATCGGCGTGGAAGGCCGCGTCGTCGATGTCGTGTTTGCCGGCGACAGGCTCGAGATCCATGTCGACGCCGGCGATCGGCGCCTCCTGTGCACGCTGTCCGCTACGGCGGGGAGGCCGCCCGCCATCGGCAGCGCCGTGCGCGCCGCCTGGTCGCGCACCGACATGCTGGTCTACCGAGGGCCGTGACGAGTCACGGCTCCTGGTCGAACCAGTGCCGCCAGGCCGGCCACTGCGCGATCATGCCCGCGAGCTTTGCATAGCCTTCCGCTGCCGGATTGCTGCCGTCGCCGGCCTGGGTCATGCGTTCCCACTCCGGATCGGCCTGCAGGGGCGTATGCAGGTCGAGGAACGGGATGCCGAGATCGGCGGCGAGTCGGGCATAGGCATCGTTGTACTCGGCCTGGCGCGCGTTGGAGAAGCGGAACTGGGGTCCCGCCAGGAGCTGCGGATAGGGCTTGATCTCGCTCATCGGGATCAGCCCGATCCACAGCGTCGGCTTCCAGGCTGCCGCCGCGCTCATCAGGGCGCGGGCATTGTCGACGGACTCGGCCAGCGGCACGTCGATGCCTTGCCCGATCACTTCCTTGGCGTCATTGCCGCCGAAGGCGAAGACCAGCCCGCCGTTGGCGGCAGCCGGCAGCCTGGCCTCGCATTCCGCCCGCCAGCGCTTCAGCAGGCCGCGGGTGGAATCGCCCCGGATGCCGAGATTATAGGCGGTCACGTCGTGGCCGCGTTGCCATTCGCCAGCGGCCAGGCGGCCGACCCAGCCGAGCGCCGTCTCGTCGCCCGCACTGGCGGTGAAGGCGTCGCCCAGGAAGCAGATCCGGCTGAACGAGCGACGTTGGGGTGGCCAATGCTGCGGTGTCGGTTTGATCGTCATGATGAGTGGATTGTTGGCGTGCCCGGCGGATAGACGCAAGCGGTTGGCGACTCCGAGGAGACCCGTCGCCGGGAGCGCGCCACTCATAGGCGCCAACTTTTGGCTCTCCTCTCCAGCTTCGCTCTGTTGAATTCACACATCCAATGAATGCCAAAGCAAGCTGAGGGCTATCCGGAGGCGGCCGGCGCGACTAGAGTCGCGCTGCAGCCCGAGGGGACAACCATGAAGACTCACGTCCGTTGCGGCACGCTGTTCGGCGCCGGCGACCGGGAGGCGAGGCCCGGGCAGACATTGGTGTTCGACGACCGCGGCGTCCTCGAATTCGTCGGCCCGACGGAGCAGGCGCCCAGGGCGATGCCCGGCGAGCCCGTGCTCGATCATTCCCGGCACTTCGTCATGCCGGGCCTCATCGACATCCACGTCCATCTGGCCTATGGCAACGCCAAGAGCGAGGAGGATATCGACCTCTATACACCGCTCGAGTTCCGCGCCCTGCGTGGCCTGTTCTTTGCCCAGAAGCTCCTGGCTGCCGGCTACACCGCGCTGTGCTCGCCGGGCGATGCCGGCCAGGTCAGCCTGTCGATCCGCAACGCCATCCGTGCCGGCCTGTTCGATGGGCCGCGCATCACCGCTGCCGGACCTTACATCACGGCACGCCAGAGCCTGACCGACTGGTATCCGAGCTGGATCGGCGCGCCGTCGACGTCGATCGGCAGGCTGGTCGCCAACCGCGACGAGGCGATCGAGGAGATCCGCGTCCAGGCCAAGAACGGCGTCGACTGCGTGAAGATCGCGCTCGACGGCATCCAGCGCCGTCCCGACGGGTCGCTGATCGCCGCCTTCACTGAGGAAGAGACCGTCGCCATGGTGCGCGAGATCCAGAGGCTCGGCCGCAAGGCGGTGGTCCATGCGATCGGCCGCGAGGCCATCCTGTACGCCGCGCGCGCCGGCGTCGACCTGATCTTCCACGCTTTCGATATCGACGATGAAGGCATCGACGCGGTGCTGAAGGGCGGGTCGGCGATCGCGCCCACGCTCACCTTCCAGCGCAACATCATCGAGTTCACCCAGTCGCACGAGGGCGCCGCGGTGAATGGCCGGGTCGGCCATGTGCAGCGCCAGTACGAGCGCGCCTGCCGCAGCCTCGCCAGGGCCCGCGAGGCCGGCGTGCCGATGATGGCCGGCACCGATTCGGGCTTTGCGGTCACACCCTACGGCGAATGGCATGCCCGCGAGCTTGAGATCTTCGTCGACGACCTGGGCTTCACGCCTGCCGAGGCGTTGTGCGCCGCGACCCGCACCAACGCGGGCTTCCTCGTCGAGGGCGAGCGGGTCGGCTGCCTCGAGCCCGGCCGCGCCGCCGACTTCATCGCGCTCGACGGCTCGCCGCTCGAGGACATATCGATGCTGCTCGACAAGAGCCGGATCCACGCCGTGTACCTCGGCGGGAAGCGCATGGCGCTGCCGGCGCGCGACTACGATCCGCGCCAGGTCACCGACGCGGCCATGACCAACTGGAGCGACGTCTACACCCAGGCGCGTGTCGCCGAGCTCAGGCGCGACAAGCCGCTGCGCAGGGCGGCGGAGTAGCGCTGTGACCGATCCACGGAGAGAGGAGATGCCGGTGCCGCCCTTGATTCTCTCGTCCGACTCGCACGTGTTCGAGCCGCCTGACCTGTGGCAGACGCGCATCGATGCGTCGTTCCGCGATCGTGCGCCGCGCATCCAGCGGATCGACGATGCCGACCAGATCGTGGTGGAGGCCGATCAGATCCTCTCCGGGATCGGCCTCATCTCGAACGCCGGCGCGCGGTTCGAGGCGCCCGAGACGATCTCCGCCGACGGGCGCTTCGAGGACGTGCTGCGCGGCGGCTACGATCCCCGGCAGCACCTCCAGGACATGGCGCTCGACGGGGTGGCCGGCGAGGTCCTCTACCCCTCGCAGGGGCTGTTCTATTTCAGGCTGGCGGACTCGCAGCTGATGTCCGCCATCTTTCGCGCCTACAATGACTGGCTGGCTGAGTTCTGCACGACCGATCCCGCGCGGCTGAAGGGCATCGCGATGATCAACCTCGACGATGTGCAGGATGCCGTCGGGGAGCTGGAGCGCGCCGCCCGCCTCGGCTTAGCCGGCGCCATGATCACCGAGTATCCGTTCGAGCACCGGCGCTACGACCAGCCCGAGTACGAGCCGTTCTGGGCTGCCGCGGCGGCGCTCGGCCAGCCGATCAGCCTGCACACGGCGACGCGTCGGCAGGGCAAGATTCGCGGCGCCGGCGAGAAGACGCTGCGCGACGCCAGCAGCCGCTCGACGAAGGCGTTCTATCCGGCGCTGTCGATGTGCGACATGATCTTCTCCGGCGTCTTCGAGCGCCATCCGCGCCTCACGCTGGCCATCGTCGAGTTCGAGCTGGCGTGGGTGCCGCACGTGCTTTCCTCAATGGATTATACGTATCGCGAGCGCCACGGCGAGGCGATCTACCGGTTCAAGGACGGCATGATCCCGAGCGACTTTTTTCACCGTAATGTCGTGCTGAGTTTCCAGGAGGATGCCGTGGGCGTTCGCCTGCGCGACCTGATCGGCGTCGACAACATGATGTGGGGCTCGGATTACCCGCACAGCGAATCGACGTTCCCCGAATCGCAAAGGATCCTGGCCGAGATCCTCGCCGGGGTGCCGGCCGACGAGCAGGCCAAGATCGCCAGCGGCAACACCGCGCGCGTCTACGGGTTCGACTTGGCGCGAGTCGGCTGTTCCTGAATCACCCAGTTCGAGCCATCGATGCCTCGCGAGCGAACTTCATGCTCCTCTGCCTGCCAGGGCAGAGCATTCACACGTCAAAAATCGCCGTCATCCCGAGCGGAGCCGCCCGGTCAGGCGCTGTTTACAGCGCCATTGGCGGCGCAGTCGAGGGACCTTTCTTGTCGATGCTGCAAGGAAGAAGGGTCCCTTCACTACGCCTCGCTGCGCTCGGCTTGGGTCGGGATGACGGGCTCTTTTGGCCAGTACGAATGCCCCGCCCGCCAGGGAGAGACATGAGATGTGACGCAGCGATTACCACGAGTTGCGCAGCTCGCGGAGCTTCAGGAACACCGTGCGCTGGTCGGGCTTCTCGGGCAGCTCGGGAAAGGACTCGCGCAGCCTCGCGATCACCGTCGGGCTGTCGAGTCGAAAGAAGGTGTTGATGTCCTGTTCGACCTCGAGCGTGGATACGTATGCGTTGTTCGGGTCCTGTCCCGCGAGCTTGTCGAGCATCTTGCGGGCGCTCGCATTGTCGGGCTCGCGATCGAGGGTGAAGCGCAGGTTGTTCTCGATGTAGTCGTGTCCCGGATAGATCAGTGTCGAGCTCGGCAGCTTCGCGAGCTGCGCGTCGAACGTCTTGTACAGCTCGTTCGGATGGCCGCCGTTGTGGCAGTTCCCGGCGCCGGCATTGAACAGCGTATCGCCGCAGAACAGGGCGGGCTGGTCGGTATGCGAGCGCAGGCAGATGTGGCACATGGTGTGGCCCGGCGTGTCCAGCGCCTCGAGCTCGACAGTCTTGCCCACCTTGACGACGTCGCCCGCGCTCAGGCCTCGGGCCATGTCGGCGATCTTGTCCTTGGCATTCTTGTGCGCCAGGATTTTTGCGCCGGTCTTGCGGGCCAGCGCCTCGTTGCCGCCGGTATGGTCGCCATGCTCGTGCGTGTTCAGGATCTGGGTGATCGTCCATCCCTCGTCCTTGGCGGCCTTCAGGCACTTCTCGTGATCCAGGGGATCGATGGCCAGGGCCTCGCCAGTCTCGCCGCAGGCGATGAGATAGTTGAAGTTGCGGTAGGCGTTGGCGGTCCAGATCTGCTTGACGATCACGGCATCATCCTCCGTCAGTGTGGTTCGGCGACGACAGCGCTTGGACTGTCGGCGACCGGGCAGGTGCTACAAGGGCGCAAAACGACAGCAGATGCCTCGTCGCCACAGAGTGAACCGGACACTCGGCGTCGCCATCGCCTGCGTGCCGGTCGGCAGCGACGCGCCACGCCGTCGCGCTACACGACTTGCAGCTTGCATGTGACATGCGCAGATGTAGGGACCTACGCAGTTTCAGCAGAGCAGAGGCCGAGAGGGAACGCAAGGTCTTGTCGCCTTCGCGAAATGGCGTGGAAAAATTTTCTTTCTGGAACCAAGGTGGAAGACTAGCCTTTCCCCGGGAGGAACAGGATGCCGGACGCGGGGAACGGGAACAATGATCGCCAGGACGCGACCCTCAGGCTCGACACATCGAGCGCTGACCGGATCACGCGCACGACCTGCTACATGTGCGCCTGCCGATGCGGCATCAAGGTTCACCTGAAGGACGGCCGTATCCGCTACATCGAGGGCAATCGAGACCATCCGGTGAACAAGGGGGTGCTCTGCGCCAAGGGTTCCGCCGGGATCATGACCCACTACTCGCCGGCGCGACTGCGCAAGCCCCTGCGCCGGGTCGGGCCGCGCGGCAGCGGCGAGTACCAGGAGATCGAGTGGGACGAGGCGATGGCGATCGCCACCGATTGGCTGGGCGCCATCCGGCGCAGCGACCCGCGCAAGCTCGCCTTCTTCACCGGCCGTGACCAGAGCCAGGCCTTGACTGGCTGGTGGGCGAGCCAGTTCGGGACGCCCAATCATGCCGCTCATGGCGGCTTCTGCTCGGTCAACATGGCCGCCGCCGGGCTCTACACCATCGGCGGGTCGTTCTGGGAGTTCGGCGAGCCCGACTGGGAGCACACCCGCTACTTCCTGATGTTCGGCGTCGCCGAGGATCACGATTCCAATCCGATCAAGATCGGCCTCGGCAAGCTCAAGAGCCGCGGCGCCGCCAAGTTCGTCTCGGTCAACCCGGTCCGCACCGGTTACTCGGCGATCGCCGACGAATGGATCGGCATACGGCCCGGCACCGACGGCCTGCTCGTCCTGGCGCTGATCCAGGAACTGCTGCGCGCCGGCAAGATCGACGAGGAATATCTCTGTCGATACACCAACGCGCCCTGGCTCGTGATCCAGGACGAGGGCGCCGCCGACCACGGGCTCTTTGCGCGCGACGCGGCGGGCCAGCCGCTGGTGTTCGACAGCGTGACCCAGGTCGTCGCCAGCGCCCACCAGGTCGATGCCAGGCCGCAGCTCGCCGGAAAGGTAACGTTGGCCGACGGGCGGCGTGCCGTGCCGGCCTTCCACGTCGTCGCCAAGCGCTGCCTCGAGCCGCAATACTCCGCCGACGCCGTCGCGGCCGAGACCGGCATCGGCGCCGATGTCATTCGCCGGATCGCCGCCGAGCTGGCGCATGCCGCCTTCGAGCAGACCGTCGTGATCGACCAGCCGTGGACGGACTGGACCGGTCGTCGCCACGACAGGATGGTCGGCCGGCCGGTCTCGATGCATGCCATGCGCGGAATCTCGGCCCATTCCAACGGCTTCCACACCTGTCGCGCCATCCACGTCCTGCAGATGCTGCTGGGCGCCGTCGATTCGCCGGGCAGCTTCCGCTACAAGCCGCCGTTCCCGCGGCCCACGCCGCCCGCCATCAAGCCGACCGGCAGCCCGGCCCAGGTGCAGGCCGGCAAGCCAATGCCCGGGCCGCCGCTCGGCTTCCCGACGTCGCCGCTGGATCTCCTGGTCGAGGCCGACGGCACGCCGCGGCGGCTCGACAAGGCGTACTCGTGGGAGGCGCCGCTGGCTGCCCACGGCATGATGCACCAGGTCATCCACAATGCCTGGGCGGGCGATCCGCACAAGATCGACACGCTCTTCCTGTTCATGGCGAACATGAGCTGGAACTCGTCGATGAACACGACGGGCACCATCGACATGCTGACCGACAAGGATCCCGCGACCGGCGACTACAGGATCCCGCACATCATCTATTCCGACGCCTATGCCAGCGAGATGGTGGCCTACGCCGACCTCGTGCTGCCCGACACGACCTATCTCGAGCGCTGGGACTGCATCTCGCTGCTCGACCGTCCGATCTGCGACGCCGACGGCGTTGCCGACTCGATTCGACAGCCCGTGGTCGCGCCCGATCGCGACGTGCGTCCTTTCCAGGAGGTGCTGATCGACCTGGGAACGCGCCTGGGCCTGCCTGGCCTGGTGAAGGAGGACGGCAGCCCGCGCTATCCCGGCGGCTTTCCCGACTACCTCGTCCATCACGAGCGCAAGCCCGGTGTCGGCATGCTGGCGGGCTGGCGCGGCGCGGCAGGCGACAAGCAGGGTGTCGGCGCCGTCAACGAGGGGCAGCTCGACGCCTATGTCGCCAACGGGTGCTTCTGGCGCCACGAGATCCCGGCTGAAGCCCGCTACTTCAAGCATGTCAATCGGGCCTATCTCGACTGGGCGGTCGGCATGGGCCTGATCGACAAGGCCGAGCCCATCGTCCTGCAGCTCTACAGCGAGGTCCTGCAGAAGTTCCGGCTGGCCGCGGAGGGCCACGGCGACGTGCAGCCGCCCGATCAGCATCGCGAACGGGTCAGGACCTACTTCGATCCCTTGCCGCTCTGGTACATGCCGTTCGAGGAGGCCGCTGTCGCGCGCGATGCCTTTCCGCTGCACGCCATCACGCAGCGGCCGATGGCGATGTATCATTCGTGGGGCTCGCAGAACGCCTGGTTGCGTCAGATCCACGGCGAGAACCGCCTTCACATCCATCGCGCGACGGCGGCGAGGCTCGGCATCGCCGACGACGACTGGGTCGCGGTCACCAGCCATCACGGGCGCATCAAGGTCCAGGCCAAGCTGATGGACGGCGTCAACCCGAACACGGTGTGGACGTGGAATGCCATCGGCAAGCGTTCCGGCGCCTGGAACCTCGCGCCGAAGGCGGGCGAATCGCAGCGCGGCTTCCTGCTCAACCACGTCATCTCCGAGCTGCTGCCCGTGCGCGGCGACGGCTATCGCTACGGCAACAGCGATCCGGTCACCGGCCAGGCCGCCTGGTACGACCTGCGCGTCAGGGTCGAGAAGATTGCGGCAGGGGACAGCGTGAGCGAACCCCAGTTCGCGACCCTGCCGGTGCCGCCCCATCTGCCCGAGCGTCCCGGCGTGCTGCGCTATGGCGCGGGCTTCAGGGCGGCCGTTCATGGAGACGCCAAAGCCACCGGAGATGCGAAGTGACCAGCCTGCCTGCTCAGCCGTCCGCCAAGCGCCTCGGCCTGGTCATCGACCTCGACATCTGCGTCGGCTGTCACGCCTGCGCCGTGAACTGCAAGGAATGGAACTCCGGCGGCGTCGCCGCGCCGCTGACGGATCTTGCGCCGTATGGCGCCGATCCCGACGGTGTGTGGTTCAACCGCGTGCACACGTTCGAGGTCGGCGAGGGCGCGGCCGGCCGCACCGTGCATTTCCCTCGCTCGTGCCTGCATTGCGCCGAGCCGGCGTGCGTGACGGTGTGCCCGACGGGTGCCTCCTACAAGCGGGCCGAGGACGGCATTGTCCTGGTCAACGAGGACCTTTGCATCGGCTGCAAGCTCTGCTCGTGGGCCTGCCCCTATGGCGCCCGCGAGTTCGACGAGGACGCCGGCGTGATGAAGAAGTGCACGCTCTGCATCGATCGCATCTACAACACGACCTTCGACCCCGAAGACCGGGTGCCGGCCTGTGTCGCCACCTGTCCGGCCTCGGCGCGCCACTTCGGCGACCTCGGCGATCCCGACTCCGCCGTATCGAAGCTGGTCGCCGAGCGCGAAGGGTTCGACCTGATGGCGGAGATGGGCTACGCGCCCACCAACAAGTATTTGCCGCCGCGTCCACGCCAGCAGAGCGCCGGCTGCACCGGGGCTCCGGCCCGATTGGCACCTGCGACTCCAGCCCAGGCCGGTGGCCTGTTGGGATGGCTCGACCGGCTGCTGTCGCAATGAAGAGAGTCCAGATGGAAATCGGGAAGACGCCGTGCATCCCTCACTGTCGGTGATCCTGTTCACCACGGCCTCGGGCGCCGGTTACGGGCTCCTGGCCCTGCTCGGTGTGCTGGCCCCGTTCGGCGTGCTGCCTGCCGACCGGATGTTCGGTCTGGTGGCGTTGGCCCTGGCGCTGGGCGCGATCACGGGCGGCCTCGTGTCGTCGGCCTTCCATCTCGGGCAGCGCCAGCGCGCCTGGCGGGCGTTCTCGCAATGGCGCACGTCGTGGCTGTCGCGCGAGGGCGTCGCCGCGGTGGCGACCTACCTGCCGGCCGGGCTGTTCGGCATCGGCTGGGTTTTCCTCGGTGTCGTCATGAAGGCGGCTGGCCTGCTGTCGGCGCTCGGCGCCGTTGCCACGGTCTTCTGCACGGCGATGATCTACCGGTCGCTGAAGCCGGTCCCGCGCTGGCACAACCGTTGGGTCGTGCCGAACTACCTGGCGCTCGCCCTCATGAGCGGCACCCTCTGGCTCATGCTGGTGCTGCAGATCTTTGGCCCGCGGCCGGAACTCTACGTGCTGGCGCCGGCGACGATCGTGCTCGCCGCCTTCCTGAAACTTGCCTACTGGCGCTTCATCGACAGCGCCCCGGCCACCAGCACCGCCGGCAGTGCGACCGGACTGGGTTCCCTGGGCACGGTGCGGCTCTTCGAGGCACCGCATACGTCGGAGAACTATCTGCTGAAGGAGATGGGCTTCCAGATCGCCCGCAAGCATGCCGCCAGGCTGCGCAGGATCGCGACCGGACTGGGCTTCGGCCTGCCCTTCGTGCTTTCGCTGGCACCCTTCGTCGTTGCAGGTTGGCCGGCCGTCGCTGCCGCCTTCGTCGCCGCGGCTCTGGGGACGGCGGGCGTCTTCGTCGAGCGCTGGCTGTTCTTCGCCGAGGCGCAGCACGCCGTCACCCTGTTTTACGGCAGGTCGGAGGTCTGATCAGGCTCTTGCGGACCGCCAGCGTCCCGCTCGCCCATGACCCTGAGCGGGCGGGACGCTGGCGGTCCCGCAAGAGCATGATCGACGAGAGAGAATGGTGCTCCCGCTAAGTCACGTGAAGTAGGCAAACACGCGTCGCGCTTCGATCCGCGTGTGCTGCGGGAAGCGATCGGGATTGTGGTCGCATGACTTCGCAGGCGCCGTCGGCGCGATCAGATTGCTGCTTCCTTGATGGCGAGCGTCCGGGCCGCGGCAAGCATGCGCTGATCGTAGGTCGCGAGCTCGATGGACTGGCCGCTGGCGCGCAGGAACTCGATCGACGCGAGATGCAGGGCGT
>LNFM01003458.1_pt1 | contig 31038 bp, 29 predicted proteins | sample 596031 | NCBI WGS metagenome assembly LNFM01 (sample SAMN04254537, study PRJNA301005) | activated carbon metagenome | isolation source: dual media filters at the Ann Arbor, Michigan drinking water treatment plant | place: USA: Ann Arbor
TTTCGCTGCTGGTCAGCCTGAGCGCGGTCCTTTGCGCGGCGCTGATCGGCGTGCCACTGGGCGCCCTGCTCGCCTTGACCCGCTTCCCCGGCCGCGAAGGGGTCATTGTCGTCCTGAACGCGCTGATGGGCCTGCCGCCGGTGGTCGCCGGCCTCGCCATCTATCTGCTGCTGTCGCGCTCCGGTCCGCTCGGCTCATGGGGCCTGCTGTTCACGCCGCAGGCCATGATCGTCGCCCAAACCGTGCTGGTGACGCCGATCATTGCCGCGCTGACCCGGCAGACCGTCGAGGACCTCTGGCTCGAATACCGCGACGAACTGGCGGCGCTCGATGTCGGCCCGCTTCGCCGGGTGGCCACCTTGATCTGGGACGCGCGCTTCTCGCTGGTAACGGCGCTGCTCGCCGGCTTCGGCCGCGCCGCCGCGGAAGTCGGCGCCATCATGGTGGTCGGCGGCAATATCGAGGGCTTCACCCGCACCATGACCACGGCCATCGCGCTGGAAACCTCGAAGGGCGACCTGCCGCTGGCGATCGGCCTCGGCATGGTGCTGATGGCCATCGTCATTGTCATCAACGCACTCGCCTGGGGCGCGCGGCGCGCCGGCGAACGCTACGTGGGATGAGCATGCGCGCGCCCGTCTCCGATCTGCCGCTTGTCCTGACCGACGCCACGATTGCCGCCGGCGGCGTGACAATCCTCGACAAGGTGTCGCTGACGCTCGACGCCGGGCCGCCGACGATGCTGATCGGGCCGAACGGCTCCGGCAAAACCACCTTGTTGCGCGCGGCGATGGGGCTGCTGCCTTTGTCCAGCGGACGCATCAGTTGGGGCGGCCGCGACAATGCCTCGCCGGCGCGCCGCGCCATCGTGTTTCAGCGCCCGGCGATGCTGCGCCGCTCCGCCGCCGCCAATATCGGCTACGCGCTCACCAACGCCACCGGCGCATCGCGCGCGCAACGCATCGACGAATTGCTGGCGCTGGTGGGCCTTGCCGGCTTCGGCAATCGCCCGGCGCGCCGCCTGTCCGGCGGCGAGCAGCAGCGCCTCGCGCTGGCGCGGGCGCTGGCGCGCGATCCGGCGATTCTGTTTCTCGACGAACCGACCGCCAGCCTCGACCCGGCCTCGACCAAGGCGATCGAGGACATCATCCGCGCCGTCGCCGCGCGCGGCGTCAAAGTCGTCATGTCGACGCACGATCTCGGCCAGGCGCGCCGCCTCGGCGGCGATGTCGCGCTGCTGCATCGCGGCCGGCTGATCGAACACACACCCGCCGAAGAATTCTTTGCCCAGCCGCGCACGCACGAAGCGCGCAATTTCATCGCCGGCGAACTGCTGGTTTAACAAGAAAACACACTGAAGGAGGGTCTCCCATGCTCAACCGCCGCACCTTGATCGCCGCACTCGCACTCGGCCTTGCCGCCGTCGTCCCCGCGACCGCGCAGGACAAGTCCATCGTCGTGTCGTCGACCACCTCGACGCAGGACTCCGGCCTGTTCGGCCACATCCTGCCGCTGTTCAAAGCCAAGACCGGCATCGAAGTGAAGGTCGTGTCGCAAGGCACCGGCCAAGCGCTCGACACCGGCCGGCGCGGCGATGCCGACGTGGTCTTCGTTCATGCCAAATCGCAGGAAGAGAAATTCGTCGCCGACGGCTTCGGCGTGAAGCGAAGCCCAGTGATGTATAATGACTTCGTGCTGATCGGGCCGAAGAGCGATCCGGCCGGCATCAAGGGCAGCAAGGACATTGCCAAGGCGCTGATCACCATCAAGGACAAGAAAGCGCCGTTCATCTCGCGTGGCGACAAGTCCGGCACCCATGCCGCCGAACTCGGTCTCTGGAAAGCCGCCAGCGTCGATATCGAGAAAGACTTGGCTTCCAAGAATTTGGGCGACTGGTACAAGGCCATCGGCCAGGGCATGGGCGCGGCGCTCAACACCGCCGGCAGCAGCAATGCCTACGTTCTGTCCGACCGCGCCACCTGGATCAGCTTCAAGAACAAAGGCGATCTCGCCATCGTCGTCGAAGGCGACAAGCGCCTGTTCAACCAGTACGGCGTCATCCTGGTGAACCCGGCCAAGCACGCCACTGTGAAAAAGGAATTCGGCCAGCAGTTCATCGACTGGCTGACTTCGCCGGAAGGCCAGAAGGCCATCGCCGGCTACAAGATCAATGGCGAGCAGTTGTTCTATCCGAACGCCGACGATGCCGGGGCATAAGGCGACTGGGAGCTTCCGCTGGGCGCCGCGACCCACTACATTGAGCGCATGACCCATGACTCCTACATCATCAAGCCGAACCCGCTCGATTCCCGTTTGACGGAGCGCGTCTCCGGCATCGACCAGACCGGCGCCAAAATCGACACCTCGGTGACGGTCGAGCGCGCGCTGACGATCTTCCTCAACAGCCAGGAAATCGTCACTGCGATGACCATCGGCGACTATCCGGAATATCTCGCGGTCGGCTTCCTCCTGAACCAGAACATGCTGCTGGCGGACGATGTCGTCGAAAGCGTCGATTATGACGAGGAGTTGTCGGTCGTCGTGGTGCGCACCAAGCGCAAGACCAATTACGAAAAGAAGATGAAAAAGAAGGTGCAGACCTCCGGCTGCGCCCAAGGCACCGTCTTCGGCGACCTGATGGAAGCGCTGGAAGGCGTGTCGCTGCCGAACACGCAGCTACGAACGTCGTGGCTTTATGCGCTGACGCACAAGATCAACACCACGCCGTCGCTTTATCTCGAAGCCGGCGCCATTCACGGCTGCGTGCTGGCGCACGAGGACAAGCCGCTGGTCTATATGGAAGACGTCGGCCGCCATAACGCGGTCGACAAGATCGCCGGCTGGATGTTCAAGGAGAAGGTGTCGCCGAGCGACAAGATCTTCTACACCACCGGCCGCCTCACTTCGGAAATGGTCATCAAGACCGTACGCATGGGCATTCCGATATTGATTTCGCGTTCGGGCTTTACCGCCTGGGGCGTCGAACTGGCGCGCAAGGCCAACCTCACGCTGATCGGACGCGCCCGCGGCAAGCGCTTCGTCGCGCTGGCCGGCGAGGATCGCATCGTGTTCGATCAGGACCTCGACAAGGTCGAAGAGGAAAGCTCAAAGCACCGGCGCAAGGCGGCAATCGATAATGATTGAAGTACCCGTGCCGGCGACGTTCGGCCTCGTTCTTGCCGGCGGCCAGGCGCGCCGCATGGGCGGCGGCGACAAGGCGCGCATCAAGATCGGCGGCGTCACCATTCTCGATTCGGTGCTGGCGACCTTGTCCGGCCAGGTGCAGGGCATGGTGCTCAACGCCAATGGCGATCCGAAACGCTTCGAGGATACCGGCCTCGATGTCGTCGCCGACAGCGTGCCGGATTTTGCAGGCCCCTTGGCCGGCATTCTCGCCGGGCTCGATTATCTGGCCGCACAGGACAACGGCATCGAATGGCTGCTGAGCGTGCCGGGCGATTGCCCGTTTCTGCCGGACGATCTGGTCGAGCGCCTGCACGAAGCGCGGCGCAAGATGGGCGCCGGCGTGCCGCTGGCCTGCGCGCGCTCCGGCGAATGGCGGCATCCGGTGGTTGGCCTGTGGCCTTTGGCGCTGCGCGAGGATTTGCGCAAGGCGCTCATGGTCGAGGGCCTGCACAAGATCGAAATCTGGACGGCGCGGCACGGCGTCGCCATTGCCGACTGGCCGGATCAGCCAGTCGATCCGTTCTTCAACGTCAATACGCCGGAAGACGCCGCCAAGGCGGAGAAGATCGCCAGCGGGCGCTAGATTTTTTGACGCGTTTTCTTCACGCGAACCGGTAACCACTTCGCTCGAAAACGCTATGCTCACCCCATCAGCGCCGCATAAGACAGAAACCCGACGCGGTCGCCCGGCGCGATCGACGTGACGTCTTCGGGAAATTCCAGCAGCCCGTCGGTTTCGGTCAGGGACGTCAGAATGCCGGCGCCGTCCTGCGGATGCTTGATCGCCTCGACCTCGCCGTCGACGCCGATACGCAGCGCGACGCGGACATATTCGCGGCGGTCTTTCTTTTTCTTGTAGGCGAAAGCCGCGCGCACCGGCAGCGGCGTCAGGCGTTGCGGCCGCGCGCCGCCAAGCTGCAGCAGCAGCGGCTTGACCACGCGCACGAAGGTCACGAACACCGCCACCGGATTGCCCGGCAGCCCAACAAAGGCCGCGCCAGAATGCGCCGCGCGGTCCTTGCGCGCTGCGGCGCGAATGACGCCCATCGCCACCGGCCGGCCCGGCTTGATGGCGACGCGCCAGAATGTCAGCGAGCCGATGCGCTCGACCGCGCCGCGTACATGATCGGCTTCGCCGGTGGAAACGCCGCCCGAGGTAATGACGAGGTCGTGCCAGGCCGCGGCCTTTGCCAGCGCGCGCGCCAGTTCGCCCGGCTCGTCGGCAAGTATGCCGAGATCGGTGACGACGACGCCGAGCCGTTCCAGCAGCGCGCCGAGCAGATAACGATTGGCGTCGTAGATCGCAGCAGCACCACGCTGGCTGCCCGGCTCGACGACTTCGTCGCCGGTCGAGAAGATCGCCACCTTGAGCCGGCGGCGCACCGCGATGTCGGTCAGGCCCAGTGCAGCGAGCAGCGCGATGTGCTGCGCCTCGAGCACCGTGCCCGCCGGCAAGACGAGACGGCCGGCCGGCACGTCCTCGCCGGCGCGACGGCGATTGGAGCCGAGGCGCAGTCCCTTCGGCACGATGACGTTGTCTCCGTCGAGCGCGACATCTTCCTGCATGAACACGGTGTCGGCGCCGGCCGGCATCGCCGCGCCGGTGAAAATGCGGATCGCCTGCCCGCTTCCCAGCGCCATATCGGCGCGCGCGCCGGCTTGCAGGCGGCCGGTAATAGCGAGCCTTGTGTCGCCGTCGAGCGCAAGATCGCCATGGCGCACGGCATAGCCATCGACCGCGGAATTATCGAAGGGCGGCAAATCGCCAGGGGCGAGAACATCGGCGGCGCTGACGCGGCCCCGCGCGCTGCGCAGCGGCACGCGCTCGGTGTCATTGACCGGGACGATGCGTTCCGCGATCAGCCGCTCCATCTCCTGCAACGGCAGCAGCGGGCCGGAAAACGCGAAGCAATCGTCGGTCAATTGCGCCATGCGATATCCGTTGATCCGTTATGAAGCCGCCACGGTGTCGATCGCCACGGCGTGCCGCAGCAGCAGGTCGGCGATTGTCTCGATATTGTTGAGATCGACCACCGGCACCTTGGCATCCGGCACGGCGCTGTCGGAGGCGACCGCAACGATGTGCGGGTCTTCCGGGTGGATCAGCGGCTTGCCGTTGGCGATGCGATGAATTTCAAGCTTCGGGAAGGCGTCGCGCTTGAAGCCCTCGACCAGCACCAGATCGACCGGTGACATCTTGGCGACCAGATGCGGCAGATCCCATTCCGGCTCCTCGCGCAGCTCATGCAGGATAGCCCAGCGCTTGCCCGAGGAAATGATCACCTCGGTGGCGCCGGCGGCGCGGTGCATGAAACTATCCTTGCCCGGCGTATCGAGATCGAAACCATGATGCGCATGCTTGAGCGTCGACACCTTGATGCCGCGCAAGAGAAGACACGGAATCAATTTGGTGACCAATGTGGTCTTGCCGGATCCGCTCCAGCCGGCGAGGCCGATGATACGCATGTTTGTCATGGCCACGGCCTTACCTGAACCGGCGTGCCGGCGGAATAGCCTTCGCTTTCGGCCGGCACCAGGATCCAGCCATCGGACCGCGCCAGCGACGACAGCGGCAAATATTTGCTGGCCAAAGGCTCGGCGCCGTTGGCGCCGCGCCGCACCGGCACCAGTTCGGCCAGTCCCACGGTCGATGTCACCTTGCGCGCCAGAGCCAGGGTCTCGGCCGGTTCGCGGTCCGAATGCGCCAAAGCCAGCCGGTCGAGGATGCGCCGCCCGACCTGGAGCCACACCGCCAGCGCGGCATCGAGACGTCCCGGCAGCAGCAGGATCGGCCTGGGGCCGGCAAAGCCGAAGGCGGCGGTTTCGCCGGGCGTCAGGGCGATGCCGTGCACCGCGACTTCGCAGTCGCGCGCCATGGTGTGCACGCTGGTATCGTTGCGTCCCGATCCGGTGCCGCCGATGACAACAATCGCGTCGGTCGATTCAGCCGCCAATACGGTACCGAGATCGCGCCCCGCGTCATCCAGCTTGGCGGCGCCGCCGCGCCGCTCGATATCGCCAGCGATCAACCGCGCCGCGGCGATGACGATGGCGCTGCCGCGCAACGGCAACACACGAATCCGCGGCTCGCGCACCGCAAGGCGCGACAGCCCGGCGGCGGCGAAGGCCGCCAGATCGGTCATGCGCAGGCGCTCGCCGGCGCGGCGCAGCGGGATCGCCGGGTCGCTGTCGCCGCCGGCCGACAGGACGCCGTCACCGGGATTGATGGTAACCAGGGCTTCGGCATTGCCATTGGACATCCTGATGGCGTCGAACGGCGCGACGCTGTCGGTGTCCGGCGGCAAAGGCTGTCCGGCCTCGATGCGCTGCGGCGGATGCAGCAGATTGACGGTCGAATAGCCACCGGCGCCGAGGGTCATATCCGCGGCCAGCGCCCACCCATCCAGCAAGGCGAGGCTCGCCGTCGGCCGCGCCGCCGCGATGGCATCGGCCGCCAAGGTCCGGCCGGCGGCCAAGGTCACGTCGAGCGTGCGCGGCGTTACCGGCTTGACGCGCAGGTCGGCCATGGCCAGCACGTCGGCCAACGGCGTCAACCTCGAAATCATCTGTATTGTCTCGGACGCCGCCGCCATAATGCCGTGCTTGACCTGATGTACTTCACCGGCTTTCAGTCTAGCCCAATCGGCCGCCGGCAGGAGCCATGCTTTGGACGAAAAGACCATGAATCTGAGGGGCTTGAAATGCCCTTTGCCGGCCCTGCGGGTGAAGAAGATGCTGTCCGGGCTGAAATCCGGCGATCTTATCGTCGCCGAATGCACCGACCCCCTCGCCGCGCTCGATATTCCCAATCTGCTGCGCCAGACCGGGGACACGCTGGAAGCCCAGGAAAAGACCGAGGGGCTGCTGACCTTCCGCATCCGCAAGAACTGAGCCGAATCCGAACGAATTTACCTCCCAGCTCTGGACTTTGACGGCGAAGCCATCCACCTGTAGGCGATCACCCAACAGATATAAGTCCGGTCGCGATCGACGCGGCGGCGCTCCAATTTGGCGGCAAATAAGTCGAAATGGCTCCTCCTCCCCTTCTGCAACTGGCCGGCATCAAGCTGACCTTCGGCGGCACGCCGCTTTTGTCCGGCGCCGACCTGTCGGTCTCGACCGGCGAGCGCGTCTCGCTGGTCGGCCGCAACGGCTCCGGCAAATCGACGCTTTTGAAGATCGCCGCGAAACTGGTCGAACCCGACTCAGGCTCGGTCTTCGTTCAGCCCGGCGCCGTGGTGCGCTATCTGGCGCAGGAGCCGGACTTTTCCGGCTACGACACGACGCTCGCTTATGTCGAAAGCGGCCTGATCTCGGAAGACGATCACTACATCGCGCGCAACCTGGTCGATGAACTCGGCCTCACCGGCCTCGAAGACCCGGCGCATCTGTCCGGCGGCGAAGCGCGCCGCGCTTCTCTCGCCCGCGCATTGGCTGCGAACCCGGACATTCTGCTGCTCGACGAACCAACCAACCATCTCGACCTCACCACCATCGAATGGCTGGAGAAGGATCTCGATTCGCGCCGCACCGCTTTGGTGCTGATCAGCCATGACCGGCGCTTTCTCTCCAACCTGTCGCGCTCGACCGTCTGGCTCGACCGCGGCACGACCAAAAGGCTGGAGAAGGGCTTTGCCTTTTTCGAGGAATGGCGCGACACCATCCTGGCCGAAGAGGAAGTCGCCCAGCACAAGCTCGACCGCAAGATCGTCATGGAAGAGCACTGGATGCGCTACGGCGTCACCGGACGGCGCAAGCGCAACATGCGCCGCGTCGGCAATTTGCAGGCCTTGCGCGAAGCGCGCCGCACCTATCGCGGCGCCGCCGGCTCCGCCACCATTACGGCGGGCGCGGCGTCGGCGTCGGGCGCGCTGGTGATCGAGGCGAAGAACATCAATAAGACCTATGGCGACCGCGCCATTGTCGCCGACTTCTCGATCCGCATCGCGCGCGGCGACCGCATCGGCATTGTCGGCCCGAACGGCAGCGGCAAGACGACATTGATCAACATGCTGATCGGTGCCGACGATCCCGACTCAGGCACGGTCAAGCTCGGCTCGACCCTGGAAGTCGCCACGCTGAACCAGCACCGCGACAGCCTCAACCCCAACACCACCGTCGCCGATGCGCTCACCGGCGGCGGCGGCGACACCGTCATGGTCAACGGCCAGCCCAAGCACGTCATCGGCTACATGCGCGACTTTTTGTTCGGGCCGGAACAGGCGCGCACGCCGCTCGGCAAATTGTCCGGCGGCGAACGCGGCCGGCTGATGCTGGCGCAGGCGCTGGCCAAACCGTCAAACCTGTTGGTGCTCGACGAGCCGACCAACGATCTCGACATGGAAACACTCGACGTCCTCGAAGACGTCATCGGCGATTATCCCGGCACCGTCATTCTCATCAGCCATGACCGCGATTTTCTCGACCGTCTGGTGTCGGGCGTCATTGTGCCGGAAGGCGACGGCCGCTGGACCGAATATGCCGGTGGCTATTCCGACATGCTTGTCCAGCGCGGCGAGGATTTGAAGCGCGAGCAGCCGGCGTCCGAGGCGAAGAAGGATGCGCCGAAGGCGGCCGCGTCATCGATTCCGACCGCGCCGAAACAAAAAATGAGTTTCAAGCACAAGCACGCGCTTGAGACCTTGCCGAAGACCATCGCCACCTTGCAGGCCAAGGTCACCGACCTGCAAGGCAAGCTCGCCGATCCCAAACTCTATCAACGCGACCGCGCCGGCTTCGAGAAGATCACCACCGATCTCGGCGAAACCCAGCGCAAGCTGGCGGCGGCGGAAGAGCAGTGGCTTGAGCTGGAGATGTTGAGAGAAGAGATGGCGGGAGGATAGCTTATCCCTTCTGTGAAAGGGAGTTCTGGCACAAAGTTCGAGGGGCGGGGCCGTCCATAGATTAGGCATGGCCCGCCAGCTCCATGTTTGTTTGGCCAAAGCCAAATCATCGGCTGCATTGCTAGTCAGAGTCTGAGGGTAGCTAGTTGAAAAACCCAACAAAGCGATCCCACCAAGTTTTCTTATCGGAAGCCTCGGGCACGACCCAATGTTCACATTTAGCGTCACAAAACTCCGGAAACATTTTTTTTCGGGCTTCAAGCGATGGAATGATGGTTAAAACTGTGATGTCCAATGGAGACGCCAGCACCCATAGAGACAAAAAGACTTTATCTGCTGAAAGACTGTCGAGAAATTCATCCTCGCCTGTAAATTTCTGTTCGGGAGGAGGGCTTTGGGGCACAAATGTAAGTCGCGTCAACAGATGGCGGCTATCACCTCTGAGATAACGAGAAAAGCGGCTCATTGCCTCGCTCCCGCCGAGATCGTGCACCGCCTTTATAATATCAATATTAGAATTTTTAGTCTGAATGGAAACGATCGTCTTTTCCCCATGGCCCCATTCGGGCAGCCGATCAATCATTCGGATCATTGCAGACAGGCCTGATACGACAAGTTCTCCGGTTAATGCCTTCCCGTTAACAAAGCTAACGGTGTAGCGACCCGTTTCGCCCAGCACCTTGACGCGATCAAAGCATAAATCTACTTCAGGTCTTCTTCCGCCACATCTATACCAGCCCTGCTGAGCCAAAACGCTTTCGGTGCCGTCCCCTACGCGCACGCCAGAGAGCAACTCAGGTGGCGCATATTCGTTATCGGCTGCCGCCGCCTGAATTGCGGTTAGGGGGAGGGTTACCACTACCTGAAGCGCTAGTGCCCCGACGATTGGCCTAGTAAGGGTGCCGCGCATTGAAATGTCCTTCGTAGATGCCAATAGGTAGGTGGATTGAACTTTCGTTTACAAAATGCGCGTCGCCTGCATCCGCGATGCATCAATAGCAATTTGTATGCACCGAATTTCCCACTCTGCTACTGGTGCAATTCATCACTGGAGGTCGCGCGATATTGGCGGCCGGCGGTGCAGCAGGCACAAGTACCTGATGAGGTAAGCCTCTAAAGGGGAATGCGGCCAAACGCCCATCAGAAGGTCCGCAGGTATATGTAAAGCTGTACCAAGTCACTGGACCAGGAAGCGCGTCTGCAAAAATGCCACCTGCGTGACTTTCACTGTCAAGAATTTGGTATGGTCCACGGCAAGTTTTTGATGCATCTTCGTAGCATCCGGCGGGAGAACGTGCGCACTTCGCCTGTTGCATCGGCTTTCCCGAAGGCCCAACGAACGAGTCTGCTAACGCATAAACTGGTCCCGCAAATGTCAAAATTGCGACCGTCAGAATCTCGAAATAGCGCAATGCCATGTTAACTCCCAGCGATCTTTGGTTCATAGCAAGGCAGAATTTTCAAGTCACGCAACGATAGATGGCCTAACGATCAGGCTGACCCGGTTTTGATACGCAACACCGAGTTGTGGATCGTCGGCAGAGCTGTGGCACGAGAAAGAGGGCTCACTTGGCCTCGTCGTAAGGAGCATTGCGAAGCAATAAGTCTAGAAGCGTGAGGCGGACGGCGAAAGGCCCCAGTCGTCGCCCTTCGAGGCTCGCTTGCGCTCGCACCTCGGGGTGACGGATCGAGGTTTTCGCCGCTTATCAGAACCTTGTCACCGCAAACGGCTCCGCCGGGCATAACGGCTCCTTGCCCTCGATCAAGTCGGTGAGAAGCCGGGCGCTGCCGCAAGCGAGCGTCCAGCCCAGCATGCCCTGCCCGGTGTTGAGATAAAGCCCGCTGAGCGGCGACGGCCCGATCAGCGGCCGGCTGTCCGGCGTCATCGGCCGCAGGCCGGCCCAGGGGGAATTCTCGCCTTTGCCTGCAATATCGAATGTCGCCGACGCCGCTTTTTCCAGTGTGGCGATACGCGCCGGTTCGATGGTGAGGTCATAGCCCTTGAAGTCGGCGAAACCGGCGACCCGCGTCGCGCCGTCGAGCGGCGCATAGACGATCTTGCGGCTGTAATCGGTGACGCTGTGGGCCAGCGCGTCGCCGGGGATGGTGATGGAATGGCCCTTCACCGGATAGATCGGCAGCGTCAGACCGCAGGCGCGGGCGAAAGCCTTCGATCCGGCGCCGAGCGACAGCACGAAACGATCGGCTTCGATCGCGCCAGCGTCTGTTGCGATGCCGGTCAAGATGCCGCGCTTGACGATCGGTCTGCCGATCGGCGTTGACATGCGGATTTCGACATTGCTGTGCCGGCGAAGCCGCGCGAACAATTGCGCGCAGAACGCGCCGCAGTCGCCGACCTGCTCAGACGGCGTATAGATGCCGCCGGCCAGCGCGCTCGGTGCAATTTTAAGGCTCGGCTCCAGCGTCAGGCACTCGGCCGGCGTCAGCACCTGCTGCGCGACCGCCGCGCCGGGCGAAGGCCGCGCCTCGACGAAATCGCCGGCCTTGCGATACAGCACCAGCTTGCCCGCCGTGCGCAGGCCGAAGTCGAGCGGTTGTGCTTGCAGCAATTGCGCCAGCTCGGCGCGGCTCAAGGCCGCCAGCGCCAGTTGCGCCGCCGTGGTGCGCCCCACTTCGCCGCTTGCGCAGACGCGCAGGAATCTGAGGCCCCAGGCGATCAGTTCGGGATCGGGCGCGACGCGAATGGCGTCCTCGCCGCCGAGAAGCATGCCGGGCAGCTTGCGCAACATTGCCGGCGAGGCAAACGGCGCGACAAAGGCGTAACTGAGCTGCGCGCCATTGGCGGCGCTGGCCTCGGCGCCGGGGCAAGGATGGCGATCGACAAGGGTAACCCGATGCCCGGCCTCGGCCAGCCACCAGGCCGACGTCAGCCCGACAACGCCGGCCCCGAGAACGCAGACTTTCATGCGAGGCTACTTGATTGTTGCGATGGCGCAGCGCCACCCGCGATACGATTGGAAAGCAAGAATAGCGCCGAAAATGCCGTATTTTCGATGCGCAGGCTGCATCATGCAATATTTGCATGACAGGCGCGGGCACGGACGGCTATCGTCGCATCACACTTTCCGTATCCGGGTCAGGCATGGATTTTCGCTGGCTGCAGGACTTTTTGAGTTTGGCCGAGGTGAGCAATTTCACCGAGGCGGCCGCGACTCGCCATTCCTCCCAACCCGCCTTCAGCCGCCGCATCCAGGCACTAGAGTCCTGGCTCGGTGTCGAACTGATCGACCGCTCCTGCTATCCGACCAAACTGACGCCGGCCGGCGAGCGCTTCCGCCGCACCGCCGCCGACATGGTGCAGAACATGGTCGATGCCCGCGCCGGCATTCTCGGCGAACCGGCGGCCGGACAGGAAACCATCACCTTTGCGCTGCCGCACACTCTGGCGATCAACGGCTTTCCGCAATGGTGGAAGACCTGGGGCCCGGCGACCGGCGTCTCAGGTTGCCGCCTGCTGGCCAGCAATGTGCACGATGCCGTCACCGCGCATGTCGCCGGCCTCGCCGACGTGCTGATCTGTTTCCATCAGGCGCAGCAGCCGATTTTTCTCGATCCCGATCATTACGACCGCGTCGCCATCGGCAGCGAATGGTTCAGACCATATGTCGCGGTCAAGCGCGGCCAGCCGGCATTCAAGCTGCCCGGCACGGTGAAAACGCCATTCCCGCTGGTGAACTATTCGCCGAGCACGTTCCTCGGCCGCATGGTCGATCTCATCGTTCAATCGGCGCCGGTGCCGGTGCATATGGTCAAGGCCTGCGAGTCCGATCTGGCCAGCGCCATTCACAACATGATCGCCGCCGGCCACGGCATCGGCTGGCTGCCGGAATCGGCGGCCGCGGAATCCGTCGCCAAAGGCCAGATCAAGGCCGCCGGCGATAATCGCTGGTCGGTGCCGCTGACCGTCTTTGCCTATTGCGACCGCACCCGCAGCGGCGCGGCGGTGCAGCGCCTGATGGCGCATTTGCGCGAATCCACGGTTGTCTATCTTGCCGACGGCGCGAAGTCGGCTCCCCTTGCTCAAGGCGCTCGTTCATGACGCACGTTCTGCATCGCATGATGGGTCACGACTATCCGGTCGCCGTGCGCGGCGAGGGCGTCTACATCTATGACGACACCGGCAAGCAGTATCTCGACGCCACCGGCGGCGCCGCCGTGTCCTGTCTCGGCCATACCCATCCCGACGTGGTCGCGGCAATGAAGGCGCAGCTCGACAAAATCGAGTTCGCGCATACCAGTTTCTTCACCACGCAGGTGCTTGAAGGCCTCGCCGACGAACTCGCCGCGCATGCGCCGAAGGGGCTGGACCATACGTTCTTTGTCAGCGGCGGTTCGGAAGCGATCGAAGCGGCGCTGAAAATGGCGCGGCAGTATTTCGTCGAACGCGGTGAGCCGCAGCGCCGGCATCTGATCGCGCGGCGGCAGAGCTATCACGGCATCACGCTCGGCGCGCTGGCCGTTGGCGGCCGGCCCGGTCCGCGCAAGCAATTCGCGCCGTTGCTGATCGAAACGCATCACGTCTCGCCGGTCTACGAATACCGCGACCGCCGCGCGGATGAGACGCCGCAGGCCTATGGCGAGCGCCTGGCGCAGGAACTCGAAGCCAAGATCAATGAACTCGGCGGCGAGAATGTCATCGCCTTCATCGCCGAAACCGTGGTCGGCGCGACATTGGGCGCGGCGCCGCCGGTGCCCGGTTACTTCAAACGCGTGCGGGACATCTGCGACCGCCACGGCATTCTGCTCATTCTTGACGAAGTCATGTGCGGCATGGGCCGCACCGGCACGCTGCACGCCTGTGAGCAGGACGGCATCGTGCCGGACCTGATGGCCATCGCCAAGGGTCTCGGCGGCGGCTTCATGCCGATCGGCGCGATGATGATGAGCGGCAAGATTTACCAGACGATTGCCAATGGCTCGCGCGTGTTCCAGCACAGCCATACATACACCGGCCATCCGCTGGCCTGCGCCGCGGCGCTGGCGGTGCAACAAGTGATCCGCCGCGACAATTTGCTGGAGAATGTCCGCACGCAGGGCGCGCGGCTGACGCGCCGCTTGCAGGAGCGGTTCGGCAATCATCCTTTCGTCGGCGACGTGCGCGGCCGCGGCCTGTTCCAGGGCGTCGAGCTGGTCGCCGACCGCGGCACCAAGGAATCTTTCGATCCGGCACGCAAACTGCATGCGAAGGTCAAGCAGGAAGCGATGAAGCGCGGCCTGATGACCTATCCGATGGGTGGAACTGTCGATGGCGTGCGCGGCGACCACATTCTGCTGGCGCCGCCATTCATCATCGATGGCGACGCGATCGATACATTGGTCGAAAGACTGGGCGAAGCGATCGACGCCGCCACTGAAATCTAAAACGATTCGTGTTGCGGCGATCGACCGTAATGCGGGACACTGCGGACTAAACTTGGAAGAAACGTAAACTTAAACAGAGTTGGAGGGTTTTAACGATGACATCCGTAAAAATGACCGGAGGCCTCGCAGCGGCCGGCCTGATCGCCATGCTTGCCGGCGCGACGCCGGCGACGGCGCAGCAGAAATTCGTCACCGTCGGCACCGGCGGCGTCACCGGCGTGTACTACGCCGTCGGCGGCGCGGTGTGCCGCCTGATGAACAAGGATCGCGCCACCACCGGCCTGCGTTGCTCGGTCGAATCGACCGGCGGCTCGGTGTTCAACGTCAACGCCATCAAGTCGGGCGAACTCGAGTTCGGCCTGTCGCAGTCCGACGTGCAGTTCAACGCCTCGAAGGGCGCGGCGCAGTTCAAGGACAAGGCCGATGCCGACCTGCGCGCCGTGTTCTCGGTGCATCCGGAACCGTTCACCGTGCTGGCCCGCAAGGAATCAGGCGTCGCCAAGTTCGAAGACTTCAAGGGCAAGCGCTTCAACGTCGGCAACCCGGGCTCCGGCACGCGCGCCTCGATGGAAGAACTGCTGGCCCAGATGGGCTGGAAGCTGTCCGACTTCTCGCTCGCCGCCGAGTTGAAGGCCGACGAACAGGGCACCGCGCTCTGCGACAACAAGATCGACGGCTTCTATTACGGCGTCGGCCATCCGTCGGCCGCCATCCAGGACCCGACCACCGCGTGCGGCGGCAAGCTGATCTCGCTCACCGGCCCCGCCGTCGATGAGTTGATCAAGAAGCATCCGTATTATGCCAAGGCAACCATCCCGGGCGGCATGTATGCCAACAACCCGAACCCGACGCAGACCTACGGCGTGCTCGCCACGGTCGTCTCCTCGGCCAAGGTGGCGGACGCCACCGTCTACGCGATGGTCAAGGCAGTGTTCGAGAACTTCGACGAGTTCAAGAAGCTGCACCCGGCTTTCGCCAACCTCGATCCGAAGTCGATGATCAAGGACGGCCTGTCGGCGCCGCTGCATGCCGGCGCGGTCAAGTACTACAAGGAAAAGGGCTGGATGTAATTCCAGCGCCTGGGAAGGGGCGGCTTCGGCCGCCCCTTTTTCTTTGAGGTGTTGTATTTGCTTTGAAGCGCTTCGCGCTTTGTGGGGGACGCGATGACAGACACGCATCAGACGGCGACGCGCGAAAAACTCGAAGCCATGGTCGCGGAAGCCGACACCGGCGGCCGCAAACCGACCGGCATCAGCAAAACGCTGATCTTCTCGATCGCGCTGGCCTGGGCGCTGTTCCAGCTGTGGTACGCCTCGCCGCTGCCCTACATGCTCAATTTCGGCGTCATCAATGACGGACAGGCGCGCATCGTCCACCTGTCCTTCGCCTTTCTTCTGGTGTTCACCACCTTCCCGGCGCTGACCTCATCGCCGCGCAAACGCATTCCCGCTTATGACTGGGTGCTGTCGCTCGCCGGCGTGATGGCGGCAATGTATCTGCTGGTCAATTACGACGCGATCGCCCTACGGCCCGGCCTGCCGACGACCACCGACGTCGTCATTTCGGTAATCGGCGTGCTCTGCCTGCTTGAAGCCGCGCGCCGCGCCGTCGGCCCGGCGCTCGCCGCCATCGCCGGCATCATGCTCTTGTATATTTTCTGCGGTCCATGGCTGCCCGGCCTGCTGGCGCACAAGGGTGCGTCGCTGTCGCGCGCCGCCTCGCAGATGTGGCTCACCTCGGAAGGCATTTTCGGCGTCGCGCTCGGCGTCTCGACCAGCGTCGTGTTCCTGTTCGTGCTGTTCGGCAGCCTTTTGGAGCGCGCTGGCGCCGGCAATTATTTCATCCAGCTCGCCTTCGCCATGCTCGGCACCTATCGCGGCGGCCCGGCCAAGGCCGGCGTCGTCGCCTCCGGCCTGACCGGCATGATCTCCGGTTCGTCGATCGCCAACACCGTCACCACCGGCACGTTTACGATTCCCTTGATGAAACGCGTCGGCTATACGCCAGTAAAGGCCGGCGCCATCGAGGCCGCGGCCGGCGTCAACGGCCAGTTGATGCCGCCGGTGATGGGCGCGGCGGCGTTCCTGATCGCCGAATATGTCGGCATCACTTACGCCGAAGTGGTCAAGCACGCGTTCCTGCCGGCTTTCCTGACTTACGGCGCGCTGTTCTATATCGTCGATATCGAAGCGGCGAAAGCGCATATGCGCGGCCTGCCGCGCTCGTCGACCGCGCCGATCCACCATTCGGTGCTGCGCGCGCTGATGACCATTTGCGGCATCATCATCCTCAGCGGCGTCGTCTATTACGGCATTGGCTGGACCAAGACCGCGTTCGGCGAAGCGGCGAGCTGGGTTCTCGGCGTCGCGCTGCTGGCCGCTTATCTCGGCCTGCTGCGCGCCAAGTCGCGTCACCCGGATTTGCCGGCTGACGACCTGACCAAGGACATCATCAAGGTGCCGGATTTCTTCGACACCGCGCGCACCGGCCTGCATTATCTGTTGCCGGTCGTCGTGCTGATCTGGTGCCTGATGGTCGAGGAAATGTCGCCCGGTCTGTCGGCCTTCTGGGGCACGGCCTTTCTCATCTTCATTATCCTGACGCAGCGGCCGCTGGTCGCAGCGTTCCGCGGCGAGCAGGCCTTTGCCCAGCGCGTACGCGAAGGCTTCGACGACCTGATCGAGGCCTTTCAGGGCGCCTCGCGCAACATGACCTCGGTCGGCATCGCCACCGCCACCGCCGGCATCATCGTCGGCACGGTGTCGCTCACCGGTATCGGCCTGGTGATGACGGAAATCGTCGAGGCGGTGTCCGGCGGCAACCTCATTATCATGCTGCTGATGACCGGCGTGATCTGCCTGGTCCTCGGCATGGGCATGCCGACGACGGCGAGCTATGTCGTCGTCGCCACTCTGATGGCGCCGGTGCTGGTCGAACTGGCGGCGCAGAACGATCTGGCGGTGCCGCTGATCGCCGTGCACATGTTCGTGTTCTACTTCGGCCTGATGGCCGACGTCACGCCGCCGGTCGGCTTGGCGGCTTATGCCGCGGCGGCGATTTCCGGCGCCGATCCAGTGAAGACCGGCATTCAGGCGTTCAAGTACGAAATCCGCACCGCTTTGTTGCCGTTCATCTTCATCTTCAACACCGAATTGCTGATGATCGATATCGGCAGTATCAGCAACTTCCTGGTCGTCGTCGTTTGTTCGGTGATCGCGATGGGCTGTTTTGTGGCGGCGACGCAGAACTGGCTGCTGATAAAGAGCCGCTGGTATGAGTCCGTGCTGCTGCTGCTGGTCTGCTTCACGTTGTTCCGGCCCGGCTTCTGGCTCGACCAAATCCAGCCGCCGTTCGAGCAGCGCCCGGCCTCGGAGTTTGTCTCGATTGCCGGTGGCCTGCCGGGCGAGTCAACCTTGCGCTTCCGCGTCAAGAGCCAGACGCGGGCCGGCGACGACGTCGAAAAGCTGGTGCGGCTGACCTTGCGTCCCGGCGTCAATGGCGCCGAACGATTGCGCGAGACCGGCATCGTCATCTCCACCTTGGGCACGGCGACGACAATCCAAACATCGCGTTTCGGCAGCCAGGCGGCAAAATACGGCCTGGCCGCCGGCGACGAGATCACCACGGTGCTGGTGCCGGCGCAGCGCATGAACCGCTACTGGCTGGCCATTCCTGCCCTGCTGGTTCTGGCCGGCGTCGTTCTGCTGCAACTGCGGCGGCGCAAGCCGGCGCACGCCAAGGCGGCTTAAACCTGCCCACTTCCGACAAACAAAAAAAGGCGGCGGTTCGATGAACCGCCGCCTTTTGTTTTGAATATCAGACGATCGAAATAAATTAGCCGTCGCAGACTAATTGAAGATCAGGCCGCGGTGCTCGACACCACGCGTGCCGGCGCTTCCTTCGGCACCACTTTCATGGCTTCCGGCTTGGATTCCGTCTTGGCTTCGGACTTCTTCTTGCTCTTGCCTTTGGTTTTGCCGGCGGCCTTTTCGTCAGGCGCGGCTTTCGCCAGGTCTTTGGCTTTGGTTTTGTCTTTCGTCGCGGACTTTGCCGCTTTGGATTTTCCCTTGAGCTTTTCCAGCTCCGCCTTGAGCTTTTTATTCTTCTTCTTCAGGTCTTTGATGGTTTCGTCTTTTTTCGACATGTTCGCACTCACGGTTCGCGTTGCGCTCGCTAAAGCCCGGTCGGCTCACCCGCATGGCAGGGTTCAAGCTTCGAATTTTAAGCCACGGAATCCGGAGAAACCAGCACAGACGTCACTTCGGTGCGCGGAATTTTATGACACATTTGTGACAGAAACGCTATTGCTAGCGTTCGCGTAAGTTATTGGCGCGCGCGAGAAAATCGGCATAGGCCGCCTGCAAACCGGCGCGCAAAGGCGTCTTCGGCTGCCAGCCCAGCGCGGCCAACCTGGAACTGTCGAGCAATTTACGCGGCGCGCCGTCGGGCCGGCTTGTGTCGAAGACGATCTTGCCGCGATAGCCGACAATGTCGGCCACCAGAGCGGCGAAGTCACCGATGCTGACCTCGTCGCCGCTGCCGGCATTGAGGAAGCCTTCGCCGGAATAGTGCTTCATCACGAACACGCAGGCATCGCCGAGATCGTCGGCGCTGAGGAACTCGCGCTTCGGCGTGCCGCTGCCCCAGACCGATACCTGCGGCGCGCCTTGCATCTTGGCTTCATGAAAGCGGCGGATCAATGCCGCCGGTACGTGACTGTTCTCGGGATGATAATTGTCGCCCAGTCCGTAAAGATTGGTCGGCATGATGGAAATAAAATCGGCGCCGAACTGCCGGCGATAGGCCTGCGCCAGCTTGATGCCGGCAATCTTGGCGACGCCGTACCACTCGTTGGTCGGCTCCAAAGGCCCGGTCAACAGCGCATCCTCGCTCATCGGCTGCGCCGCGTTGCGCGGAAAAATGCAGCTCGATCCGAGGAACAGCAGCTTCTTTACACTGACCGCCATCGCCGCGCGCATCACGTTGAGTTCGATGGCAAGATTGTCGGCCAGAAAGTCGGCGGGATACTTGTCGTTGGCATGAATGCCGCCGACCCGGGCCGCGGCGAGAAAGATCGCGTCCGGGCGCGCTCTGGCGATCCAGTCTTCGGTCGCTTGCTGGCGCGTGAGATCGAGTGCGTTACGATCGGCGACAAGGATTTCGCAATCCTCGGCCGCCAGCCGGCGCACGATCGCGCTGCCGGCCATGCCGCCATGGCCGGCGACAAAAACGCGCTTACCGCGCAGATCGAGCAACAGCGGCGGTGGTCGCTCAATCATGGCTGTTGCGCCGCCGCGTTTCGGCGCGAAGCGTGGCGGGGTCCAATTCGGCCATCTCCTTGACCAACGCATCGAAGCCGACGCGGTGCTGCGAGCCGAGCACGCGGCCCGCCTTGGCAGGATCGCTGAGCAGGAATTCAACCTCGGTCAGCCGATAATAGCGCGGATCGATTTCGACCAGCGCGCGGCTGGTGCCGGTCTCGATGCCGCATTCGGCCGCACCCTCGCCTTCCCAGGTGAGGCTGCGGCCGATGCAGGCGAACGCCTTTTCGACGAACTCGCGAATCGAATGGTCCTCGCCCTTCGCCAGCACATAATCGTCCGGCTTTGGCTGCTGGAGCATCAGCCACATGCCCTCGACGTAGTCCCGCGCGTGCCCCCGATCGCGCCGCGCATCGAGATTGCCGAGATATATCCGGTCCTGTTGGTTGAGCTCGATCGCCGCGACCGCGCGGGAAATCTTGCGCGTGACGAAAGTCTCGCCGCGCGTCGGGCCTTCATGGTTGAACAGAATGCCGTTCGAGGCATGCATACGGTAGGCTTCGCGGCAGTTCATGGTGATCCAATAGGCGTAGATCTTGGCGGCAGCGTAAGGGCTGCGCGGCGCAAATGGCGTCAGCTCGTTTTGCGGCCCCGGCGCTTGCCGTAGATCTCCGATGTCGAGGCCTGGTAGAACCGCGCGTTTCTTTCGAGCCGGAGAATCCGCATCGCCTCAAGAAGGTGCAGCCTGCCCAGGCCATCGGCGTTCGCCGTATATTCCGGCGTCTCGAAACTGACCTGAACATGGCTCTGCGCCGCGAGATTGTAGATTTCGATCGACTGGGTTTCCTGCGCCAGACGGATGAGATTGGTGGCGTCGGTAAGATCGCCATAGTGCATGTGGAAATTGGTGCTCTGGACATGCGGATCGGCATAAAGATGATCGACCCGCCGTATTGAACGACGACGAACGCCGCTTGACGCCGTAAACGGCATAGCCCTTGCCGAGCAAAAATTCGGCGAGGTAGGCGCCGTCCTGACCGGTAACGTCGGTGATGAGTGCGATCTTGCCCGACATTCAAACTTTCCGGCGGCGGATGAGACCATTATATTCAGGTCGGCACGCGCTGCGCTCGGGCTCGCATAGAACGCGAGATATTTATCGACACAGGCGTCGAGCGAAAAACGCTCGCCGACGCGCGCGCGCCGCGGCGCCCATGCTCCGGCGCAGCGCGGGGTCGCCATGAAGCTTGGCGATCGCAGCGGCCAGCGCGGCGGCACCCTTCACGGGGACCAGTAGGCCGGATTCACCGTCCACGATAGCGTCGACATTGCCGCCGACGCGCGTGGCGATAACCGGCAGAGCGCCGGCCATCATTTCGATCAGGCTATTGGAGACCCCCTCCTCATGCGACGGCAATATGCCGACATCGGCCGCGGCGAGCGGCGTCTGCGCGTCGGAGCGGCCTTCGATCCAGACCATGTTGTCGGCAAGTCCGAGTTCGCCGGCCTGACGCCGCAAGGCGATACTTGCTGATTGACCGCGAGCGAGCGCCGGCTCATTACCCACGACAGCGACCGGATGTATTGATGAGGCGAGCATGCAGATAAGGTAAGGCTCGGACAGGAAGAAGTGCCGACGTCAAGCCGCGGCGCGACGACAAGGATGCGCGGGAATCCGCTCATAGGGCCGGTTCGCTCAAGGGCATAACCTCCGGCCGTGCCGGATTCTCCGCCCAGCGCCGCCGCCACCCTTCATACATTAAAACGGTCCACAGCGCGTAGGCCCAGTTGCGCTCGCCGCTCAGATGTTCGGTCCACAGCTTGTGAACAGCCGGCACGTTGAGCAATCCGCCGCCGAGACGCGCCGGATCGAGCAGGTCCTCGGCCCAGGGCCGCAACGGGCCGCGCAGCCATTCTGCCAGCGGGATGCCGAAGCCCATTTTCGGCCGATCGACCAGTACGCGCGGTACGTACCGGTCGAGCACCCGGCGCAGCAGCCATTTCGACTGACCGTCGTGAACACGCATGCGGCGCGGCAGCCGCCACGCAAACTCCACGACGCGATGATCGAGCAGCGGCGGGCGCACTTCCAGCGACACCGCCATCGAGGCGCGGTCGACTTTTTGCAAAATATCGTCCGGCAAATAGGTCGCGGTATCGAAGAACTGCATCTGCTCGACGAAGCGGTCTGGTCCGGCAGGTGGTTGCCATTGCAGACCGATCGGATGTTCGGCAACGCCATGGGTCAGCGCCGCTGGATCGGGGCACTGGCTGACCAGGCGGAGATAAAACGCCTCGCGGTCGAGCGGCAGAACGGCGGCGAGCTTGCGCAGCTTGTCGGCCGGATTGGACGGCCTCAGCCGCGGCGGCAGCAGGCGCGCGGCGGCGTTGATCAAGCCGGCCGGCATCGCGTTAATCGCCGCGGCAAGCGCGCGGCGCAAACTTGCCGGCGCGCGCGCGGCAAGGCCGCCGAGGCCATAGCCCAGCGCGTAGCGATTATACCCGGCGAACAGTTCGTCGCCGCCATCGCCGGACAACGCCACCGTGACGTAGCCGCGCGTCAGCTTGGAAATGAGATGGGTCGGGATTTGCGACGAATCGGCGAAAGGCTCGTCATACATCTCGGCCAGTTGCGGCACGACCGCCAGCGCATCCGCCGCCGTCACCGTCAGTTCACGATGCTCGGTGCCGAGATGCGCGGCGACGGCGGCGGCGTACTTCGATTCGTCATAGCCCGCGACATCGAAGCCGATGGAGAAGGTGCGCACCGGCCCCCGTTTGGCCGCCACCATCAGCGCCACCACGGTCGATGAGTCGATGCCGCCGGATAAAAACGCGCCAAGCGGCACGTCGGAAATCATCTGGCCGCCGACCGCGTCGATCAACAGACCGTTCAGTTCGGCTTCGGCCTCAGCCGGCGTGCCGGTGAACGGGTTGGCGATGCCGGCGTTCGCCGCGTCGGCAATCGACCAGTATTGCCGGGCGGATATTTTCAGCGCCGCATCGATGCTGACGATCTCGCCGGCTTTGACCTTGGTGACTCCGCGAAAGATCGAATGCGGCGTCGGCACATAGCCGAAGCGAAGAAAGCTGGCGACCGAAGCCGGATCGATCTCGCGCTTCAGACCGGCGGCCAGCAGCGCCTTCAACTCCGAGGCAAAGCACAGGCCCTGCTCATTGGCCGTGTAAACCAGCGGCTTGATGCCGAGCCGGTCGCGGATCAGATGCAGCGTGCGCGTCGCGCGATCCCACAGTGCGATGGCGAACATGCCGTTCATGTCAGCCAAGGTGCGGTCGATGCCACGCTGCGCGAAGGATTCGAGAATGACTTCGGTGTCCGACGTGCCCCTGAATTTGAAACCGGCAAGTTCGGCCGACGCGGCGATTGTCGCGGCATTATAGACTTCGCCGTTATAGGAAATCACCCAGCGGCCATCGGCGGAAATCATCGGCTGCGCGCCGGTCTCCGTTAAATCGACAATGGCGAGACGCCGTTGCGCCAGCGCCACGCCGGTCGCGGCGTCCTGCCAGACGCCGGAGCCATCCGGCCCGCGATAGGCAATGGCGTCGGTCATAGCGCGCGCGCGACGCTCAAGGTCAGGGGCGCTGGCGCGGCCGGACGCGTCAATCAGGCCGGCTATGCCGCACATAAGAAGGCCTTCAAAGACATCATGAGTCCTGACGTTCAGCCGCCGCCGCGCGGACGAAAAAGTCGTGTATCCCGGATTTCAGATTGAATTGCGGCCGCCAGCCGGTGGCGGCCTGAAACAGCCGCGAGTCGCCGACGAAATTGCGCCGTTCGATCGGCTGGAGATCGGCCGGTTCCGGCACATGACGAATGTCGGGGCGGCACCCTATCCACGCCAGCGCTTCGTCGGCGATCATGCCGAACGCTTCCACCAGGGAGTGACCCTCCCCGGCCGCGATCACGAAATGGCGGCCGTCGCAAACCGTATCGGACGCAATCGCCGCGCAGAAAGCGGCCACCACATCTTCAAGATGGGTGAAGTCTCGGACATAGCCACCATCGCCGTAGATCGGCAAAGGGGCGCCTGTCATCGCCCGCTTCATCATGGCGTTGAGAATTCCCCGATTGGGATTCACGGAAGAACGGCCATATCCATAGACATTCGAGAGTCGCAGACTGCACGCCCGCACCACGCCGTGCGCGCTGGCCTCGCGCAGGATTATCTCGCACGCCAGCTTGTGGCGGTCATAGACCGAACACGGCCGATCTGGCGTGCGCTCGTCGACCGGATTCGCATGATCGACGCCGACGATCGTCGCCGTGCTGGCGAAAACAACCTTGACCGGCACGGCGGCCTTTTTCGCGGCGCGAACCAGCGCACGGACAGGCTCGACATTGATGATCTCATCGCCCGCCGGATCGCGCTCGGCGCAGCGCAGATCGGTCCGCGATGAAAGATGAACAATCGCAGTGGCGCCTTCGATCAGGCTGGACCACACTTGGTCGTCGCGCAGGTCCGCCTGCACGTGATCAGCCTCGGCCGGCGCTATATCCGAAGGCCGCGAAACAAGTCTGAGACGATGGCCTTCGGCGGCCAACCGCTGCGACAAGGCGCTGCCGATATAGCCGCGAGTGCCGGTAACGACGACGCTCATGGCGCCCGGCAATCAGCGGTCGGCATTGCCGGCATGGATGATCCCTCGCCTCACACGCCACGACCGGACAATCATCATCAGGCGGAAGAACAGCGCATCGAACCAGGACGCTGGCAGGATCGATGCCGAACCGAGCAACGCGACCGCGTTGAAGGTCGAGGTCAGGGGACGATCGGACGATCGCCAGAGCGCAACCAGGGACGGCAACCGGTAAAGGGCTCGATGGCGCTCCCTGATCTGCCGCCAGATCGTGCCCTGCATGCGGGCGGATTTGCTCAGCAGCATGCCGTCGGCACGAACGGTATAGATGAAGAGCGGTTTGGCAATTTCGAGGCCGCGATAGCCAGCTTCCGCCAGCCTGATATTGAACTCCCAGTCTTCCATGCCGTCGCGCATGGTCTCGTCATAACCCTTCGCGGCCGACCACGCGGATTTCCGTATCAGCATGCAATAGGGCAACCGGTTGAGAAAAAGCTGATCGAAGCGGTTGAACCGGCTACGCAGAACGCCGCCTAGGCCGCCGACGAGACGCATATGCGTGAACACGAAACCGACGTCCTCGGGCGCGGCTTGGAGCGCCGCGACGGTGACCGCCAGATATTCGGGGTCGAGCGCATCGTCGCAATCGAGCGGTAAAACCAGATCAGCGCGCGCTGCGCCGAAGCCGGCATTGCGCGCACCCGGCAGATAGCGGTTTTCCTGGTCGATCACCTGAACCCGCGGGCGAAGCTCGTCGAGCTTGCGCAAGGTCAACGGCTCGGTCGAGCCGTCATTGACAATGATGACTTCGAAATCGCGAAACGTCTGCGCCACAAGGCTCGCCATCAAGGCATCGAGAAAGCGCCCGCCATTATAGCAGGGCACGACGATGCTGACGGCCAGCCTCCTCTCTGAATCAGGCATTCGTGAATCTAGCGAGGATAATAGGACTGCGTTTCGCGGTGCCATCGCTCGAAAAATCCGGCGACCGCATTCCAGTCATCGCGAGGCGCGGGCGCATCGGCTTTGCCGGTTTTCTCGCCGGTTTTTCTGCCGATGACGCAGAGGATGTCGTTGTCGACATAATGATTGATAAAGGTGATCTCAAACCCACACTTCATCAGTAGCGCCCTCAACGAGTTGGCGCTCCAACGAAAGCAATGGGTGTCGGCGGGGATGTTGCTCAGATAGTTGTGCAAAGGCTTCTTGAACGGAACGAGAATCCGGCTTCCGGTCGCAACGCAGAAGCTGCCGTCAGGCTTCAAGAGACGGAAGGCCGATTTGACGAAATCGACGCAGGAGCTGCAATTTTCGACCGCCCACATCGCCGTTACAACGTCAAACGTGCCGCGCAAGTCTTCTCTCGCTGCGCCGTCCTCGGCTGTCCCAACCATGCACTGAATCCCGGACTTCGTCATCGCCGAACAATTCTTCTCCGACGGTTCGACGCCAAATGCTTTGGCGCCATAAGGCGGCGCATTCACGATTTCGATGAATTGCCCCTCCCCTGCCCCGAGATCGCACAGCTTCTTGTCTTGAAGGCCGATCTCGACATCGAGTGTTTCGGCGACGAATATCTGCCGCGCTTTCACGTACGGTGCTCTCGCCGTATAGTTGGTTTCGAACAGCGATTGAGACCAGGTGGCGGCCACTTCCTCGGAGGTGCGTCGTTCACGAACATAGATGAACCCGCAACTCTTGCAGATATGGATCGGCTGATCGTGGGTGTATTCGCGCGCGTGAGGTACCTCGACCGCGTCTGACGATCCGCAAATGTCGCAATTGAAAATCACGTTACCCTCTCAGTCGTTGCTGTCGTTCGGTTGAAGGCTTGCGCCCGACGGTTGCACGCTCATCATCGCCCAGATCTCGCCCCAGGGCGTGATCAGTTCGTCGACGTGAAGGCCGGCTTGCGCCATCTCGGCCCGGAATTCGGACTGACGCGGCTCGATCTTGTGATCCGGGTCGGAGTAATAGTTCACGCCGAGTTCGCGGCGCATCGCCAGTTTCCAGTCGCGCTCGAACAATGGCACCCGAATGAGAAACCGCCGCGCTTTAGTGGTCGCCTGCAACGCCGTCAGCAGGCCGACGCGATCCTTGATGTGTTCGAGAACGTTCGACAGCACGACGACATCCCAGGGGCCGTCCGGCACCGCCTTGGTGGCGTCGGATTCGACAAAAGACAGATTCGGCGGATTGTCGACGGCGCGGGCCTGCCCCAGCCGTCCGGGATCGTAATCGACGCCGGTCACCTTCGCCGCCGGCCGCGCGCGGGCGATGGAGCGGGCCACGGCGCCATAGCCGCAGCCGACATCAAGCACATGATCGCCGTCGGTGATGCGCTCGATGAAGAAATCGTGATAGCGGGTCAGCCTGTGCTTGGGATGCTCGCCGCGGCCGAACGCCATAGCGCGTTCGTTGACCGCCAGTTCAAGCCGGTCCTGCAACGCGAACAGGCGCCGCAGCCCTTCCGCGGGATCACCGCGCGACTCGAGCACGAACAGACCGAAAATCAGATTCTCCCGCAATTTTACCGGCAGAATGCGCCAGATCCGGGACAGGCCTGCCGCGACGACGAGCGCCGCGCGCTTGCTACTCATGAATGTTGTTCCAGCAGTTGGGCGAAGACGGCGCGGTGCCGGTCGAGCCAGTGGCTAATGTCAAAGCGTTCAACCGCACGCTGTCGTGCGGCCGAGGCATAGCCGTCCGGTGCGTGCGCGATTTTCATCATGCCGGCGGCGATCGCCTCAACGGGCGGAACGAGCGGGCGATCCCAGTTCTCCCCGCCGCAGTCTAACCCGATCCCGGCATCGGACCCAACCAATTCGGGAACGCCGCCGCTGGCTGAATAAACAATCGGCAAACCGCAGGCTAGCGCTTCCAGCACGGTATTCGGACAAGGATCGTTGTATTTCGTCATCACATAGGCATCGGCCGCGCCGTAAATCGAGGGCGCGTCCTCCTGCCGGTAGCGGCCCGAGAAGGAGAGACAGTTGCTCACCCCTAGCCGATCCGCCAAGGCGTCGGCCGTCCGCCGCGCGCCGGCATCGACGGTCCCGGCGATCTGCAACCGGGCATCGAGACCTTGCGCGCGTGCGGCCGCGAGACCTGCGATCGTACTTTCCAGCCGGTAGGACAGATGGTCGCCGATCTTGCCGGTAATCAGAAAGGTAAATGGCCGCCGCGCGCCGTGACGCGGCGCCGGCTTGAAACGACCGGTATCGACCGCGTTGTAAAGCACCTCGCCCGGCCCGGCCCGCACGCCGAGAAACTTCTCCGCGGCGCGGCGGCAGAATTCGCTCTGGTAGAACACCCAGTCGGCGGCGTAAAAGGCCTCGCCCATGATCCGGTTCGGCGTCTTCCAGTCGCCGGCGTACCACCCGGGATAGAACACGCCGTTCTGATTGACCACGATCGGAATGCCGCGCGCCTTCAGAAGGCGCAGCGCCGGGGCCGGCAGATAAGGCGCGTTGCTCAGGAGATAGACCAGGTTGAAGCCGAGCGGATGATCTGGGAAATGCTCGGACAGCCGCTTGACCTTGACCAGCGGCCCGCCGACATCGCCGACACGCGCGCCGCCATAATGCACGGCGAGCCTGGCGCGCCTTGGCAGCAGACAATTGATCGCGGCCTGCGTGCCGCGCACGAAGCGGTAGGCCTTGCGGGCAATTGTCTTGATCGGTGAATCCGTATGCTGGCTATCGGTCCCGGTCGACAGCAACGAACGAAGCCGTTGATTCACCGCTTCGGCTTTGCTGCGAGCCCGCGCCAGCGGCAGCATCGCGCGAAGCTCGAGCGCCTGAAGCATCGACAGTCGCCGCGGCGGCCGTGCTTGCGTGAGAACTTCCGCCATAAAGCGCAAATATTCATCCGCTGTCGCGGCGATGCTGCGCGACGGCAACGCCGCGCGTAGGCTGTCGATCCGCGCCGCGACCTTGTCGATGGCGCCAATCACATCGCCGACGCCCTCGAACAGCGCGCCGCCTTTGCCCAACAGTTCGGGGTGCCCGCCGCTGTTGAGCGCTACCGCGGGCAGTCCAGACGCCATCGCCTCGATCAGTGAATTCGAGCACGGATCGTCGACGCTTGCCGTGACGTAGATATCGCCTTTACGCAACAAATCCGCCAGCCCGGCGTTATCCTGCGGCGGCACATGCTCGATATTGCGGAAACTGATTGGACTATTGCCGACGAAGGTCATTTGGTAGCGGCTGAAATCGAGATTCTCGTCCAGATGACGATATATCTCGAATCCCTTGTTCCAGTTTGCCGACCAGCTTGATGCGACAAGCCGGATCCGTCCGCCGGGTATCGCCGGCGGCGCGGATGTCCGGAAATAAACCGCCCCCGGCGCATTGAGGATCACCACGGAGCGGCGCGGCGGCGCCATGCCGAGCGCCAGATTGGCGCGCTCGCTATAGGCGCTCTGGAACACGATGCCGTCAGCAATTGCCCTGCCCAGCGCGTGGATCAATTTATCGACGTGACGATTGGCGCCCCGGTAGCGCGAGACCGGCCCATCGATACGCTGAATGAACGGCGTATCCGGCAGCGCCTTCTTCCACGCGATGACATCGGCCGCGCTGTTGAAGCTGTCGAACAGCACGACGTCGGCCTCGCGGGGTGACGGCGCCCAGGCGTCGACCCGGCGCAGCTCCTGCCGCAGCGCGCTGAGAAACTGGTTGCTGCCGCCCCACGGGCCTTCGCGGAACGGAAACAGGATATGGATCTTTGCCGGCTCAGCCACGGCACCAATCCGTCAGCTTTTCCGCCCAGGTGTAGCGGTCATAGGCCTGGCGAACCCGCGCCGAATCGAGACTGCGCTGCCGCAGCGCGGCGAGAGCCGCGCGGGCGTCGCCGCCGAAATCGTCGAGGAAGACAATGCCGTCGTAAAACTCCGCCATCGCCTGATAGGACGGCAGGCGATTGGCGACGATCGGGATGCCGAGTACGGCGAATACCAGCGCCTTGAAGCTGCTGTTGTTGATCGTGTAGGTCGAATCCAATGTGCGCGGCAGGAAGGCGATGTCGCAGCGGCGTAGCGCATCGGGGAAGCCGGCGTGATGCCAGCGCTCGAATTCGTAGCGAAACGAAAGCGCCGGCGGCTTTTCGGCAATGATCCGTGTCCGCCCGTCGAGCAGATCGGCATAGGCGTCGAGCGGCGGCGCCTTCACCGCGACGCCGGACCAGCCGAACACCGGATTGTCCCAATTGATGGCCCTCTTGACCACCGCGAAATGCTGGAGATCGACCGGATCGGTCATGATGAACACGTTGCTGTTGTAACGCCGCGCGCTCTCCGCGATACCCGCGGTCGGCACGCAGACGCCGTCGACGATGGAGGCGATGGCGCGCGACGAGGAGACGTGTTCATCATCAGCCGCCTCGTGCCGATCGAAATAGTCGACACAGGTGTCCCAATAGACGCGGTCGGCGATATGCCGGAGCATCCTTACGACCGTGACCGATTTGCGCAGCATGCCGCGGTGATAGATCGCGACGTCGTAACGCCGCAACGGATTGTTCACCGAGACGTCGTGGCCGAGCGCGCGCAGCGGCTCGACCATCTGCAAGGCGCGAATCCAGATCGCCGACTGCACGCGGTCGTAGTCGCGCCGCCAGGTCGGGATGAAGAGTCCGATGCGCATGAAGACGTCTAAGGCCGGGCCACATCGACCCGGACGCGGCGACGCGACCAGTCGCGGGCGGGCCGCTCGACAAAGTAATAGGTCAGGGCACTGACCAGCAGGATTGCTGCCAACAACAGAAAGCACGCCACCGCGAACTGCAATGCCGGCAACTGAACAACAGGATGCCCGTCTATAATGGCCCTCGGCAAATTAAGGAATCGCCGCATGGCGATATGGAACGCATGAATGACGGGATAATGGGCTATATAGAGCGAATACGATATCATTCCGAGCCAGGCCAACGGCCAGCTCCGCAGTATGGCCTTGAAGCGGCTCTCGGCGCCATTTGCGACCGACAGCACAATGGCCGCCGCAAAAACAAAAATGAGCGCCAATTCCCAAAGCGATCCGCGAAGCGGGAGCGACAAATAGATGATCAAGGCCAGAGTCGAAAGCGGCGCCAGGATGGCAGGCAACACGACAGCTTTTGTCTTCAATGTTGCAGACACCTCGGCGACCAGACAGCCGGCGAAAAAGCCGCAAATACAGAGGACCAGGCGCGAAAACGAAAAAGCAGGGGGCCAGTCCACAATCAAGAAGATCGCCGAGGCGACCACCAGGACGACAAACGCAACATTTTTCCGCGCCGGCGCCAGCAACACGACGCCGGCAAACAACGCATAGACGTAGAATTCCGTCGATACTGTCCAACTCGGGCCGTTAAACGACGAGGGCTGGACGGAGAAGCCCAGACCCTGAACGAGAAACAGATTCTCGACAAACTCGCGCGGCCCCGAGAAACCGGGTGCGAAAGCCGGCGATACGGATCGCGCACAAACACCAGCTTGACGACTTCAAATCCCGCCATCACCAGGAGAAACAGCAAATGCACGGGGTAAAGGCGGGCGAAACGCAGAAACTGAAACCGCGCCGCGTCGGTCAACGTGGCGATCCGCTCTTTGTAAGTCAGCGCGATAACAAAGCCGGACAACACGAAAAGAACTCGACCATGCCACCGGCATTGCGGAAGAAACTGATTGCATAGAAATCGGTGTTCCACGGCGGAATGTGCGCGGCGACCACGGACAAAGCCGCCAGCCCCCTGAGGCTTTCGAGCTCGATTATCTTCTCCTT
>LNFM01003460.1_pt1 | contig 31029 bp, 23 predicted proteins | sample 596031 | NCBI WGS metagenome assembly LNFM01 (sample SAMN04254537, study PRJNA301005) | activated carbon metagenome | isolation source: dual media filters at the Ann Arbor, Michigan drinking water treatment plant | place: USA: Ann Arbor
ACGTTATTGCCGTGGAAGTCCAGGTAGCGATGGCCGGTCATGTCCTCGATGAACAGGCCCTCGGCCTTGACGATCGGCGCCAGGCACGGCGTGGACACCGACTGGTGCAGGAACGCCGCGCTGTCGCGCGCCAGTAGGCGTCGGCTGGCATCGTCCAGGTGCTCGCGCTGCCAGGCGGCGCGCAGCGGTGTGCTGTTGATGTCGCCTTCGCTTTGCGATGGTTCGGCCGCGGCGGCGTGGGAATGCGGGGGCATGGTGACGTTCCGAAGGCGCGGGGGCGCTGAGGCAGCAGGGCCGGCAGGGTCGGCAGCGATGGACACCGCGAAGCCGGGCCGCGGATTATGACGTCCATCGGTGGCGTGCCGCGGGGTCAAGCAACCTCGTCGATGACGATGGACGTTAGAGCCAAACACCCTCGCCGACGCCGGCCGCCGGCCGCGGAATTCGCGCCGATCAGGCGACCGCGGGCTGCGTGCCGGCGGCTTTCGGTGCGAGGCCGCCATCGTCCCGCACCCACTGCTCGAAGGCGGCGCGCCGCATCGGACGGGCGATCAGGTAGCCCTGCGCGATGTCGCAACTGATCGCGCGCAGTCGATCAAGAGTGGCATCGTCCTCCACGCCCTCGGCGACCACCTTGAGGCCGAGACTGTGCGCCAGCTGCGTCATCGAGCGCACGATGCTTTCGTCCTTGGTGCTGGTGGCGATGTCCTTGACGAAGCTGCGGTCGATTTTCAGCTCATGCACCGGCAGCCGCTTCAGGTACGACATCGATGAAAAACCGGTGCCGAAGTCGTCGATCGCCAGCGACACGCCCAGCGCATGCAGGTCGTGCAGCACGGCGAGCGCGTGCTCCGGGTCTTCCATCACGCCGCTCTCGGTAATCTCGAGGCAGATCAGGTGCGGTGGGACCCCGTGCTGCCGCAGCAGATCAGCCACGCGGCGCGGCAGGTCGTCGTTGCCGTCGCGGTCGCGCGCGGTGAGGTCGCGCGCCGAGATGTTCACCGCGATCTGCAGCGGCATCCCCGCAGCGGCCCAGGCACCGCACTGGCGCACGGTGACGGCGAGCATCCAGCGCGTAAGCACTCGGATGTAACCGGTCTGCTCGGCATAGGGCAGGAAGTCGCCCGGGGAGACCATGCCGCGGGTCGGATGGCGCCACCGCATTAGCGCCTCGGCGCCGGTCACGCGATTGGTCGCGATGTCGACCTTGGGCTGGTAGAACGCGCGCAGTTGGCTTTCCTCGACCGCCCGCCGCAGCTCGCCCAGCAGCGACAGGTGTTCGCGGCGCACCACCTCGTGGCTGAGGTCGTACAGCGCATAGGACGCGTGGTTGCGCTTGGCCGCGTACATCGCGATGTCGGCGCAGCGCAGCAGGGTATCGACATCGCTGCCGTGCTCGGGAAAGGCGGCGATACCGATGCTGGCGCCGGTGTCGATCGACTCGCCGCCATAGTCGATCGAGCTGCCGAGTGCCCGGTTGATCGCCCGCGCCACGGTGCGCGCGATCTCCAGGTCGGCGCCGGGCAGGGCAATGGCGAACTCGTCGCCGCCAAAGCGGGCGATGGTGTCGGCCGGCCGCACCGCGGTGCGGATGCGCGCGGCCACCAGCCGCAGCACCTCGTCGCCGGCGGCATGCCCGAGCGTGTCATTGATCTGCTTGAAGCGGTTCAGATCGAGCAGCATCACCGCCAGCGGCGACTTCTCGGCGCGGGCCTGGCGCAGTGCGGCCTCGGCGCGTTCGAGCAGGCGGGCGCGGTTGGGCAGGTCGGTGAGGCCGTCCTCGTAGGCCAGCCGAACCACGTGGTCCTCGCGCGCGGCAAAGCTGGCACGCATGCGGTTGAGGCTGGCGGCCAGGTCGGCCAGCTCGCGTGGACGGGACACGGCGATCGGCTGGCGATAGTCGCCGTCGCACATGCGCAGCGCCCCTTCGCTCACCTGGCGCAGCGGCCTGAGCACGGCGGCGGCCAGGAGGTAGCCCGCGGCCAGCGCGAGCAGCAGGCTCGCGGCACCGAGCCCGAGCAGCACGCCGCCGAGTCGCTCGAACGCCGGCAGCACCGCCGACACCGGCTGGTGCGCCACCACGACCAGGCGTCGGTCACCCGCGGATGCCAGCGTTTGCACACGGTAGGCGAAGTCGCGCCCGTCGACAGGCGCAATGCCCGTGCTGCCGGGGGCCGTGACCGCGCGCGCCAGTTCCTGCGCGAATTTCACCGGATCGCTCTGCGTCACCGAGGTGCCTAGCGGCACTGCCGGATGCTCGCCCCCGATCAGCATCAGCGTGGTGCCAGCCGACGTCACGCGCTGCAGTTGCTGCGCCATGGCGTCATCGAAGGCGGTGGCGAGCAGCAGGTGCATCTCGGTGCCGGCGATCGATGCGACCACCACCACGAAGGCGCCTTCCTGGTTGATCACGATGTCGTGCACCGCCTCGCCGGCGCGCACGCGGTCCAGCAGCTCGGCCGAGGCGAGGACGGCCATGTCGTCCGGCTGCGCGTTGCTGCCGCTCGCCAGCACGCTGGCACGTAGCGATCTTCCTTCGACGAGCTGCAGGCGTTGCGATGATCCGAGGTCGGCGCGCAACGCGAGCCTGCGCAGGTCCTGGTACGGGCCCGATCCGGGCGCCTGCAACGCCGGGTGCTCGGCCAGCAGCATCGCGACCTGCGTCAGCTGCTGGCGTTGCGCCTGCAGCGACTGCTCGAGCGCGTTGCCGCTGGCCACCAGTTCGGCGCGCGCGCGGTCGTAGGCGTTGCCGCGGTTGGCGTTCCAGATCACCAGCAGCGCCACCCCCTGCAGCAGCGCGACCAGCAGCACCACCGCCAGCACGATGCGCAGGCCAAGTCCGCGCAGCTTCACCATGAGCAGCGCCGGCGCGCCAGGTGCGCGGGGGAGCGGACAGCGGGGCGGGGCGGCATCGACAAGGCGGTCAGGGCAGGATGGGCGGTCTCGGAGCTGCAGCGCTCGCAGTCGCAACGCGGTTGCGTGCGTGCACGCCTGCAGACACCCTTGAAATCTAGCGATGCCGCGCGCCGGGAATCGCCCGGATTCCAGTGCTTGGTCCCACCAATTCAGGTTGCCTGGCAGCAGGCCTATCTCTCCCGCTGCACCACCTCAGGGCGTGATCGCCAGCGTGCGCAGCATGCGGGCCGAAATCGCCCGCGCGTCGTCAGGGAAGCCTGCCCATGCCTGCGCCGCCGCGTGGCTGGCGGCCAGGGCGTTCCTGAGGTTGAAGTGATCGTGGCGCAGGTCGCGTTTGGGCTTGAGTTCGTCCCACGCGACCGGCATCGCCACCGGCGCGCCGGGCCGGGCGCGCAACGAGTAGCTGGCGATCGCGGTCGCGCCCTCGGCGTTGCGCAGGTAGTCGATGAAGATGCGGCCGCGCCGCTTGTCCTTGGCCATGTTGCTGGTGAAGCGGTCCGGGGCCACCCGCTCCAGCTGCTGGGCGAGCGCCTGCGCAAACGGCTTGACCGTCGACCAGTCTTGCGTGGGCTTGAGCGGTGCCACCACGTGCAGTCCCTTGCCGCCTGTGGTGCGCACGTAGGCCGCCAGCCCCAGTTCCTGCAGCAGCGTGCGGGTGAGCCAGGCGGCCTCCAGCAGCGTCGGCCAGCCGATCGCGTCGTCCGGATCCAGATCGATGATCAGGCGGTCGGGTCGGTCCAGGTGCGCCGCCGACGAACCCCACGGATGCAGCTCGATCGCGCCGTGCTGTGCCAGCGACACGATGCCTTCCGCATCCGCCACCGCGATGTACTGCGCCGGCCCCTTTTTCTCCTGCACGGTGACGTGCCGCAGGCCGATCGGCAACCGGGTGGCGATGTGCTTCTGGAAGAAGCACGTCCCTTGTGTGCCCTGCGGACAGCGCAGCAGCGACAGCGGGCGATGCTGCAGTTCGGGCAGCAGCAGCGGTGCGATGGAGGCGTAGTAGCGCGCGACGTCGAGCTTGGTGAGGCCGGCGTCCGGATAGATCAGGCGCTCGGGGTGGCTGATGCGGTTCAGGCCGAGGGGCGCCGCGGCCGGCGCCGCGCGCGTCTGCGTGGTGCGGGCGCTCGGGCGACTGGCGCCGTGCGCCCGCGCGGGTGGGCCTGCGTCGGCACCGGCGGCGATGTCCTCGCGCAAGATGGTGCGGGCCGGCTTGTCTTCACGCAGGCCCTGGAACGACGTCTGCCGCAGCAACCCTTCGTCCGTCCACTCGGCAAACTCGACCTGCGCCACGCAGTGCGGCTCCACCCAGTGCGCTGCCTGACCGCGTGGCAGACGCGGTGGCGGGTCGAACGGGCTGCTGTCACGTGCCAGCGGTGTCAGTGCCGCGCGCAGCGCGCGCAGCGTCGTCTCGGTGAAACCGGTGCCGACGCGGCCGGCGTAACGCAGCCGACCGCCTTCGTGCACGCCCACCAGCAGCGCGCCGAGCACCTCGCGGGTGCCGGCCGGATCGGTCCAGCCGCCAATGACCAGCTCCTGCGACGGGCGGCACTTGAGCTTGATCCAGTGCGCGCTGCGACCGCTGACATAGCGCGCATCCAGCCGCTTGCCGATCAGCCCTTCGAGCTGCATCCGGCACGCCGCTTCCCACGCGGTGGCGCCGTCGACTTCCAGCTGGCCCGACAACTGCAGCGGCGGGCGCAGGGCCAGTGCCTGTTGCAGCCGCGCATAGCGCAGCGCCAAGGGCTGCGGGCGCAGATCTTCGCCGTCGAGCCAGAGCAGGTCGAACAGCTGGTAGACGATGCGACCGGGCGCGCCGTCGAGCGCGTTTTGCAGCGCCTGGAAACTGGACCGGCCGTCGTCGCCGGCTACCGTGATCTCGCCATCGAGCCAGGCGTCGCGCAGGTCGAGCGCGCGCAGCGCTGCCGCCAGCGTCGGCAGCCGCGCGGTCCAGTCCTGTGCGTTGCGGCTGATGATGCGCACGTCACCGCGGTCGATGCGCGCAAGCATCCGGTAGCCATCGAACTTCACCTCGTAGACCCAGCCCGCATCGCGCGGCGCCTGCGCGCGCTGCGTCGCCAGCTGCGGCGCGATGAAGGCGGGCAGCGGTGCGCTGCGCGCCGCTGCCGAGCGGCCGCGCGGCGTCGTGGTCACCGGTGGGGTCGTCTTTGCTGTCTTCTTCGCCGTCCTCTGCGTGGTTGTTTTCGCTGCTGTCTTCGCAGCCGCCTTCGCTGCCGTGGCGTGCAGCGCCGCAGTCTTGTGCTTCACGCTCTCAGGGCGCATGCGCACGATGCCGTCGTCATCGCCGTCGCGCGCGAAGGCATCGGGCAGCTTGCGCAACAGCCAGTTGACGGCGCCGGCGCGGTCCGACGTGCGCGGTGCCAGCCGCACCAGCAGCCACTCGCCGGCAAGCTTGTGGCCGTGCAGTTCGAAGTGCAGCTTGCCCTGCGCCAGCCCGTCGGCCGCATCGTGCAGCGGCAGCCAGGTGCCGTGGTCCCACAGCAGCACGTCGCCGGCGCCGTACTGGCCGGCGGGGATCGCCCCCTCGAAGCTGCCGTAGTCGAACGGATGGTCCTCGGTCTGCACCGCCAGCCGCTTTTGCGCCGGGTCCAGGCTCGGTCCCTTGGGCACCGCCCAGCTCTTGAGCACGCCGTCGATCTCGAGGCGAAAGTCGTAGTGCAGGCGACGTGCATCGTGACGCTGGACAAAGTACGCCAGCGTGGCACCCGCGGTGGGTGGCCGCGGCGGGGGTTCGGGGGTGCGGTTGAAGTCGCGCTTCGCGCGATAGGTGGCCAGCGGATCGACGCCCCGGTCGGCCTCCGTCACGCCGGCGCCGGCCTGCGCCGCGTCGGCGCCAACGCTGCGCGCCGCGCCTGCACCGAGCGGCGCGGCGCGCGTCGCGCTGGCCGCGGGTGCGGGGTGGTCGACGGAGTGCCTGCGCATGCGGTGCAGCGCGCGCTGCGGCCTAGGGCAGGCGCCCGGCCGAGCGGTCTTGGAAAACGGCGCTCACTCCGTGCCCGTGGTGGCTCGCGCCGGCGCCAGGCAGCGCACCGCATGCGCAGTGCGTCAGCCCGGCGCGCAGGCGGCGCCGCGCGCCGGCGGCGGAAACACGAGACCCCCCGCGTGCGATGCCAGGGGATCTCTTCACCGGTCGCGCTTCGTTCCGCTTCGATCGGGGCCAGCCAGGTCGATGTCATGGGTCGCCGTCAGCTTGCCGCTGCGATCGGCCGGTGAACGCACCGTGGGGCTGTCGTCGCTGGCCGTCCCATGACCGCCTTCGCGCGGGTTGCCGCCTCGTGCCGGCGTGCCTTCACGGCCCGCCGGGCCAGGCGCCGATCGATTCGCACTGTCTGTCGGTGCGTTCTCATCGAGCGGCTCGCCGCCCTGCCGGCGGCTGAGCTGGTCCTGTTCATTGGCTGTCGGCGAGTACTTGGACCGGCCCTGAGCTTCGCCCGCCCGCACGCGGGCCGACTCGTCCAGGTCGCCGGCGGCCTGTGCGCCGCGCAGGCCGCTGCGCGCCGACGCCGGCGGATTGCCGCTGCCAGCGCCCGCGGCGTGGGCATGCTCATGCTCGCGAGCGCCTTTCTGAGGCGCGCTCTGTTCCGCGCTCTTCTTCGTGCCTTTGTTCGTGCCTTGATTGGACTTGCCCCGCTCCAGTTGGCCGACGGAACCGGTCAGTCCGGTCTGTGCTCCCCCGCGCGTCGGCTGCTGTTGGGACTGGCTCTGCGTGGCTTCGCTGCTGTGCGCGTTGCCTTCGGCGCTGCCGCCGCGCTCGTCCGCCCCGCCGAGGGACGAGTGGGTGCCATACATCGAGTCGGTGGACGACACGTGTCCGGCGCGATGCCCGGTGTCCATGGCCTCGTCGGCCGGTGCACCCTGCGGCTGGGCGGCGTCGGTGCGCTGGTTGGTGCTGCTGGTGCCTTGCGAGGGATTCTGGTGCTGCTGCTTTGCCATGTCGGTTTCTCCTTGCGGCTGACGCGCGTTGCCGCCCGGCGGATGGACGGGCGCACTAGGCGCATGCGGGCGGCCGGATCGGCGCTCCGTACGGACATGACAGCAACGACGGTGCCTGTGACGCCCTGACGGCGGCATGGCGCTTGCTGCCTGAACCTTTCGACCGTCAAGGTTGCGGCGGCTGCCGCAAGCCTTGCAGGCGTGCGCCCTCAGGCGTGTGCAGCGATCGGCGCGGAGGCGTCCCGCGCCGCCGTTTCGCCTTGCTCGCCGCTGTCGCGCTCACCGCGCAGCCCGGGTCGCGAACGCAGCGGCACGTTCAACGACACGATGTCGATGTACTGGCGCAGCGCAAGTTCGAACTGCGGCAGCAGCAAGGCCGACAGCGCAGGCGGCAGGCCGATGTCGATCAGGTCGCGGTAGCTGGCCAGAACGTAGCCCTCGCACACTTCGTACACGCGCATCAGGTCCGCATCGCTGGTATCCGCAAGCGGTGCGTGCCATTGCAACTCGATCGACGCGCGAGTCCGTGACGGCGCCAGGAATGGCTGCAGGCTGCCGGCGACCTGCCGGCAGTGCCGGCTGCGGGCGTCCAGGGCAGCGCGCAGCGGTGCGCTTCGGCTGCGCTGAGCGCAGTTGCTGAACCTGCGCGCTGCGCGTTGACAAGTGTGGAACAGGATCAGGAGTGCTTCTTCTGTGTTGGTGGCGATCATCAGCGTCCCTCGTTGGCTGAGCGTCGGCGGCGGGCAGAACGCATGCCCGCCGTGGTGTCCGAGGTCCTGTTCAACCGTTGCCCAGGCAGGCACTGATGGGTTGCCGACCGTGTGGTTTCCAACAAAGCCCGGCAGGTGACCCCCGTCCCGCGTGCAGCGCGTCATGCGACCGGATTGGGCACCGGGTTTGCCGCGCATGGGTCAGCGATGACCACCCCAACGAAGGAGGGATACATGAAAGACAGCATCCACAACCCGGCCGCCGGCAGCACCGTGGGCAGCGGACTTGGCGATGAAGGCGGCGGCGCCACCGTGGCCGGCAGCACCACCGGTGTCAACACCGGCTCCTCCGTGCAGCCCGGCACGCGCAGCGGCGCGGCCACCGGCTACGGCAGCCAGGGTCCGTTGGAAGGTCAGCGTTCAGGTGCCAAGGGCGCGCAGATCGTCGGCGACGCCACCTCCGACACGGGCGGGCCCGGGCCGCATCTGATGACAGCCGACACGCTGATCGGCAATGCGGTGATGAATCACCAGGGCGAAACGCTGGGCGAGGTCGAGGACATCATGCTCGACGTGCCGCGCGGTCGCATTGCCTATGCGGTGATGTCGGCGGGTGGCTTCCTCGGCATCGGCGAGAAACTGTTCGCATTGCCGTGGAGCGCGCTGGCGCTGGACACCGAGCGCAAGTGCTTCCTGCTCGACGCTGATGCGGCGCGCATCAAGAATGCGCCCGGCTTTGACAAGGACCACTGGCCGACCCAGGCGGACAACACGTGGCAGGACGAGATCAACACGTACTACCACACGCGTCCTTACTGGGACGACTCGTCGGCGCTCTGAAGCCTCTCGCCGTCGGCGACCGGTTCTGACCGACTGCTCCGACACCCGCTGCGCTTGGCGCAGCGGGACTCTCTTACTCAGAGCGTGCTTCAGGGGTAAGTACGTGCGTAGTTAGGTACGCGCGCCCGGCTCGTATTCTTAAATGTGTGCAACGCCTGATTCGAGCCCACAATGGATCGACAGGCCTGTTTGGCCACACGAAGAAGAACGCGGAGCCCTCATGCAAGAACCGCCCGAACGTTGTCCCACCGGTATCAGCGGGCTCGACGAACTGCTGCACGGCGGGCTGATCAGCAATCGCCTGTATCTGATCGACGGCCATCCCGGTGCCGGCAAGACCACGCTGGCGCTGCAGTTCCTGCTCGAAGGGGTTCGTCGCGGCGAACGCTGCCTGTACGTGACGCTGTCGGAAAGCCGCGCCGAACTGGCCGCCGGTGCGGCATCGCATGGCTGGTCGCTGGACCACGTCGAGATGGTGGAACTGCTGCACGACGAGGCGGAGCTTGAAAGCGACAACCACCTGACGATGTACCACCCGTCGGAGGTGGAGATGACCGACACCACCGCGAAGGTGCTCGATGCGGTGCGCCGCGTGGACCCGGCGCGGGTGGTGTTCGATTCGCTATCGGAGTTGCGCCTGCTGGCGCAGAACTCGCTGCGCTACCGGCGGCAGATCCTGGCGCTGAAGCATTTCTTCAGCGGTCGCCATTGCACGGTGCTGATGCTTGACGATCGGACCGCCGAAGGTCCCGACATGCAGTTGCACAGCATCGCCCACGGCGTGATCTCGCTCGATCATCGCGCGCCGGCCTATGGGCGCACGCTGCGGCAGTTGCAGGTGGTCAAGCTGCGCGGCAGCGACTTTCGCAGCGGCCTGCACGATTTCGCGATCCAGGCCGGCGGGCTGGTGGTGTTCCCGCGGCTGGCGCCTGCCGAGACGGCGACCCGGTTCGAACCCGGGGCCGTCATGAGCGGCGTGCCCTCGCTCGATACCCTGCTGGGCGGCGGCATCGACGGTGGCACCAGCACGCTGGTGATCGGGCCGCCGGGGACCGGCAAGTCGACCGTCGCGCTGCGGTTCGCGGTGGCAGCGACGCGACGCGGCGAGCATGCGGCCATGTACACCTTCGATGAGTCGCGCGAGGCGCTGGTGGCGCGACTGTCCGGCATCGGCCTGCAATTTCGCGAAGGCCGCGGCGCGGGCGAACTGATGGTTCGCCGCGTCAACCCGGCCGAGGTGTCGCCGGGCCAGTTCGCTCACCTGGTCCGCCAGTCGGTCGACCGCGACGATGCGCGCGTGGTGATCATCGACAGCCTCAATGGCTACCTGAGCGCGATGCCGGAAGGGCAGTTCCTGACCGTCCAGCTGCACGAACTGCTGGCTTACCTGGGCAGCCGCGGGGTGGCGACCTTCATCGTGGTGGCGCAAAGCGGCATGATGGGGCAGAACATGGTGGCGCCGGTGGATACGACCTACCTGGCCGACAATGTCGTGCTGATGCGCTACTTCGAGCACGAAGGGCTGGTGAAGAAGGCGATCTCGGTGCTCAAGCGCCGCACCGGCCAGCATGAGCAGTCGATCCGCCAGATCTGGTTCTCGCACGACGGCATCCATCTGAGCGCGCCCCTGGCTGCGCTGCGCGGTGTGCTCAGCGGCGTGCCTGAGGAGCGCGAGGCGGAGCACGCCGGCGGCAGCACGCGGTGACGGTGTGCCGATGACTGCCCGCAACGGCGATGACGAGCGGGTCCTGCTGCTGGCGCCGACCCAGCGCGATGCGCTGGTCACGCGCGAACTGCTCAGCCGGCATGCGGTGGCCTGCGTCGCCTGTTCGTCCGTTCCTGCGCTGATCTCTGAACTGCCCGGGGGGGTGGGCGCCATCATCCTCACCGACGTGTCGCTGGCGGCGCCGACGATCGGCCAGTTGGCCGCCGCGCTCGCGCTGCAGCCGCCGTGGTCCGACGTGCCGGCGCTGGTGCTGGGCGACGGCCGCACTCGTTCCGTGGCGGCCACCGCGGCGTTGAACGAGTTCACCAACGTGACGCTGCTCGACCGGCCCACCTCGACCCAGTCGCTGGTCAGCGCGCTGCTGGCCGCGCTGCGCGCGCGGCGCCGGCAGTACCAGACGCGCGACCAGCTCCTGGCGTTGCAGTGCGCGCAGCAGGAACTGCAGCTTGCGGATCAGCGCAAGAACGAGTTCATCGCGATGCTGGCGCATGAACTGCGCAACCCGCTGGCGCCGATCCGCACCGGCCTGCACTTGATGGAGAAGGTGCAGGGCAACGGCCCCGAGACCTTGAGGGTGCAGCAGATGATGGAGCGCCAGGTCGGCCAGCTGGTGCGCATGATCGACGACCTCCTCGACGTGGCGCGCATCTCCAGCGGCAAGGTGGCCTTGCAGCTGGACAGGGTGGATCTGCGCAACGCGGTGGAGATGGCCATCGAGGCCAGCCAGCCCCTGATCGATCGTGGCGCGCACCGGCTGCTCACCCGGCTGCCCGCCGCGCCGCTGTGGGTCCACGCGGACCGGGCGCGACTGGCGCAGGCAATCGGCAACCTGCTCAACAACGCCGCCAAGTACACGCCGGACGGCGGCCGCATCGAGGTGGTGGTTGCCGAAGAGTCGGGACAGGCGGTGGTGCGCATCGGCGACAACGGCGCCGGCATCTCCGCCGAGATGCTGCCGGTGGTGTTCGACATGTTCACGCAGGACCGGCAGACGCTGGGCCGGGCGCAGGGCGGCCTGGGCATCGGACTGTCGCTGGTGCGTCGCATGCTCGAACTGCACGGCGGGTCGGCCAGCGCGCACAGCGACGGGCCGGGCCGCGGCAGCACCTTCACGCTGCGCCTGCCGGCGCTGGCCACCGGTGCCGTGACCGGTTCACCGGCCGCATCGCAGCCGGGCCCGCCGGCACCAGCGACCGGCGCGTCGCCCTCGCTGCGCGTGCTCGTGGTCGACGACAACGCCGACGCGGCCGACGCGCTGGCATTGCTGCTGCTCGCCTGCGGACATGTGACGCGCACTGCCTATGACGGCCTCCAGGCGCTGCGCGAGGCGACCGAGTTCCAGCCCGACGTGGTGGTATGTGACATCGGAATGCCCGGCCTCGATGGTCACCAGGTCGCGACGCGCCTGCGCGCCGACCCGGGCCTGGCCGGCGCGCTGCTCATCGCCGCGACCGGCTGGGGCGGCGAAGACGACCGGCGCAAGGCGCTCGCCGCCGGCTTCGACCTGCATCTGACCAAGCCGGTCGACGCGCGCGCACTGCTCGCGACGCTGGCCGGTCGCTCGCCAGCCAGCGCCGGGCCGGTTCACTGACGCGCGGGCACCGCGCTTCGTTCACCGCCGCGCGCCGGGCACGGGTTGGTCAGCCGATGCTGCCGAGGGCGGGCGCCTGTGACATCAGTTGCTGGATGCGTGCGATGTCGGCGGGCTTGGTCAGATGCACGTCGAAGCCTTCATCGCGCGCGCGCTGGCGATCGCGGTCGGTGCCATAGCCGGTCAGCGCCACCAGCAGCGCCGCACGCGTGGCCGGCTGAGCGCGCAAGGCCCGTGCCACGGCGTAGCCATCCATGTCGGGCAGGCCGATGTCGAGGAACACCACCTCGGGCTGGAACTGCGTGGCAGCGGCGACGGCCTCGCGGGCGCCGGTTTCAACTTTCACCGTGTGCCCCTGCAGCCGCAGCACCATCGCAAGCGTCTCGGCCGCATCGGCGTTGTCGTCCACCACCAGCACGCGTCGCGGCGCTGCTGCCTCGGTGTCGGCCACCGGCGGCAGCGGCGGGCCGACCGGTGCCACCGGGATCTGCAGCGTGAAGCAGCTGCCCCGGCCCAGGCCGGCACTGGCCGCTTGCACCGTGCCGCCGTGCAGTTCGACCAGGCTCTTGACCAGAGCCAGGCCGATGCCCAGGCCGCCCTGCGCGCGGTCGATGCTGCGATCGTCCTGCACGAACAGCTCGAACACGTGCTCCAGCGCCTGCGGCGCCATGCCGATGCCGTCATCGGACACTGCAAGCACCAGCGTGTCGTTCTCCTGGCGCCAGCGCAGGCCGATGTGGCCGCCGGGCGGCGTGTACTTGATGGCGTTGTTGAGCAGGTTGCCGATCATCTGAGTCAGCCGGGTGGCATCGGCCTGCAGCCACACCGGCTCGCTCGGTGGATCGAGCGCCAACGCCTGCTGCTTGGCGACCAGCAGGGGCCGCACCGACTCCAGCGCCTCCTGGACCACGGCATGCACTTGCACTGCGGTCGGGCGCAGCGTGATCTTGCCGGTGCTGATGCGGCTGACGTCGAGCAGGTCATCGACCAGGCGGGACAGGTGTTGCACCTGGCGGCTGATGGTGGCCGACAGCTGCGCCACGGTGTCGGCATCGGCACCGCGCCGCATGATCTCCACCGAATTGCGTATCGGCGCCAGCGGGTTGCGCAGCTCGTGCGCCAGCATGGCGAGGAACTCGTCCTTGCTGCGCGCCAGTTCACGGTTGATGCGGTCGATCTCGTCGGCCTGCGCCAGCACCACCTCCACCACCGCGCTGCGCAGCGCGCGCGCATGGTCGCGCTCGCAGTCGAGCCACGCCCGGCTGCGGCCACGCACCTGTTCGCGCCACAGGGCAAACGAGCGGCGCGGCGACAGGATCACGCTGCCATCGGCGGCAACCTCGCGCTCGGCCGGGTTCGCCGGGTCGCCGGCCCAGTCAACATCGCGCACCTGTTCGCCGCGGAACCAGGCGATGAAATCGGGCCGCGTCGGCGAGATGCGTACCGCCAGCAGGCCGGCGGCCAGGTCGGCATGGCCTGCCAGCGGCGCATAGCGCTCGCCCAGCGCATCGGTGGCGAACACGTCGTTCCCGCCCTGTGCGGCGAGCCAGTCGAACAGCGGCGTCAGCAGTGCGGGCGGTGGCGCCGCGCCGGCAGTCTGCAACTCGCCACGAAACGATACGGCGCAGCCATCGGCGGCCAGGGCGTCGAGCAGGTTGGGGGTGCCGTGGCACAGCGTTTGCGCGAGCGGACGGGTCGGTACCAGGCTGCGCGTCAGCGCCTCGCGCGCGTGCGCCAGTTCGGCGCGGTAGTCGGCGACCTCCAGATCGGCCTTGACGCCGATCAGCGTCGACAGCGTGCGCGACAGCAGCGCGCAGGCGCCACGCTGGTCGTGTGACAGGTAGCGCGCGCCGCCATGGTGATGACACGAGATCAGGCCCCACAGCTCGCCGTCCTTGAGCAGCGTGGTGACGACCGATGCTCGCACCCCCATGTTGTGCAGGTAGCGGCGGTACATCAGCGAGACGCTGCGCAGCGTGGCGAAGGTGAGGTCGTTGGGCTTCGACTGCCCGGGCGGGTGGGGCGGCTCGATCGGTACCGGCTCGTAGTCGACGTCGGGCAGGTAGCGCAGCCACAGCAGCGTGAACAGGCGGCGCGCCGGCAGCGGAATGTCAAGCGCCGGATAGTGCAGGCCGAGCAGCGGTGCGAGGTCGTCGGCGCGGGCTTCGGCCACCACGGCACCGCTACCGTCGGCGGCGAATCGATAGGCCATCACGCGATCGAAACCGGTCAGCGCGCGCAGGTGGTTGACGGCGGCATCGAGCAGTTGCTGTACCGAGCCCGCACCTTCCAGCGTGGCGACGAAGGCGTTCAGGTCGGCATGCAGCAGACGCGCATCGGGCACCGGCGCGGTCGGGTCGACTGCCTCGAACTCCAGCAGCAGCAGACCGTCGATGCGATGGCCGAGCACGTCATAGGCGCGGGGGGTCGACGGTGAGGGCGCGGGGAGTCGAATCAGCAGCAGGGGCTCGGCCGGTCGCTCGGCCAGGCGGTGCAGTTGCGCTCGCAACGCCTGCACCGCATCGCTGCCGATCACCGCATCGAGCGAGCGGCCGAGCAGGGTGCCGACCCGCGGCGCGAGCACGCTGGCGTTGGCACTGCACTGGACGATGCGCAGGTCGGGCTCGCGCAATGCGAGCAGCAGGCCGTGCGGCTGGATCGCCGCGCTGAACTGGATCTGCTCGCGATCGCAGTTGGTCAGCTCATCGGCGCTCGTTGTCTGAAGTTGCCCCACCGAGGACGTTTCTTCGCTGCCGGAAGCGCAAGTCTGCCGGAGACCCTGCGGCGAAAGTGCGCCTTCAACTGCGCGCGTGACGGTGGACACGCGGCGTTAGTAGCACAGCACTTCGGCGGCAGGAATGCCGTCTGTCAAGTAGTCGTTCGCCGGCTAGATCTGATCCGTGGAAACAACGTAGGGGCAGCTTGAGGCGATGTCGCTCAGCCCGCCTCTGCGGCGCCCAGTCCCATCTGCTCGCAGCGCTGCGCACAGTCGCGGCAGGCGCGCGCACAGTCGTCGAGTTCGCCGAGCATCTCGCACTGCTGCGCGCAGCCTTCGCACACCTGCGCGCACACCCCGCACATCGAGCGATGAAAGCGCGAGCCGGTGAGCATCAGCTCGGCTGTGGTGGCGCACACACGCGCGCAGTCGATCAGCAGTGCAACGTGCGCCGGGGCGGCGTGGTCGGCGCCCAGCGTCAGGCTGCGCTGGACATCGGTCAGGCACTGGTCGTGGCAGCGCTGGCATGCCTCGATGCACTCTCGCATCGTGCGTTCCATGTTGACGGTGGCAGGTGATGGCATCGGCGTCCTCCGGACCGCCGAGCGGCAAGGGCCGTACCCACGGCGCCGCACGGGCGGGCAACGTCATGCGGCGGTGCGTTGCCTGCCGCGCTGGTAGCGCGCCATCAGCGGGGTGGCGGAGATGCCGTGCGCGACGATCGACACCGCGATCGTCACCACCACCGCTTCTAGCAGCCAGACGCCGGCGATCGCCGGCACGCCATGGTTGAGCGCGAACGCGAGGTAGTACACCGAGCCGATGCCGCGCACGCCGAACCAGGCGAGCAGGCGTCGCTCCTGGCGCGAGGTGTCGCGCACCGACACCGTGGCCATCACGGTGAGCGGCCGGGCGACCAGCAGCACGAGCGCCGCGAACAGCAGCACGCTGACGCTCCAGCGCACCTGCGCCAGCAGCACACCGACCGTCAGGACCAGCGCCACTTCGGCCAGCCGCTCGAACTGTTCGGACAACGCCAGCAGGCGCGGTGTCACCACCGGCTCGTCCGGCGCGGCTTCGCCTGCAGCGGGCGGCACTGTGGCGCGCCACTGGCGCTCGCCGTGGCTCAGTGCGACCCCGGCTGCGAACACCGCGAGGAAGCCGTAGGCCTCGACCAGCAATGCCATCCCATAGGACAGCGTGATCACGCCGAGCACGATGAATTCCTCGAACTGCAGCGGACCGCTGCGCTTGAGCTGCGCCAGCACGCGCGCCACCAGCAGGCCGCAGCCGGTGCCCACCGCCAGCCCGGCGACGGTCGCCCACACCAGGTCGCGCGCCAGCCACAGCCACAGGTAGCTGCCACCGTCGCGCACGCCGAGCAGCACCAGGCCCAGCATGACGGCGGGAAAGGCGGTGCCGTCGTTCAGTCCGCCTTCCGTGGTGAGTGAAAAGCGCAGTCGATCGCGATCTCCGGGGTGGCGGATCTGCACCTCGGAGGCGAGCACAGGGTCGGTGGGGGCCAGGATCGCGCCGAGCAGCAGGGCCACCGGCCAGGGCAGCCCCAGGACGGCCGCAGCCGCCAGCGCGATCAGGCCGATCGATACCGCCATGCCGACGGTGGCCAGACGCAGCGGCACGCGCCACGCGCGCTGCGAGAACGCCACCTCGATCTTCAGGCCGACGGCGAACAGGCTGATCAGCACGCCGAGCTCGGCCATCAGCTCGATCGCGTGACCATGACGCTGCAGATCGATCAAGATCAGTCCTGCGCCCCAGGGTCCGATCGCTACGCCGATCGCGAGATAGACGACCGCGCCGGTCATCGGCAGGCGCTGGACGAGCCGGCTCGTCAGTGCCATCACCATCAACAGGCAGCCGATCAGCAGGAAATAGAGGCCGAGCATGCGGCGCCAAGGGCAAGCGCAATGCCCGGGCGATGCAGGAATTGCCAACGAGGCGGCAATCTTTGCTGCACGACCTGCGCCGATCGCGGACGACCGAGGCCGCCCAACTCTGCCACCAGCGGGCAGGTTCTCGGCACGGGGCTTGCCAGACCTTGACCGTCAACGTCAATTGGCTCGCAGTGTTCCCTTTCATGCGCATTGCCCTGATCAGCGAGCACGCATCCCCGTTGGCCGACGTCGGCGGCGTCGACGCCGGCGGACAGAACGTCTACGTGGCGCAGGTGGCACGCTGGCTGGTACGCGAAGGCCATCAGGTCGATGTCTTCACGCGGCGCGATGGGGCCGGACAAGGGATCGTCCATCTTCGCCCCGGCTTGCGCGTGATCCATGTGCCGGCCGGACCCGCGAGCCACGTCCCCAAGGAGCAGTTGCTGGCGCACATGCCGGAGTTCGCGCGGCAGATGCTGGATTTTTGCAGCCGCGAAGACGGCTATGACGTGGTGCACGCGAACTTCTTCATGTCCGGCTACGTCGGCCTGCACGTCAAGCAGGCTTTCGGCTGGCCGCTGGTGACGACGTTTCACGCTTTGGGCCTGGTGCGGCGCCAGCACCACGGGCGCGATGACGGCTTCCCGGAGGCGCGCATTGCGATCGAGCAACTGCTGGCGCGCCGTTCCGACCTGGTGATCGCCGAGTGTCCGCAGGACGCCGCCGACCTGATGCAGCTGTACGGCGCCGACGTGCGCCGCCTGGCGGTGGTGCCCTGCGGTTTCGACCCGGGCGAGATGGCGCCGGTGGACCGACAGCAGGCGCGCACTGCGCTGCGCATTGCGCGCGATGCGTTCGTGGTGCTGCAACTGGGCCGCCTGGTGCCTCGCAAGGGCATCGACAACGTGGTGCGGGCGCTGGGCCTGCTGCGCCGGTCGCACGGCGTCGATGGCCGACTGCTGGTCGTGGGCGGCGAGGCCGAGCATCCCGACGAAAGCTGTACGCCGGAGATCGGCCGGCTGCGCCGCATCGCCGAGGAAGAAGGCGTGGCGCCGCACGTGCATTTCACCGGCCGTCGCGGTCGCGCGGATCTGCGCCTGTACTACGGCGCCGCCGACGTGTTCGTCACCACGCCCTGGTACGAGCCGTTCGGCATCACGCCGCTTGAGGCGATGGCCTGCGGCGTGCCGGTGGTGGGCAGCCGGGTGGGCGGGATCAAGTACTCGGTGCGCAACGGCGTGACCGGGTTTCTGGTGCCGCCGCGCGATCCGCGCGCGCTGGCACGCCGGCTGGGCTACCTGCATCGGCACCGCGCCCATGCGGATGCGCTCGGACGCGCCGGCCTGCGTCGCGCGCGCGCCGCATTCACCTGGGAGCGCGTGGCCCGACAGCTGGCGCAGGCGTACCTGTCGGTGATCCCGATGGTCGGCGCGGTGCGTGTCAGCCAGGTCACGGTGCCGGCGGCGAGCCTGGCCTCTTAGCACTCGATGATGGGGAGCGGCTTCAAATGAGCATGCTGGCAGGCAAGGTCGCGCTGGTCACCGGCGCCGGTCGGGGGTTGGGCGAGCAGATCGTGCGCACCCTGGCGGGCGAGGGCATGCGGGTGACGGCGGCCGACCTCGATCTTGAATCCGCGCAGCGGGTGGCGCGCGACTGCGGCGTCGACGGCAGCGTGCTGGCGCAGGCGCTCGACGTCGGCGATCCCGATGCGGCCGCCACCGTGCTGGCCGCGACCGTGCGCCAGTTCGGCGGCCTCGACGTGCTGGTCAACAACGCCGGCACCGACCTGACCGCGCCGATCGGCGAGATCACGCCGACGCACTGGCAGCGCATCGTCGCTACCAACCTGAGCGGCCCGTTCTACCTGGCGCGCGCCGCGCAGCCGCTGCTGGCGGCGCGCGGCGGCGGCCACATCGTCAACATCGTCTCCACCGCCGCCAAGCGCGCCTGGCCGAATGCCAGCGCGTACCACGCCAGCAAATGGGGCCTTCTGGGGCTGTCTCAGGCGCTGCATGCCGAGCTGCGCTCGCAGCACATCCGCGTGGTCGCGCTGATCGCCGGCGGCATGCGCACGCCGTTTTTGCTCGATCGCTTTCCCGACATCGACCTCGCCACGCTGCAGGACCCGGCAGACGTCGCCCGTGTGCTGCCTTTCCTGCTCACCTTGCCGGAGAACACCGTGATCCCCGAACTGCTGGTGTTGCCGCGACTGGAGTCATCATGGCCTTGATCGCGCGACCGGACGCTGACTTTCCCCCTGGCGGAGCAAGCGGTGCGCAGGGCGCTGTCAATGGACGAGGCAGCGGCCGCAGGCCCGCGGTGTTCCTCGACAAGGACGGCACGCTGGTCGAGAACCTGCCCTACAACGTCGATCCGGCGCGGCTGCGCTTCACTGCCCACGCACTCGAAGCGCTGACGCTGCTGTCGGCGTTCGACTACGCGTTGGTGGTCGTCACCAACCAGCCCGGCGTGGCGCTCGGCCGCTTTGACCAGCGTGCGCTGGGGGCGCTGGAGCAGGGTTTGAAGGAGCTGCTGGCGGCCAGCGGCATCCGTCTCGCGGGCTTTTACGCCTGCCCGCACGCGCCGGCCACCGACCCGGCCTTCGCCTGCCCCTGCCGCAAGCCCGCGCCGGGATTGCTGTTGGCCGCCGCCGAGGCGCTGGACATCGATCTGGCGCGCTCGTGGATGGTGGGCGACATCCTCGATGACATCGAGGCGGGCCGGCGCGCCGGCTGCCGCACGCTGCTGCTCGATGTCGGTCACGAGACCGAGTGGCGCTACGCACCGCAGCGCGTGCCGCACGGACGCGTGCGCGACCTGTTCGACGCCGCGCGGCGCATCGTTGCAAGCGATCTGGAACATCCCGCCGAGGAGGATCTGCAATGCGCGTGGACGCTCGGCGCCTGACGGGCCCGGCGATCGTGCCGGGCCTGCCGTCGGCGCCCGGCGCACCGTGGGCGCTTCCGGCAGACGACAGCCGCGCGGACGACCGCGCGCGGCGCATCGCCGCCTGGGCCGGCGTGCGCAATCTGCTCGTGGTGCGGCTCGACAATCTCGGCGACGTGCTGATGACCACGCCCGCGCTGCGCGCGCTCCGTCAGTCGCTGCCCGATGCGCGCATCACGCTGCTCACGTCGCCAGCCGGCGCGGCCGCGGCCGACGCGGTGAAGCTGTTCGATCACGTGATCACCTGCCAGGCGGCCTGGGTCAAGGCGCCGGCGGCCGAGGCCGATGCGCCGTTGGGGTCCTCCGAGCGCGCGCTGATCGATACGCTGACACACGGTGCCTACGACGCCTGCGTGATCTTCACCGTGCATTCGCAAAGCGCGCTTCCGGCCGCGCTGCTGGCGACGCTGGCCGGCATACCGCTGCGCCTGGCGCACTGTCGCGAGAATCCGTACGGCCTGCTGTCGGACTGGCTGCGCGATCCGGAACCGCATGCGATCCAGCGCCACGAGGTCGAGCGTCAGCTCGCGCTGGTCGCGCATGTGGGCTGTGTCACCGACGACGATCGCCTGCACTTCGATCTTCCCGCAGCGGCGGTGCAGGTCGCGCATCGCAAGATGCTGCGCGCCGGCGTCGACCGGAGTCGACCCTATGTGGTCGTGCATCCGGGAGCGAGCGCGCCGTCGCGCCGCTGGCCCGCGGTGGACTTCGCACGCGCTGCCGACCTGCTCGCGTTCGACCACCAGATCGTGCTGGTCGGAGGAGGTGCCGATGCGCCGCTGGTCGAGACCATGCGAGCGACGTTGCACTCACCCGCGGCGGTGCTAGTGGACGACCTGTCGCTGACCGAGCTGGGCGTGCTGATCGATGGCGCCCGCGTGGTCCTGTGCAACAACAGCGCGCCGGCGCACATTGCCGCCGCGCTCGGCACGCCGGTGGTGGTGCTGTATGCGCTGACCAATGGCCAGCACACGCCGTGGCGCGGGCCGGCGCGCGTGCTCTACCGAGACGTGCCCTGCCGCAACTGCATGCGCAGCGAGTGTCCGCTGGGCCATCACGAATGCCTGCTCGGCGTGCGGCCGGCCCAGGTGGCTGCCGCTGCGCGCGAACTGACCGCGGCCGCCCGGCGCCCGCGACCGGCCGAAGCCGACGAGCGCGCCGCGCGCGCCGCGGCGACGCCGATGCACCGAATCGCCGATCCCACCGCGGCCGAGTGATGATCACGCTCGGCATCAACGCGGCTTTTCACGACTCCTCGGCGGTGCTCGTGCGCGACGGCGAGCTGGTTGCGGCGGCCGAGGAGGAACGCTTCACGCGGATCAAGCACGCCAAGCGGCCGTTGCCGTTCACCGCCTGGGAGCTGCCGTACCACGCGATCGACTTCTGCCTGGCGCAAGCCGGCCTGCGCCTGCCCGATGTCGATCATGTGGCGTATGCCTTCGATCCGCAGCAGTTCATCGGCGACCGCATCGACATGGACGATGCCTTCATCGAACTGCCGCTGTCGCCGTCGGCGGTGCGCTACCCCGACGCGCGCTGGGAAAATCCGTGGGATCCGCTGTTTGCGTCGTATGTGCTCAATGCGCCGCGCCAGCTGGCCGACGGCGCACCGCATCACCTGGGCGCGCGGCTGCGCGGTGTGCGCCATGACGGCCCGTTTCGCTGGCACTGGGTGCCGCACCATCTGTCGCACCAGGCGAGCGCCTGCCTGGCAGCGCCGTTCGCGCGCTGCGCGGTGATGACGCTCGATGGTCGCGGCGAGCAGGCCACCACCGCGTTCGGCCGCTATCGGCTCGGCCGCTACGAGCCGCTCGGCGAGGTGTGCATGCCGCACTCGCTCGGCATGCTGTACGAGCGCATCACCACGCACCTGGGCTTTCTGCATTCGTCCGACGAGTACAAGGTGATGGCGCTGGCCGCTCTGGGCCAGCCGCGCCACGCCGATGTGTTGCGCCAGCACGTGCGGATCCAGCCCGGCGGCCGCTACCAGATCGCCGGCTTCGATCCGGCCGACCTGTTCGGCCCGGCGCGCAGCCGCGGCAGCCCGCTGTCGCAGCCGCATTTCGACATCGCCGCCTCGCTGCAGTTGGTGCTGGAGGAAAGCGTGCTGGCGCTGGCCGGCTGGCTGGCCGATGCCAGCGGCGAGCGCCAGCTGGCGGTGGCCGGGGGCGTGGCGCTGAACTGCGTGATGAACAGCCGTGTGCGCGACGCCGGCCTGTTCGATGCGGTGTGGGTGCAGCCGGCCGCCGGCGATTCCGGCACCGCGCTCGGCGCCGCGCTGTGGGTCGATGCGCAACAGCGGCTGGCGCAGCCGCCCCGGCGCACGTTCGCGGTGACGATCGATGAGCCCAGCTCGCAAGAACAGGGCGAGGCGCGTGCCGAGTCTTCCGCTGCTGCGCAGGCGGTGCTTGCGACGCAGCGCATGCAACCGACGCAGCAGTGGCAGGCGCCGGCGGCGCCGGCCACTGCGCCGGTGCAACTGGCGCCGCGCCGATGGGAGATGGCGCACGCGTTCTGGGGCCCGCAGTACGACGATGCCGAGATCGAACGCCTGCTGCGCTGGGCGCAGCTGCCGGTACGCCGGCTGGAGAACGTGGCCGACGAGGTGGCGCCGCTGCTGGCCGCCGATCGCATCGTCGGCTGGTTCCAGGGCAGGATGGAGTTCGGCCCGCGGGCGCTCGGCGCCCGCTCGATCCTCGCTTCGCCGCGCCATCCGGTCATGCAGCAGCGGCTGAACGAACTGAAGGACCGCGAGGACTTCCGTCCGGTGGCGCCGGTGGTGCCGATCGATGATCTGGCCGACTGGTTCGAGCCCGCCGCCGCCAACGGCGGTGCCTCGCCGTTCATGCTGTTCGTCTATCGCGTGCGGGCGGAGCGCGCGGCGTCGATCCCGGCCGCCTGCCATTCAGACCGCAGCGCGCGCGTGCAGACCGTGGCGCGCGACACCGCGCCGGAAAGCGCGCGGCTGTATGACCTGCTCAAGGCCTGCGGTCGCCTGACCGGCGTCCCGGTGCTGGTCAACACCTCGTTCAACGTGCGCGGCGAGCCGGTCGTGTGCACGCCGCGCGACGCGCTCAATGCATTCTTCAGCACGCCGCTGGATGCGCTGGTGCTGGGCTCGTTCCTGCTTACCAAGGAGGCCCGATGACCGCACGCGGCACCCGGCCGGGCGAGGCGCCGCCGTCGCGCGCCGCGGCCGACCTGCGGACGGCGCTGCGGGCGATGCGCAACGACGAACCCGCGACCCTGACCGGCCAGGGCACGGTGCCGACCACGCGCGCGCGCGTGGTGCTGTCGCTCGCTGCCGAGGCGCCGCGCATCTCGGTGGTGATTCCGACCTGCGGCCGACCGCTGCTGCTGCGCCGCTGCCTGCAGGCGCTGTGCGCGCAGACGCTGGCGGCCGATGCGTTCGAGATCATCGTCGTCGACGATGGCCGCAGCGCCGCCACGCGCGCCGTGGTCGATGACATGAACGCCGCGCTGGCCGGCAGCGGCCACCGGCGCATTGCCTGCATCGAGCCGGCCGGCACGCGCGGACCGGCGGCGGCGCGCAACCGCGGCTGGCGCGCTGCGCGCGGCGCGCTGATCGCCTTCACCGATGACGACACCGTGCCCGCGCCGACCTGGCTGGCCGAAGGCGAGCGCGCGATGCAGGCCGACGCGCAGGCGGCCGCCGTGTCGGGCGCGGTGCGGGTGCCGCTGCACGGACCACCGACCGACCACGCGCTCAACACGCGGCGGCTGGAGCAGGCCGAGTTCGTCACCGCCAATTGCTTCGTGCGCCGCAATGCGCTGGAGCAGGTGGGTGGCTTCGACGAGCGCTTCACGCGCGCCTGGCGCGAGGACTCGGACCTGCAGTTCACGCTCGCGGCACACGGCTTGCGCGTGATCAGGTCGCCGCATGCGGTGGTCGCGCATCCGGTGCGCGAGGTCGGCTTCGGCCATGCGCTGCGGTCACATGCCAATCTGTTCTTCGATGCGCTGCTCTACAAGAAACACCCGCGCGCCTACCGCGAGCGGGTGCAGCGGCATCCGCCCTGGCGCTACTACGCGACGGTGCTGGCGTTCATCGCGATGGCGGTGGCGGCGGTCCTGGGCGAGCAGGGGGCTGCCGTGGCTGCCGGCGCTGCCTGGCTCGGGCTGACGCTGGCGCTGGCATGGCGCCGCCTGCGCGGCACGTCGCCGCACTGGCGCGACCGCCTCGAGGTGCTGCTCACGTCGTTTGGGATTCCCTTCGTCGCCCTGTACTGGCGGCTGGCCGGCGCGGTGCGCTGGCGCGTCCCATTTTTCTGATCGTTCGTACCGATGACAACAATGAAACGCGAACCGATGACGATCCTGCTCAGGCGCGATGGGCCTGGGGCGGGCGCGATGCGCGAGCGCGCCGGCTGGTCCGGCCCCTTGGCGCCGCAGGCAGCGCCTGGCAGTGAGCCGCCGCCGGGCGCGCTACGTGTGCCGACGTCCAGCCACGCTGCGCCCAGCCGCATCGGCCGCGCGCCGTCGGACGCACCGCTGCGCGACGCGCTGCGGCCACCGCTGCCGCGCTTTGCCCAGGTGGAGCCGGTCGGCCGCTGCAACCTCGCGTGTCGGATGTGCGCAGTCAATCACCGCCCCATCGAGCAGCAGGCGCAGACGATGTCGGTGGCGCAGTTCGATGCACTGCTTGCGCAGCTGCCGCAGCTGCAGGAACTGCACCTGCAAGGCCTGGGCGAGCCGATGCTGCATCCGCAGTTCTTCACGCTGGTCGAGCACGCGGTGGCGCGTGGCATCCGCGTCTCGGCCAACACCAATGCCACGTTGATCACGCCGGCGCGGGCGCGCCGTTGCGTGACCAGTGGACTGAGTGAGTTGTCGATCTCGCTCGATGGCGCCAGCTCGGCGACCTACGAGTCGATCCGCCAGCAGGCGAGCTTTGCCAAGGTGGTGCGCAATATCGAACGGCTGGTGCGGGCGCGTCGTGACCTGAAGGCGGCCACGCCCGCGCTGCGCCTGGTGATGGTGCTGATGAAGGACAACCTGCACGAGCTGCCCGCGCTGGTCGAACTGGCCGCCGACCTGGGCGTGTTCGAGGTGCTGGTGCAGCGGCTGGCGAGCGATCTGGCCGAGCCGACGCTGCCGTCGCGCTACCTGCCGGTGCAGTCGTATGTCCGCAGCGCCGAGCTGCGTGGACATGATCTGGCCGAGGCCAGCGAGGTCTTCGCATTCGCGCGCGAGCGTGCGGCTCGACTGAAGGTGGCACTGCACCTGCCGCGGCTTGTGCCGGGTCGTGGCGCGCCGACGTTGCGTGCCGGAATGGAAATGAGCGACCTGCGGCGCCCCGGACTCGGTGTCTCGAGGGGGGCGCCGCGATCGCTCGGTGCCTCGGGCGTGGCGCCTCAATCGCGCTGCGGGTGGCCGTTCGACAAGCTGTACGTGACCGCCGGTGGCGAGGCGCTGCCCTGCTGCATGGTCGGCACGCCTGATCGCGCCCACTTCGGCAACGTGCTCGAGCACGGCGTACGCGCCGTCTGGGAGGGGACGACGGCGCAGCAGTGGCGCGCCGGCCTGCTCGGCGATGCGCCCGGTCCGCTGTGCAGCGGCTGCGCGCTGTATCGCGGCACCTTTTAGCGCCGGATATCGGGAGTCCATCGCATGCCAACGCCTGCCGAGTCCATCCAGCTGCCGACAGTGCGCCGGATCGCCGTGTTCCGCGCCCTGCAACTGGGCGACATGTTGTGCGCGGTACCGGCACTGCGGGCGCTGCGACGCGCGTTCGCGCAGGCGCAGATCACGCTGATCGGGTTGCCGTGGGCGGCCGACTGGGTGGTGCGCCTTCCCTATGTCGATCGCTGGATCGAGTTTCCCGGCTGGCCGGGGCTGCCCGAGCAGCGCCCGGATCTGGCCCGGTTGCCCGCGTTCATCGCGCAGATGCAGGCGGGCCAGTTCGATCTCGCTCTGCAGATGCACGGGTCCGGCGCCATCGTCAATCCGCTGGTGGCCACGTTCGGCGCGCGTGCGACGGCGGGCTTTCATCGCGTCGGCGAGTACTGCCCCGATGCCTGGCGCTTCATCGACTGGCCTGAGCACGGACACGAGATCGAGCGCTGCCTGACGTTGACCGATTCGCTGGGCCTGCCGCGCGCCGGCCTGCAGCTGGAGTTTCCATTGCTCGCGACCGATTACGACGCGGTCGCGCAGCGCTGGCCGCAACTGCATGACGCCGCGTACGTCTGCGTGCATCCGGGATCTCAACTGCCCTCGCGCCGCTGGCCGGTGGAGCGCTTTGCGCAGGTGGTTGCCGCGCTTGCAGCGGCGGGGCTGCGGGTGGTGTTGACCGGCACCGCGCAGGAGCGCGGCCTGGCGGAGGCCCTGATGGCGCACCTGGCGCCGGCTACGCGCGCGGCGGTCTTCGATCTGACGGGGTGCACGTCGCTGTGGCATTTGGGTGCGCTGCTGGCGCGGGCGCGGCTGCTGGTATGCAACGACACCGGCGTGTCGCACGTGGCCGCCGCGCTGCGCACGCCGTCGGTGGTGATCAGTTGCGGCGCCGATGTCGCGCGCTGGTCGCCGCTCGACCACGACCTGCACACCGTGCTCGCGCACCCGATGTCTTGCCGCCCGTGCGCGCATCGCACCTGCCCGACCGCGCACGAGTGCGCGCTGGGCGTCAGCGTGCAGGCGGTGATCGGCGCTGCGTTCGCGCATCTGGCGAGAGCAGACGGTGCAACGACCGAACCGACGCCCTCGCTGGCGACCGCTTGACGAGCCGCTCCGAGATGCCCCGCCGACTCCGCATCCTCACCTGGCATGTCCACGGCAACTATCTCTGGTATCTGACGCAGACGCCGCATGACTTTTTTCTCGTGACCGATCGCCCGCACACGATCGGACGCAGCGGGCGCAGCGGCTCGCTGCCCTGGGGCGACAACGTGCAGGAGGCGCCGATCGCCGCGGTGCGCAGGATGCCGTTCGACGTGGTGCTGTTCCAGTCCCGCCGCGAGTACGAGGAGGAGCAGTACGAGATGCTGTCGGCCAGCCAGATGAAGCTGCCGCGCATCTACCTGGAGCATGACCCGCCACGCAGTGCACCGACGGACAGCCGCCACTGGGTCGATGATCCGAACACGCTGCTGGTGCACTGCACGTACTACAACGCGCTGATGTGGCAGAACGGCCGCAGCCCGGTGAAGGTGGTCGAGCATGGGGTGAAGCTGCTGACGCCGGCCCGCTATACCGGACGCCGCCCGATGGGCATCGTCGTGGTGAACAACCTGGACACGCGTGGCCGCCGGCTGGGTGCCGACGTGTTCAAGGAGGTACGCGCCAACGTGCCGCTCGACCTGGTGGGCATGGGCTCGGAGCGGATGAACGGCCTCGGCAGCATCGACAACGCCGGCCTGCCGCCGCTGATGGCCGAGTACCGCTTCTTCTTCCATCCGATCCGCTACACCAGCCTGGGCCTGGCGCTGATCGAGGCGATGATGGTGGGGCTGCCGATCGTGGGATTGGCCACCACTGAACTGCCGAGCGTGATCCGCGACGGCTACAACGGCTTTGTCGACACGCGGATCGATCGCCTGCAGGGCTTGATGCGCCGCCTGATCAGCGAACCGGAGGAGGCGCGCCGCATGGGTGACGCCGCCCGCCGCACCGCCGAGGAGCGGTTCAACATCGAGCGCTTCGTGCGCGATTGGAACGAGGTGTTCGCGACGGTTGCGGGGTAGCTCCCGGAAGTGGCGCGTCAGGCTGCGACAATTGGCGCTCATTGAACTGCCGCGCGTTCACACGATGCACCTTGCGTCCGCAGCCTCGCCCTGGATCCAACGCTGGGCACACCTGGTGCCGACAGGTGCGCAGGTGCTCGATCTGGCCTGCGGCAACGGCCGCCACGCGCGCTTCTTCGCCGCGCGCGGTGCGCAGGTGCACGCGGTGGACCGCGATGCCAGTGCCGGTGCAAACCTGGCTGACCTCGCCAACGTGACGTTCCTGCAGGCCGACCTCGAAGCTGGCGCGTGGCCGTATGCGGGGCGCCGGTTCGACGCGATCGTCGTCACGCATTACCTGCATCGGCCGTTGTTTGCTGCGCTCATCGCAGCGCTGGCACCGGCCGGCGTGTTGCTGTACGAAACCTTTGCGCAGGGCAATGCGCGCTTCGGCAAACCGTCGAATCCGGACTTTCTGCTGGCGCCCGGCGAACTGCTGACCCGCTGTGCCGGGTTGCATGTGCTGGCCTATGAAGACGGCGTGATCGATCGGTCACAGCGCGCCCGCGTGCAGCGTATCTGCGCGCTGGCGGGCGCGCCGGTGCACGATCCGGACCGCCTGCGCATCGGCGACTGAGCCGGCGCACGAGCCTGGGCGGGCCCGTGCGAGCCCCATGAAGCCCCGCGGGTAGAATCCGGCGCTTAATTTTTCGGCGTGGAATCCAACATGATCACCGGCAGTCTGGTTGCCGTCGTCACCCCGATGCAGGACGATGGTTCGCTCGACCTGGACGCGTATCGGCGCCTGATCGAATGGCATATCGCCGAAGGCACCAACGGCATCGTCGCGGTGGGCACCACGGGCGAGTCGCCGACGGTGACCCCCGAGGAGCATTGCCAGCTCGTCAGCATCGCAGTTGAAGTCGCGCGCGGGCGTGTGCCGGTGATCGCCGGCACCGGCGGCAATTCAACCGCCGAGGCGATCGAGCTCACGCACTTCGCCCGCAAGGCGGGCGCCGATGCCACGTTGCAGGTGGTGCCGTACTACAACAAGCCGACGCAGGAAGGGCTGTACCAGCACTTTCGCAAGGTGGCCGAGACCTGCGATCTGCCGGTGATCCTTTACAACGTGCCGGGCCGCACGGTGGCGGATCTGTCGGCGGAGACCACGTTGCGACTGGCGCAGGTGCCGGGCATCGTGGGCCTGAAGGACGCCACCAGCGATCTGGGTCGTGCCTGCTACCTGCTCAAGCACGCCCCCACCGACTTTGCCCTCTACAGCGGCAACGACGACACCGCGCTGGCGCTGATGCTGGTGGGCGGCCATGGCGTGATCTCGGTCACCGCCAATGTCGCCCCCAAACTGATGAGCCAGATGTGCAAGGCGGCGCTGGCCGGCGATCTCGCGGCGGCGCGGCGCCTCAACGACGTGCTGATGCCGCTGCACATGAAGTTATTCGTCGAGCCCAACCCGGTGCCGGTCAAGTGGGCACTGGCACGGACGGGCAAGTCACCGGCCGGACTGCGGCTGCCGTTGGTGCCGCTGTCGGCGGCTGCGCAACCGGTGGTCGAGGCGGCGCTCAAGGAGGCCGGCCTGCTGTAGCCGGAAGAATTTCCGCGACGCGGACCGGTCGAACCGGTAGCGCGCGCTCGATGCTCCGGCGACCGAGGGTCCGGCGGGGCGCCATCACGATTCACGTTTCGGCGGCAGCGGGCAGCAGCCCGGCGCCGGCGAAGGAGAGTTTCAAATGTTCGACGACTTCAAGCGACCGCGGCGTGTCGCGCTGCTGCTCGCCGCAGCCGCCTTCGGCATGGCGGTCTCCGGCTGCACCACGCTGTCGACCGACAAGGTTCAGTACAAGAGCGTGGAGGCGCAGCGCCCGCTCGACCTGCCGCCCGATCTGACGCCGCTGCCGCCCAACGAACGTTTTACGGTGCCCGGTGTGGCGACTGCCTCGGGTGTGACGCAGGCCGCTCCGGCGCCCGGTGCACGCGGCCCCGGCGCCGCGCCCCAGATGGTGGTGGCGCCCAGCGCGCCGAACGCGCGCATCGAGCGCGCCGGCGCACAGCGCTGGCTGGCGGTCGATGTGCCGCCCGAGCAGGCCTACCTGGTGGTGCGCGACTTCTGGCCCACCATGGGGCTGAAGCTCGAGCGCGACGAGGCGGCGCTCGGCATCGTCGAGACGGTGTGGGCGGAGAACCGCGCCAAGCTGCCGCAGGACATCATTCGGCGCACCATCGGCCGCGTGTTCGACGGCCTGTATTCGACCGGCGAGCAGGACAAGTACCGCACCCGCATCGAGCGCACGCCCAACAACACCAGCGAGATCTTCGTCAGCCATCGCGGCATGATCGAGGTCTACACGTCGCCCGCCCGGGACCAGACGCGCTGGCAGCCGCGCGAGGCCGATCCTGAACTCGAAGCCGAGATGCTGCAGCGCCTGCTGCTTCGCTTCGCGCCGGCGGCGGCGACGCCGACCGTGACCGCTGCTGCCCCCGCAGCGGGCGGGGCAGCCGTGCCTGCAGCGACTCCGCCGGCGGCGGTGGTGCAGACCGTGCGCGTGGTGGCTGGCGCCGACGGACGCACTACGCGCCTGGAGATCGACGAGCCATTTGACCGCGCCTGGCGTCGCGTGGGCCTGGGACTGGACCGCGGCGGCTTTACCGTCGAGGACCGCGACCGCACCAACGGCGTCTACTTCGTGCGCTACCTCGATCCGGAGTTCGAGGCCAAGCAGCGCGCCGACCAGGGCATCTTCTCCAAGCTGTTCGGTGGTGATCCGAAGATCGTCGCCCAGCAGTTCCGCATCAAGGTGGGCAGCACGGCCGCCTCGGGCAATACCAGCACGGTGTCGGTGCTGGACAAGGACGGCAAGCCGGAGGCCAGCGCCACCGGCGACAAGATCATCAAGCAACTGTCCGAACAGATCCGCTGACGGTGAGGGCCGCCCTGTCGCGGCGTTGGCGGCGCCGAGCCGGCGCCGCGGTGCGCGGACTGCCGTCGCCGCGGAGCTGACCGATGCTGCGCTGGTGTTGCCTGGGCTCGGGCAGCGAGGGCAATGCGCTGGTGCTGGAAGCCCGGGCGGGGCTGTTCACCACGCGCGTGCTGGTCGACAACGGTTTCGGGCCGCGCGCGCTGGAACGCCGGCTGCAGCGGGTCGGACTGTGCACCGACGACATCGACGCGCTGTTCGTCACCCATGAGCACAGCGATCACATGGCCGGCGTGGCCGCGCTGCTGCGCCGTCGCCGCATGCCGCTGCTGTGCTCGGCCGGCACGCGCCGCGCCATCGGCCTCGACGACGTTGAAGACATCGACTGGCGTGCGTTGCGTGCCGGCGAGCTGATCGACTTGGGCGAGCTGCAGATCCACCCCTACGCGGTGCCGCACGATGCCGCCGAGCCGCTGCAGTTGGTGGCCACCGACGGTGTGCGCCGCTTCGGTCTGTTGACCGACAGCGGCATGCCGAAAGCGTCGATCGCGCGTGCGCTCGACGGCCTGCATGCACTGCAACTCGAGTGCAACCACGACGCCGACCTGCTGCGTGGCGGCGCCTATCCGCCATTTCTCAAGCAGCGCATCGGCGGCGAGCGCGGTCACCTGTCCAATGCGCAGGCCGCAGCCGTGCTGTCGATGATCGACCGCACCGTCCTGCACACCGTTGCCGCCGCGCATCTGAGCCGCAGCAACAATCGCCCGGCGCTGGCGCAGCAGGCGCTGGCCGACGTGCTCGGGTGCGTGTGCGACGAGGTGCGCATTGCCCATCAGGACGATGGGCTGGACTGGACCGAGGTCTAGTCGCCGGTGCGACGGCCCACTTCGGTCAGGGGATCGGCGTGAACAAGAATCGCCGAAAAGAGAAACGAGCAAGAACCGCCAAAAAGAAACGGCCTTGAGCAGGCCGTTTCGGTTGGTGTTGCCGGATACGTCAGCCCTTGAGGTCCTCGATCAGATCGATGTACTGCTGCATCGCGGTCTCGCTGCCGGTGCCCTTGATCTCGTTCCAGGCGTCCCACTTGGCGCGGCCCACCATGTCGGTGAACCCCGGGCGC
>LNFM01003461.1_pt1 | contig 31022 bp, 26 predicted proteins | sample 596031 | NCBI WGS metagenome assembly LNFM01 (sample SAMN04254537, study PRJNA301005) | activated carbon metagenome | isolation source: dual media filters at the Ann Arbor, Michigan drinking water treatment plant | place: USA: Ann Arbor
GGACAGGTTTGAGCGACTGGTTTTTCAAGCAAGGCGGACGCGACAAGCTGTCGAACCTCATGGGGCTCGACGCCAAGATCGATTCGACGCTGTCTGAGACCGGCTCCCGCATCCGCGACGCGTGGAACGCCGGCCAGACATTCTTTGCCCGTTTTCAACTCACCGGCTGGAAACGCCTTCTCAACGAACTGGCTTCCGAAAGCCTGACCCTAGGCGCCGGCGGCTTCGTCGTGCTGTTCGCACTCGCCATCCCCGCCTTCAATGAATTCGACGAGGGCCGCTTTCTCACCGGTCAGTACAGCGTCAAGTTCCTCGACAAGGACGGCAACGAAATCGGCAAGCGCGGCATCCTGCACAACGACGCCGTTCCGCTGGAGGAGATTCCAGAAAGCGTCATCAAGGCAACGATGGCGACCGAAGACCGCCGCTTTTTCGAACACTACGGCATCGACGTCCTCGGCACCGTCCGCGCGCTGGCTGAAAACCTGCGCGCCAACGATGTCGTCCAGGGCGGCTCCTCCCTCACCCAGCAGTTGGCCAAAAACCTTTTCCTGTCGTCCGAACGCTCACTTCAGCGCAAGATCAAGGAACTGTTCCTCTCCTTCTTGCTCGAGAGCCGCTTCACAAAGCGCGAGATCCTGAAGATGTACCTCGATCGCGCCTACATGGGCGGTGGTGCATTTGGTGTCGAAGCTGCATCTCAATTTTACTTCAACAAGTCCGTCCGCGACGTCACCCTCGCCGAAGCAGCCCTGCTGGGCGGCCTCTATAAAGCCCCCACCAAATACGCCCCCCACATCAATTTGCCCGCCGCCCGCGCCCGCACCAACGAAGTCCTGCAAAACCTTGTCGAAGCCGGCTTCTACAGCGCCGCCGAAGTCCATGAAGCCCGCCTCAACCCAGCCAAGATCGTCGACACCCGCGTCACCGATAGTCCCGATTGGTTTCTCGATTACGCCTTCGAAGAGGTCCAGAAGCTCGCCGAGGGCAAAGGCCAGTACGTCCTGACCGCGCGCACCACCATCGATCTGTCGCTTCAAAAGGCAGCCGACGACGCCATTGTCCCCTTCATCCGCCAACGTGGCCGCAGCCTGAGGCTCAATTCGGGTGCTCTCGTTGCGATGGAAACGGACGGCGCCGTCCGCGCCATGGTCGGCGGCCCCGACTACGGCGAAAGCCAGTTCAACCGCGCGACCTCCGCGCGCCGTCAGCCTGGATCGTCCTTCAAGGTCTATGTGTACGCGGCAGCCCTCGAACGCGGCTATAAGCCGACGACGAGCGTCCGTGACGCATCCCGCTCCTGCGGCCGCTGGAGCCCTTCAAACTACGGCGGCGGTGGCGGCTCGGGCGCCCGCATGCCCTTGTGGATGGCACTCGCCAAATCGCTCAACACGGTCGCCGCCGAATTGTCATTCGCCGTCGGCCGCGAAAATGTCATCGAACTCACCCAGCGCCTCGGCATCAAAGGCATCCGCAAATCATGCTCCATGGCGCTCGGCGACTATGGCATCACCCCGCTGGAACACACCGGCGGCTTTGCCACCTTTGCCAACGGCGGCAAGCGTGCGCTGCCCTTTGCCGTCACCGAACTCTATAACTCCAAGGGCGAGCTGATCTACAGCCGCGAGCGCGACGAACCCGCTCCGCCGCAGATCGTGAAACCAGAAGTCGCCGCCGGCATGAACTGGATGATGAACAAGGTCGTCACCGACGGCACCGCCCAGCGCGCCACCCTCGAATTCACGCACTCGGCGGGCAAAACGGGCACGTCATCCGGCCCCAACGACATCTGGTTCGTCGGGCATACCGGCCGCTACGTTGCCTCCGTCTGGCTCGGCAACGACGACAACCGCCCGATGGCCCATGGCAATACAGGCGGCCAAATTGCCGCCCCGATCTGGCATGACTTCATGGCGGTCGCCCATCGCGACATGAACATCCCGACCCTGCCCGGCCTCGATCCGCATCCCTTCCAATTGGCCGAGCAGGAGCGGATCGCAGAATTGCGCCGCACGGATCCAGCGCTGGCCGCACAATTGACCGGCGAAGCGGAAGCCGCAGCCAAAGCCTCGCGTAAACTGCCCGATGCCGCCCGCTCCATTCTGCGGGAGATGGCAGAAGACCTGCGCAAGGCGGCCGGACTTGAAGCCAAGCCCGCAGGGACTGAGACGCCGGCACCGCCCGCCACACGACCCGGCAATCGCGCCGCCCTCCCCAATCCCGTCCCCGGCCGAACCGCCGAAACCGGGCCGCGTGCCAGCGGGTCGGTCCAATGATCCGAACTTTCATCGAGGGCACCCGCCAGGCCACCGCCCGCATTCCCTTGCCAAATCGGCTGCTATCGCGCACGCCCGCGACCGGCCGCTCCTGGTTGACCAAACTGCGTGGCACACGCTTCTGGCGCTATCAGGTCAAAAAGCGCATCGCAGTCCTAATGCGCCTCGTCACGGATTGGGCGCTGTTCATCCTCGTCGTGCTGACGGGTGGCTTTTCCAGCGCGTACATGATGATGGATCGCGGCTCCAGCCTCACCACGCTCACCTCCGGCCCGTGGGTCATGTGGACGGCCACCGCGCGCCTCGACGCCGATCCCTACACCCGCGCCCACCACGCCCGGATCGGCGCGCTACCGCTGCCCGCCGACATCGCGGAAACCTGGGTCGCCCGGTCTGACGGTGCGGGCGACACGCTGCACTCGTCATGCGACTACGAAATCACCGTGTCGCCACCGGCGGCATCGTGGTGGAGTCTCGCCGTGTTCGACGCCGATGGACGCCTCATCCAGAACGCGGCTGCGCGTCACGTCTTCACCAGCGACACGGCAGCGATCTCCCCCGATGGACGCTTTGTTGCGCTTCTCTCCCGTTCAGCCGGCGGCGGCAACTGGCTGCCGACCAGCGGCGCCGGTAACTTGAGCGTTGTCTTCACTCTGATAGATCTGTCCGTCGCCCTCGGAACGGGCGCTGAACCTGTTGATGCCACCACACGCGTTCCCCAGATCAACGCCAAGAGCTGCCGATGAAAACAGTCCTCGCGCAACTCCGGCGAATTGATGTGCGCCTCATCATCGCGTCGATGTTCGCCATCGCCGTGCTGCACATTGTGACGGTCTTGACCGCCCCCAGCCTCGCCATGTCCTCAGCTTGGGACCGTCTCGCCCCGGCCTTGACAGCCAACACGATGGTGGTCTTCCCACCCGTGACGCCCGAGGCTCAGCCGCTGCCGTATCTGGCGCCCGACTCCCGCATCGCCATGTGCTTGTTCGACACGCGCCAAAGCCCCGTGGCACTGACCGCCTCGCTGCCGGCACCGGGTTGGACACTGACGTTGTATGATAAGAACGGCTTAGCGATCTACACCGCCGCCGGCCGTCCCGACCGGCCCACAGCCGTCTCGCTCCTTCTCGTTCCCGATGATGATCGCTTCATGGGACTGACGCCTGAAGCGCAAGGCCAGCGGTCGCCGCGCCAAAACCAGCTTCGCGTCCAAGCACTGCGCGGCCTCGCGGTTCTGCGCGCCCCCGATGCGGGCTACGCCTATCGTGCGCGCAATGAAGCCGAACTAAGCTCGGCCACATGCGGCATGCAGCAACGCAATCCGTAAGCCGAAAGCACTACCGCCGCTTCGACCGCCGCCGTGCATCATGACCTCCGCCCCGCTGCGGTTCAGGTTCCGGTGCAACATCCTCAACCCGGCGCTCATAACGGACGCCTGGAAATATGACGATCTCCGCCGCTGCTGACGCGGGGCGGGACGATGCCGGTCCTCCGGCAGACGCGGGACGAAACGCGAGCACGTTGCTCATGGTTTGTCTCCCGATTGAAACGCGAAGGCTTGAACGCCATCGCAACCGCCATCCGTCCGTAACCGTTCGAATCGCGCAAAATCATTATCTCGATTGCAGCGGTTAACGAAGTGTTAATGGCGCAACACGCGCGCGCCGTTCGTCATCGCAGAGGGTGCATCACCCAATCGTCGAGCAAGTGGCGACCGTCGCGCGCCTCCACGTCCACGATCCACAAATCGGAGTCGAAGTCGCGTTGCCGCGCGAGATAGGCATCGATCACATCGTCGGCGGCAGGCTTGCCGTCGAACAGAGCCATCATCGGACGGTCGGTTTGCGACTCGTCGAGTCCCGCCGGAGCCGGCCCGAACAACAGCGACGTGCCATCCAGACGATTCACACGCACGAAGATTGCACCCGCATCGTCGTCGCCATGCCGCATCACGACAGCCATGATCCCCTCGCCAGCCAGACGGCGGATATAGGCTTTGATCCAAAGTCCGGCTTTGAGCCGCATGTCAGACCTTTACGTGTGCGCTGCCGCGCTGGCGCGGTTTAATGCTGGCGGAACGCCGGAGCCACCACCGCACTCTATCGCTTGTCAGCCGTGCGTGCCGTTGCACTAAGCCGCGTCAGCCGCACGACCAGATCGCCCGAGATCCGACCGGTATCGGCCATCCCCTGCTGCTTCTCAAATGCGCGGATCGCCGCGATCGTCGCTTCACCCAGCCGTCCATCGGCGCGGCCCACAGTATAGCCGAGTTTGGCAAGCGAACCCTGGACCGAGCGAATGAGCGCGTCCGCCTTCGGTCCCGGCGCCAGCGACGCGTTGGTCGCGGGCCCCCGTCGCCCCTCCTTCATCATCTGCAACAGCGCGTCGCTCGGCTCTGCCGTCAACGGCAGCCCATTGTCGATTTCGTAGGCCAGAATGGCCGCCTGTGTCACGGGACCGGCAATCCCGTCCTGTCCGCCCGTTTCATAACTTTTCCCAGCCAAAAGCGTTTGGATCTCTCGCGTCATCTCGCGTGGATCGGCGCCTGGCGGCGACACCACGATGCGTTGCACGATTCCGGGTGTGACCGGCGACGACCCGCCCGCTACCGGACCCGTTGCGGAGAAAGCCGGCGCCTGAGACGGCGCGCCACCGGCGGTATCGATTTCGGGGGCAGAAAGCGCGGCTGTTTCCTTCACAGCGCCCCACACGCCCTCATGCGCCAGCGCGTCATGCTGCGACGAGGGCTGCATCACGGTCATGTTGAGCGCCATGCCGGCCGATAGCAGGCCAAACAGCGACATCGCCATTCTGGAAACGCGTGCAGACATGCGGCCGGACATTCCTTTTGAGCAGCTGTGCTGGAAGCCAAGTATCGCCGTCCCGCGTTAACACCTCGTTAACCGCCCGGCTGTGGGTAAACGATCCCTCACCACAGGCATGCAAATGCCGGTCAAATGCATCTCAAATGCAGCCGCACATCCTCGCTGTTCGTTGAATGAAATACGCTAGCGTGAGTGTTGAGGCTCATCAAAGACGGTGAAGCCGTCATTGGGTAGAAACAGACTATGGCGTTGCTACGCACAGTCATTGTTGTTGGCGCGGTCATCGCGCTCCTGCCGTCCGACCGGGCGCAGCAGGAGCGGTTGCAGCAAGCCGCCGTCGACGCCGCCCATTGGACGATCACCTACTGCGACCGCAACGCCAAATCCTGCGAGACCGCTGCCGCCGCCTGGGATGTCTTCAAGGCCAAGGCCGAATTCGCAGCCGGTGTCGCCTACGACGTGGCCATGACCCACGTCTTCAAGGCCAGCATGGATCTGGCAGCGAACCAGGCGCCCGCCGAAACCTCGTCTCTTTCAGATCGCGGAACGTTGACTGAGCGAGATCTCGAACCGCGCTGGCGCGCGGGCGATCAACCGCGTGAACGCTGAGATTCTGCCCACTGCGACCGCACGATCGCCGCAGCAGCTTGCCCCCTGCCAAGAGAGCGATTAAGTCCTGAGAGAGCGGCGCCCGGCGCGCCCATCTGTCAGGAGCCCCATGTCGTTCGCCGAACTCAAGGACAACTTCTCCCTCGTCGACGACTGGGAAGACCGCTATCGCTACGTCATCGAACTGGGCCGCGCGCTGCCGGGATTGCCCGACGCCGACAAGATCGACGCAAACAAAGTGCGCGGCTGCGCCAGCCAGGTCTGGCTCGTGACGAAGCTCACCCCGCGGCCGGGTGGCAAAGCGCCGATCATGCATATCGACGGCGATAGCGACGCCCACATCGTGCGCGGCCTCGTTGCGATCCTGCTCGAAATCTACCAGGACCGCCCCGCCGACGAAATCGCAGCCCACGACGCCCTTCAGGATTTCGCCGAGCTCGGCCTCAAGGACCACCTGACGCCGCAGCGATCGAACGGTCTCGCCTCCATGGTCTCGCGCATCCGCGCCGAAGCCAAGGAAGCCGCCGCTCAATCCGCCACTGGCTGATCGGCCTGTTCCGCGCCGTTGATCGATGGACGGAAGTCGGCCGTCCCCCAGTGCAGCGGCTGCGATGTCCCCTGCGGGCGCGTTTCACCCATCCCGTAATGCCGCGCCAGTGCCGATAGGGCCAACTGCAATACCACTTTGCCAGATCGCTGCGGCCAGCCCACGCTGCGCTCAGTATCCTCGATGCCCTTCAGAAAGCAGCACACGTCGAGGAGAATACCGGCGAGTTCCGGTCCGACCGCCTTCAGCGCAGCCGCCACCCGCACCCGCGCCCCCATCACATGATCGGCGATCTCCACCCCGCCACCAGGTCCGCTACGCCGTCCACCCGACGCACCGAGCGCCGCATCCCAGTTCGCTGTGACGCGCGGCCCCAATTGCGCGAACGTGAAATCTGCCCGCAGCCGTTCCCCCGCCATGAACTGCATGTCGCTGATCAGCGCCACACCATCCTTGCCGCGCCGCCGCCGCAGCCAGGCCAGCGGACTCTCGTCGAGGTTTTGCCCGGGCTGGCCGGCGGCAGGACCCGCATCCGACGATGCCGCGCGATCGTGGTCGCTGCATGTGAGCCGCCGCACCGCGACCCGCCCTTTCGCCGAGAGCCTCCAGCCGGCCGCACCAGGGATGGCTTCAACCAGGCCCAGCCGCCGCGCCTTGTCGAAATCAGCGCGCACCACGGTGCCATATGCTTCCCCGGCACGCATCAGCGCCATTCGGTCCTGTGCCATCGCAGCACCTGGCGCAACAAGCACACTCCGCCGCTGGCCTAGCTTGCGCAGCATCGATCCAAAACTGAGATGCGCCGTCATGACCTCCCCGCCGTCCCCACCCCGATCAGTCATGCCGCACTCCGCGGTTCGCGCGCCTGCAACTGGAACCGCACGATCATTTCCACCAGTTCGAGGACGCGATCGAATTTCGCATCGTCCCGCAGATCTTCGACCACTGCGCAGGCATGGGCCACCGTCGTACGGTCACGGGCGAACAGCCGTCCCACATCGGTCAACGTCAACCCGCACGCGACATGCGTGAGATACATCGCCACCTGCCGCGCTAACGCCACCCGCGCCGGCCCCCGGTTCGTGGAACCTAAATCTTCCAAGAGAATGTTAAACACCTGCCCGATGGTCGCCTCGATCATCCCGCGCACGGGATCGGGCGGCACCGTCTCTCCAGCCAATCCATTTAAAAAAATGATAGCCGGCGGCAGCGCGGTCGGTTTGCGCTCGGATTGTTGCATCATCACGCCTCACTCCCAGCAGGTCGATGCACCCACACTATGCGCAAGCCGCATCGACGCCCCCTCATTGATAGGCTGGCGGTGAACGGCGGGGATAAATGGAAATCTTTGCCGGTCCCCGAGGTTATCCCCGCGCCTCCCAATGCCGCGACACTGGACCCGCCACATCAACGGGAGCGCACCTTGGCTATGCCGCAGCATCGCAAGTCACCGCCGGATCGCACAGGCGAGACACGCGCCCGCGACCTGCTGAGGCTGCTCCCCCTATGGCCGCACGAAATCGCCGATCACAGCCCCGCCGGGCATCGCCGCATCTTGCTGCTGCTGCGCCGCGCGCTCAGAGCCGAGCGCCAACGTGGTCTGGCCGGTCACTGGACCTATGACCTGTCACGTCATGCCCAGCTGCTGACTCTCTATCGAGCCGAGTGCGCGGCAGCAGCACGGGCTAGTCCCGCTCCTTGCGCGTCCCCAAACCCATCTTCTTGGCCAGATCCGAACGTGCGCGCGCATAGTTCGGCGCCACCATCGGATAGTCCGGCGGCAGACCCCACTTCTCCCGGTACTCGTCCGGTGACAGGTTGTAGTGGGTCCGCAGATGCCGCTTCAGCGACTTGAACTTCTTGCCGTCTTCCAGGCAGACGATGTGATCAGGCATCACCGATCGTTTTACCGGCACCTTGGGCTTGATCTCGTCCCGCTCCGGCGGCGGCGCTCCCCCCGTCACACGGCTCAACGCGGCATGGGTATCACTGATCAGTTGCGGTAAGTCACTGGCGCTAAGCGTATTTTTGCTAACGAACGCCGAGACGATGCGCGCCGTCAACTCCACCAGCCCCGGTTGGTTTTGCTCTTCCATGTGCTGCCCTCACCGCGGATCGTTTCTTGAGAAAAACTGACGTCGCCAAGTATTCAAGTCAAGAAATTGGTATCCTAATCACAGGAACAACAGTTCTTTCTCTTCGCTAATCTTGCCCGATCTCCATAATTTTCCGTTTCCATCCCGGCCGGTTGCAGCGTCGCCATCCCAGGTCATCTGGCCCAGGTTATCTGGCCCAGGTTATCTGGCCATGTTGGATTGAAGGCGCTAGGACACCCCCTCCCCAACCCCATCGTGAGGTCCCCGTGACGCCTTTGCCCCCGCCGCTCGCGCCTGAGAAATCCCACCTCACGTCCTGGCACGGCGTCACCCTGCACGATCCCTTCCACTGGCTGCGCGCCGGGAACTGGCAGGAGGTCATGCGCGATCCATCAGCGCTTGATCCCGAAATCCGCGCCTACTTGGAAGCCGAAAACGCCTACGCCACGGCCGCCCTCGCCGACACCGAAGACCTACAGCAGACGCTCTTTCAGGAAATGAAGGCCCGTCTGAAACCCGACGACCGCACGGTGCCAACCCCCGACGGGCCGTGGGAGTATTTCTCCAGCTTCACCGCAGGCGGCCAATACCCCCGCCTCTGCCGCCGCCCCCGCGCCGGTGGCGATGAAGCCATTCTCATCGACGGCAACGCCGAAGCATCCGGCAAAACCTATTGGGATCTGGGCGCCGCCAGCCACAGCCCCGATCACGCCCTCGTCGCGTTCTCCACCGACGACAAAGGCTCCGAACTCTACACCATCCGTATCCGCGATCTGGCAACCGGACAGAACCTGCCCGACGAAATCCCCGACACGCGCGGCGACGTCGCCTGGGCCAACGACAGCCGCACGCTCTACTACATCCGCGTCGACGCCAATCATCGCCCCCGCGCCGTCTGGCGCCACACCATCGGCACGCCCCTCGCAGCCGACGAATGCGTCTATGAAGAAGCCGACGAAAGCTTCTTCCTGGCTCTCGGCCGTACGCAATCGCGTGCCTTCGTGCTGATTAACGCGCACGATCATCAAACGAGCGAATTCCACACGCTTGACGCCAACGATCCCAAAGCTCAGCCACGGATCATCGCGCCCCGCACGACGGGCCACGAATACGACGTCGAACACCATGGCGACCGCTTCATCATCACGACGAACTCAGAGGACGCGGAAGATTTTCGTATCGTCGAAACGCCGGTCGCAACGCCCGGGATTGAGAACTGGAAGGAGATCGTCCCCCACCGAACCGGCCGCCTGATCATCGAAGTGTCCGTCACCCAGCATCACATCGCGCGTCTGGAACGCGAAGATGGCCTGCCCCGCATCGTGGTCCGCCGGATCGCGGATGGTGCGGAGCACCCGATAGCTTTCGCCGAGGAGGCGTATTCCCTCGGCATGGCCGGCGGCTATGAATTCGATACTGCGAACCTCCGCTTTACGTATTCGTCCATGACGACACCCGCCGAAACCTACGATTACGACATGGCAACCCGCACCCGCATCATGCGCAAACGCCAGGAGATCCCCTCCGGCCATAACCCGGCCGACTACGTCACGCGCCGCCTCTTTGCCATCGCACCCGACGGCGAACGCGTCCCCGTGTCGCTGCTCTATCGCAAATCGACCCCGCTCGACGGCACAGCTCCTGCTTTCCTTTACGGCTACGGCGCCTATGGCATCTCGATGCCGGCGTCCTTCTCCACCGGCCGCCTCTCCCTCGTCGACCGCGGTTTCATCTTCGCGATCGCCCACATCCGCGGCGGTAAGGACAAGGGGTATCGCTGGTATAAGGACGGCAAGGCCAAGAAGAAGCCGAACACCTTCACCGATTTCATCGCCGCCGGCGAACTCCTCGTCAGCGAAGGGCTCACGTCGCGCGGCCGCATCGTCGCCAACGGCGGATCGGCGGGCGGCATGCTTATGGGTGCGGTCGCCAACATTGCGCCGGATCTCTTCCTCGGAATCATCGCCGACGTTCCCTTTGTCGATGTGCTCAATACGATGCTCGACAAGGATCTACCGCTGACGCCGCCGGAATGGCCCGAATGGGGCAATCCCATCGAAAGCCCCGATGACTTCGCCACCATCCGCGCCTACTCGCCCTATGACAACGTGACGGCAAAGGCCTATCCCCACATCCTCGCCACCGGCGGCCTCACCGATCCGCGCGTGACCTATTGGGAACCGGCCAAATGGGTCGCGAAACTGCGCCGCCTCAACACCGGCGACAAGCTCCTCCTTTTGAAGATCAACATGGGCGCCGGCCATGGCGGCGCGTCGGGCCGCTTCGAGCGCTTGAAGGAAACCGCCCGCGACTTCGCCTTTGCTCTGAAAATAGCCGGTATGGCCGACCGCCCACCCACCGCTTAGGACCGGACATAAAAAGACGGCGGCGCTTCTTTCGAAGCGCCGCCGCCACATCCAAGGAGGAGAGTGTAGAGCCTTATTCCGAGATCAGCACCGTGTCGTCATCCGTCGACCGGGTCACGATCGTGACGAGCGAGTCGCCAATTTCTTCGAAGGCTTCGCGCAGGGCTTCACCGTTGTAGGGGAAGTAGTACTTGCCGGGCGAGGCGCAGGAGATCAGCGTCTGACGAGCAGGATCGTTGTTGTCCGTGCTCATGTCGAAGCCGATCGTGTACACGATGATACCCTTCGCCTTCATCTCGTTGCAGATGCCGATAGCCTGATCCGACGAGCTGATGTTAGCCCAGTTCGAGTTATACTGGCCGTCCGTCATGAGCACCGCAGCCTTGATGACATTGGTATTGTTGTACTCGGCGACGTCCATGTGGCCTTCGCTCCAGAACCGGTTCCACTCCGGCGAGAGCATGTAGTAGCTCCAGGCTGTGCCGACGTGACCAGCCGTGCCGTTGTACGTGCCAAAGTTCTCGATATGGGTCTTGAGCATTTCCTTGTCAGTGGTCAGCGTCTTGATTTCCGGAAGGCTGCAGTTGTTCTGCGACGAGCTGTACTGCGAGCTATTGCTCGAACCCGGTGAATGGACACCAACATACTTGCCCGAAGCCGGTGCCGCATCCGTGTACCGCTCCACACCCTGGCGTTCCGTCACGCACGTGCGCAGATGACGAGTCGCCATAATAGGAGTCGACCCGGTCTGGACGAGCGCCGGCGTACGATAGCTCGTGCCGCTACGCTGGAAGTTCGACTGGCAATACGACCGTGCCTGGCTGCTCGAGTAGCTGGCAAACTGAGTAGTTTCCCGCACGCGGTTGCCGCAGTTGCTGAGCGACATCCACGAGAAGCTCGATGTGGAAAAGCCATAGATCGGGGTCGTGCCGGTCTGCACCTGAATGGTCGGAGCAAACCCCGTCGCAGCAGGCGCATACGACCCAACGTTCACGCGCTCAGAGAAGGGCACGATGCCCACGCGGCGGTTGTCGACCGCCAGGTCTTGCGGCATGATGATGTCGAGGAAGTCCTTCGCGGCATCCTTCATCGAGTCCATCTTGCGGTTGCCGTTCGCGTCGTTCCAGTCCATCGAACCAGAGACGTCGAGCATCAGCGACACTTCGAGGTCCTTGGTGCCCGACTCGCTGTTCGAAGCAACCGCGCCCTTGGTGTAAACTTCAACTTCAAGCTCTTCAGTGCCCAAAAGGCTCATGAAGGGCGTGTCGATCGTCGTGCGCAGAACCGGGCGAACCGACGAGGTCGCCGGATCGATCACGGAGCCGTCGACATAGACGACGTGTGCATCGCCTGCGTTGGCGCCGTTGCCGTTTTCTTCACGGGCGCGGATCATGCCGTCCTTTTCCAGGCCGTCATCGATGTACTTGAGCAGGCGCTCCTGCCCCTTGGTGACATCGCCCGTCTGACGGTACTCGCTGAGACCAGCCGAGGTCGCCGCATCGGCAACGATCTGCAGCTGAGTCTGCAGACGGTGCGCACGAGCGTGATCGACCGCCAGGCCAACGCCGCCGACGACCGGCAGCATCATCAGCGAAAACAGGATGGCGACGTTTCCGCTTTCATCGCTCTTCATCTGGAGAAGTTTCAGTGACATTTGAGTGCTCCCACTTCTTGGAATGTGGATGCACTTTGCTCCGCTCATATTCCCTAATTGATACTTAGATTGTTCGAATTGTTCGCAACTCGTGTTGAACGGATGAAAGAAGAATTGCTGCTGAAAATGATATTGATTGAGTACATATCCGTTCGAATAAGATTGTTTACCTTTTGGCAACCATGATCGGGCCCGAAATGCAAAAAAAAAGGGCCCAGCATGCGCTGAGCCCGCGTCGGAAATGAAAAGGGCCGCTTTCGCGGCCCTTGCCTTAGCCTATCTTCTAGGCCGCCTTGTCCTTGAAGGCGGTCAGCTTCTTATCCTCCTCAAGGTCCCTTGCGCCCTTCAGAGCGATGCCGATGTAACGAACTCTTCCACCAAGCTTGGCCTTCTGAACTCCCAGATCACCAAACTCACGTCCAAAGGTTGGCAGTGCGAGCGGTTCCTTCTCCTTCTCTTCACACCATGCGCAATACTCTTCGTACAGTTCGGTTGCCGTCATGCTGGAACCATCCTGCGTTTGGACACTCTCCTTGTAGAAGCGCTCCACATCGGTTTCGGGAGCCATGGGTACGATACGCTGAGTGGCCGGTGTCGTTTTGTTGTCGTTGGCGCCGGAACGCGGCTTTGCAGAAATCTGCGCGGGCGCCGTCTCACGGACGGGGGCCGCCACCGCTGCCGCAGCGGTGATCACAGGCGTGGCGATCGCTGCCATGACGGGTGCGGCCGGAGCCATATCGTCATACATGCGCCACTGGCTGAAGGCGACGTACATGCCAAAGCATGAGCCGACTTCGAGAAGCAGAGCGATGAACACGGTCATCGCGATCTGGATCGTGTCGATGCTGAAACCCGAAAGTTTTGCCAGCACGGCCGCCTGCGGATCAGCCTCGGCCATCACGGCCGAACCTGAAGCAGAGGACAGCTTGCCCGACAACTCGCTGATGCGAACCGAAAGCTTTTCAGCTTCGCGGCCGGCAGCCAGTTCAGCAGTCAAACCGTGATAGGACTGGCAGAAGTCGCGCCCCTGCTTGCCCGTCACGTCCGTGCAACCCTTCGTCCAGGCCCACGGGCGCTGGTTCTGGGCATTGTCGAGGTCGCTTTGCACGACGCCCACCGGACGGTGCTGCGGCACCCATCCGAGCTGCTCTTGCGACCGCGCAAGGTCCGCACGCAGATCCTTGTACGACTGGGCTTCAGCGGCACGCTGGCCGGTGGTGTCCAGTCGGTTCAAGGCCGCGTGGCCGAGCGCCGACGTGAGCGAGTAGGCGGTCATGACGATACCGACCACCGCGGCCGCAGCAGCCTGCGACCACATCTTGTTTCTGATAGCGGCGAAGAAAAAGAACGGAACCAGCGCCTTCAGACAGTCTGCGGCGGCCGAAGCCGAGCCGTAGATCAAGCCGTCGAGCTCGGTTTTTCCGAGTTGATAGCCGAAACGCCAGTTCATCGCAGCGGACACGGCGAGTAGAACGCCTGCTGCGAGAACGCCGAGTACACCCATGAGGTGTCGCATAGCCCTCTCCATTGCACGGAGCCAGTCGGACGCAGGTTTACCCCCCTTCGTCCCGGCTCGTTTTTCTTGTTGTCCGTTGAGGGTCCACGGAAGCCAGCCCACCTGACACGAGCCTCTTACCGTCATCAGATCTGCCCGTTTGAGCAGCTAGGCCCATCCCCAAATGGAACCCGGCGCGGACAGCTAGAATGGCGGAAACAGCCTCGAGACCTGCTGGACCTTCAACCTTATCCTCGCCTTGTTCACAGGCCGAACTGCCGCTAAGAGCCAGCCGGTGGAAATCAAGAACGAAGGGCTGAAGCAAACAAGTGTCGTACGCGACACACTCCCCTCAGCGTGGGAGGCTATGTGATTCGAAATCTTTTGTTAAGGGAATCAGAACCGTAGAGCCAAGCCGCCAAAAACGCGGCCGCGGCGGTGGCCATCGCGACACAGCTGATGGCACTCAGACCGTCCACAGGCGTCCTCAGACTTATTCAATGGATATCCCCAGGTCCGCCCTGCGCCTGTCGATAACTTGCTCCAAACCAGCGTACACGCACGCTCCGGCAACGGACCTCAGAGGCTTAACTCGCCCAATGACCCGGCACGCGAGCAACATGCGAAGTCAAACAAAGACTTACTGTCAAAAGAGACCTTTCGGCCGCTCTGAAGGTACGTTAAGATTGCGTTAATCATTGCCGCCTCGTTAGAGGCGGGTTCACAGATCAACCGCGAGGGCGCTTCGCGCCCTGGTTGTGGTTCGGGCGAACGCCGCGCCGGACCCAAGAACTGAGACCCGGACCCTCAACCGAGCCCGCAGAGTCAGGCCCTGAGTTCATGTACGGCCCGAGTGGGAGTTGGCCCCGATGCAACGGATATTGAGCGTTTTGATCCTCGGCGGCGGCTTAGCGTTCCTCGCCGGCGAGTTTGCCCCCTCGCCTTCTGATCGCGAAGAACAGATGGCCGCCATGACCCGGATCGTGGCGCGCGCAACAATCCTCGAGCCCGACACCGTTCCAGCCGAACTGCCGGATCTGCGCCGCCCCATTGCCTCGCCGGCTGCTGCTACGGCCACAATACCATCCGCTTCTTCCCCGCCGGCCGGCGCGCCCCCCACCGACACGGCAGCCCTCGCCACCGTCACGATCGCCACCCCGTCCACAACATCTATTGGGCAAACATCTGGCGCGGACATTCAACGCCGTCTTGCCCGCGAGATCCAAGCCGAACTCAAGCGTGTCGGCTGCTATTCCGGCCGCCTCGATGGCTCCTGGGGTGATCGATCGCGCAGCGCGATGACAACCTTCATGGCCCGCGTCAACGCGCAGTTACCCACCACGGAACCCGACGTGTTCCTTCTGTCGCTCATCAAGGGGCAGACGGACGCCGTCTGTGGTCCCACGTGCAGCAGCAACGAAGTCAGTGAAGGCGGCCGCTGCGTTGCCCGCACGGTCGTCGCTGATTCTGCGCACCCCGAGACACCAACCGCGCGCACCTCCGAGCCGAACACTTCACCGCCAGCGGCGATCGCGAGCGTACGCACAGAGCCCCTTCCTGGCCGCATGTCCATCGGCGGGCCGGTTTCGACCGGCGGTGCACCCCAAGCTGTCACCGCGGCACCCGTCGAAGAGGCCCTTCCCTGGCGAGCACCTGTCCGCGCGCCCACCGGCCGCGAGCCCAAGTTCGCGGCCCTGACGCCGCAAGACGACTCCGCCGGCCCGATCATCAAAGCGCCGCCGGCACCCCGCCGCGTCACGAAAGTCAGACGGAACTGGGCTGCGCCGGCGCGCCCGAAACCCGTCAAGCGCCGCTACAGCTCGCAGCGTACGGTGCAGATGCTCTTCCTTCACCCCCTCGGACGGATGTAAGTCGGCCATCAATCCTGGCAAGTACTGGCGACGATCCAATCAAGATACGGCGCCAGTCCGCCCTCCACCGTCAGCACCACGAACGCCGGAGTTGTATAAGGGTGCCGCGCCTGCGCCGCCGCGATCGCACGCTCCGCCAAAGCAGCGCGCGTCTTGATGATCATCACGCACTCCTGCCCGCGCTCGATCTGCCCCTCCCAGCGGTAGATCGAGACCATTCCCGGCAAAATATTAACGCAAGCCGCCAACCCCTCCGCGACGAGCGCCCGGCCGCCGGCCTCCGCCGTCTCCACATCCGGATAGGTCGCATAAACGAGAACGGGCTTGTCGTGAGCGTCCAACTGAGCGAGCCTCCTCGGGCTTGGCGGCGGTCACCGTTGGGCAACCGCTCCCGTGCTACCCTTACCGATAGCGCCAAACCCCGCCTGAGAGCGAGCCCCCTGCCCGCATGAGCAAACCGTCGAACCCCTACGACCGCATCGCCTTCGTGTCGAGCGACGTGCCCGAGGCCCGCGCGGCACTCGAAAACCTGACCTCGCGCTATGGCGACGCCAAGCCGGCCAACGCCGAAGTAATCGTTGCCCTTGGCGGCGACGGCCTCATGCTGCAGACCCTCCACCGCTACATGAACGACCGCATTCCGATCTACGGCATGAACCGCGGCTCGGTCGGCTTTCTCATGAACGAATACAGCGAAGACGATCTGCGCCAGCGCCTCGCGGCCGCGCAGGTCACCCGCGTCCATCCCCTCTCTATGGTCGCCACCGACATCCACGGCAAAGCAACGAAAGGCCTCGCCATCAACGAGGTCTCGCTCTTCCGCCAGATCCATCAGGCGGCAAAACTCTCCATCTCCGTCGACGGCACGCAGCGCCTCGAAGAACTCATCTGCGATGGCGTCCTTGTTGCCACCCCCGCAGGCTCAACCGCGTATAACCTGTCGGCCCACGGCCCCATCTTGCCGCTCGACGCCAAGCTCTTAGCACTCACACCCATCAGCCCATTCCGTCCGCGGCGCTGGCGCGGCGCCCTGCTCCCCGACAACGCCCGCATCACCATCACCGTGCGAGAACACGAAAAGCGTCCCGTCAGCGCGGTCGCCGATCACATCGAAACCCGCAACGTCGTTCGCGTGGAAATCGAACAGGCACGGCACATCGACCTCTTCATGCTCTTCGACCCCGGTCACTCCCTCGACGAACGCGTTATCGCCGAACAGTTCAGATTCTGACGCGCACTTTACATTCAATCTGAATAGCAGCCTTGAGCGCTGGTACGCGCGCATCTGATCCCACCGAGCATATTGATTTCCGCGCCCAGACGTTTAGCAAACAACACCATGCCGTTTGTCAGGGGTCTGACGGGCTTGTAAATACTATGGTCTGCCCGCCGTCAGGCTTGGTTGAGTGACAGATGCAAGACACATCCCCCGACCCCACGGACGTCAGTCTTCGCCAAATCATCGACGGCAGCCTCGCCTTCATTGGCCTGCTCGCGATCGACGGGACCTTATTGGAAGCGAATGCGCTTGCCTTGCAAGCCGGAGGTCTCCAGCGCGAGGACGTGATCGGCCGCAAGTTCTGGGACTGCTACTGGTGGTCCTACGATGATGAGGTACGCAGAAACCTCCAGGCAGCCCTCGAACGCGCCCGGCAGGGAGAAATTGTCCGCTACGACGTTCAGGTCCGCATGGCGGGCGGCCAGCTGATGTGGATCGACTTTCAAATCGTACCGCGGCGCGACGAGACCGGCCGCATCACCCATTTGATCCCATCTGGTCTCGACCTCACCGCGCGCAAATTGGCCGAAGCCGAATTGCGCGCCAGCGAGCAGAAATTCAGAGGCATATTCGACAACGCAAACTCAGGCGTAGCGCTTGTCAGTCTCGATGGAGGCTGGCTGGAGGTGAATGATCGCCTGTGTGAGTTGCTGGGCTACAGCCGGGACCAACTGACGGCAAAGACATTTCAGGACATCACCCACCCCGACGATCTGCAAGGGGACCTCGATCTGGTCACGCGTCTCATCGCAGGCGACATCGACAGTTACAAATTCGACAAGCGCTACCTGCGCGGCGATGGTAGTATCCTATGGGCCGCCCTTACCGTGGCTTTGCAGAAAGACACTGCCGGCCGCCCACTCCACTTCATCTCCATTGTCAGCGACATAACCGATCGCATCAGCGCCCAACAGCATCAGGTACTCCTGATGTCAGAACTGGCGCACCGCCTCAAAAACCAGCTGTCCATCATTCAGGCGATCGCGCGGCAGTCGGCGTCCGGGATGTCCTCCGTCGATGAATTCCAAGACAAGCTGTACGGCCGGCTGAGCGCACTGGCAGCGTCAGTCGATCTTCTCGTCAATCGGCAGTGGGACACCCTTGATCTCAACGAACTCGTCGCCAAGACATTGGCACCATTTCCTCGCCGTGTGATCGCGGCAGGCGATCACGTAACGATCTCAGGGGATGTCGCAGAAATTTTGGCTCTCGCCTTCCATGAATTGGCGACAAACGCGACAAAGTACGGCGCGTGGTCACGGCCCGAGGGTTCAGTGACGCTGCGTTGGTCGACGCACAACGGTCAGATCTTAATCGAGTGGATCGAAGAGAACGGGCCTGAAGTCCTGCCGCCGGCACGCAATGGCTTCGGCCGCACAATCATCGAAACAATTGCCGCCAAGAAATTGAGGGGTACGGCGAAGGTGAAGTACGACCCAGCCGGGCTGCAGTGGCAGCTCAGCTTCCCGTCAGTCTTCACAACGGAAGTTCACGCTTGAGCGCTTGAATTGCCTGCTCCATCGCTTCCAAAAACCGGGAGCGATCACGCGGCGTGAATGCGGCGTTGAAGCCCCGGCTCTCTCCGGTCTCGCGCAAATGCCGTTGCAGATCGCGCATCGCAACCGCCGCGCCGATGTTGGCATCAGTGAACGGCTTTCCAGTCGGACCAAGACACCGGGCTCCAGCCTTGAGGCATCGTGCCGCCAGCAAAATGTCTGCGGTCACCACAACATCGGAGGCACCCGCCCGCTCGGCAATCCAATCGTCCGCCGCGTCCGGACCCTCGGCGACAACCACGCGCTGAATAAGGGGATTGTCGTCCAGGCGCATCCAACTGTTGGACACCATATAGATGGTCAGACCATGCCGGTCGGCAACGCGCACCGCCTCTGCCTTGACGGGACATGCGTCGGCATCGACGTAGATCGTTACTCCAGCGCTCGGTTTGACGTCTTGGTTCATGCTCATTGCCTAAATTTCAATCGGTCCAGGACCGACGTGAGCGGCCAACATTGACGAACGCCCGCACCCTGTCACACTGCACATTCTCACCCGCCGCCCCGTGACGGAAGTGCATGCCGATGTCATCTCCGAATCAACTCGCAGTCACCATCGGCCAATGGTCCGAGGCCGGCCCCAAACCCATCAACCAGGATTTCCATGGGGCTCTTGTCCCAGACGGATCCGAACTTGCCTTGAAAGGCATCGCAGTTGCAATCGCTGACGGCATCTCATCCAGCAAAGTCAGCCAGATCGCCGCGGAAATCGCGGTCAAAAGCCTACTGACCGACTACTACTGCGCCTCCGACGCGTGGACCGCTAAGACCGCAGGCGAACGCGTCATCCGCGCTGCCAATGCCTGGCTCTATGCCGAAAGCCGCCGCAACGCACTACACGGTCACATGGGTTACGTTTGCACCCTCAGCGCACTCATCCTCAAAGGCCGCGCAGCGCATATCTTTCATATCGGCGACAGCCGCATCTGTCAGTTGGCCGGCGACAGCCTTGAGCCACTGACACGCGACCACCGCGTGGCGGTCTCCAGCACGGAAAGCTATCTCAATCGCGCCGTCGGCGTCGAACCCGATGTGGACATCGACTATCTCACCACCGATCTCAACGCCGGCGACGTCTTCGTCTTGAGCACGGACGGCGTGCACGAGCATCTCAATCCACGCGAGATGGCCGCGATCATCTCTGCGGCCGGCGATCTCGATGCCGCCGCGCGCGACATCGTCACCCGCGCACTGGCCAACGGCAGCGACGACAATCTGACCGTCCAAATCGTCCGGGTCGACAGCGTGCCCGCCGAAAGCGCGCACGATGTTCTCCTCGGCCTCGATCAGCTTAAGGCGGCCGAAGTCCCGCAGATCCCATGTGACATCGATGGCTTTCGCGTGGTGCGAGAAATCCACGTCACGGACCGCAGCGAAGTCTATGTCGCCATCGACACCGAAAGCGGCGAGCACGTGGCCCTCAAGGTTCTTGCACCCGGCCTGCGGGACAATCCCGACGCGCGCCGCCGCTTGGCGATGGAAGAATGGGTCGCGCGCCGGCTGAACTCACCCCACGTCGTCCGCGCGGTCCGCCCGCATGGCGAGCGCAACAGCCTCTACACCGTCTGCGAGTTGATCGAGGGTCAAACTCTGCGCCAATGGATGAACGACAACCCCCATCCCAATCTCGCGACCGTGCGCGCCATCGTTGACCAAATCGCCAAGGGCCTGCGCGCCTTTCAACGCAAGGAGATGTTGCATCAAGATATCCGGCCCGATAACATAATGATCGACAAAACAGGCACGGTGAAAATTATAGATCTGGGATCGGTCCGCGTGGCCGGCGTCGCTGAAGCCGTTCCCGCCATCGACGCCGGTGACGTGCTCGGAACATTTCAATACGCAGCCCCGGAGTACTTTCTGGGCAAACCAGGCACCTTCAAATCCGATCTCTATTCACTCGGTGTCGTTGCCTACGAAATGGTGGCCGGCTGGCTGCCCTACGGCGACGGGGTCGCCCGTGCCAAGACGCCAAAGGCGCAGGCAGATCTGATCTACACATCGGCCCGGGAGAATGCCCCCAACGTGCCCGAATGGATGGATGCCGCGCTGCGCAAAGCCGTCAGCATCGATCCTGCCGCTCGCCATGAAGCGCTCTCGGAGTTCGTCACCGATTTGAGCCAGCCCAGCGCCACCTATAAGCGCCCCGCCTTCAGGCCGCTTTCAGAACGCAATCCGCTGCTGTTCTGGAAGAGTATGTGCCTCGTTCTCGCGCTGACAATCGTCGCCCTGCTGGCCACCCGCTAAAAGCCAAGCAACATTGTGCCGATCAAAACGAGACCGCCGTTTGAGGTATGCCCTCTTCAATGTCCGCCGCTCTCACCACCTAAGCCCCCCAACGCGTCACGACATCCGCCAGCGCCGGCCGTTCGCGCTCGTCGGGCTTCTGCGTCGCGGTTCCGATATGCACGAAACCCGCAATGCGCTCGTTCGCGGCAAGCCCGAAGCCCTCCCCGAAGGTCTTCGAATACGAAATCCACTCCGTGATCCACGTTGTGCCGTAGCCCAGCGCATTCGCTGCGACGCACAGGTTCATGCACGCCGCCCCGGCGGACAGGATCTGCTCCCACTCCGGCGCGCCCCGCGTCTCCTTCACCCGCGACACCACCGCGATCACCAGCGGCGCCCTGAGAAAACGCTTCCGCTCCGTGTCGAGCCGCACATGCGACGGCGGCTCCGCCTCTTCGCGCTTGCACGCCTCTGCCGCGAGTTCGCCGAGTTTCGCCCGCGCCGCACCTTCGATGATCACAAACCGCCACGGCGCTAACTTCTTATGATCCGGCACCCGCGACGCGATCGTCAGGATCGTTTCCAATTCCTCTGCCGACGGCGCTGGAAGGGCCAATAGATCCGGCTTCACGGAGCGGCGGGTCTTCAGCAGGGTAATCGTGGCATTGTCCGGCATCGGTCACATCTCAATTGGCTTAAGTTGCAGGGCCTTGACATGACCCACATCGTCCCTCTCGCTATCCCAACCCGCCCTCTGGTACAATTGGATCTATGCGCCGCCGGCGTTTCGGCATCCGTCCACGGCTCAAAACCGGGAGATCCTTGCGTGGCTTTTGTTCGACGCCTCTATCTGCTGCTGACGGCCCTGACGCTTGGGCTGGCGCTTGCGCTCGCGCCGCACCGCGCCGCCGCCGAAACGGCCCCACCCGTCCTCATCATCGTCGACGGCTCCGGTTCCATGTGGGGCAAAATGGAGGGCGACGAAAATGCCAAGCTCTATAGCGTGCGCGATCTCCTGCGCGAACGCCTCCTCGCCGCGCCCTCTCAGTCGCGCATTGGCCTTGGCTCGTTTGGCCAGCGCCGCAAAGGCGATTGTAGCGATATCGAAATCATCACCCCCATCGAAGCCGGCGGTTCGGAAGCCACCATAGCCGCCCTCGAGCAATTGAATCCCAAAGGCAAAGGCCCCCTCACCGCCGCGATCCGCGAAGGTGCAAAAGCCATCGGCGCGGGCGCTGCCGGCCACATCGTCCTTATCCACGACAATGCCGACAACTGCAGCCAGGACGTTTGCGCCGCCGCGAATGATATCGCCAAAACCAATCCCGCACTCAAAGTCCACGTTCTGAGCCTCGGCCTGTCAAAGCCCGAGCGCGACCGCATGAAATGTCTCGCCGCAACCACCAAAGGCCTCCAGTTCGACGCCGAAAACCAAGCCAACATCGCCACCGCGCTTGGCGACATCTTCACCACCGCCGGCCTCGATCCCGCAGCCGTTGCACCGCCTGTTGCCGCAGCCGCTGCTCCTGCCGCCGCGAAAGGTCCGCCCGGCCTCCGCCTTTCCGCGGCACTCCGCGACGGCAGCGAACCGATCGCCGCCGCCATGTCATGGCGCATCACCAAGGCCGGTGCCGCGCCCGACGCCCCCCCGCTCGTCGAGCGCAAGAGCCGCGAAATCAACGAGACTGTCGATCCCGGCCGCTACAACGTCGCCGTCAGCTACGGACTGATTCAGCGGACGCTTGAAATTAACGTCGGCGACGACGGACCCACGGTCAAACGCGTCACGCTCGACGGCGGACGTCTGGACGTCACCGCCACCGCCAGCCGCCAGGGCGACCAACTCACCGCTCCCGTCATGACGATTTCCGCGCTCAGCGCCGACGGCACCAGCCCGGCCTCAGTGTTGTGGCTCGGCCGCGAAGCCACCGCCGGCTTGATGGTTCCCGCCGGCAAGTACGCCGTCGAAGTCGCCGACGGTCTCGCCCGCACTGTTCAAAACGTCGATATCGCAGCCGGTTCAACTGCTCGTGCCGATCTCGTCCTCGACACGGGCCGCCTGGAATTGTCGGCCACGGCATTCGACGGCGGACCGCCGCTCGAGCGCGTGCTCTATCTCGTGTCCGCCGACGATCCGGCGGCCCCCGAAGGCCGCCGCGAAGTCGCCCGCTCCACGGCATCGCTGGCCACATTCACCCTGCAGGCCGGCACCTACTACATCACCGCGCGCCATGGCGCGGCCGAATTCCGCGATCAGCTGGCCATCTCATCGGGCGATATCGTAAAACGCACACTTGTCCTGGGCGTGGGGCAACTGACGGTCAAACCCGCTGTTCCACAAGCAGCCGCCCAATCGGGCCGCGCCACGGTCACGCGCGTGTTCGACACCGGCGCCGCAAAGCGGCTCGTCGGTCAGAGCACGGCCGCTGTTCCCACTTTCATTCTCTCAGCCGGCCGCTATCGGGTCGAAGCACAAGTGGGCATGTCCAACATTCGCGCCGAACAGACCGTCGACCTCGCAGCAGGTGGCGCCATGACTGCCGATCTCAAGCTCCAGGCCGTGGAGGTCACGATCGCGGGCATCGCCAGCGCCACCGCCCAGGCGGCCATGCGCGACACCTCGGGCCGCGTCGTCTGGCGTTCCCGCACGGGCGATGGCTTCAAAGCTGTCGTCGCCCCCGGTGAGTACGTGATCGAAGTCGAAGGCGGCAGCGGTGAGATACCTGTCAGCATCAAACCCGGCCCTGCCATAACAGTGGATATCGCGACGCCTTAGGCCACCGCTCATTTGGGGAAGCCGCGGGCCCTGCCACACTTCGACCACGCTTGCCCCGGATTGAACGACAAGGAAACCACACCAAACGAATGGCACACCCGTCCAACACGCCCTGGCTACCCGTCGGTCACGGCTCCCGGCTCCACGCCGGCAGACGCCGCGGAGTGTTGGCTGTGGCTATACTCACGCTGTCGATGGCCACGGCCCTGCCCAGCGCTGCCCAAGTGGCCCCACCGGGTTCCCCGCTCGAAGGTTGGGACCTCACCGCCCCCCCTGCGCCCGCCGGTCCACCGCCAGACGGCAACACAACCGTGGTCCCTCGCGCCGGTGAAAGCGAAGCGGTCAAGGCCGGCGAAAAGCCCGTCCAGTTCGTCGCCCTATTGACCGACGACGGCCAGCGGATCGAGCAAGGCATCGTCTGGCGCGTCTATGAAGACACCAGCGTCGCCGACCGCCGTGGCAAACTGATCCTCACCGAACGCGTACCAAGTCCCATGCTGTCGCTGAAGCCCGGCACCTATATCGTCAACGCTGCGTTCGGCCGCGCCCACCTCACGCGCAAGATCGCCGTCGATGAGACTCAGGTTCCCGAACCGAAAGTGGAAAAGTTCGTTCTCAACGCCGGAGGCTTGCGCGTTACGGCCATGCTCGGCGGCAAGCCAGCCCCGCAAGGTTCCGTGACCTATGCCATCATGACCGACCGCGACCAGACCGACGAACGCCGCGTTGTCCTGCAAGACACCAAGCCCGGCCTCGTCGTCCGCTTGAACGCCGGCATCTATCATATCGTATCGACCTACGGCGATGCCAACGCCATCGTCCGCAGCGATGTCACCGTCGAAGCCGGCAAATTGACCGAAGCGCAAATCCAGCACACGTCCGCAAAAGTATCCTTCAAGCTGGTCGAACGCAGTGGCGGTGAAGCCCTGCCTGATACGCAATGGACCATTCAAACGCCCCAGGGCGCCGTCGTGAAGGAGAGCGTCGGCGCGCTGCCTGCCCATACCCTTGCGCCCGGCACCTACACGGTCATCGCCCGCAATCAAAAGCGGGCCTTCCGCCGCGATTTCACCGTGCAGGACGGCCAGAAGGCAGAAGTCGAACTCGTCGCCCAATAGGCTCAAGCCGCCAAGTCAGAAGTTCGTCAGGATCCAATCCGTCGGGCATCGGTGCACGCGCATCAGATTAGCCATCCGGTCCTGATCGGATCGCCGCCCCATCTCATGAAACATCAGCTTGGCCATCTGCCAATGCTCGCACGCCGACGTCAGATCACCCTCGGCGAGCGCAATTTCCGCCAGTTCGATCCGCGCTTCCGCATGCACCACGGGTAACTTCGCCCGCCCTGCCGCCATCACGGCACCCTGCAGCAGCACCGAGGCCTGCGGACGCGCCGACCGCGCCAGCAACAGCCGCCCCAATTCGACACTGCTGCGCGCCAACTGCGGATCATCCCGCGCCGACTTCGCCGCCTCCACCGCCATCCGCAGTGTGTCCTCCTGCTCCTGCAGCGAAAGAACCGGCGCACTTTCAACGCCAGCAGAATGCAGCGACGGCTCGGGCACGTCGCCACCCGCGCCGGATAATCCCATCTGCTCGGATGCGGATGCCGTCATGATGCCGAGCGGTTTAGCTTCAGGAGCTGGGCGACCGGCATCCCGCTCCGGATGTTCGGTTCGCACCGCACGCCGGCCACGCCCCCACCACGCGACGAGCAACAACAGCAGCCATGGCACGCTGACGAGCAGCAGCCCCGCTGCGCCGTCCAATGAAACGCGGATATCCATCGCTTCAGAGCCCCACTCCCCCTATGCACGTTCCAAGCAGCGTCCAATCCGTCGTTCAACATCACTCTAGCGAAACTGCGGCGCGGCCATCAGCCCGCCGTTGGTCCATAACGCATTCGCCCCGCGCGGAAGCTTCAAGCGCGATCCCTCCCCCAATGTCCGGTTGAACGCCTCCCCATAGTTTCCGATTTCAGACACGACCCGTTCGGTCCAGTTCGGCGCCAGACCCAGGTTAGCGCCCAGCGCTGCCTCTTTGCCAAGAAACCGTTGAACGCGCGGATCGGCCAACCGCTCGCTGTCTGACACGGACGCGCGAGTCAAATCGGCCTGCTCCGCTTCGATAAGCGCCAGCAATGTCCAGCGCACCAGCGTCAACCATGGATCGTCGCCCTGCCGGACGAACGGCCCGGTGGGTTCATGCTGAACGAGCTCCGGCATCAACAGATGCTCCGCTGGTGCGGCCATGCGGCTGCGCTCATCGGCGAGCGACGGCAGATCGCCCGTCAACAGCGTACAGGTCCCCTCTTTATAAGCCTTCACCGCCTCAGCCCAGGAGTCGAATGCAGCCACTTGAAACCGCATATTGCGCGCCGCAAAAAACGCACCGACCGCGGTGACGGCGGTCGTTCCCTTTTGCACGCAGATCGATGCCCCGGACAATTCCAGAACGCTCGATACGCCGAATGATCGCGGCACGAGCAGGCCCTGGCCATCATGAAACAGCACACCTGCTGAGCGCATACCCAGATCCGCCTCGCGCGAGAGCGTCCATACCGTACCGCCGAGCAGGATATCGATATCTCCCGCAGCCAGTGCGCGCGGCCCCTCGCCCGCAGTCACCGGCCGGAATTTGACTTTCTCACGTGTCCCAAAGACAGCCGCGGCCACCGCTCCGCAGAATTCAATTTCAAGCCCGCTCCAGCGGCCGGACTTGTCGACTGCCGAAAGCCCCGGCATCCGTTCCGACACACCGCACACGAGATGCCCGCGATCCCGCACCGACTGGAGCACGCCCGCCGCCGCAACGCTGGCCATTCCCGGCCAAAGAAGGCCAACCACGATCACGAAGAACGTTCCGACCCGCCGCCTGACCTGCGTCCACGCTATCATTGCAGTGTCAGTTCCTTAGCACTTGGGTACGCGAACCAAATCCACCCCGGCGCGCCCAGCCTGAGCGATGACCGGCGCACACGGGACAGACACAGCCAGCGCGCATGCTGAACGGTGTCTGTGAAGTCAACAGACAAGCCCGAACGTCACCGCCCGGTCAAGGGCTTGACCGCCGGGCAGAGTTGCTTCACACGGCGCAATTGGCGATTGCACGGCCACACCGGCAACGTATTGGGCAATCCCGCTGCGAGGGAGACTGAAGGATGGGCAAAACGGACGACCAAGACCCCGCCCATCGCGCCCCTGCGACCGAGGTCGTCCATCTCGGCCGCGACCCTTTCGCCCATCATGGCTTCGTCAACCCGCCTGTCTATCGCGGTTCAACGGTCCTTTATCCGACACTCGAGAGCCTCGAAGCCAAAACGCAGCCTTACACCTATGGCCGCCGCGGCACACCGACCGTTACAGCACTCCAAGACGCACTGACGGCATTGGCAGGCGGCGCCGCCACCAAGCTCACCGCATCCGGTTATCAGGCCGTCACGACAGCCCTCCTCGCTTTCGCCGAAGCCGGCGATCACATCCTCGTCGCCGATACGGTCTATGAGCCGACGCGCCAATTCTGCGATTATCTCCTGCGCCGCCTCGGCGTTGAGACGCAATATTATGATCCGCTGATCGGCGCCGGCATCGCTGCTCTTTTCCGGCCCAACACGCGCCTCGTCTATGTCGAGAGCCCCGGCTCGCAGACCTTCGAAATGCAGGATCTTCCAGCCATCGCCAAGGCCGCGCACGCAAAGGATATCTGGGTCCTGGCTGACAACACCTGGTCGAGCCCGCTCTATTGTCAGCCGCTCGCACTCGGCGCCGATGTCGTCATCGAAGCTGGCACCAAATATCTCGTCGGCCACGCCGACGCCTTGCTTGGCTTCATCACATCAAACGCCCGCGCGGCCAAACACATCGAACGCGCAGCCGGCACGCTCGGCGTCTGCCCCGGCTCGGAAGAAACCTTCCTCGGCTTGCGCGGACTGCGCACGCTCGACGTCCGCCTCGCCCGTCACCAGGAGACCGGCCTGCTTCTCGCTGAATGGCTCCGCGCGCGACCCGAAGTCGCCCGCGTCCTTCACCCAGGCCTATCCTCAGACCCCGGCCACGCCCTCTGGAAGCGCGATCATAAAGGCGCCACCGGCCTCTTTTCCATCATCCTGAAGCCCATCCAGAAGCCCGCGCTTGCAGCCTTCCTCAATGGCCTCAAGCTCTTCGGCATGGGCTATTCCTGGGGCGGATACGAAAGTCTCGTCATCCCCTTCGACTGCACCAGCTACCGCACGGCCACCCGCTGGCAACCCGAAGGCCCGGCGTTACGCTTCCACGCCGGATTGGAAAATGTCAGCGATCTCATCGCCGATTTGGACGAAGGTTTCGCACGTCTGCGCGCCGCGTCCTGATTAGCGCACGCCGCCCATCCACTTTTTAATCAGCGGCGTCATCGCCAGCAGCACGAGCGCCGCGACACCAACGAAGACCGCCTGCTCCAGAAAGAACTGCGACAGCGCTTCCGCGTCCGTCGACTGAAACTTCGCTCCCAGAACCCCCGCCAGTTTATTGCCGAACGCGCTGCCCAGAAACCAGATGCCGAGCACCAAGCCCGTCGCGCGCACCGGCGCCAGCTTCGTCATCGTGCTGAGCCCAACCGGACTGAGCAGCAGTTCGCCGACCGTCTGCAGGAAATAAAGACCCACCAGCCACAGCGGACTGACCTTCCCTGCAGCCGTCAGCAGCGCGGCGGGCACCATCAGCAGAAACGACGACGCCAGAAACCCGAGACCGAGCGCGAACTTCACTGGGCTCGATGGCTGCGACCCGCCCATTCGTAGCCATAGGGCTGCAAACAGCGGCGCCAGCAGAATGACGAACAGCGAGTTCAGCGCCAAATACCAAGCCGATGGAAAACTCCGCCCCGCCACCTCATTCAGCGTCAGCCGGTCTGCAAAAAGCGCGATCGAAAGCCCGGCCTGTTCAAAGATCGCCCAGAAAATCATGGCGGCGAGAAAGAAAACCAGGATTGCCGCGATGCGCCGCTGCTCCACCTCTGGGCGCGTCGCAAACCACACGATGAGAAGGAGCGGCGCCGACAGCACCATGGTTCGCAACCATGCGTAGCCCGGCCAATCCGAAACCACCATCATGGCCGCCAGCACGCCGGTCCCCACGACAATCGCAATCGTATCCCGCCACGCGGTTGCATCGTGCGGCGCATCACTATCATCGCCATCCCCAATCCGCGATGCCGCCTCCGCCGCCTCGAAGAGCCCCGTCTGCCGGACAAAAATCGCCAGCCCGATCGCCATGCCGATCCCGGCCGCCGCAAACCCAAAATGCCAACTCGATCCCGCATCGAAGCCCGCAGCCGCCAACCCCGCCTTGAAGCCGAGCCCCTGCGCGAGATAGCCCGTCACCAGCGGCGCCAAAAACGCACCGATGTTGATGCCCATGTAGAAGATCGAAAATCCCGCATCCCGCCGCTCGTCATCGCGCGCATAGAGGCTGCCGACCAATGCCGAGATACTTGGCTTGAACAACCCCGTTCCCAGCGCCACGAGGGCAAGACCGATATAAAACGTTGCCGCACCGTGAAATGCGAGTGTGAAATGTCCCAGCGCGATGATCACGCCGCCGATCAGCACCGCCCGCGTCGCGCCCAACCAGCGATCGGCGATGAACCCGCCCGGGATCGCCAGCATGTAGACGGCCATCGTGTAGTTGCCATAGACGACAGCCGCTTCAGCCGTCGTAAACCCAAGGCCGCCCTGCTCGGCTGGCGTCACCATGAACAGAACAAGGATCGCCCGCATCCCGTAGTAGGAAAAGCGCTCCCACATCTCGGCAAAGAACAGCGTCCGCAATCCCTGCGGCTGCCTCGAAGGCCCGCCACCTCGTTCACTGCCAAATAGAAACACCGCCGCCCCTTCCCTTCCGCGCCCCACGAACTGGGACACCGAATGTCGGCGGGACAGCGGTGTCAATGCAAGAACGCAGTCGACCTGACGTTCTTACAAGGGATCAGGCGGAACCGACCGTGTAGGCGACCCACACGTTGGGTTCGGCATAGCGCCCGCGTTGCCTTTCAAGATCGATCTCCAGTGGCACGAGCCCGCCCGCGACCTCATAGGAGCCAGAGCGCTCGAACCGCTGCTCCGTCCAATTTTCCCAGAAACCCACGGGCTCCTCGACCACCATCGAGCGCACGCATGGGCCAACCAATCGGCCACCCGAGGCCAAATGACTTCGAATCCAAGGATCGTAGGGGCGGCCCCTGTCATCGGTCCACGTGACGTAATCCTCGATCGCGACGAACGGATGCCGCGCTTTAAGCGACGGCCGCACGGGTGCCACCAACCCCTTCAATCCCTTGCGCTCGGCCAGCGCCAGAAGTTCGCGGATCATCAGCCGCGCATAGCCCTTCTCGCGATAGATGGCCGGCACGGAAATCGCCAGCGCCCCCAGCGTATCGGCTTCTTCGTCGGCGCCACGCGTGGCCGCCGTCTCGACCACCCAATCCCACCCCTCAGGCGGCAAACCTTCAACGCCGCGGCACGAGAGCGGCACACAATTGGCCACCGCAACCGGATAACCGCGCTCCTCGTCCACAAGGCACAGTTGATAGTCGGCGTAGGTCTCCAGGAGGCGGGCATACATTTCATAGTGGGGCCGGGTGTAATTCAGGTACCCCAAGTCGTTCCACGCGGCCTGTTCGATGGCACTCGCCGCTTTCTTCAAGTCTGGGCAATCGGCACGCGTGCGCACCACAAAACGTGACATGGGATCCTCTCTAGCGGCGAATGGCGGCCCACCCGCACTTGGTTAAAAAAGCGTAAACAGATATACCTTAGGTTGTGCTCAGATTCAAGGTGATGACCCGCAGACGGCCGAGAATCAAAATTTTATCTCGTTTTTTCTGATTGTTATTGGTGAACCTTCCGAGCTGGGTCGGAAGCGATTGCCACTTGCTCGAAAGACATTATTCAACTTTAACGGGTATTGGATCGGGACCCAGGAGGATCCGGACATGCCCGACAATGCTCTAAGTACCCGGGAAGGCGACCTGCGCCGCCTGATGAACCTCACCGCCATCGGCATCACGCTGGCAGGCGTTATTCTCCTATCCGTGATCCTATTTGCCGGCTGGACGGCCAACAGCAGCGCCACCGCACGGGAGGAAGCGCTTCTCGGCAACGCGATGAACCGCTCCATTCTGCGCACCTTGAACGAGCAAAAAAGCGTCGCCTGGTGGGATGAGGCCTACACCACCATCACCCGCCCCGATCCGAGCCCCGAATTTCTCGACAGCGAATTCGGCATCTTCCTGAGCGAGACCTACGGCCACGACGTCGTCATCATCCTCGATCCGCAGAACAACCCGCTCTTCATGTATTCCGGTGGCGCGCGCCGAACCCCAACCGATGTCGAGCGCTATCGCTCCGTTATCGCTCCCATCGTCGCCGAAGTCCGCCAATTGAAGGGCCGCTCTCTTCGTCAGCGG
>LNFM01004264.1_pt1 | contig 31020 bp, 25 predicted proteins | sample 596031 | NCBI WGS metagenome assembly LNFM01 (sample SAMN04254537, study PRJNA301005) | activated carbon metagenome | isolation source: dual media filters at the Ann Arbor, Michigan drinking water treatment plant | place: USA: Ann Arbor
CGCACGGGCTGCTGCTGGGCATGCTGGGCAGCTCGTCCACCTTTGCGCCGCTGCTGGCCGACACGGCCCTGTGGTGGAACAAGCGCCGCGGCATCGCCGTGGCCATTGCCGCCAGCGGCAACTACGTGGCGGGCACGGTGTGGCCGCCGCTGGTGCAGTGGGGCATCGAGTCCATTGGCTGGCGCCAGACCTACCTGATCCTGGGCCTGGTGTGCGGCACCGGTATCTTTCTGCTCGCCAACTTGATGCGCCAGCGCCCGCCGCTGGTGGTGACCGCACCCGTGAGCGCCGGCGAAGTGGCGCCCGACACCAGCCGCCCGTTCGGCCTGCATCCCAACCACGCCATGGCCCTGCTGTGCGTGGCCGGCGTGGGCTGCTGCGTGGCCATGTCGATGCCGCAGGTCCATATCGTGGCGTACTGCACCGACCTGGGCTTTGGCGCAGCGCGCGGTGCCGAGATGCTCTCGCTCATGCTGTTCTGCGGCATCGCCAGCCGGCTCGTCTCGGGCTGGATCTGCGACCGCATCGGTGGCATCCGCACGCTGCTGCTGGGCTCCGGTCTGCAGTGCGTCGCCCTGCTGCTGTTCATCCCGTTTGACGGCCTGGTCTCGCTCTACCTGGTCTCGGCGTTGTTCGGCCTGTTCCAGGGCGGCATCGTGCCGTCCTACGCCATCATCGTGCGCGAGTACTTTGCGCCGAAGGAAGCGGGCGCGCGGGTGGGGGCGGTGATCATGGCCACGCTGGTGGGCATGGCGCTGGGCGGCTGGATGTCGGGCTGGGTGTTTGACCTGACCGGCAGCTACGACGCCGCCTTCCTCAATGGCATTGCGTGGAACCTGCTCAACATGAGCATTGCGCTGTGGCTGTACTTCCGGGTGCGGCGCATCGGGCGCGCCAGACTGGCGGGCGCCAGGGTCGGGTAAGCGGCCGGTGCGGGCTCGACGCACTGGCCCAAATGCGCTGCTTTTCCGGCGCTTTTCACATTTCAGCGCCTTGCGGCGGCGGCCGATATGAACAGGTAGGCCATCCTGCCACCCGTTTTCAAGCCCCCCTGCGCCGCCGCCGGCCCAGGCCAGGACACCCCGCCATGAAACTCTCACTGAAACTGCCGCTGGCGTTTGCCGCGTCGCTCGCCCTGGTGATTGCCGCCGCCCTGTTCGGCATCCACAGCCTCAACCAGTCCATCAAGACCTTCGAGACCGAGGTGCACGAGAGCCACCGGAACGCCGCAGCGGCCAGCCACCTGCTGAGCCAGTTCAAGACGCAGGTGCAGGAGTGGAAAAACACCCTGCTGCGCGGCAAGGACCCGGCGCAGCTCGACCGCTACTGGAAAGCCTTCAACAAGATCGAAGGCGAGATGGCAGACGCCTCGAAGCAGCTGGCGCAGCAACTGCCGGCCGGTGAAGCACAGGACCTGGTGAAACAGTTCGCCGCCGCCCACCTCACCATGGGGCAAAACTACCGCGCCGCCTTCGAGACCTTCAAGGCTGCAGATTTCGACCACGCCGTGGGCGACAAGGCCGTCAGCGGCATGGACCGTGAACCAGCCCGACTGCTGGACGCCGCGGTAAAGAAACTCGCCGACGACAGTGCCGCGCTCGCTGGCGCGGCAGAAGCCAGCGCCACCCGCGCCACCACCATCAGCCTCTCACTCATGGGCCTGGTGTGCGTCGTGGGCATCACCGGCGGTGTGCTGTTCAGCCGCAGCATCACCCGGCCGATCGACCGCGCCGTGGTGCTGGCGCGCCAGGTGGCCGAGGGCGACCTCACCGCCCAGGTCAACGTGCGCGGCAAGGACGAAATTGCTCAGCTGCTGCAAGCCATGCAGTCGATGCAGGGCAAGCTCTCGGCGGTGGTGCGCGTGGTGCGCGAGAACTCCGAGAGTGTGGCCACCGCCAGCGCGCAAATCGCGCAGGGCAACCAGGACCTGAGCCAGCGCACCGAACAACAGGCCTCGGCCTTGCAGGAAACCGCTGCGTCCATGGAAGAGCTGAGCTCCACCGTGCGGCAAAACGCGGACAACGCCCGCCAGGCCAACCAGCTGGCCCAGGGCGCCAGCCAGTTCGCCACCAGGGGCGGGGATGCGGTGGGCCAGGTGGTGCTGACGATGAAGGGCATCAACGACAGCAGCAAGAAGATCGCCGACATCATCGGCGTGATCGACAGCATCTCGTTCCAGACCAACATCCTGGCGTTGAACGCTGCGGTGGAAGCGGCACGCGCCGGCGAACAAGGGCGTGGCTTCGCGGTGGTGGCCGGTGAAGTGCGCAACCTCGCTCAGCGCAGCGCGGAAGCGGCCAGGGAAATCAAGCGCCTGATCGACGACAGCGTGGAGCGCGTCGAACAGGGCACGGTGCAGGTGGACGAGGCGGGCCAGCGCATGGCCGAGCTCGTGGGCTCCATCCGCCAGGTGACGGACATCATGGGCGAGATCAGTGCTGCATCCACCGAACAGAGCGACGGTGTGGCCCAGGTGGGCAACGCGGTGACGCAGATGGACCAGGCCACGCAGCAGAACGCCGCCCTGGTCGAAGAGAGTGCCGCCGCAGCGTCCAGCCTGAAGAACCAGGCCCGGCACCTGGTGGACGCGGTGGCGATCTTCCGGCTCGCGGCCTGAGTGGGGTGATGGCGCCCCGCGTTGCGCTGGCGTGAGCGGGTTTACAGCGCCTGTTGCATGAGCGTGCCCGGCCGCGCCGAGTAGCGCACCCGGCTGTCCAGCGCCTCCACCTCGACCCGCGCGCTGCGCCGGCCATAGACCTCTTCCTTCAACCAGGCCAGCTCGGCGTCGAGCCGCTCCTGGTCGGGCAAGGTGCAAAACCACACCTTGGCCTCGGCGTCCCAGCGGTAGCCGCGGCCCTTGAGCAAATCCTTGGACTCGAACGGCGATCCCGTGGCCCGCAGCTTGAAGCTGGGGCGGGACGCGGCCAGCATCAGCTGCGCCAGGCCTGTGGTGGTGCTCTTGTTGACCGGCCGGGCCAGCACCTGCAGCAGGGCATGGCAATCCACCTGCGCCCGGTGGGCATCAAAAAACCACCCATGGTCCTGGGCCAGCGCGCTGAGCTTGAGCGAGCCGGCACCGGCGGCCTTCCAGTCGATGTCGGCAAACGAACAGGCCCAGGCCTTGACGGCACCAGCGGGGAAACGCGCCTCCACAAACGGTCGATCGAAGCCGGCGTTGTGCGCCACGATCAGGTCGGCCCGCGCCACCATCGCGTTGACAGCCTCGTCGTCCAGCCGCTGTCCCTGCACCATGTCGTCGCTGATGCCGGTCACTTCTTTGGCGATGGCTGGAATCGGCATGCCGGGGTCTTCGAATCCTTCGAAGATCTCCACGGGTCCGAACGGCAGGCCCGTCGCCGCGTCCACCTGCACCAGCAGCATGGCCAGTTCGATGATCTTGTCCGTCTGGTGCGAGAGGCCGGTGGTCTCGGTGTCGAGCACAAGCACGTGCAGAACCGTTGAAGCCTCAGGGGCAGGTCCGAAGTCGGTGATGGGAACAAGCCGGCGCAGGACGCGGAAGTCGGGGTCCTGCTCCAGCCGCTGCGCCATCTCTTGCGAGCTCAGTGGCACTGCGGCGGCTGGAACTTCGGCGGGTGGTGACGGCGCCGCTGGCGGCGCGTCGAATTCAAAACTGGACTGGTTCATCGGCCAAGCCTATCCGAGTCGACGCTTGGCACCGCTTTCCTTTCAGCGCACCTTGCCCAGCGCGCGCAGCACCTTCTGCGGCGTGATGGGTTGTGAAAACACATGGGCACCAACACGGGCACCAAAAGGAGCGAATCACCGGGTGCTCAGGCCGCATCCGTTTGGCGCGCCCAGTCCATCGCGTCTTCCATCCGGTCGTGGCCCCAGAAGATCTCCTTGCCGACCACAAAGGTGGGCGCCCCGAAGATGCCCAGTGATCTGGCCACATCGGTTTCCGCATCAAAGGCGGACTTTCCTGCCTCGCTGTCGGCTCGGGACATGAGCGTCTGGGCGTCTTGTCCAAGTCCTGAGAGAAGCGAGGCAGCCACCTCGGGCTGGCCGAAGTCCTTGTGTTCGAGAAACCAGGCGCGGTACGCGGCGCGGGTGAACGCGGGCGCCCAGCCTTCCTGGCCTGCAATGACGCCCAGTCTGTTGGCGAGGCCGGAGCGATCGACCGGGTACGGCGGCACGCCATTCCATTCCAGCCCGAAGCGTGCAGCCCGGCGCTCGATGTCCCGCCACATGTAGGCCACCTTGGCCGCCTTTTCCTTCGGGAACGGGATGTTGGCCTGCTCAACGAACAGCTTGCGGACATTGAAAGGGCGCCATCGAACCGCCACACCCGCCTTCGCGGCCTCTTCTTCCAGCCGCATGATCGACAGGTAGCTGTAAGTGCTTCCGAAGTTGAAGAAGAAGTCAACCTGTGTGGGCATGGAGAACTCCAAGGATCGCGATGAGGGTATTTATATGTTCAACCAACCCGCCCAAGGAAGCGCCAGCTAGTTGACCAACAGCTTTTCCTGCAGGCGCTGAACCCCGGCGGAGTCCATGCCCATGGGACCTCGCAGGTAGTTGTGCAGCCCACCGAACTCATCATCGATGCAGCGCCAGGCGACCTGCAGGAAATCCTCCTGCACGTTCCACAGCACGTCCAGCACCTCCGCCGGCGCTGCTTCGACGAGGTGGTGATCGCGCCGGTAGAGCTGGTTGGTGAGCAGGTAGTCCTCCATCACCTCATCGCGATGAACGCCGAGCAATTCGAGCAACAGCGCGGCGGCCATGCCGGTGCGGTCCTTGCCGGCGGTGCAATGAAACACCAGCGCCTCGTCGTGGTTGCCGATGCGCGTCAGAAGGCGACCAAACACCGGGCCATGCTCCCGAACGAACGCGCGGTAGGTGTCGCGCATGACTTCCACGGCCATGGCGCGACTCGGCTGTTGGCCCAAGACCTTCAGCTCGCGCAAGCGCACCAGCACCGTGGGCTCGATGGCCAGGTGCTCGTGCTGGGCGCCCGGCAGGTGGTACGGCGTGACCTCACGCTCCAGGTGGCCGCGCAGATCCACACAGCGCGTGACACGCAGTGCATGCAGGCGCTGATGGTCGGCCGCGCTGAGTCGTGCCAGGTGGTCGCTGCGGAAGACACGGGTGCGCCGAACCTGAGAGCCCTGCGTTGTTGGCAGTCCGCCCACGTCGCGGAAGTTGGACGCACCGTCGAGTGCAACGGCGATGTCGGAGCGATCAGGCTTCATGGAGCAGTGGGGCTGATTGGGTTCACAGATGGGTATCAAGCGAACGCGCGGCGCCCAGCAGGGCCGGTGATTGCGCCGAGGTGATCACCCAGACCGGGATGCTGCTCAAGTATGGCTTGAATCGGCCCTTGGCCTCGAATCGTTCGCGAAAGGGCGACGCGTCGAACCAGGCGCCCAGCCGCGGCACGATGCCGCCACCCACGTACACACCGCCGTGCGCCCCCAGCGTGAGCGCGAGATTGCCCGCCACTGTGCCGAGCACCGCGCAGAACATGGCGAGCGTCTCCACCGCCTGTGGGTGCCGGTCCTCCAACGCGGCCTGCGTCACGCCGGCAGCGTTGTGCACAGTGCCCGTGGCGACACCATCGGCCTGGCACAGCAGCACGAAGGTGTCGAACAGGCCTTGCCCGCAGACCAGGCGCTCGGCCGAAGCGTGGCCATAGCGCAGGGTCAGACCATCCATCACCAGACGCTCTCGCGCCGTCACGGCCGGCAGCGTCCCATGCCCGCCCTCACCCGACAGTGGCAACCAACCTGTGTCACCCACGGGGATGAGACCCGACACGCCCAGGCCCGTGCCCGCCCCCACCAGGGCAATGGGTGCACGGGGCACCGGCGCGACGCCGCCCACCTGTCTCAGCTCGGTGGCGGGCAGATCAGGCAGCGCCAGGGCAAGGGCCGTGAAGTCGTTGAGCAGACGAAAGGTGTGCAAGCCGAACTCGGCCTTGACCGCCGCTTGTGAAAACGACCAGTCCGCATTGGTCATGTGCACCTGATCGCCGGTGATGGGGTTGGCAATGGCAACCGCCACCGCGCGCGGAATGCCGCGTCCAATGCCATCCACATAGGCGCGGATGGCGTCCTGCAGGCGCGCGTGCTCAGAGACCTGCAACACCTGGATGTCGCTGATTGGTGCGCTTGGCCCTGCCTGCCAGCCAAAGCGGGCATTGGTTCCGCCGACGTCGGCGAGCAGGCGGGGGCAGTCAGAAGTTGAAGAGGACATATCGTGAAAACCACAATGCAGCTCGGTGCTGCGCCGTTGCGTATGGCTCGAACGAGCCGGGAATATGCTGAACACGTAATTCAGTTACACACCGCTCAAGATCAACGCATGCTCACCATGCGCTCGGCCTTTGAGGAGCTTCAAGCAGCGTATATGGCGAACTCCAGCCGTTGGTTTCAACTAGGCCTGCGCCAACTCGCATCCTTGATTGTCGGGTTCTGGCGCGTGTACTGCTGCGCGACCAGTCGTTGCACGTTCTTGGTCTGCCGCAACTGCAGCAGGTAGAACTGCTGGCGCTGCTCGAACTGCAGAAGGGGACCTTCGTTGCCGTAGCCCGAGTCCCCGAGCACCATCGCCGGGCGGCGTTCGCCGAGATCGTCCAGCCGCATGCCCTTGCTGCATGCACATGCACATTGTTGTGCTGATTGCTCAGACGCAGCAGTACGTTCAACACCAGACACAGGTTGGCGACCAAGAGGTTGTGAAACACATGGCTAGGCAGCATGGGTTTACTCTGGTTGTTGCCCTGGCAAGGCAATGGGCCGAGAGTTGGTCTCTTCGGTGCCAGTCCAGCCGACTCCATTCCCTTCTCTCCGTTGAAAGCGATTTCACATCATAGTGACTTGAACTCAGCGAAGCAGCCATCGAACGCAAAGTAAGCCCTTTCTTTCAGGGCAAACCCGTGGGCAGGAAAACCCTAAGACACTTTGAAAGCGCTTTCAATATCATCAAAAGATTGCTTTGGACAACGCGAATGCCCTACCGCTCGATCCCCTATCTGTTGATGGCTTGTTGGTCTCTGTCTGGCACAGCGCTGCAAGCACGACAGCGCGTGAAAGGGGGCTGCGCGCGGCGGCAGCTGACACCCCAATCTGGCGAACCCAGTGCTTCACCGACCCGCCGCCGAGAAGTCAGTGGGATACAACTGTCCGCCTCCATCAAAAAAAGTTTCTCGGGCCTGGTTCTCAGCCCGACTAAACAACCGCTCGATGCGCAACCGCCGGTCGAACTCGCAGTCGTCAGTAGCTTCCGCGGATTGCTGGCGATCAAGCGGGTGGGGCCCGACGGGCGCAGGGACAGTGAAATCCTGTGCCCCCATGGTGCAGCCCTCACGGCGCGGTCAGCGGCGGCATCACCCTCAACGCTCCGGCAGGCCTCCCGGGCTCCGTGAATCCAAAAAAGGAGAGGGCGGACTATCGCCCCAGACGCCTACTTTCAGTCAAGTTTGAAATCGCTTTCAGACGTCCAACCACCTAGAGAGACAACATGAGACTTCACCCTGTACCTTTTCGCATGACCCTCGCTGCCCTGGCAGCGACCTCCCTGCTAGCGGCCTGTGGCGGCGGCGGTGACGCATCAGCGCCACTTGACACCGTTGCGCCTTCGCTGGCCATCTCGGACAACGTTTCTGCGGCAACCGCCACGGGCCCTGTCACCTTCACCTTTACGTTCAGCGAAGCCGTGGCCGACTTCGACGCCTCAGACATCGTGGTCGCTGGTGGCACGCCTGGAGCGTTCGCCATCAGCGGCACGGGCAGAATCGCAACTCTCGTCGTCACTCCTAGCGCCAACACCACGGGTACCATACAAGTGAGCGTGGCAGCTCCCAGGTACACCGACGTTTCGGGCAACGCCAACACAACATCGGCCACCGCCAGCCAGGCGTTTGACACAACAGGCGGAACCCCACCCCCACCCCCACCCCCACCCCCACCGGGAAACAACTTGGTTGCCAATGGTGATTTTTCTGGTGGAGGCACAGGCTGGAGCGGCAACGCTCTCAATGTCATCACCGAAGGGGGTAACAGCTTCAACTTGGCGAATGTGGCAATCGCAGGAGATGCGTTCAATGTCAATCTCTCGTACGTCTTGCCCATCCCGACCCAGGGGGTTCGTTATCGCTTGACCTTCAGTGCGTCATCGAACCGTAATCGGACCATGATTGCAGGCATCGGTCTCAACGAGGGTCCGTTCACCAATACCTCCGAGACCGTCAACCTCACCACAACAGCCCAGAACTTTGTGCTGGAGCTAACCGCCAACTTCGCCAGCAACAACAGCCGCGTTCTCTTCGACATGGGTGCCGACACCGGTACTGTCGTAATTGACGATGTCGTGCTGGAAGTCATTCAAGACCCGGCACCCGCCGTTCTGATCGCCAACGGTGATTTTTCCGCTGGAGCCACAGGCTGGAGCGGCAACGCTCTCAATGTCATCACCGAGGGGGGTAACAGCTTCAACTTGGCGAATGTGGCAACCGCAGGAGAGCCGTTCAACGTCAATCTTTCCTATGGCTTGTCCATCCCCACCCAGGGCGTTCGTTATCGATTGACCTTCAATGCGTCGTCGAACCGAAACAGGACGATGGTTGTCGGTATCGGTCTCGCCGGAGCGCCTTTCACCGCTGCCACCGAGACGGTCAACCTCACCACAACATCCCAGACCTTTGTGAGAGAGCTGACCGCCAACTTCGCCAGTAACAGCAGCCGAGTTATCTTCGATATGGGTGCTGACACCGGCACCGTCGTGATTGACGATGTTGTGCTGGAAATCATTCCCAGTGTGGCGCTGCCCGCGCCCTCCACCGCAGCGCCAGCTCCGACCGCGCGCGCGGCCAATGATGTACGGTCCATCTTCAGTGACAGTTTCACCAACATTGCCAGCGTCGACTTCAACCCCGACTTTGGTCCGAACGCACGCATTGAAGACGCCGTGATTGCGGGCAACAACACCAAGTACATGGACGTACTCGCCGGTGAGTTGTTTGTAGGCATTTCATTCACGTCAAGCAAATTCGACGCCAGTAGCTTCACGCACTTCGCCGTGGACTACTGGGTAGCCGACCCGGTGCCGGCGGGCCAGATCTTGGACATCAAGCTTTCCAACCACGACGGCGTGGACCAGGAAACCAGCGCCGTCCAGTTCACGGTGGCTCCCATCACTGGCGGCTCTTGGCAGCGGCTCAACATCCCACTGGCCAATTTTCAAGCCGCCAGTGCCCCCGCCAATTTGAGCAGGAACGCCATTGCTCAAATCGTCATCACCGCAGCCAGGGCGGATACCGGTCAACCAGTGCGCGTTTATTTCGACAATATGCACTTCTACCGATAACAGACAGGGTCAGTTTGCCGACCGGGTTGCCACAGCTCGGTCGGTAGTTCGACGATGATTGCTGCATGTAAAGAGGGGCCTTGTGCCCCTCTTTTTTGTTTTTGGCCCCTTCGTTTGACACTGCTGGAGGGTTGCGCCCTGAGGAAAGACCAAAGGCCCTCAATCCCCACGGCCTCACATCAGAGCTTCGAATGGCCAGTTTGGCGCTGCCCACCAACGTCTGTCCAACGGCCGCCACGCCGCCCAACTGTTGGCTGGACGGCTACACCTCAGGCGTTGCGGGCACCACTGACCGCAGACACGATGGAATCCGCATCCCACTCAAGTGGTCGGCGTTAAAGCCGGAGCAGGCCTTCGGCGGTTCCTGGGTGGTACCCAGCGCTCGGTGACGGGAGGGATTTCCACCAAAAACGCTTGGCAGCAAGCGGGATGCCCAGATGGCCGACTCGTCCACGGGGCAGAAGAACAGGGCGCAGGTCTTGAACCTGGGCGGCTTTTTTATGGCCGCTGGTAGACCCGCACGTACTCGACCTCCATCACCGCTGGCAATGCAGCGTTGTCGACCGCTCCTCCGAGGTCTCCGCCGATGGCGAGGTTGAGGATCATGAATTGCGGGGCATCGAACGGCCACTGGTCGCGGTCGCCGTTGGCCGGATTGCGGAAGTCGAAGTAGTTCGTGCCATTGACACCGATGCTGATGCCATCGGCGTCCCAGGTCATCTGGTAGTTGTTGAAGTCGGTGCAGGCGTTCGGCAGCGAGGTGGTCGCGCCCCTGGCCACGCCCAGCGTGCCGCCACTCCAGTTGTAGGCGCGGGTGTGCAGGGTGCCCAGCACTTCGCGCTTGGCGAGCGCCGATGTACCCCTCTGCTCCATGATGTCGATCTCACCGTCGTCCGGCCATCGACCGCCCGTGCCCAACATCCAGATGGCGGGCCACGTGCCCAGGCCGCAAGGCAGCTTGGCCCTCACTTCGAAGTGTCCGTAGGTCCAGCTCGCCAGCCCCTGGGTGATCAACCGTGCAGACGTGTAATTCTGACCCCCAAAATCGGGCGCGCTGCTCAGGCGTTCCTGGCGGGCCGTGATCACGAGCCGACCGTTTTCAACGCGGGCGTTTTCGAGTCGCCGGTCGGCGTAGTACTGCAGCTCGTTGTTGTACCAACCGTCGCGATTGCGTGCTGTGTCGTGCACCCACTTGGTGGCATCGGGCAAACCCGGCGTCTCGAACTCGTCGCTCCACACCAGCCGCATGCCCGCAGGGATTTCTGCGGGAAGAGGAATGATTGCGCCGCCTCCAGAGGGCGCGGGAGGCGGTGTCACCAGGCCACTGGTGCCTGAAGCGGTGGGCTCATCACCGCCGCCGCCGCAGCCCATCAACGCCAACGACAACCAGATGATCTGCGCCTTCATCGAAGCATGCCCAGCGTGCGCGGCATCACCTTCATGGTTTTGCCGTCACTGAACCTGACATCGATCGGCGCGTTGCCCGCGTTGTAGGCGAGGTGGGTGGTGCTGCCATCGGCACGCTTGAACACGGAGTAGAACGGCGTGTCTGCGGTGACGCTGAAATCGGGCAGGCCCTTGGCGTTGAGGCTGAGCATCCAGTGCAGCGTGCTGGTGCGGGTTTCGCCCAGTTCCACCGATCCCCATCGCTTCCATTCAGCCAGCGCCTTCTTCGGGTTGGCCAGGGCTTGGTACTTCGAGAAGATGTCCTGCCAGATGTCGGGCGGTGGTGGATTCGGCGGGAGTTTGCCGAACTCCTTGTACAGGGCAGTCTCCGGGATCAATGCGTCGAGATTCTTCTGGACGTAGTCGGGGTACCGACCCAGGTAGATCGAGCCTGTGTTGATTGGCAGCAGGTTGATCCCCTTGATCTGGCGAGGCTCGTCCGTCCACCAGGTGTTGTGGGCGTACTTGCCGCCAAACACCATGCTGGTTTCGACGTTCTTGTACTCGGGCGGGAAGACGAGCTTGTGTACGTCGAACCAGTAGTGGTCAATCGCTTCCACCTCGCTGGTGTACAGGTAGACACCCAGGTCACGCACGGCCCGGTTGCCGGTCACTTCACCCCACAGGATCAGGCCTGCCCAGGCGTTCACGGCCTCGGAGCTGGACTCCTGGTTGTTGCCGAACTCGCCCAGGCCCACGCCCGAGGCCCAGGAGTGCGCTTCGTAGGGGTCGAAGTTCCTGAGGAACGGGAAGGCCTTGTCCCCACGGCCGGTGTGCGCGATGTCGGCGATGAGTTTGTCCACCATGCCGCCCCAGCGCTCTTTGGCCGCCCAGGCTGGATCACGCAGGGCGATCTCGGCGGCCGCGCGGATCCAGTACCCGTAGTGGAAGTGGTGGTCGTTCATCTGCTCGATCGAGAAGTACTCCTCGGGGTGCGCGACCAGGGTGCCCAGCTTCTCGTCGTACTGGAAATACGTCTTGTTGTCCTTGCCCGAGAACCACTCTTCCATGCGCTCCTTGACCAGCGCCAGCAGTCGGTCGCGCTCCTTCAGATCGCCCTGCTGCTCAACCACGTCCATGAGCTTGATGACCCGCATCAGTCCCTTGCCTTGCCAGTACGGGCCATTGCCGCCCTGGCGCAGCATGCGACGCGCATCACGCACATCTTTGGACATCACGTCGTCCAGCTTGGGTGCGTCGGGTTGCTCAGCCACCGCGGGCCAGAAGGGCACCCAGCCCAGGTACGGTTTGACGATCTTGAATTCGGCCGCGGCCAGGGTCCGGATGTTGCCGCGCAAGGTGTCAAATCCCGGGCCCAGGCGCTCGGCCACCAGCGCATTGCGGAACCAGTGGTGCGGGTAAAGGCCCAGCAGGGGCGTCGTGTTGGCGCCTTCCATGGCCTGGGTCGTGGCCGTGAAGGTTGTCTCGACACGGCTCTGTGCCTGGTCGTAGCGCCAGGCCACCCGGGTGTCCTGAATGAAGGCGTAGGCGTGCTGCGTGAACAGCGCAAGCGTCTGGGGCTTGTCGTCGGGCAGCGCAGCAGCGGAGAAGTAGCCTTTTCCTGCCGGCAGACGGCCCACAAACGCATCTGCGCCCTGCGCCTCCCACTGCACGCCCTGCGGGCCAAACACCGCGTAACGCTTGCCTTTGACGTTCAGGAGCAGTGTGCGCGGATCGGCCGCATTGTCGATGCGCGTCGTCGTGGCCGGCAGCTGCACTCGGATGTCACCCCGGTTCAGCTTGAAATACACATAGGGGCTGCCGTGGGACACCGTCGCCACCAGCGCATCGTTGGCAGCCCCCATCGACACATCGATGGACCAGTCACTTGCCTTGGCCAGCTGGTGCGCATCCAGCTTGAATGCAGTCGGCTGGAACACCAGCGGGTCGCGGTGCGGGTAGTGGATTTCCACATCCCGGCGCCATGTGGGCACCACCTCCTTGGACGGCAGTGCGAGCTCGAAGCCGGTGGTGGCCACCTTCACCGTCAGCGGCTGGGCAAAGACCACTTCGGGTTTGGCGTTGAAGATCAGGGTCGAGTACCACTGGTTGGTCTGCGCCGCCGTCTTGAGCAGTTCCGGTGTCCGGTGCGGCGCAGCTGGAGGTATCTTCTCGCCAGACTGGGGCGCGAGCCAGTAGCTTGCCTCGCCCACCTTCACGGTCTGCGCGCCAGCGGCACAGCCCATCGCGGCCATCACGATCACACACAGTTGTTGCACCAGCTTCATGAGTTGCTCCGCCATATCTACGTTTCTGGACTTCCCCATGATATTGAAAGCGCTTTCATGCAGGGCTATGGTTTTCACTTAGATCGGGCGGTTTTCATCGGCATTTGCCCCTTAACCGCCAGTGGGATTGCACGCATCCCGGGGAGCGCTAGGGTAAATACCGGTGTCTCTGTGTCGAGGCGTAAATATCATGATGAAAGCGCTTTCACATACAACGAGACAACCACCGCCATGAGCCAATACCCACACTCGTCGCAGCGGCGACCCGGAATCCGGATCGCGATCACCCGCGATCCAGCCCGCTGGATTCGCCGCAGCACGGCCCTGCTGGCGCTGGCAGCGTCGATCCCGGCTCAGGCGCTCGATTTCGGCCCGGATGGCATGTTCAGCATCAACGGTTTTGGCGAAGCCACCGCGACCGTGGGCAACAACCAGTGCCCTCCCGAGGGATGCCAACTCAGTCCGGAAACCGATCGCCAGCGCATCTGGGCGGACGCGGTTGTCCCGGGGCGGAAGCTGTCCACCGATGTGACCGGCTTCACGCAGTTCCAGCTGTGGCTGGGTGCCAAGTACGACTTGGGCGGAGGCTTCAAGCTCACGGGAACGCTGAGCCAGAACTGGCGCGACGGCGACGTCGATACCCCGGGCTTTGTGCGTGAGAGAAACGTAGCGGTGAGCCACGAGGAGTACGGCACGTTCACCGTGGGCGAGACGGTCTCGCGCACGTGGCTGTTCGCCGACTATCCGTTTGGCTCCAACTTGGGCCTGTCCGTCGCGTGGGCCGGTACCGGCGCCGGCTACCGGAACCTGTCGCGCGCGGTGAGATACACCTCCCGCGTGTTTGACGTGGCAGACGGCGACATGGTGATGGAGGTGACCTACGACCGGGGCTCAGACGACTTCAAGGTCAACAAGCCCCGTTTGTTCGAGTTGTGGGCCCACTACGGCAAGGGCGCATTGTCTCTCGACGCCATGTACCAGGACTCGCGCAATGGTGCGCCTTCGGCGTTTGGCGCGGCGGGTTTCTACGCGCCCTTCTACGACTCGTCGGCAGACAGCCGCCTGGGAGGTTCCGGGCAGAGCGTGGCGCAACTGCAGGCGATTTACCAATACAGCCCGAAGATCGAACTCTCCGGGGCGATCCGACGCAACAGATGGAGTGGCGCCTACGCAGTGGTCGCGCTTGACGGCCCGCCAGCCCAGTTCAACTTCCCGTTCAACGTCGACTGGGGCGGTACGCTCAACGGTTTTGCGAACCCGGGTTATTCGGCCCGCTCGACCGACTTCGCGCTGGGCGCCCGCTACCGCATGGACAAATGGACCTTCTCGACCGGTTTGGTCTACATCGGCAAGGCCAGCACCAGCAACCCGAGCGAGCGAGGCCAGAGCAACTCGGCGTTGGTGAACACCCTCGGCGCAACCTACAACTACGGCAATGGTTGGGAGGCCTCGGCGTTTGCCGGGATGATTCATTACCGCCTGAAAGGTTTGTCGCCGCTCGGCATGCCATCCAACGCCACCATCAATGCGATTGACTCGCGCGTGACCAAGGCCGGCAACTGGTTCGGTGTCGGCATCAAGTACAAATTTTGAGGGGACTTTCCATGCGAGCTCAACCCATGACGTCTATTTCCCGTCCCAGCCAACCCATCTTCTCCATCCAGCGGCTTCGCCTGGGCATTGCCGTGTTGGCAACGGCCGTGCTGACCGCTTGCGGCGGCGGCGGCGAGATCACGGTAGCCCCGCCCAGCAATGCCGTCTTCGTGACCAGTCCGCGTGCCCTGCCGGCCGAGTACATTGCGCGCCAGGCCGTGGCCTACGGCGCGTACCGCACCTCGGCCACCCGTGACGATCTGGTTAACGAAGCCATTCCGCCCAGCAACCTCCGGCAGGACATGGAATTGCTGATTCAGGCGGGATTCCGCCTGGTTCGGGTGTTCGACAGCAGCGACAAGGTGGCCAGGCAATTGCTAGATGTCATCGTGGACAACAACCTGGACATGAAGGTGCAACTCGGTGCTTTCCTGGGTGGCTACAGGTTCGAAACCGACCCCGTCAGGGTGGAAGCGACCAAAGCAGCCATCAGGCAAGAGCTCGATCGAGCAATTGCCCTGGCGAACGACCCGAAATACCGCAACGTCATCCTCGCGGTCAGCGTCGGCAACGAAAACATCGTGGACTTTTCGGCCGACCGGATCGATCCCGCCGACATGGCGGTCTACATCAAGTACGTTCGCGACCGGGTGTCGCAGCCCGTCACCACCGACGACAACTTCCAGGTGTTCAGCAACCCGCTGCCCCGGGCGGTGGTTGAACAGATCGACTTCGCCGCCATCCACGCCTACCCAGTCATCGACACCGAGTTCCCCAACAGCCCGCTTTACTGGGACTGGAAGCAGTTGGCTGTACCAGCCGGACCCGCACGGGCCACGGCCATGATGGACGCCAGCATCGTCGAGCTGAAGAAGCAATACCAGGCCACGCGCGTTGCGCTCGACAGCGCCGGGCTCAGCCGGATGCCGATCGTGATCACGGAGACCGGTTGGAAAGCTCGGATCACCGGCAACCAAGCGTTCCGTGCCCATCCGGTGAACCAGAAGATGTATTACGAGCGCTTGGAGACCTGGCGCCAGGAGAGTCTGCTGAGCGGTAACGGCCCCGTGAACATCTTCACTTTCTCCGCGTTCGACGAACCCTGGAAACTCGGCGACGACGGCTGGGGTCTTTTCAACAAGGACCGTCAGGCCCGCTACGCGATCCAGAATCGTTTCCCGCAGAACGTGTGGGAAAGCACCACCCTCACGGATGCCGACGCTGTGTACTTCTTGCCGCCGGTCATCACCGACCCGTTCCCCGGCAATGCGTTCACCTTGTTCTCGGACGCACCGGGCGCATCTCTGGCCGCGGGCTATCGCCTTGACGCCTTCGACGGCAATACCGCATCTCGAAACGAGTCTGCCACTCCCCCTGCACCGGGCGATGGGGTCGTAAGCATGCGCATCACGCCCAATCCGGCCGGCTATGGTTGGGGTCTGCTCTACGGCCCGTCCACTCCCGGCACCACCCGCAACCTTGACGCATTCGCTACTGTAGGCGCGTGGATCAATACCACCTACCCGGGCAGGATAGAGATTGGCGTGTCCACCCTGGACGTCGACGGCAACGGGCAGGAAGCCTTCTTGCAGATCGGCAACGGCGAATTCGGCTACTGCAACACGGGTACCTGGTGCCGCGTGACCATTCCGTTGCAGGCGTTCAAAGCCGTGAACCCCGCGCTGGACTTCCGTCTGGTGGTCAACCCGTTCTACATCGCCGACCGCTACAGCTTCACCGGTAAGGCGGCGGGATCGGACATCCAGGTGCCGATCAACATAGACGGCATCGGCTGGGCACGCTGAACTCCTGCGCAGGCCCTGCGTGCGCAGCTTTCTTACCGAGCAGGCCTCCGCACTCCGATTGGCGGAGGCCGCTCTCGCGCCGATCGAAGCCTACATGGGTGACCCCTCATCCCTGTGGGTGGATCCCAACCGTGCCTTTCAAACGATGGAGGGTTTCGGCGGCGCGTTCACGGAGGCTGCCGCCCACAACTGGCTGAAGCTAAGCCCACCGCAGCGCGAGGCGGTGTTGCGTGCGTATTTCGATCCCGAGACGGGTCACGGCTACACCCTGTGTCGGGTGCACATGAACAGCTGCGACTTTGCACTGGGCAACTACGCCCACGCCAACACACCGGGCGACACGGCGCTGCAGGATTTTCGAATCGATCGCGACGAGCAGGCCCTGCTGCCGTTTTTATTGGCTGCACAGCGCGTCGCGAGCTCAACGATCCAGTTGCTGGTCTCGCCCTGGAGCCCACCGGCGTGGATGAAGACCAATCAACAGATGAACCATGGTGGCAGCCTGCTGCCCGAATACCGGGACGCATGGGCACGGTGTTATGTGCGCTTCATCCAGGCGTATGCCGAACGTGGAGTCCCTGTGTGGGGCGTGTCGGTGCAAAACGAGCCTGCGGCCACCCAGCGCTGGGACTCGTGCATCTACAGCGCCGAAGAAGAGCGCGACTTCGTTCGGGACCATCTCGGGCCTCAGCTGGAAGCCGCCGGACTCGGTCACGTGAAGATCGTGGTCTGGGACCACAACCGCGATCTCCTGGTGGAGCGTGCCGGCACTGTGTATGCCGATCCCGAGGCCGCCAAGTACGTCTGGGGCGCCGGCTTCCATTGGTATGGCGAAGACCATTTCGATCATGTTCAGCTGGTCCATGACGCCTGGCCCGACAAACAACTGCTGTTCACCGAAGGCTGCCAGGAAGGCGGTCCCCACGCCGGTTCCTGGGCGCTGGGCGAGCGATACGCGCGGTCGATGATCAACGACATCAACCGCTGGACGGTGGGCTGGATCGACTGGAACCTGTTGCTGGACCGGCACGGTGGTCCCAACCATGTGGGGAACTATTGCAGCGCGCCGATCCTGGTCGACACCGAACAGGACCGTTTCGAGTGCCAGAGTTCTTACCACTACATCGGGCACTTCTCCCGGTTTGTGAAGCCGGGCGCACGGCGCATCCTCTGCGCAGCGAGCCGTGAAGCGCTCGAGGCCACGGCCTTCGTCAACCCGGACGGCGGTGTGGTGGTGATCGCCCTCAACCGCACCGCGCAGCCGCTGCCTTTTGCCCTGAGCGTGGGTGGCAAGAGTTACCGTGCCGCCCTGCCTGCGCGCTCCATCGCCACCCTGCTGCTGCCCTGATTCAGGCGATGTACTTGGGACGTTCGTCCTTGTCCCACAAACCCCACTGCGTACCCAGTTCGCCTTCCTGGCGCAGCTTCCACGGCTCGTCGAACGACGAGAAGTAAAACAGCTTGATGCCTTCCTGCCGCGCCCACTGCTGCACGTCGACGAAGTAGCGCATGGCGTTTTCAGCCGATGGAACGGCCCCGGCCACAGGCTGTCCGTTGCCCGGCCAACCGGTCTCGGTGACGATCACCCGCTTCTCACCCCCCGCCGCCTGCACCAGACCGACCATGCGGCGCAGGTAGGGTGCGGCCATGTTGATGTCGGTGCCCTCCCAGAACGGATAGCAGTTCGGCAGCAACACGTCGCATGCAGCTGTGAGCGCCGGGCGTTCCAGGAACTGGTAGTACGCATCAACACAACCGACCGGCACCTCTTCCGGCAGGGCGGCCCGGACGCGCTGGATGTAGGCCAGCAGCTCGGCCTCGGTCAATTCCCCACGCAGCAGCACCTCGTTGCCGACCACCGCAATGTTGACCAGACCCGCCTCGGCCAGCGTCAGCAGTCCGGCGATCTCGCGTTCGTTGCGGTCGCGGTCGGCACTGATCCAGGCGCCCACCATCGTCTTGAGCCCGTGTTCGCGGGCCAAGCGGGGAATCATCTCGTGCCCCTCGGTGCAGGCGAACGAACGCAACCATCGTGTGTTGGGTGCAACGAGTGCGACCCGCCGGCGCACCTGTGCCTCGGTCAGCTGGTCGCCCGCGCCCTGTCCTTCGGTGTAGGCGCTGAAGCACAGTCCGTACACACCCGCGCGCAGTTGCTCGGCATACATCGCGCTGATGTCGGCGGGCGTCTTGCTCTCCAGAGTCGAACGCTGCATGGCTGGCAGGTGAAGGCCGTGGTCTTCCAGCCAGGGGCGGGCACCCGAACCCTGGGACGACGTCGCTGCACCGCGTCGCTTGCGCCGCTCGAGCTCGGCGTGGACCTCGGTGGCGCGGGCCTCGTCCAGGTCGTAGTCGCGCATGACCCACATGGCCAGCAGCGTGCCGAAGATGGGCACGCCAGAGTAGAAAAGGCGCAGGCCGTCAACCGCGCCCGCCGGTTGCACCGCCGCGCCCGGCGTGAAGTCCACCAGCGACATGATGGCGCCGCTGAGCAGCCCCGCGATGGCGAAGCCGAACTTCACCATCCACCAGTAGATCGCGCCGAAGATACCCTCGCGGCGCTTGCCGGTGGCCAGTTCGTCCAGATCGCAAACGTCGGCCGTCATCGACATCATCAGTGTGAACAGGCCACCGATGCCGAAGGCGAAGAAGGGCAGCGCGAACATGAACATCCAGGGCTTGCCCGGCACCATCAGGAACCACAGCAACACATAGCCGATGATCGAGATGCCCTGCGACAGCATGAAGGCGTTCTTCTTGCCCATCTTGCGCGACATCCAGGCCACGGTGGGAATGACCGCGAAGGTGGTCATCAGCGCGCCAACGCTGCCGAACAGCGTGGGCCAGATCCACGCCGCCGACGTGCTGCCGTTGAACAAGTGATAGACAACGATGAAGAACGAGAACGCCGCCACAGTGTTGAAGGCGTTGAAGATCAGGAAGGTGGAGTAGCAGAGCTTGCGAAAAGGCGAGGAGCTGAACGCCTCGACGAATCCCCTCAGGATCTCTTTCATGCCGCCGCCGATATTGGCCCAGGTCAGAGGCACGAGGTGGGTGTCGTCCTTGCTGGATCGGCTGGGCAGGAAGACGGCCGGCACCATGGCCAGCAGCATGCAGATCACGCCCACCCAGACCGACAAGGTTCGCGTGGCGGTGTCGGCGTTTTCAAACCAGCTGGGGTCATACATCACGACCCAGAACCAGGGCGCGATGACCCAGGCCCATTGGCCGATCCACTGCGCCACCGCCATGATGCTGGTGCGTTCGTGGAAGTCGTCGCTCATTTCGTAGCCCATGGCCACATAAGGGATGCTGAACAGCGTCAGCCCCGTGTAGAACACCAGGGACCAGCACAGGAAGTAAATGAAGTTGTAGGTGATGCCGTCGCTGCGCTGGAGCTGCCACATGGCGATGAAAGAGATGCCCATGACGATGGCGCCGATGAACACGTAATGCTTGCGCCGACCCCAGGTGGAGCGGGTGTTGTCGGAGATGAAACCCATGATCGGGTCGGTGACCGAATCGAAGACGCGCGGCAGGAAAAACAGGATGCCCCACATCCAGGCCGGGAAGCCGAGATCCTGCACCAGCACCACCATGAAGATGCCCAGCGCGGCCGGAAACATCTGGTTGGCCAGCATTCCCAGCCCGAAGGCCACCTTGTGCTTGAACGGGATCTTGTGGACAGCGGTGGTGGCGGGTGCGTTCATGAGTGGCTTTCGGCTGGGACCGGCGGCATCAGCTCGGGATACAGCGTCTGCATCACCAGCTTGGGCTTGCGGTCAACGGTGAACAGGCCCCAATGCTTCTCGGGCTCCAGCGGGTCGGGCGAGCCCTTCCAGGATTCGTCAAATGCTTCGAACACAAAACACAGCAGGCCTTCGGTCCGTGTCCAGTCCATCAGGTCCTGGTAATAGATGGCCTGCAGTTCCTGCACCGCGTGTTCGGCGTGCATGCCGCGGCCGTTGCTGTTGGTGCACCAGCCGGCTTCGGTGATGACCAAGGGCTTGTCGGGATACAGCCGCGTCACGCTGTGCACGTTGTCCTTGGTGTAGTCCAGCGCCTCGTGTATGTGTTTGTATTCCCACACCGGATAGGTGTGCAGCGAGATGAAGTCGAGCTCGGGCACCAGGTCGCGCAGCTTGTGCTGCCACGGCACGTAGTTCTCGCAAAAGGTGACGGGCTGGCGCACGGCCGCCTTCACGCGGCGCACGTATTCAATCATGCGTGGCACCGGCACGTAGTGGTCGGTCCAGTCGACCGTGGCCTCGTTGCCCACGGCCACCGAAAACACGATGTCCGGATAGCGGTTCGCCAATGCCACCAGACGCTCGAGTTCGGCGCCGTTCTCGGCCCGGCTCGCCTCCAGCTGTTCTTCTGTGAAGGTGGCGCCCCAGGGACAGCCAAAGTTGTTCATCTCCGCGCCCAGATAAGCGCCCAGCATCACCTGGAAGGGCAGCCGGTCCTCGGCAATGACCTGCAGCACACGATCGGCGTGCGGGCTGCAGTCGTACAGGCGCAGCAGGTGCCAGTGCTTGCGCAGGATGGCGAGGTCTTCGCGGATCTCGGCGAGCGACGGGTAGGTCTGCTCGCCGGGGTTCTGGCCGTCACGGTAGCCGCTGTAGCAGATGGCGTTGCCCGAGGGCAGTGTCAGTGGGGTCATCGTGTCATCCGAACTTGGGCGTTCCGTCTTTGTCCCACAGGCCCCAGAAGGCACCGACATCGCCTTCGGCGCCGACCTTCCAGGCTTCGTCAAAGGCAGCAAAGTAAAAAATTTCGATGCCGTCTTCTTCGGCCCAGCGGCAGCAGTCGACGAAGTACTGCATCGCCCCTTCACGCGAGGGCACCGAGCCGTGGAACGGGCTGCCCTGGTCGGGCCAGCCGGTCTCGCTGATCAGCACACGCTTGCCCGGCGCTGCGGCGCGCGTGCGCTGCACCATGGTCTGCATGTAGGCCAGGGCCTGCTCTCGCGGGTAGCCTTCCCAGAAGGGATAACAGTTGGTCATCACCACGTCGCAGACGGCGGTGATGCGCGGGTGTTTCTCGAACAGGTAGTAGGCGTCCACGTAGCCCACCGGCACACCCGGCAATGCGTCCTTGACGCGCTGGATGCAGGCGAGCAACTCGTCTTCGCTCATGTCCTCACGCAGCAGCACCTCGTTGCCCACCGCCACGATGTCGGCGTGGCCGGCGCGCGCGACCTCGATCACACCTTGCAGTTCGCGTTCGTTGATCTCCGCATCCGTGCCCAGCCAGGCGCCGACCAGCGTCTTCAGGCCGAGTTCGTGGGCCACGCGCGGTGTCTGCTCATGGCCATCGGTGCACGAGAAGCTGCGTATCCAGCGGGCATGGGGCTGCAGGATGCGCAGGCGTTCGCGGATCTGGTCCGCGTCGATCTGCGAGCCGGGCTGCTGGCCCTCGAGGTAGGGGCTGAAACACAGGCCGTGCACGCCGCGCTGCAGCGTGTCGCTGAACGCGTCGCTCAGCGCGTCGCGCGCCTCGGCGGTCCAGACCGTGGGGCCGCTGTTCGTCCAGCGGGTGACGCCCGCCACCGCGCCAGGGTCGGCGCCCGAGCGTGGCAGCGGCGATTCATTCGAACTGCCCTGGTGGGCTCCTGTGTTGGAGGCCGCGGCGCTGTGGGTCAGGGTTTTGGACATGTCTTCTCTTTTTCAACGCGGGAGCGCGGGAGGGCGGCGCTTCAGCGCTTCTTTTTCTTCTTGTCGGTTTGCCACGGAAAGCGGCCCTTGCCGATCGGTTGCGGCTCGCCGTAGCCACCGACCTTGTCGTACACCCGCACGTGGTCGACCACGAGTTCCGCGGGAAAGCGGGTCTGCGCACTGGGCACACCGGGAAAGTTGCCGCCCACGGCGACGTTCATCACGAGGTAGAACGGCTGGTCAAAGGGCGCTGGCCATGGGTTGAGGTCGGCCTTGCGGCGTGCGATCACACCCTTGCCATCCTTCACCACGCTGCAGCTCCACCAATGGTTGTGGGTGCGGGTGAGCACGTCATCCACGTAAAAGCGGATCTCGCCGGGCTCCCACTCGACGGCGTAGGTGTGCCAGTCGGCCACCGTGCTGCCACCGGGCAGCGGGTGAACTTGGGTGATGAGCGAGCGACCATCGCTGCCCGGGGAGCCGAAGTGGATGCTGTTCAGCACCTCGTGCGGTTTGTCGCCCACGATCTCCATCAGGTCGATCTCGCCCGAGGCGGCCCAGCCGCCGTAGGCATCGTCTTGGGGCAGCATCCACAGGGCGGGCCACAGACCCTTGCCCCAGGGCACCCGGGCGCGGATCTCGAAGCGGCCGTATTGCTTGGTGAACAGTGGTGTGCCGTCGCGGCGGCGGGTCATCAGGCGCGCCGAGGTGTAGCCACAGCCGTGGATCGACTCCCGCACCGCTCGGATGGTCAGCACGCCGTCTCGCACCGTCGCGTTGGTCGGGGAATCGGTGTAGTACTGCAGTTCCTCGTTGCCCCAGCCCGGGATCCAGGTGTGGCTGCGGTAGTCGAAAAAGCCGTTGCCGAGATCGAAGTCCCACTTGCTGCGATCGATCTGGTCACCGTCGAATTCGTCGCTCCAGACGAGCTCCCAACCCTCGAGATGCGGTGTCTTGGTCATGGTTGAATCCTGCTCAGGACACCGCCACGCCAGCGGCTGTGATCGGGCCATCCACCGCGCGGCTCTGGCGCAATGTCTTGTGCTGGCGAAGAAAGTCGCGGTACCACAGCGCGCTGTCCTTGAGCGTGCGCTGCTGGGTCTCGTAGTCCACGTGCACGATGCCGAAGCGCTTCTCGAAGCCGGAGGCCCATTCGAAGTTGTCGAGCAGGCTCCAGACCATGTAGCCCTCCATGTGCACGCCCTGCTCCATGGCATCCGCCACCGCCGAGATGTGCCGCGCGATGTAGTCGCGCCGCTGGTGGTCGTGCACCCGCCCATCCTGCAGGTTGTCCTTGAACGCGCCACCGTTTTCGGTCACGTAGAGCGGCGGCACCGGGTAGTCGCGGTGCATGCGGACCAGCAGCTCGGTCAGGCCTTCCGGATACACCTCCCAGCCCATGTCGGTGATTTCTCTTCCGCTGCTGTTCACATCCCAGGGGCCTTGCGCGCTGATCACCGAGCGCGAGTAGTAGTTGACACCCAGAAAATCCATGGGCGTCGTGATGGCGGCCATGTCGCCGCGTTGCACCTTGGGTGCATCGTCACCCAAGAACTCCAGCACGTCCTGCGGGTAGCAGCCTTTGAACAGCGGGTCCATGTACCAGCGCAGCAGGCGACCGTCTTCGAGGCGGGTCTTTTCGATGTCTTCTGGCGCATCGGTGGCCGAGTGCATCGGTGAGAGGTTGAGCACGATGCCCAGTCGGGTTGCGTGTCCGTCGGCCCGCACCGCCTGGAGTGCCAGACCATGGCTGAGCAACAGGTGGTGGGTCGCCTGCATGGCCATGGCCCGGTCCTTGATCCCGGGGGCAAAGATCCCGGTTTCGTAGCCAAGCACCGCGATGACCCAAGGCTCGTTGTGGGTGGTGATGGAAGCCACGCGGTCCCCCAGGCGGCGGGTGATGCCCTGCGCGTACTCAACAAAACGGTGCACCGTGTCGCGGTTGGCCCATCCGCCCTGCTGCTGCAGTTCGTCGGGCAGGTCCCAGTGGTTGAGCGTCAGGTAGGGCTTGATGCCCCGGGCCAGCAAGCCATCCACCAGACGTTCGTAAAAGTCCATGCCCTTGGCGTTCCATGCGCCGGTGCCGCCCGGTCGAACGCGCGGCCACGACACAGAAAACCGGTAAGCATCGACGCCCAGGTCGGCGATCAGATCCAGGTCTTCCCGCCAGCGCTTGACATGCTCGCAGGCGACGTCGCCGTTGCTGCCGTCGGCGATGGCCCCTGGTTGGCGGCAGAATGTGTCCCAGATAGACGGTCCCTTGCCGTCGAGGGTGGGTGCGCCTTCAATCTGAAAGGAGCTGGTGGCCACGCCCCAGACGAATTCATCGGGGAAACGGGGCAGTCGGCGGTAGATGGCTTGAGCAGGCATGAAGGCAGAGTGAAGAAGGAAACAGAAGCGGGATGAATTCAGCAACAAGTCGATTCACTGCACCCGCGTGGCGTCGGGGAATCGGCTGGCGCCACGTGATCCTGAACCGCAAGATTGCAAACATTTCTGCGGCTGGTGGTGGTTTCGACCGCATCGATGAAAGCGCTTTCAAAAAAGTATAGGCCTTTCTTCAGAGCGCAGTACCAAGGGAAATCCCGGGGGAGTGGACGGCGGGTCGCCACGAACAGCGATGTGATCGCTGTGGAGTCTGCGTATATCCGGATTCAGGACTTGAGGCGTCGGCAGGAATCCCGCACGATGAGGCGCGGCGGTGGCACCGACTGTTGAGGCTTGGCACCGTCCAGCAGTTGCAGCAATGCCTGCGCCGCGAGCGATCCCATCTCGTAGGCGGGCTGGTGCACCGTGGTCAGCGGGGGCCAGGCATACAAGGATGTGGGCAAGTCGTCGAATCCGACCAGCGATACGTCTTCAGGCACACGCAGTGCATGGCGGTGCAGGCCGTGCGCCGCACCAATCGCCATCTGGTCGTTGGCGGCAAAGATGGCGGTGAACTTTTGCCGGGCGGCCATGAGCGACGACACCGCCTCGACACCACTGGCCTCGTTGTACTCACCCTGAACAACCAATTCAGACTTGAATACGATGCCGGCTTGCTCCAGGGCCATGCGATAACCCGAGAGTCGTTGGGTCGCGTCGGGATGGCGGGGGTCGCCTGAAATGAAGGCGATCTTTCGATGTCCGCAATCGATCAGGTGACGTGTCGCCATGCGCCCGCCTTCCGTGTTGTCGAAATTGAGTGAAAACAGGCCGGCGGCCTTGACGGCGCGTCCGGTGACCACGACCGGTACCCGCCTGGCAACGTTCTTAAGGGCAGCATCGGTCAGGCGCCCGGTCAGCACGATGATGCCGTCGACCCGGCGTGACAACAGAATGTCGATGCAGCGGCTTTCAGTGGTGGCATCCCAGTGTCCACTCACAAAGAGCGGGCTGTACCCCGCGGGGTCCAGAGCATCCTCGATACCACTGAGGGAAGCTCCGTAGAACGGACTGTCGATGGCCTGGGTCACCACGCCAATGCTCAGCGTTCGTCCACCGGCCAGCCCGCGGGCCATCGGGTTGGGTACGAAACCCAGCCTGGCGACCGCCTGATCGACGGCAGCCTTCTTGGCCGCGCTAACGACGGCGGTGCCGTTGAGAATTCGGGAAACGGTGCTCGGCGACACGCCGGCCTCCTCAGCCACCCGTTCGATGGTGACCACACCGCCGTCATTTTTCTTGGACGCTCCCCGCGTCAGGGCGCTCCCAGTTGGCTTGTTTTTCATGGAAACCTTCTTTCAGCAAGACGACTCGGACGCCCTTCAGTGTACGAAAACGAGGCATCTTCAGGAAAATGCCGGAAGCGCTTTCAGATCGGGCGCATCCGTGATGCAGTCTCCGACGCGCGCGCAGTCAGCACTGCTGTGGGACCGACGTTCGTCTTCGCCGTGGCCAAGACACTCTGGGGCTTTGCCAAGATGCTCTACCGAGCGCCTGACCAGCATCTGCTTGGCGCGGAAGAGCCTCGCCGCATGACAGGGCCTGTTGGGCACTATTGGTGCGCAAGCGCAGCCGGCAGGGCCGAGGCATGCGATTGCATCGCGAGGCTTCCTCACGTCAGCGACCGATTGCGCAGCGGGTCACTCGCATCGGCTGCTTGTTCAGACCCAGCCAAGGTCACTTGAGTGAATGGGCACGTCGCATCCGAAGGTCGCCCAGCTGAACGACCGGTGGGTGTCGGTCGTCGGACATGGGCCGACAAGCCCAGCGTACTCGTCCCGAACTTTGGTCCATCTGTGCAATGTGACCCATTTCATGGGAGACGGCAGAAGCGAAAGATGATGTGTTTCGCTCGATGCGTGCAGGCACCTGCTCGGTAGGCAAGGCTTGGTGCGGCTGGCGGGGATCGAACCCACGACCCTTGGCTTCGGAGGCCAATACTCTATCCACTGAGCTACAGCCGCAGCATCGTCTGATTCTATCAGGGGAGGGGTGAATGGAAGGGCCCGGCGGGGGGCGTTGGCTATAATCAAAGGCTTCGCAGACCTTGTACCGACCGGCCGAGCCTGTCTGACGGTTGACCTGCTTTGCCACCCCTTGAGGACACCATGAGCGACCACGAGCACGAACACCACACCGGCCCGATCAAGACACCTTCGCAGTTGCTGTGGACGTCGTTCTTCGCATTTGTTGCTCATCATTGGTCTGGTCTACGCTGTCACGTCTGGTGACAAGCCTGCCATGGGCACAGCCGACCCCGAGCTCGCGGTGGCACAGCGCATCCAGCGCGTTGGCACGGTGGAACTCCGCGATGCCAATCGGCCGCTGGCCTCTGGTGAGGCGGTTTACGCAGCCCAATGCGTGGCCTGCCACGCAGCGGGTGTGGCCGGCGCCCCCAAATTTGGCGACGTGGCGGCATGGGCGCCACGCATTGCCACGGGCTACGAGGCCCTGCTGACCTCTGTTCTCAAAGGCAAGGGCGCCATGGGCGCTCAGGGTGGCGGCGCTTACCGCGACGAGGAACTGGGTCGCGCAGTCGTGCACCTGGCCAACGCCGCCGGGGGCAATTTCGCGGTTCCCGAGGCTGCGGCACCTGCTGGCTCTGCGGCGCCTGCTGGTGCCCCCGCACCAGCGGCCGCAGCGGCTCCAATGGCCGCGGTGGCGGCAGCACCTGCGGCCGTTCCTGCGGCACCGGCTGCAGCGATGACGGTGGCCGCCGGAGCGGGCGAAGCGCTGTACAAGCAGGCGTGCGCCGTTTGCCACGTTGCCGGTGTGGCCGGCGCTCCCAAGTTTGCCGACAAGACGGCCTGGGCACCCCGCTTGGCCTTGGGCGTTGACGGCCTGACGGCCAGCGTCATCAAGGGCAAGGGCGCCATGCCGCCCAAGGGTGGCTCTGCTGCATCAGATGCCGAGATCAAGGCGGCTGTGGAATACATGCTCGCCGCGGTGAAGTAAGCCCCGGGTTTCCTTGCTCCAAAAGGCCGGCTTCAAGCCGGCTTTTTTATGGCGGACGCCTGAGGACTGCGCACGAACCCTCCGTGCACTGGAATATCGGCAGAGCGCGTCACCTGCGGCGTCCACGAGCCCGCCTCAACGTGGTCGGCCGCCAACAGCATGTCGGCACTGTGCACCAGGCCCATGCCGAGTTCTGTCACCAGGTAGAGCCTGCCTGTCTCGTCCAGCCGGCTGTCTTTCACTTGCACCTCGACGCCGGTGTGCGAGAGCACGCGGCCATCGGGTTGCAGGCGCCAGATCCATGGCGTGTCTTCCAGCTCCACGTACACCCGCTGCGGCCCGTTCTGAAAGTACCACTGACCCGCGGTATCGGGCATGTAGTTACGCTGGATGAAATCGATGAGCTTTTCGTGTTGCAGCAACGATCCCTTGCTTGATGGAAAGGCCCCTGCGACCTGCACGCGGTCGTCCCGCATGTACCAGTTGCCGCGCGCATCCAACCCGAGCCAGCCATGGCAGTCGGGCACGTTCGGCCACTTGGCCATCGCGGCTTTGACGATGTCGTCCATGCGTCTCCGATCAAAGGTGGGCGAGCAACCAGTGTCCCACGGCATCGGGCATGGCACGCACATGGCCGGGCAAGCCCAGTGCACCCTGCGCCACGGGAAAGCCCACGTGACCACCCTGCGCCGGCTGCCACAGCGTCACGTGCCTGCCGACTTGCTGCAGCGTCGGCAGGGACACAGCGGGAATGAAGGGATCGTTGCGTGCATTGAGCGCCAGCGCAGGCACGCGGATCTGGTGGAGCACTGGCTTGGCCGACGCGCGGCTCCAGTAGTCGGGCGTGTCGCGGAAACCGTGCAGCGGCGCGGTGAACAGGTTGTCGAACTCAAACAGATCGCGCGCGGCCAGCAGGGCATCCCGATCAAACAAGCCGGGGTGTTGTTCCAGCTTCTTCAGCGCCTTGGGCACCATGCTGGCCAGAAACATGCGCGTGTAGACCAACCGGTTGAAACCTCGACCGATGGCGTGCCCGCCCGCGGCGAGGTCCAGAGGCGAGCAGATGGAGGCAACGGCCCGAACGTGTTGCGCGGCAGAGGCGCCCATCTCGGCTGCCCAGCGCATCAGCGCATTGCCACCGAGTGACACACCCGCTGCGATCAGGGGTCTCCCGGGGTGGTCGGCACCGAAACGCTTGAGGATCCAGTCAATCTCTTCGAAGTCGCCCGAGTGGTAGGCGCGTGGCGCGCGGTTGAGTTCACCTGAACAACCGCGGAAATGTGGCACGGCAAACGCCAGGCCGTTGGCGGCCGCGAAGTCGGCGAACGCCACCGCGTACTGGCTGTCTGAAGATCCTTCGAGTCCGTGAAACAGCACCAGCAGGGGCGCCTGAGCGGGCGCGACGTGCTGCGCGTGGTCCACATCGATGAAGTCACCGTCCGGCGTGGTCCAGCGCTGACGCGCCCACCTGGGCGCTGGGCCGAAGTGCCGACGACTGGCCAACGCCGCCCACAGCGTCTGCGCATTGCCGCCGGGCAGCCACCAGGGCGCTGCGTAGTGAAAGCCGTTGGCGGTCAATGCAGCACGGGCCTGGCAGTGAGGATCTCAGGCGGCTCGGTGCGCATGCCCGGGCTGGCGTGGTGGGCCACCATTCGCCAGCCTTGCGCGGTCTTGGCATACACGTTGGTGGCAACAACCCAGGCGTGCTGCAGACCATCGTCTGTCATCACGGCCACACGTTCAACCACACTGTGCACACTGCAGGCCCCGGCCTCCAGCCGACGCACTTTCTCAGGCGTGGCTTGCACGCTGCCGTTGGCGAACATGGCCTCGAAGGCCGAGCGCACTGCCGCCTGGCCCACCAGCCTTGGACCGCCCGGGTGCACACAGACGATGTCGTCCTCGTCGGCCCAGCAGGCCATGAGGCGTTCGATGTCGGCGTGTTGCAGGGCATCGTAAAACGAGGCTTCCGTGTCGTCCGCAGAGCCAGGTGGGAGCTTGGGTTTTCGCATGCGCCGTATTTTGACCGCAGCGCCTGGCTTGTGTGGCCGGACGAACCGCCCGGAGCCATGTCCCGGGGGTATAGTGCCGCTGACTCACCGCTCCACTGGAGCATCAGCATGAAGGCCTCGCTGGCCATTGGAGGTTTTATGCACACATCCTTGCGTTCCGTCTCTGCCTGGCTGGGCGCCCTGCTGCTGTCCATCAGCCTCACGGGTTGCGGTTACAACGATTTCCAGCGGCTCGACGAACAGACACAGTCGGCTTGGTCGGAAGTGCTCAACCAGTACCAGCGCCGCGCCGATCTGATCCCCAATATCGTGGCCACCGTGAAAGGCGAGGCCAACTTCGAGCAGGAGACGCTCACGCGCGTGATAGAAGCGCGCGCCAAGGCCACCAGCATCCAGGTAACGCCCGAGACATTGAACGACCCGGCCGCGATGCAACAGTTTCAGGCCGCGCAGGGCGAGTTGGGCAGCGCGCTCAGCCGACTCATGGTGGTGGTGGAGCAATACCCCAACCTCAAGGCCAACCAGGGCTTCAGCGACCTGCGCGTGCAGCTCGAGGGCACCGAGAACCGCATCACCGGCTACATCCAGACCGTGCAGGAGTACAACGTGCTCTCACGCAGCTTCCCGAGCAACCTCACCGCGATGGTGTTCGGCTACAAGCCCAAGGCCAACTTCCAGGTGGCCAACGAAGCGGCCATCTCGGCCCCGCCCACGGTGGACTTCAAGAAGCCATGACACGCTTCTGCGCCCGGTGCCTGCTGGCGCTGGGGCTGTGGGGGATGCTGGCCTTGGCGTCGGCCCAGGGACTGGTGCCGGTACCCGCTCTCAGCGCACGCGTGATCGACCAGACAGCCACGCTGGACGCGGCGAGCCTCGCCGCCCTGGAGGCCAAGTTGGCGGCGTTCGAACAATCCAACGGCTCGCAGGTGGTGGTGTTGATGGTGCCCACCACTGCGCCTGAAGATATCGCCGACTTCACCCAGCGCGTGGGTGACGCGTGGAAGATCGGCCGGGCCGACGTAGGCGATGGCGCGCTGTTCGTGATCGCCAAGGACGACCGGCGCCTGCGCATCGCGACCGCCAAGGCGCTGGAGGGTGCCATCCCCGACCTGATGGCGCGCCGCATTCTGGACAGCGCTGTGACACCCGCCTTCCGGCAAGGCGACTACGCGGGGGGCATCAACGCCGGGGTCGACCAGATCCTGGCGCGCATCCGCGGTGAAGAACTTCCTTTGCCCAACGCCTCGGGCGGCCAACGCGCTGCGGCCTCAGGCGACTTCGAGTGGATGGACGCCCTGATCTTCCTGGTGTTCGCTGTGCCCATGCTCTCGGGGCTGTTGCGCGGCATGTTCGGCAACAAGCTCGGCACTTTGCTCACCGGAGTGGGCGCGGGGGCATTGGCTTGGGTGCTCACCACGGTGGTCTGGGTGGCCATCGGCGCCGGCCTGCTGGGCATGCTCGCGGCGCTGTTCCTGCAGTTCCTGCCGGCGGCCCCCATTGGCGGCTCAGGCCGTGGCGGTCGCAGCGGCGGCTGGGGCGGTGGCGGTTTGGGGGGGGGGGGGTTCGGCGGGGG
>LNFM01003462.1_pt1 | contig 31002 bp, 25 predicted proteins | sample 596031 | NCBI WGS metagenome assembly LNFM01 (sample SAMN04254537, study PRJNA301005) | activated carbon metagenome | isolation source: dual media filters at the Ann Arbor, Michigan drinking water treatment plant | place: USA: Ann Arbor
AGGCGATACGTTCTGTCTCAGCCGTGCACGTTTCGGTGCCTATGGCAGATCCGTGCACCTCTTGCGCTCGTGAGCAGGATGGGAGTCACACCCGTCCCATGCTTCGAAACGACGGCGAAGACGTGAGCGTCGTTGGCCGGATGATCGTGTGCATCGGGCCGTACGTGCGCACATAGACCTCGACCGCGCCGCTGGTGGCCATCGGATTGCCGAAAGCGACTCCAGCGCTGAACGTCGAGGTGTACGTGCCGACGGACACCATTGCGCCCCCCTGCCTCTCGCCTGCGCCTCCGCCGAAAGACAAGAGCGAGGTCGCCATCGGAGGCGCGCCAATTTCTGACTGCACTTCGAACACGAACGCTGTTCCTGTGTCGACCGCCGGGAAGTTCGGCGCGAGGACCGCGTATTCGTCGAGTCCATCGGCGTCGGCGTCGGCGTCGCCGGCAGTGGCGACCGTGACTCCGAAGCCCGAAGCAGGCACGGAGACCGCGAGGTCGACCCTGCCGTCGCCGTTGAAATCGCCGGCAACGAGCGAGCGAATGCCACCGAAGGACGAGCCGACGTCGATCATCGCGCTCGCGGTGAGCGACCTCGCTCCCGTGCGGATCGTGACGAGCGACGAGACGACGCAGGAGGACGCTGTTCGAGACAAGCAGAGCATCCCCGTGCGGATAGCTACGGCGCAACTGCGAGCGCGAATTCCTGGAACCACCACGATTCATCCAGGAAAATCATGGCGAATTTCGCGCAGCCGCGCGAAGAGGTACGCTCGTGCAATGGCTTTTCGTCATCGCCCTCGCGCCCGCGTGTGCTTCGCGTTGCTCTCGTCGCTGGCGGCAGCGAGCTTCGCTTCGGGCTGCGCGCCGGTCGCGCCTCCCGCGGACAGCGGGACCGACGCGAACATTCCGGCGATGGACGGCAGCGCAGAGACGAGCGCGCCCGACGGCGGCCGGGACAGCTCGGCGCACACCATGGACGGCGCACCGCAGCCCGACGCGAGCGTCCCTGCGGACGTCGTGATCAACCCGGGCCGATGCGGCGCCCGCGTGCGCGAGTGCCTCTGCAACTGCGGAGCGAACGCGACGTGCCAGCAGGCCTGCCCTCAGGCCGATCCGACGTGCAGCGACTGCCTCTTCGAGGCGATCACCATGTGCTGCCCGATGGAGAACGCCGCGGTCGAGACGTGCATCATCGAGAGCATGTGCGAGGACGACGCGTGCATCCTGAGCCGCTGCGGGACACAGTGGAACGCCCTGCAAACGTGCGCGCGACGACGGGAGCGCGAGCCCTCGTGCCTGGTGCATGTCCAGGCCTGCCTCGGCCCCGACTACCCCGCGATCCAGTGCGTACGCGATCCGTGATCCCTCGCGGCCGCGGCGAATCGGACAGCGTGGTCACACTCGCTCGCGCGCGGGCGACAACCGCCAGCGATGAACTACACTCCCTCGGTGCTCCGCGCGCCTAACCGATGGTGGTGGATCGCTTCGGCGCTCGTTCACGCGAGCGTGATGGGCGTGGTCACGGTGACGCCGACACGATCGCCCATGGAGACGCGGCCATTGCGTGCGGCGGCGATGCCGGAGGTTCAGTTCGAGCTCGACCCCGACCCGCGACGAACGCCGAGCGCGCAGCGCGCCGAGCGAGTCGACGGCGACGCGGGAGTTCGGATCGAGAGCGATCGACGCGTGGCGCTCGGCGGCGCGGTCAACGCGCAGAACATCGACTCGATCGAGCGCGGCGAGCGCGGCGACGGTCGCTCGGACGAGCGCGGCCGCCTGCTCGCGACCCGGGCCGAATCGGTGCACCTATCGGTCGAGCTCATGAACGCGCGCGGCGTCGACCAGGTGCAGCGCATTCGCACCGATCGACTTCGCGAGAGCTCGCAAAACGACCGACGAACGCCCAACCCCGGCGACGAGTCGTACGTGTCGCTTGCCGCTGGAGAGCTTTGGTTTCGCGTCGCGCGAGGCCCGACGACGTTGCCGACGCAGGGGGCGTTGCTGAGCGCTGGGGCCGCGCAGCGTGAAGGCGCGAGGCCTCCGCTCGAGCGGCCAGCGGGCGACACCACGCCCTCGCGAACGGAGGTGGTCGCGGGATCCTTCGCGAGGCCGACCGCGGGCGTCATGGGCGCGAGCGGCGCGCGCGCTGCAGCGACGGGACTGGCAGCAACCGCGCGGGCCAACATCGAGCCGGGACGCGCTTCGACGACCAGCGAGCGGCTCTCGGAGCGGACCTCGGACGACGAAGACGCTGCCGCGCTCGCCACGAGCCTCGCGCGCGACGCGCTCAACGCGACGGTGCACGCAGGCCGCGAGCAGGGCCAGGGAGTCGGCGGCGTCGGCGGGGGCGGCCGCGCAGGGTCTGGCGGAGGCATCGGCGAAGGAGGAAGGGCGCGATCGTTTGGCGAGGGCGAAGGAGCGCTGTCGCTGAGCTCTCCTGATCCGAGGTATCGCCGGTATTTTCTCACGTTGCGGCGGAGGCTCTTGCGGCTGGTGAGCGGGACTTTTCCGCACGAGGCGGCGCTCGAGCAGCTCGAGGGTCGCGTGATGCTCGAGCTTCGCGTCGACACGAGCGGCGCGCTTCACGTGCTTCGCGTCACGCGCGGCTCGGGGATCGCCGCGTTCGACAACAACGTCCGCCGCGCGCTCGACGGAGCGCAGGCCCCAGCGATCCCCACAGAGGTCTCGAGCACGGCGATCCGCGTGGTGTTCGACTACCTCGCGGCCAATCCCGTGGTGCTCTGAGAAGGGCCCCCGACGCGTCGATGCACGCTCTCGGTCAGCTCGCGAGGATATCGGCGACGCGCGAGAGAGCAGCCACGTCGTAGACGTCCTCGTCGAACGCTGGCACCTCCACCACCCTCGGAACGCTGGCCATTTCGCGGCGCGCCCTGGCGATCTCGTTGGCGTCGCGGCGCGCCCAGATCGACGCGTCCTGGTACGCCTTGAGCACGCCTGCTGCGAGCTCGTTGTGCGGCTCGACGCCCGCCTCCGCCAGGACGTTGGCGATGCGCGCCGGCGACGAGATGTCCACCGTCTCGATCTTGCGGACGCGATTGAAGACCAGGGCTTCGACGCGCATGCCGCCTTCGACGAGCTTTTCGCCGAAGAACATCGCCTCGGTCACCGCCATCGGCTCGGGCGACGAGACGATCACGAAGGCCACCGCTGGGGCCTTGAGCTCTTCGCGGACCTTGAGCGCGCGCTCGCGAAATCCGCCGAAGAGCCCCTGAATGTCAGTCAAAAACGACGCGACGGACTCGAGGAACCCAGCGCCGGTAAACTTCGACAACCCCGACAGCACCTGCGCCATCGCCTTGGACAAGAGCTTGAGCGACAGCGATCCGCCCTTCTCGAACGCGCTGACGAACGCCTGGATCGTCGGCGAGTCCATCGCGGCGACCATCCTGTCGGGAGCCTCGAGAAAATCGATCGCGTTCGACGTCGGCGGCGTGTCGAGGACGATCAGGTCGTAGCGGGCGTCGTCCTTGAGCGAGTAGATCTTCTCCATCGCCATGTACTCGGGCGTCCCCGCGAGCGAGCCGGCGATCTGCTGGTAGATGGCGTTGTTGAGGATTCGGTCGCGCGCCTCTTTGCTCTCGGCGTAGCGCTGAACCAGCTCGTCGAACGTCCGCCGAACATCGAGCATCATCGCCGTGAGCGACCCCTTCGAGCCGGGCGCGAGCCCGATGACCGCAGGATCGATGAGCTGGGCTTCGTGCGACATCGTCCCCAGGCCCAGCGACGTGGCGAGGCGCTTGGCTGGGTCGATCGTCAGGCAGAGCACTCGTCGCCCGGCGCGTGCCGCGGCGAGCGCGACCGCCGCAGCGGTCGTCGTCTTGCCCACGCCACCAGAACCGACCGTGATGATCACGCGACGGCTCGAGATGAGGTCAGAGAGAGAGGCTGTCAGCATTCCGGGCGGTGGAGCTTGTACGACAACCGCCGCCTGCCGCAAAGGCTGCGAACACGTGAAGCGATTGAGGTACGCTCGAAGGCCCACACGATGACCGACCAGAAACGCCCGAGCAGCTCGAAGAACCCGCGCATCGTGCTGCGCGGCGACGGAGCGGCGGAGCCCACGCCGATCGGGGTCACGGTCACCGAGGGCTCGCTGCTCGGCGAGCGCTTCGAAGTGGGCGCCCACGTTGGCGAAGGCGGGCACGCGCTGGTGCACAAGGGCGTCGATCGGGCGAACGGCGCGATCGTGGCGCTCAAGGTGATGCGCCGAGAGTTTGCGCGGGACCCAGTGATGCGAAAGCGCTTCGAGCGCGAGGGAGAAGTGCTCTCGAAGCTCAAGCACCCGCACGTCGTGGGGTTTGTCGCGAGCGGCAGCGAGCCGACGCCGTGGATGGCGCTCGAGTTCATCTCGGGGCCAGACCTGAAGCAAGCGCTGGCGTCGCAGAAGCGCTTTGCGCCCAAGGTGGCTGTGCAGATCATGCTCCCGCTGATCGACGGGCTCGCGCAGGCGCACGGTCTGGGCGTCGCGCACCGCGACCTCAAGCCGTCGAACGTCGCGTTTTCGCAAAACGCCTCGGGCCAGTGGGCGCCGATGCTGCTCGACTTCGGGCTCTCGAAGCCGACCGAGTCCGTGGCGAAAGAGCTGCGCCTCACCACCGAGGGCCAGACCGTCGGAACGCCCGCGTACATGGCCCCCGAGATGCTCCGCTCGGACGAGGGCGGCAACGCCACGAGCGACGTGTGGTCGCTCGGCGTCATGCTGTTCGAGTTGATTACTGGTGTGCTTCCGTATCGCGCCGAGTCCATCTGGCACATGCTCATGGCGATCTTGACCACCGACGCTCCGACGATGAGCTCCAAGGGCGTCGCGGTGGACCCGACGCTCGAGTTCATCGTCGGCCAGTGTTTGAAGCGCGAGCCGAACGAGCGCTTCGCCGACGCCAACGCGCTGCGCAACGCGCTGCGCTCGTGGCTCGAGAGCGCACGATAGCGAAACGCCCCGACGCGACTACGGAGGTAGCACGGCGCACTGCGAGACGCCGCTGACGGGCGGCAAGTGGTCGCGGCAGAAGATCGCGATCGGCGTCGGCGTCGCGCCGCGCAGTTGCACCGCGAGAAACGCCGACGTGATGCTCATCGCGTCCGTCGAGACCATGGGCACCGCCGTGAGCGGTCCGCACGGAGCCGCGGTGCAGTTGGCCCTCAGTCCGATGGTCACTCCCGGCGAGGGAATCGGCATGCTCGGGTAGTAGCCGTTCGGGTACATGCCCTGCCCTGCGTCGCCCATGGGTGGCGGCCTTCCCACTTCGCCGAAGCCAACCGCGAAGAAGAGCGGGATCAAGTCGCTCGGAGCTCCCATCATCCCCACGACGATTCCCAGGTCCAACCGTTGCGGGTTCGGGATCGCGTTGAACACTCGGATCTGCGTAGCGGTCGCCATCCCAGCGAGCGCGTTGGGCGCGTTGTCCGTGATCACCCGACCGGCAAACGGAAACGGCTGCGGCCCGCCGTCAGGCCCCGGCAGAGGAACGCCCGAGACCACAACCGTTCGATACCCGTTGGCCGCGCCGACATCGAGGTTGGTCATCGGCGGCAACAGCGGCGTCGAGCAGTCCATGTCCGCCCCAGCCACGGCGATCACGTCGACTCGACCCGTCGGAACCGTCAGGTACCGAGTGACCTGCAACGCAGTGAGGCCCGGTCCTCCCCCGCCGCGCGCCGCCCTCAACAGGGGCCCCGCGAACGGCTCGGACATCCCCGTGCGACGCACACAAAAGTCCACTGCAGGTGGCGGCCCCATCGATCCAGGAGGAAGCGCGTGAACGAACCGCACGTTCGTCGAAGGAGGCGGAGAAGGAGCGTCCACCCCCGTGTCCATCGGGACCCCAGTGTCCATCGCGACCCCGGTGTCTGCTGCATCGGTGGGACGCACGTCGGTCGGGCTCGGGACGTCCATCGGCTCGACGTCCGGCGAGCTCGCCTCCATCGTCGCGTCGGAGAGGCTCGGCAACATCACCGTTCCGTCGCGCAAATTGCGGACGTCGTCGACCTCGGCGTCGCTGCGGTTCGATGGGCTGCACGAGCTCACTCCCAACAGAAAAACGACGCCCGGCACGACCGCCGCCGCGCGCCCGCGAACTCGCCCGCAAACGCCCATCCCGTAGTGCATGCGCAATCGAAGCCTCCTCGCACCTTCGGTGCCGGGTAAGTGTACCCAACGTTCGCGTTCAACGATAAACGCTGCGCGCATTTCCGAGGTAGGCTCGGGTCTCCCATGAGCTTTTCGCCGTCGGGCCCGTCCACTTGCCCGCATTGTGGCAGCGCGCTGCCCATGGAAGGTCGATTCTGCGGCAGCTGCGGCAAGGCCATCGACAGCGCGCAGCCCGCTGTTCAGGCACCACCCGCGCAGCCCGTTGTTCAAGCGCCAGCCGCACAGCCGGCGCAGCCGGCAGCGCCCGCCCCTGCACCCACACCGGTGCGCAACGCCAATCGCACGATGATCGGCGTGATGATGCCGCCGGGAGGAATGCCTCCGCCCGCAGCCTCCGCGCCGTCACCTGCGTCCCCGCCGATCGCTCAGGCGCCGCAAGCTCCGCCGAGCGGTCAACCAGCAGCCCACTCGCCCGCGAAGGTCGCCAACGCCAGTCGCACGATGGTCGGCGTGATGATGCCTCCCGGAGGTTTCGCTCCGCCGAGCGCGCCTCCACAGAGCGCGCCGCCCGCAGCGCCGCCGGGCGCGCTGCCCGCACAACCCGCGCGGGTCGCCAACGCAAGCCACACGATGGTCGGCGTGACCGTGCAGCCGCCGATCGCGCAGAACCCTGCTGCGCCGATGGCACAACCCGCGCCGCCCCGCGAGCCAATCGCCGCGCAGCCCGCGGCGCCCGTCGCGGCCCCGCGGCCGGCAGCGCCCAACGACCCGAGCTTGTACAAGCCTATCGCGAGCCCACGGTCGCAGACTGTTCCGATCGCGTCGGCGGTGCCCACGTACGACGAGCCCGTATCGATTCCGGGGCTCCCGTCGCAGCGCAAGAAGAAGAGCTCGGTCGGTCCAGTGCTCGGTCTCGTCGTCGCCGCCGCGCTCGTCGGCGGCGGCGTGATGCTCGCGTTGAACCTCCGCAATCGCTCGAAGCCCACCGCCCTCGCAGCGCAGTTCGAGCCGGGAGCAGACGGCGCACGCGTGCTCGCCGTGCGCGTGCCCGACGCGCCCGCGGGAGCGAGGCTGCGCCACGAGTCGCACGACGTTCCCATCGAAAGCGGCGTCGCTCGCCTGCCAGGCGCTGTCGTCGGCGACCGGGTCGGACGCGTCGAGCTCGCGGTCAACGTCGTTTCGAATGGAAGCAGCACCGCGCGCACCGCACAGGTTGTGATCGGGTATCTCGTCCGCCCCGAGCTCGACGGGCTTGGTCAAAATCCTCCCGCTGCGAGGCTCGCGTTTCGCGTGCAGCCAGGCTCGCGCCTCGAGCTCGACGGCCAGCCGGTGCAGACCGACCGTGAGGGTCGCGGCGTCGCTGCGATTCAGGACTTGCGCGCGCTTCCGCAGGGAGAAGCGCTGCTCTCACACGCGTTCGCGATTCGCGTACAAAACCCCGACAACACTCGGGTCGAGGGCACCTATCGCTTCGAGCTCGCGCGCGCCCCGCTCGTGATCGATCGCCCTTCGCGCGCCACGCTCGTGACGTCTGCAGAGCGCGCGGTCGTTCGGGTGCGCGCTCAGGGAGCGACGAGCGTCGTCATCGGCGGACAGCCCGCGACGCGGGACGGAGAGGCGTTCGTCGCGGTCGTTCCCGTGACCCCAGGCGCGGCGCACGCCGTCGAAGTGCGCGCGTTTCGCCCACAGTTCGCCCCAGCGCTCGCGAGCGTCGAGCTCGAGCGACTCAGCAACGACGCCCAGGGACTCACCCGCTTTCGGGCAACCGACGCGTCGCTGTGCAGCGCCAGCGTCGACGGAACGCGCGTCGCGGTGCGCGGCCGCGTGTTGGCGGCGCCGCGCGCATACAACGGAGGCACCACTTTTCAACTCGTCGCGCAAGATCGTCGTTGCCCAGGCGGAACAGTCGCCCTCTGGATCGACGCCGAGCCTGACGTGGCTGCGCGCGAAGGAGACGTGCTTCGAATCGCGGGCACCGTGACGGGCACGCGCACCGCGGTCACCACCACGGGCGAGCGACGGACAGACAAGGTTCTGCACGCGTCGTTCGTCCAACCGTCAGCGCGATGAGCGAGCAAGCCGCGAGCGAGGGGCTGGACGAGCGGATCGGTGAAGCGCCGACCCACCACGACGCAGCGGCCGACAGTCAAGTGACGTGCGCAGGCTGTGGCGCACAGTTCGGGTTCGGACCGAACTTTTGCCCGACCTGTGGAACGCCCACGATGTCGGCGCCCGCGCAGGACCCGCTCGTCGGGATGGTGATCGCCGACCGCTACCAGATCGTGTCCGTCCTCGGCCGCGGCGGGATGGGCGTGGTCTACCGCTGCGAGCACACGAAGATGGGCAAGTCGATGGCGATCAAGCTCCTTCACGGAGACCTCGCGCGCGACCGCAAGGTGCTCGAGCGCTTTCGCCGCGAGGCGCAGGCGGTCTCGCGACTCTCGAGCCCGTACACCGTGAGCATCTTCGACTACGGAACGAGCGACGGCCTCACCTACCTCGTGATGGAGCTCGTCGAGGGAGAAGACCTCGGCAAGCTCCTGCGATCGCGCGGGACGCTCTCGCCGCTGCGCCTCGCTCGCATCTGCGCGCAGGCCTGCGAGTCCCTCGCCGAGGCGCATGAAAAAGGGATCATCCACCGCGACGTCAAGCCCGAGAACCTCCTCGTCACGCGAGGAAAAGACGGCCGCGACACGGTCAAGCTCCTCGACTTCGGTCTAGCGCGCCTTCGCGACGGCGAAGAGCGCAACGAGATCACCGGCTCTGGAGCGCTCCTCGGGACGCCGTACTACATGGCTCCAGAGATCATTCGAGGTCGCGAGGCCGACGCGCGCAGCGACGTGTACGCCGTCGGCGCGATGATCTACCGAGGGCTCGTCGGCGCCCCGCCGTACACCGGGACGTCGCCGATCGCGGTGCTGACCAAGACCATCACAGAAGAGTTCGTTCCGCCGGCGAAAAAGCGGCCCGACCTGGATATCCCGCTCGAGCTCGACGAAATCGTCTGCGCTTGCCTCGCGAAGGACCCCGAGCAGCGACCGCAGCGCGTCGAGCTCGTCAAGCAGGCGCTCGAGGCGTACATGGCCAGCGCCAGCGGCGACATCGCCAGCGCCGAGCTCACGCGCCCGCGCTCGATCTTGCCGAGCGCAGAGAAGCCCGTCGCCGCTGCGACCCGAGACGACGTCGAGGCGTTCGAGCGCCAGATCCGGCGCGGTCGCATCGCTGGCGCGGTCATCTTCGCGATCATTTTCGTGGCGCTGCTCGCGGCGGTCGCCGTGGTCCTCGGTCGACGGCGAGTCGAAGAGCGACGCGCGCAGACGACGCGAGAGATCGAGTTCGAGCCGAACAACAGCGCCGCGCTCGCCACGCTGATCGCTCCCGGCACGAACATCCGAGGGGCGATCGGACAGAGACCCGATCGAGCGCACGGCGACGTCGACTTCTTTCGATTGGCGCCGCGGCCAAGAGCGCGCCAACGCCTTCGCGTCGAGCTCGAGACGCAGCCCAACATCGACACGGTCATCGAGGTGTTTCGCAGAGGCGTCGAGCGAGCGGTGTTCGTCGCGCGCGAGGCGCGCGCTGGTGAGCGCGAGATCGTCGCGGGCCTCACCCTGGACGAGACGGGCGAGTTCTACCTCTCGGTGCACGAAGAGGACGGCCGCGCCGCCGTTCCCTCGGAGAACATCACCGATCAGTACACGCTGCGCTACACGCTCGAGCCCATCGACGACGACTTCGAGAGCGAGCCCAACGATCGACAGCCGCTCGCGAGCGCGCTCTCTACGCGCGAGCCAAGGCGCGGCTACATCGAGAACAAAGACGACGCAGACGTCTGGTGCCCCGCCGCGCTCTCGGGCCCTTTGCGCGTTCGGCTCTCGCCACCGCCCGGAATGGACCTCGAGCTCGCCGTGCTCCACAACGACGGGCGCGCCAGAGAAGAGATCGATCGCGCGCGGGCAGGAGAGGCAGAAATTGCTACGCTTCAGCCGGAGTCTCCTCGACCGCCGTGCATCATGGTGCGCGCGTCGCAGCTGCGACCGCCCGCGCGGGGAGACGGCGCCCAACCCTATACGCTCGAGCCCACGACGCCATGATCCCGAACCTCGAATCGACAGAGCTGCACCGACGCCGCGCCTTGATGGTGCCCGCAGCCGCGCTCGCGATCGTCGGCGGCGCGCTGCTCTCGAGCGCGACCCCGCCAGCCAGCGCTCAGCAGCGATTCGTCGCTTCGGGACAACGCCTGGTCGCCAGATCCCTTCGCGTGGTCGACAGCGAAGGCGACCGTCACTCGCTGCGATCGAGAATATCGAACACCCCCATCGGGCGCAGCTCCGTTCGATGCGGAGCGCTGACCCGAGGTGAGCCGTTCGGCGTCCCCGTGCCGATGAGCGACGGGACACTCGTGCTCGCGACGCAGCGCCCGGGCGGCCTGGCCTGGTTTGCCGATGGACAGCTCGTCCGACACGTCACCGTGGGCGCGTCCATCCTCGGCACCGCGGTCGAGGGCGCAAACGGACGCATCGTCGTCGTCGACGATTCGCCGTCCATCCGCGCATATGGTCCCGACGGAGCGCTTCGCGCGACGCTCTCTCTTCCGAGCAGCCCGCAGTACGGCGCCGCGCCGCTCGTCGACGGGACGCTCGTTCTGCCGATCAGCGCGCCGCAGGGCACCGACCTCGCCGTCATCTCGCCAGACCTGACGTCGCTCACGCGCGCGCGCGTCGGCGGATCGCTGGGCGGCGCGGGCTACTTCTACCGCGGCCACAGCGGGTCGCTCTGGTTCAGCACGAATGCAGGCCCCTATTTTCTAGATGGAATGCGCCCCACCCCCGAGCCGCTTCGTTGGGCGCGCAGCGCCACGGCGGCCTGGCAGGTGGACGAAGACACGCTCGTCGTTCAGTTCGGCACCGGCACGCCGACGGAGCTGCGGTTCACGTCGCTGAGCGGCGCGCAGCGAGGCACGGCGTCGCTCGTCGATCAGATCTTCTTGCTCCCGCGCGGACACATCGCGCTCGCGCAGCCCTTCTTCGCGGATCCCACCGCGACGGGCGCGTCGAGCACCGGCGCCGCAACGGGCACAACGACCACCGGCACGTCGCCCTCCACCACGCCGCCGGTCGTGCTGTCTCCGCGTGTTCGCCCCTTCGGCCGAACGGTCGAGCGCGAAGCGACCAACACAGAGATCGTCATCTATGATCGTCGAGCCCGCGCCGTCACCCGAGCGCTCTTGCCCGTCGTGCGTCCCCTCTCCGTTCTGATGGACCCAGACGAAGGACTGCTCGTCGTGACCACGACGGGAAGGCTCTTCGCCATCGACCCTGGCGGGACGATTCGCTGGCAGTCCGAGCTCGGCGTCGCGCCGACCCAAGACGTCATCGCCCTGCCCGACAACGGCTTCGCGATGACCGTGACGCGGCCGCGCGCTGGCGTCTGCGTAGTCGCTGCGAACTGACTCGTCCCCGCGTTGAACAGCGTCGATCCAACGGCGACCGATCAGCGGCCGCCGAAGTTCTGCGTCCAATAGTGGCGAAACCGCGAGCTCGGGACGTTGGCGTAGCCCACGCCGATCGTTCGGTACGATGGGTTCATGATGTTGCGACAGTGTCCGGGGCTGTTCATCCACTGGGTCATCGTCGCCGCGGCGGTCGCGCTGCCAGCCGCGATGTTCTCGCCCTGCGGCGAGCCCGTGTAGCCCGCGGCGGCCGTGCGCTGAAAGGGCGTCGTGCCTTCGGGCGCGTTGTGAGCGAAGTAATTTCGTGTGCCCATATCCAAGCTGTGCCGACGCGCCGCCAACACGAGCAAGGGGTGCATCGTCAGCGGGCCGGTCGCCGCGAACATCTGCCCGCCGCAGTTATAGCCGCGGGCGCGGTGCATGTTCACGATGTCGAGCACCTGCTGCTCGAGCATGGGATTGCCTGGCGGAGTGCCCGGCGGCAACGTGACGCCGCTGTCTGCCGGCGGGTTCGAAACGCCGCTGTCGACGCGCGGAGCAACCCCGCTGTCGACGCGCGGAGTGCCGATCCCTGTGTCTGCTTGCGGACCCACCCCGCTGTCCATCTGCGGACCGACCCCGCTGTCGGTCGGCGGATTGCCAACGCCGGTATCCATCGCGACCGAGCCGTCCGATGGTTGCTCCATCGGCCCGCACGCGATGAACGCGATCGACACCAACAGCGCAGAAGACAACTTCACGAGCGAGGGATTCTGCATCGAAGCACTCCGTGTTGACGTTTGTTGACCATTACCACGACGCGACACGAACCGCAGCCAATTCGCAGCTCGCGCTCACGTCGCTTCGTCGGATGGACCTACCTCGTCGTTCTCGCGCATACGATCGAGCACGGAGTCGGCCCATGAGCGCGCGTCCCCCTCTCGGATCGCGCGCCGCAGCCTCGTCATCAATCGCCCGAAGAAATACAGGTTGTGCAGCGTCAAGACGCGCGCACACAGAATCTCCTGCGCCTGAAAGAGGTGCCGCAAATAGCCACGCGAATAGCCGGTCGTGCAGCACGGCCCGTCGCACTCGGGGTCGAGCGGCCCGCGCTCTTCCCGGTTCCGTAGCTGCTTGATGTTTACACGTCCGTTCCACGTGAGCGCCTGGCCGTTGCGCGCGTTTCGCGTGGGCAAAACGCAGTCGAACATGTCGATCCCCGCCAGCGATCCTGCGATCAGGTCGCGCGGCGTCCCGACGCCCATGAGGTAGCGAGGCTTGTCCTCGGGCATGCGGTGCGCGACCTCGTCGAGCACCTTGTGCATCTCTTGCCAGGGCTCGCCGACGCTCAATCCGCCCAGCGCAAAGCCGTCGAACGGCAGCTCGCGTAGCTCGTCCATGTGCGACAGACGCAGGTCCGCGTGCACCCCTCCTTGCACGATTCCGAAGAGCGCTTGCGACTCGGGGCGCGGAGCGTCCAGGCAGCGTTTGGCCCACGCGGTCGTTCGTCGCATGGCGCGCTCGACCGTCGCGCGATCGGCGTCGCCCGGCGGGCATTCATCGAAGGCCATCGCGATATCCGCGCCGAGCAGCGCCTGGATCCGGATGGACTCCTCGGGCGTCAGCCTGAGCATCGTGCCGTCGAGGTGCGAGCGAAACGTCACGCCGTCGTCGTCGATCGTCCGAAGGCTCGCGAGCGAAAACACCTGGAATCCGCCCGAGTCCGTGAGCATCGCCTTCGGCCAGCGCGTAAACGCATGAAGGCCGCCGAGCGCGCGCACCACCTCGGGCGTAGGCCGAAGCCACAGGTGATAGGTGTTCGCGAGAACGATCCCCGCCCCGGTCGTCGCGACCTCTTCCATCGTGAGGCCCTTCACGGTGCCCACGGTGCCCACGGGCATGAACGTCGGCGTCTCGACCACCGCGTTCGGCGTGGTGAGCTCTGCCACGCGCGCGGTGCCGTCCCTGGCCAGCACGCGAAACGAAAACCCAGTCGTCATGCGATCCAGTACCCCGTGAACGCCCCCGAGCGAAAGTCCCTCACACAATGAACATCGCGTCGCCGTAGGAGAAGAAACGGTATTGCTCGGCGACCGCGTCCGCGTAGGCGCGTCGAGCGAGGTCCTCTCCGGCGAACGCCATGACCAGCGCCAGCAGCGTCGATCGCGGCAGGTGAAAGTTCGTCAGCAGCCGATCGACCACACGAAACGCGTATCCCGGTTGGATGAGCAGCGCCGTTTCGCCAGAGCTCGGTCGATCGCCGAGCGCCCAGCTCTCGAGCGTTCGCACCACGGTCGTGCCGATCGCCACCACCGGCCGGCCCTCGCGCTTCGCCCGCGAAATCGCTTCCTGAGTCGCCGCGGGGACCTCGTACCACTCGCGGTGCATCACGTGCTGATCGAGGTCCGCGGCGGACACTGGCTGAAACGTTCCCGCGCCCACGTGAAGGGTCACGGCGCAGCGCTCGACGCCATTTTGCGCGAGCTCTTCGAGCACGCGCTCGCTCAAGTGAAGGCCCGCCGTCGGAGCGGCGACCGCGCCTGGCTTCTCGGCGAACACGCACTGGTATCGCTCGCGGTCTTGCTCGGTGGGCGCGCGCTCCATGTACGGCGGAAGCGGAACCTCACCGTTCTTCTCGATCGCCGACCAGGGCTCGTCGCACTCGAGCTCGACCTCGAGCACGCCATCGGCGTCCTTGGCGATCACGCGCAACGACAACGTGTCGCTCGCCTTCACCGTGAGCCCGGGACGAATCGGCTTGGACGCGCGACCGAAGGCGCTCCACCGTCGCGCGCTCTCGTCGAGGGGCCTCAGCAAGAACAGCTCGACCGCGCCGCCCGTCGGCTTGTTTGCGCGGATGCGCGCGTTGATCACCTTGCTGTCGTTGACGACGACGAGCGCGCCCCGCGGGATGTGCTCGGCCAGTTTGCGCACGCGATCGTGCTCGATCGCGCCCAGGGCGCGTCGAACGATCATCATCCTGGCGCCGTCTCGCTCGGGCGGCGGTTCGCTCGCGATCAGCGCTCGCGGAAGCTCGTAGTCGAGGAGGTCGACCTTCACGGGCCGATCCGTAGCACGGCGAGCAGGGAGTTACAGCTGCGGTGTTGCAGCTGTGCGCTAGTTCAACAGCTTGCGAGAGAGGGCCGCGATGATGGTCGGCATGAGCGCGGCGACCGCTTTGTTCGCGCGCGACGCGTCGAGGCTCTCGTCGAGGACGATGCGAATTCCGCTCTCGACCTGCTCGATGTGAGCCTTGGCTCCCTCTTGCGCCACCACAGGAACGTCGACCACCACCGACTCCCCCAACTCGACCGGAACGAACCCGACGTTGCGTACTACGTTGTTCATGATCCGCGCTGGTGCGCACGGTTCACGCGCCGCGCAAGCCGCTTGCCAAATCGCGACCCATGCACAACAACGGCCCGCTTTTTAGCGCCGCACGCGGATCGTACGAATCACGACGGTGCTGTTCGGCCGGTCCCGCTCGTCTCGCTGTACTCCCGTGATTCGTCGGACGAGCTCGACCGGCGAGCACTGACCGAAGACCGAGTACGACCCGTTCAAGTGCGCCTTCGCTTCTTCGAGGATGAAGAACTGCGAACCGTTGGTGTTGGGGCCGCGGTTGGCCATGCACAGCATCCCCGGCTGGTCGTGGGCCGCGACGTTTTCGTCGGCGAACGTGTAGCCCGGGCCGCCGCTGCCCGTGCGCAAGATGTCTCCGCCCTGCGCCATGAACCGCGGAATCACGCGGTGAAAGATGGTCCCGTCGAAGTACGGCCGGCGCACCCACTGGCCTTGAACCGGATCCCAGAAGTCGCGCTTGCCACGGGCGAGTCCGACGAAGTTTGCGACCGTGTTGGGCGCGCGATCGCCGAAGAGCTGGCAGGTGAACACGCCGTGGTTGGTGTCGATCTCGGCCACGAGCGAGCTTCCCGCGGGCATCCCCTCCGTCGCGTCCGCGAGCGAAAACTGGCCGCGCCGAGGGTCGGGCGTCGTGGGCGTCGGGTGGTTGTTGGGCAAAGGATCGCCAGCCCCAGCAGGCGCTGGCTGCGGCGGAGGAAGCGAGGGCTCCACCCGACCCGCCGAGCCTTGCCCCGTCGACGGACGCGCGGGATCGTCGCTCGGGCGCACAGAGGTCGGCTCCGGCGGCGCGCTGCTCATCTTGGCCCAATAGCCAATCGCGCCGACCACCGCGAGGCCGAGCAAGGCCGGGACGAAATAGTTCGCCGGGTCCTGCGGCTCGGGTTTCTTCTCGCGAGCCTTGTCGCTCGCGGGTCTCGTCGCCGTCGGCTGCGCGGACGCGCTCTTCGTGCCCGCGCTCTTCTTGCTCTTCTTCTCGACCATCGCGCGTGAAATATCGCGAACTGGCCTCGCTCGCCACCTCCGACGCGCCTTCGGTTCTCGACGCGAGCGCGATTTCGCCGCCGAGCCCCTTTGCGCGCGACCGCGTGGTGCGCATCAGTCCGCGACCTTCACGATGCTGTTGATTCTTCAGTGTACTGGCGAGTCGCCGGACGACCTCTCGTGGCTCTTGCACAAGCACCCCGATCGCGCGCAGCGCTTCGACCTGTCCTTCGGTCGAGCGCAGCTCTTCTATCCGCACAACAGCCGAGACCGCTGCGCGGCCGCGCTGCTCGTCGAGGTCGACCCGGTCGCGCTCTCTCGCGCAAAGCCCGGTCAGCGAAGCACGACGCCGCTCGAGCCCTACGTCAACGACCGCCCCTACGCCGCGAGCTCGATGCTCTCGTCAGCGATCTCGCAGGTCCTCGGCAGCGCGCTCAACGGTCGCTGCGAAAAGCGCCCCGAGCTCGTCGACCGACCGCTCGAGCTCGAGGCAACTCTCCCCGTCGTCGCCGCGCACGGCGGCGGAGAGGCGCTCGTTCGTCGGCTGTTCGAGCCCCTGGGGTACGAGGTGCACGCCAGTCGACTCGCGCTCGACCCACACTTTCAAGAGTGGGGCCCCTCGTCCTACTGGTCCGTGAAGCTCCGCGCCAAGACCACCGTGCGCGCGATGCTCGAGCACCTCTACGTGATGCTGCCCGTCCTCGACGACGAGCAGCACTACTGGGTCAGCGAAAACGAGGTCGAGAAGCTCCTTCGAAAGGGCCGCGAGTGGCTCGCCGCGCACCCCGAGCGAGAGCTCGTCACCGCGCGGTTTCTCAAGCACCAGCGGGCGCTCGAACGCCTCGCGCACGAGCGGTTGGACGCCGACGGCGCTCGCGAGCCGGCGATCGGGGACGCCGTCGAGTCCGAGCTCGAAGCGCGCTGGTCGCCGCAGAAGAACAGCGACGCGCCCGGCAAGACCCCGCCCCTCGACGCGAGGAGACGCGAGTGGGTCCGCGACGCCCTCTCGGCGCGCAGAGCGCGGCGCGTCGTCGACCTCGGCTGCGGTGAGGGAAAGCTCCTCGCCTACCTCGCGCAGCACTCGGACGTCTCGCACGTCACGGGCGTCGACGTCAGCCCGCTCGCCCTCGAGATCGCTCAGAAGCGGCTCGACCGCCTCGGCCCGTCGCAGCGCGAGCGCGTCGAGCTCTTGCAGGGCTCGCTCGTCTACCGAGACGCGCGCCTCGTCGGCTTCGACGCCGCCACGCTGATCGAAGTGATCGAGCACGTCGAGCCAGAGCGGCTCCGTTGGCTCGAAGACGCGGTCTTCGCAGTGGCGAAGGCGCCGATCGTGCTCGTCACCACCCCCAACCGCGAGGCCAACGCCGCGATGCCCGGCGTCGGGCCAGACACCATGAGGCACAGCGATCACCGCTTCGAGTGGACCCGCGCAGAGTTCTCTGCGTGGTGCGCGCGCGTCGCCGAGACGTACGGATATCGCTTCGCGCTGCACGCGATCGGCGACGAGCACGAGCGCTACGGAGCGCCTACGCAAGCGGCGATCTTCGAGCAGCGCAGCGACGATCGAAGCGACGCCCCAGCGATCCCTTCGCAGCCCGAGGTGCAATCGTGAACGATCCTTCGCCGACGATCATCACCCTCCCCGACCCGTCGCTCGTCTTGCTCGTAGCGCCGTCCGGGGCAGGAAAGTCCACCTTCGCCAAGAGGCACTTTCGCCCGACCGAGGTCCTCTCGAGCGACGCGCTGCGCGGCTGGGTGTCGGACGACGAGACCAGCCAGGAGGCCAGCGCCGACGCCTTCTCGGTGCTCAACAGCATCGCAGACAAGCGCCTCGCCCGCGGGCTCCTCACGGTCATCGACGCGACCAACGTCCAGCGCGACGCGAGAAAGCCCTTCGTCGCGCTGGGCAAGAAGCACCACGTGTCCGTCGTCGCGATCGTGCTCGACGTCGACGTCGACACCTGCGTCGCCCGCAACAAGAGCCGCCCCGATCGCGCGTTTGGCGCCCGCGTCGTCCGCGGACAGCACGAGAACATGCGCAAGGCGCTGCGGACGCTCGACGACGAGGGCGTGCGGTTCGTCACGCGCATGAAAACAGAGCATGAAATCAACACAGCCTCGGTCGTGCGCGAGCGCCTCCGCTGCGACTTGCGTGATCGAACCGGCCCCTTCGACGTCATCGGCGACGTGCACGGCTGCGCCGACGAGCTCTGTGAGCTGCTCGGCGAGCTCGGCTACGAGGTCGAGGGCAGCGGCCTCGACGCCACGATTCGCAAGCACCCCGAGGGGCGCACCGTGGTCTTTCTCGGCGACGTCGTCGACCGAGGTCCGCGCGTGGCCGACGCCCTCGCCCTCGCGATCAACTCGGTCCGCGACGGAAGCGCGCTGTTTGTGCAGGGAAATCACGAGGCCAAGCTCGCCAAGAAGCTCGCCGGCCGAGAGGTGACCGTGAGCTTCGGCCTCGAGCGCTCGCTCGAAGAGCTCGCCGCCGCGCCCCCTTCGTTCGTCGAGCGCGTGCGGACGTTTCTCGACGAGCGCCCCACCCACTACGTGCTCGATCGCGGTCGACTCGTGGTGGCGCACGCGGGTCTGCGACAAGAGATGCAAGGGAGGTCTTCGCGCGCGGTGCGGGACTTCGCGCTCTACGGCGAGACCCGCGGCGAGACCGACGAGTTCGGGCTCCCCGTCCGATTCGATTGGGCCGCGAACTACCGTGGCAAAGCGCTGGTCGCGTACGGGCACACCCCCGCCGAGCGCGCGGAGTTTCGCAACGAGACCGTCTGCCTCGACACGGGCTGCGTGTACGGAGGCGCCCTCACCGCCCTTCGTTGGCCCGAGCGAGAGCTTCGCTCGGTCCCCGCGCGCAGACAATACGTCCCGCCCAAGCGCCCGCTCGCGAGCGCCGCCGCGCCTTCGTCCAGCGATCGCTCCCTCGCCGCGCGAGACCGCCTCGACCTCGCGTCGGTCCTCGGAGGAATCACCGTCGAAACGCCCGTTGTTCGCCGCGTCACCGTGGGCCCGTCGCTCGTCGCGACGGCGATCGAGCAGGTCTCGCGGTTCTGCGTGGATCCTCGGTGGCTGCTCTACGTTCCGCCCACGATGGCGCCGGTGGAGACGTCGACGGTCGAGGGGTTTCTCGAGCGGCCCGAGCAGGCGCTCGAGTACTACGCCCGCTGCGGCACAGATCGGGTCGTCTTCGAGCTCAAGCACATGGGCTCGCGCGCGATCGTGCTCGTCTGCCGTTCGCCCGAAGAAATGCGGGCGCGCTTCGGCCTCGCCAACGAGCACGCAGGGACGATCGTCACCCGCAACGGACGCGCGTTCTTCAAGGACTCTGTCAACGAAGCCTCGCTCGTCACCCGCGCGCGCAACGCCATCGAGCGCGCAGGGCTCTTCGAAGAACTCCGCACGCCCTGGCTCCTCTTGGACACCGAAATTCTTCCATGGAGCGCCAAGGCCGGCGAGCTCCTGCGGCTGCAATACGCTCCCGCTGCGGCCGCAGGCCAGGCGCACTTCGCCGCCGCGCGCGAAGCGCTCTCGCTCGCCGCGTCTCGCGGGATCGACGTCGGAGCGCTCCTCGCTCGAACCGCCGAGAGAGCCTCCACCATCGACTCGTACGCAGACGCCTACCGGCGCTATTGCTGGACCGTGCGCGGCCCCGAAGACCTGCGAATCGCGCCGTTTCACCTGCTCGCGGGCCAGAAAGCGTCCTTCACCGACCGCGACCACGGATGGCACCTCGCGCAGTGCGATCGCCTCGCCGACGCCGACCCGAACCTCTTTACGCGCACCGAGCGAGTGATCGTCTCTCTCACCGACGAAGCCGAGCGCGCGAGCGCCGTGCAGTGGTGGCTGGACAAGACCGACGCGGGCGCCGAAGGGTGTGTGGTCAAGCCGTGGACCTTCATCGCGATCGGCGAGCGCGGACCGATTCAACCGGCGCTCAAGGTGCGCGGTCGCGAGTACCTCCGGATCATCTACGGACCCGAGTACACGCTGCCCGACAACCTCGCGCGCCTTCGCGAGCGAGGAACGTCCGCCAAGCGCGCCCTCGCGATCCGTGAGTTTTCGCTGGGCGTCGAGGGCCTCTCGCGGCTGGCGCGCAACGACTCGCTCGCCCGCGTGCACGCGTGCGCCCTGGCTACGCTCGCGCTCGAGAGCGAGCCGACCGACCCGCGTCTGTAACGGGACAGACCCCCTCGGCGGCCGAACGTTCACCACACGGCGCTGCGTGTCGCGGTGGTGTCCCCTTCGTTGAGCAACAAGAATTGCGCAGGCCCGACCACAGACGAAGGCGTCTGGACGAGCACCGCGGTAAACGAGCCGCTGATCGTCGGGATCGTGCGCAGCGATTCGACGGTCGTCGCGCCGCCGACCATCGTCGCTCGAAGGCGGCTCGTCGCTGGCACCGCGGGATAGGCGGTGACGTAGCTCGGGACCATGGTGTCTGCGTTGAAGCCGAAGCTGTCGCGCACGGTCCACGAGATCGTTCCGCGTCCCGCGAGGTCGTACTCGAACGTAGGCGATCCGGCGGTCGCGGCGACCATGAGCCAACGCAACCGAAGCGTCGCGGGAGCGATCGTGTCGACGGGAAACCGGGTGACGCCCCGATCGTGCACGACGAACCACAACGTCTGCTCAGGGCCCGCGTCGATGATGATCGGAGCGCCGATCGTCGTCGCGCTCGCACAAGCGGTCGAGCCCGCGTCGACGACGGTCGCGACGTAGTCGATCAACGATGTTCCAACCGGGAGAATTCCAGTGCGAAACGCGCGTCTGAGCCCGCCAGGAGCGCCGCTCTCGATCAGCCGTGTGCTCGGTCCGCCGATCGGGCCGACGCACAGGTCGATCGCGCGATCAGCGGACAGCGCGTTGACGACACGAAGCCGCAACGTTCCGCCCGTCGCTGCGTCGACCCTCGAGTCGCGCACCGACGCGTCCGTCGCACCATCTCCGTTGCCGTCGCTGACCGACGCGACGTCCATGAACGCATCGACGCTCCCATCGTTGGGCGCATCGATGCTCGCGTCTGGAGGCGAGGTTGTGTCCGAAGAAACATCGAGCACCGGCGTCACGTCGCCAGGGATGGCAGCGTCCGGCAAGGCGCAGTCTCTGCGACGGATCGCAACCGGATTTCCCACGGGCCCTGACCCGCGAACCCGACACACGGAATCAAGCAGGTCCCAGCCACACCCTTCCTCGTCGGCGCATGGCTCGCAAGCGCGCGCCCCGCATCGCACGTCGGCCGGGAAGCTCGCGTCCACGCGCACCTCGCGTTGCTCCGCGGGACATCGCGCGATCATTTGCGTGCGTCGATGGTTCGCCCCGCTCATCGGATCCTCCCCGTTCGCGACCACGCAACGACGGTCCCGGGTGTCCCACGTGCAGCCCGAGGCGATGCAGTCGCCGCACAACAGGCCCCAGCAAGCGCCCATGGGCTCTTCGGTGAAGAGCACGCAGCCCGAGAGCAGCGAAAGGAGCAGCGAAAAGACGGTGAAGCGCATCATCGTCGTTCACAGTTTCCGTCCCCGCGCCGGATGCATTCCAGCTGGAGGTACTGCTGGTGTTGTTGCATGTCTCGCTGCCGCGACTGCTGCTCGCTCTCGCGGCGCATGCGCGCGAGGATCGACGGAAGCTCCGCGTGAAGCCTCTCCCACTCGGCCTCTTGTTGCGGCGTCATGCGGACGGTGAAGATGCCGCTCAGGGCCGGCACGAGCTGACCTCGGGGGATCGGCACTGCGAGCGTCAGTCGAACGTCCGCCCCGAAGCCCCAGAGCGTGGACTGCTGGTTGTTGACCCCCACGAACATCCCCGGCGCGAGCGAGAGCCCCGCCGTCGCAAACCCGCCCGAACGTGACCCAAAGAGCAAGTCGAGCGACAACGGCAGATAGCCGTGCGCGATGTACATCGGTCGCAGCTCGAGCACGCCGTTCGACGGGTTGATGGCCGCGGTCGAGCCGAACTGCATGGTGCCGCCGATGCCGAGACGCCCGACCCACTCGTGCCGTGTGCTGGGGGCCCACGCGAAAGGAACATCGAACTGCAAGTGCGCCGGACCCGTGAGCGCGACGGTGCCGTGCTCGTTGTGCGGAAGGTTCACGCTCTGTGTTCCAGCTCCAGCCATGACGCGAACGCTGGGCTCGTACGCGACTCCAGCGACGACTCCGAAGGACGGCGAGAGCTGAGACGGCGTCGGCGTTCCGATAGGTCGCCCGCCGTGCACCGAGTAGAGCCCGGCCGCGAGCTGCACGTAGCAGCCGCTCGCGAAGAGCGCGCTCGCGAGCAGCGCAGCGAATCGATGACAGACGAGCGGCGAACAAGTCATGAGTCCCTCAGTGGCGTTCGAGCGACGCGCGGTCGACAGTCGAGAGAGTGCGCGATCCGTGGGCGCGCGATCAACTATCCGAAGCGGTTAGAGTGACGACGGCCGCGAGCAGTGACAGCCGATCGCCACCAGAGTTTCAGAGAAATCGCTTACCGAAGAGAAATCATCGACTCGCGCTTCGGGGTGTAAGCGCCGCACCGCTCGCGCGTTGTGCCGCTTCGAGCGAGCCTCTCTCTTGGAAGACACGACCCGAGGTCACTCCTGGGAAAATTCCTACAGTCTTCAGCGTGCGTGTCGCCGAATGAAGCCGGCGCTGTCAGCGCCGGTGGACTCTCACGCGTCGAACGAATCCTGAAACGAGGACCCTGAATGACAACGATGTTGCGCAGCGCCGCGACTCGATTCGCGCTGATTTCGCTGACCGTCGCCGCGTGCACGCCGCCAACGCCACCGTCGCCGACCGACGCGAACTCCGAGGCGAGCGACGTGGCAGACGCTCGGGCCGACAGCGCGCCCGACGCGCTGTCCGATGTCGTCGCGGATGGCGGAGCGACGGCGGTCGGCGGGTGGTGTTCGACCGATCAATGGTGCTGGGCGTTTCCGCGGCCGACCAACTTCGCACGAGTGATCTACGTGGACGGGCCCGATACGGCGTGGATCGGCGCCGGCGGAGGAAGCATCGATCGATGGGACGGCACGCGCGCCACGGCCGTCGAGAGCGGGACCCATCAGAGCATCACTGCGATGAGCGGGCTCGACGCCAACAACATCTGGGCCATCGCAGGCAGCGACATCCTGCGCTACGACGGGACACGCTGGCAGCGCGTGTATCGCCATCGCTCGATGGAGGGACTATCGGCCAACCTCGATCGCAGCTTCGGCATCACGATGGTGAGCGCGACCGAGGGCTATGCGAGCGTCGGTGACGAGGTCTTGCGATGGAACGGCACGGCGTGGTCGTCCCTGGCGTTCAGCTCGTTGTTCGACATCGGCACCATCGGCAAGATCGGCGCGCGGGTGTTCGTTCAGACGCCCGACCTATTGGCTCTCGACGCAAACGGGAGTGTTTCGATCGAACGGCGTGAGCAACACGGCGCAGACGCTTCCGATGGGCTCTCCGACGGTCTTTGCGTGGACCGTGGGCTCATCGCCGAACGACATCTGGTTCTACGGCTCGGGCGCCAATTTGGTGCAGTGGGATGGCGCGACGCTGCGCGTTCATTCGCCGTCCGCGGGGCTGAACATCGCGGCGATGAAGGCCAACTCGCCCACGGAAGTGTACGCAGCGGCGGGCAACGCGACGACGCGGGCGGTGATGCACTGGGATGGAGCGACGTGGAGAACGATCGCGCTTCCCACGATGGAGTTCGTCAGCTCGATCGACGCGACGAGCCCCAGCAACATCTGGCTCTCGCTGCGCGGGTCCTCCTCTCTTGCCCCGTTGCGATGGAACGGCACGAGCTGGTCTCCCGTCGCCGCTCCACCGGCCGAGCACACGGGCGGCGAGCTCGTGCTGATCTCTCCCGACGAAGCGTTGGTGCTCAGCGGACCGCGCGTGTTTCGTCTGCGAAGCGGGGTGTGGAGCCGCGAACGCGTCGGACACACGGTCCCCGAGCGATTGATCTACGCGAACCGAACGCTCCGGCTCGCGGGTGATCACTCGCTCGTGTTTCGGCGCTGATCCCCGGACCTCGCCGAAGACGCTCAGCCATCCCCCTGTACAGGTCACTCGCTCGGCGCGGACGCGGGCGGCGGAATCGAAGCGACCCGCGCGGCCTCGAGCAACGCGCGGAGGTCGTCGCCGTCGAGATACTCCTTCTCGAGCAGGACCTTCGCGATGTTCTCCAATTGCGGTCTGCGCGCTTCGAGCAGCTCTCTCGCGCTCTGCGCGGCCTCCTCGACGATGCGGCGCACCTCGGCGTCGACCACGTCCGCGATGTTCGAACCGTAGTCCGCGACCCCTTCTTCGCCGCCCAGAAACAGCGAGCGACGGCCCGAATACGAGACGGGGCCGAGCCGCGTGCTCATTCCGTACTCGGTCACCATCGCGCGAGCCATGTTCGTCGCTTGCGTGAGGTCGTTGGCGGCGCCCGTCGAGAGGTCGCCGTACACGATCAGCTCCGCCGCGCGGCCGGCCATCGTCATCGCGAGCATCGCCTTGAGATCCGACTCGGTCGTGATGTGCACGTCCTCTTTGGGCATGCCCCGCACGTACCCGCCGATCCCGAGCCCGCGCGGAACAATCGAAATCCTCGCCGTCTTCGTCGCCCCCGGAATCACCTCGCCCACGATCGCGTGCCCCGTCTCGTGGATCGCGATGCGCCGACGCGTGGTCTCCGGAATGATTCGAGACTTCTTCTCGAGACCCATCCCGACGCGGTCGATCGCCTCGATGATGTGCTCGCGCTTGACCGCGGGCAGGTCCTTTCGAGCGGCGAGCAACGCGCCTTCGTTGATGATGTTGGCCAGGTCTGCGCCAGCGAAGCCCGGCGTGCGCGCGGCGATGTCCGCAAGGTCGACGTCGCGGTCGAGCTTCACATCCTTGGCGTGCACGCGAAGGATCGCCTCGCGCCCCTTTTTGTCCGGCGGATCGACGAGCACCTGACGATCGAAGCGGCCCGGCCTGAGCAGCGCCTGATCGAGGATCTCGGGGCGGTTGGTGGCCGCCATGATGATCACGCCCTTGTTCGTCTCGAAGCCGTCCATCTCGACGAGCAGCTGGTTCAACGTCTGCTCGCGCTCTTCGCTGCCGCCGGGAATGCCCCCGGTGCGCGTCCGACCGAGCGCGTCGAGCTCGTCGATGAACACGATGCACGGCGCGCTCTGCTGCGCCTGCTCGAAGAGATCCCTCACCCGCGCCGCTCCGACGCCGACGAACATCTCGACGAACTCGCTGCCCGAGAGGTTGAAGAACGGCACCGCAGCCTCGCCCGCGACCGCCTTGGCCAAGAGCGTCTTGCCCGTTCCTGGCGGGCCGACGAGCAGCACGCCCTTGGGAATCTTCGCACCGAGCCTCGTGAATCGCTCGGGATTCTTCAAGAACTCGACGATCTCCTCGAGCTCGACCTTGGCGTCATCGACGCCCGCGACGTCCGCGAAGCGCACCTTCACTTCGCTCTCGCTGACGAGCTTTCCTCGGGATTTTCCGAAGGCCAGCACGCCGGATTGCTGCACCTGCATCCGGCGCACAAACGAGCGATAGATCAAGACCACGATGCCCGTGATGCCGAAGAGCAGCAGAAGCTGCAGCAAAACGCCCTGCCGATCTTCGACCGCCTCGAATCGGACGTGGCTCGTCTCGAGCAGCGGGATGAGCTCGCGGTCCTCGTGGACGCGCACGGTCTCGAAGTGCGGGCCTCGCCCAGCGTTGGCCGGGATGCTCAACACGCGCCCAGACTGCGGCGGCGGAGTCGTTCCGGGCGCGAGCTGCTGCCCCGCCGGAGGCGCAGGCTGCGCGAGACGCCCGGTCTTGAGCCGGCCGCGAATCACCTCGATCCCGATCGAGACCTCTTCGACCTCGCCGCCGCGCACCGCGCGCTTGAACTCGTCGTATCGCACGCGCTGCGCGTTCGAACGCCCGCCCATGACCTGCCAGACCAGCACGATCGAGACGGCCACCACGAGCATCATCGTGATGCCCCGTCCGCGACGCTCGCCGTCCTCGCCGTCTTCTTCCGGTCCTTGACCGCCCCGACGCTGCGGCGCGGGGCTCTTGCGCCCTTCTTCGGGGTTTTTTGGTGATCCTTCAGCCATCGCTCCTCGAGCTCTCCGTCGTCGTCGCCTCGGCGGCCACGCCGCGCGGGTCCAAAGCACTCTCGCTAGCCATGGGGAGCTTGCGCTTCTTTGCCAACTCCCCCCCGAGCGCGAGCTGGCCGCAAGCCGCAGCGATGTCGTCGCCTCGTTGCCTGCGCACGAACACGCTCATCCCGTCGCGCCACAAGATCGACTGAAACGCGTCGACGCGCTCCGCCGTGGACATCTCGAAGGGGGTCGCCGCCACCGGGTTCATCGGGATCAGGTTCACTTTGCAGCGAATCCGTCGCAAGAGCTTTACGAGCGCCCTGGCGTGCGCGTCCGAGTCGTTCACGCCGTGGATCAACGTGTACTCGATCGTGATCCTGCGCCGCGGCGCGAGCGGGTAGCGCTCGAGCGCCGCCATCAAGTCCTTCAACGGATAGCGCTTGTTGATGGGCATCAGCTCGCTGCGCAGCGCGTCGTCCGGCGCGTGCAGCGAGACCGCAAGCGCGACTTGACCCGAGAATTCCTTGCCCAATCGGTCGAGCTCCGGGACCAGCCCCGACGTCGAGACCGTCACGCGGCGGCTCGACAGATTCGAGCCTTCCTTGTGCAAGAGCAGTCGCAGCGCCCGCTCGACGTTGCCGTAGTTGTGCAGCGGCTCGCCCATCCCCATGAACACGACGTTGCGCAGCGCCTCGTCGGGCTCGAGGTGTCCGCGGCCGATCAGCACCTGCGAGACGATCTCGCCCGCGGTCATGTTGCGCTTGAGCCCAGCGACCCCCGAGGCGCAAAACGTACAGCCCATCGCGCAGCCAACCTGCGACGAGATGCACTGAGTCACGCGACGCGCCGCCGGTCGAAGGCCGCTCTCGGCTCCGCCGGTCGAGCGCTCTTCTTCGTCCGCTTCGCGAAGCTCGTCGCGGTCGCTGTCGTCCTGCGCCAGCGGCGGAATCAACACGGTCTCGACCGTGCCGCCGCGGGCGAAGCGAAGCAGAGCCTTCTTCGTTCCATCGTCCGAGCGGTGCAAGAGATCCACGGTCGCGGGCATCGAGAGCCCCGCTTGTTCGATCACCGAACGCAGCGATTTGCCGAGGTCCGACATCTTCGCCGGGTCCGCCACCCCTCGCGCGTGAATCCAACGAAACACCTGCAGCGCGCGGTACGGCCGCTCGCCCTTGGACGCGACGAAGCGCTCCCACTCTTCGGGTAGCCACGCGAGCGGTTCATTTTCGTCGAAATCTGCGGTCGCCACAGCGCGCGAACGTTAGCACGCATGCGACCGCGCCGGGGACAGTCGCGCGCCGAGCGGTCGCGAATTACGCGAGGCCGAGCCACCGGCGAAACAAGACCAGCCCGTCGCGAAGCGCCTCGCGGTCGGTCCACTCGTTGCGCTGGTGCGCCTGCGACTGCGTTCCCGGCCCGAGGTTGACCGCGGCCACGCCGAGCGCGGAGAAGCGCGCGACGTCGGTCCACGCCTGCTTCGGCTCGACGCCCTTGATTTCAGGGGCTCGCTCGAGGGCGCGGACCAACGGATGCGAACGCGAAGGCAACGCGCTCGGCGACCGGTCGATCACCGTGAGCGAGCCGTCCCCCGCGAGCAGCTCGCGCAGGTCGCGCTCGGCGTCGTCGACGGTCTTTCCCGGGGCGAATCGCACGTTTACGTTCAGCGTAAACGCGTCGGGAACCACGTTGCGACCGCGGCCCCCCTCGGCCATCGTCGCGCTCATCACCTCGCGGTAGAGCATCCCTTCGATCACGTGATCGACCGGCGCGCGGTCCGCCAATCGCTGCAAAAACCCAGCGCTCTTGTGAATCGCGTTCTCACCCTGCCACGGCCGCGCCGAGTGCGCCGTGCGCCCCTCGAACGTCACGCGCCCGTGCAGAGACCCCATGCACCCGAGCTGCAGCACGTTGGAGCTCGGCTCGAGGCACACCGCCAGGTCCGCCTTCGCCAGCGAGGGAAAGTTCACCAGCAGATCCCCGAGCCTGTTCTCCAGGTACGGCCCCTCTTCGCGCTCGTAGAAGACGAAGGTGGGCTTGGCGGCACACGTTTTCTTGTTGCCTGCGATTTCCTGGAGAAGCTCGAGCATCACCGCGAGGCCGGACTTCATGTCCGCCGCGCCAGGACCGTAGATCTTGGCGCCTTCGGTCCGCGCAGGGCCGTCGTGGCTCGTTCGCACGACGTCGAAGTGTCCCGCGAGCACGACGGACGGACCGTCGCTCGAGACCTCGGGAGTGACCACGAGCGAGTGGCCGTCGCGCGCCACCGCCCCGTCGCCGAGCAGCGCCCGGAGCCGCGCCTCGACGACGTCGCAAATGGGCCCTTCTTCTCCAGTAAACGAGCTGATCTTGCACAGCCACAAGAGCGTCTCTTCGACCGGGTCGAGCCCCGCGGACACAGCGTCGCTCATCGTCGTCACACCGCCACGTTGAAGTCGCGAAGCGCTTGCTCGAGAGAGGTCTTCTTGTCCGTGCTCTCTTTGCGCTCGCCGATGACGAGCGCGCACGGAACCCCGAATTCTCCTGCGGGAAATCGCTTCATCCTCGTCCCCGCGATGACGACCGACCGCGCCGGAACGCGGCCCTTCCACTCGCGCGGCTCGTTCTGGGTCAAGTCGATGATCGGCGTGCTCGCGGTCAACACGACACCGGCCCCGACGACCGCCTCGCGCTCGACCACGACTCCCTCGACCACGACCGCGCGCGAGCCGATGAAAGCGCCGTCCTCGACGATGACTGGTCGAGCGGACGGAGGCTCGAGAACGCCGCCGAGGCCGACGCCTCCGGACAAGTGAACGTGCTTTCCGACCTGCGCGCACGAGCCCACCGTGGCCCAGGTGTCCACCATGGTGCCTTCGTCGACGTACGCGCCGATGTTCACGAAGCCCGGCATCACGACGCAGCCCTTCGACACGTGCGCGCCGTACCGAATGATCCCGGGAGGAACAACCCGAACCCCCGCCGGCACCTGCGTCTTGATCTTGTCCTGCCACGCGAGGGCCCCTGCCTCGAAGCGCTCGACCGGACACACCGCGAAATACAGCAGAATCGCCTGCTTCAACCACGCGTGCGCGACCCACCCGTCCGCGCCCTGCGTCGCCACGCGGAGGCTGCCTTTGGTGAGCGCCTCCATCGCCGCGAAAATCGCGTCGCGATGGGACATGTGATGAATCAGCTCGCGATTGCCGAAAGCCTCTTCGATCAGCGGTTGCAGTTGCTCGGCCAGGGTCTCGTCGTAGAGCGTCACGAACGATCGACTATCACGACCGGCGACCGTCGTCAGCGCGCTCGGGACGAGGGAGCGCGATCCGCTCGGACCTCGCTGTCGGAGAGGCCATCGTCCTCGCGGCTCGCCGAATCCTCGACTCGCGCCTCAGCGACGCTCACTCGAACGCCGGTCTCCGCCGGCGCCTCGCCGAGCCCAGCCTCACGAGGCCCGCTCGAAGCCTTCGTTTGGCCCTGCGGACTCTCCACTGGCGGCTCGCTCGCTCGAACGACGCGAAGCAGCAGCGGGCGTTCGGGCGTTCCCTCGATGCGAATCACACGCGCCGCGCTGCGAGCGTGTTGAACGAAGCTCGACTCATCGGCGACGTCCCATCGCGCGTTGCCTACGACCTCGACCCGAGCTCCCTCCGGGATGATCGTTTGATTGCCGGCCCCGACGCCGCCGACGATCTCGAAATACTCGCAGCGAACAATCGCGACGAGCCCCGACCCGTCGTCGAGCACGAACTCTCCGCCGCTGCTGCGCTCTTGAATCACGGACGGAGCGTCGCCGCGCTCGTTCCGAATCACCCGCCTTTCGAGGAAGGCGAGCGACGTCGGTCCCTTCGAGGGGATCGCCGGCAGGATGGTCTTCGTGCTTCCCACGATTCGAGTGACGACGCCGTCGCCCGTCTCGGAGGCCTTTCGAAGTGGCACAGCGCGCATCTTCGCGATGGCAGCGAGCCACCGCCGCGACTCGACCGCGCCGAAATACGCCATGAGCGCGGCAAAGATGACCGCGAGCGTCGCAAAGGGTCCGAGGAGCCCCCCGACGAAGCCAAACAGGCTGCCAGCCCAAACGCCGCCCACGACGACCGCGGCGATCGTCGCGAGCGTCGCGATCGTCGAGAGGATCGTCGCGACGATCGACGACAACCCCTTCACCTGTTGCTCGCCATCCATCCCTTGCAGTCGCTGCGACTGCGCGAGCTGCCACGAAGCGACTTTGCCCGCGTCCAGCATCGGCTCGTCGCAGCGCATACAAGACGATTGAAACGCCGAACGATCCCCACAGATCGGACAGACAAATCGCTCCGAATCGTCCATGTCTCCGCCCTCCCTTCGCGCGCTTCGGCGCGGGTTCCGCCGCCGCGCGCTCACGACGCCCGCAGTCCGCACAGAAAGCGCCGGCCACTCGACGATCGAGCGCTCCGGGCCACGCGCCCATGGAAGTACTCTCGTCACCGCCACAACGGTAGCAGCTTCGCCCGCGCCTCGCCTCTGTGCCACAATCACCTCGTGCACGGCGCTCTCTGGCTGTCGTTCTTGTTCATCGCGGGTTGGACGTCGACCTTGCGCCTTCGCTCGCTCGAAGCCGATGCTGCACGCGACGGCGAGAGCCTCGAAGGCTCGTCGCACACCGTGGGAGTCGGACCGTTTCGCGTCGCCCGGCTCGGCGCGCCCCGCTTCGGCATCGCCCCCGCGATCCGCAACGCGATCTGGGCGGCGCTCACCACAGCGACGTTCGTCGGCACCGCGAGCCTGTGGCAGCTCGTGGCTTCGATCCACGCGGTGATGGGCGAGCAACGCAGCAGCGTGTTGATGCCCGCCCGCAGCGCCCCCCATGCAAACGCGCTCGCCGAGAACGTGCCCGCCGCGATCACCGCCGTCGTGGCGCTCGCGCTGGCAGTCGCCCTCCATCGAGTCACCCTCCGCCGCGCCCAACGCGCGCTCTCGAGCGGCCGCGGATAGCGCGCGGGTGTGATTCCCATCCTGCTCACGAGCGCAGGAGGTGCACGGATCTCCCAGAGGCACCGAAATGCCGACGTCTGAGACAGAACGTATCGCC
>LNFM01004577.1_pt1 | contig 30993 bp, 33 predicted proteins | sample 596031 | NCBI WGS metagenome assembly LNFM01 (sample SAMN04254537, study PRJNA301005) | activated carbon metagenome | isolation source: dual media filters at the Ann Arbor, Michigan drinking water treatment plant | place: USA: Ann Arbor
GGCGACTGCAGGCCCGGCTTGTGGGTAGCGGCGATGTTGCTTTTGCGCCAAGCAGCACCCAAGATGCGAAAACATCTGACACGCCCATGTCATGCGCGCGGTGCACCATCGGGGCATCTTCCCCACCACGCCGCACCAACAGCCATGATCCGCACCCGATCTCTTTGCCCGCACGAGGCCTGCGTCGTCGCCGTCTCGGCGCTCGATGATTTGGTGACGCATCTGGTGAAGGCCTGTCATCTCCAGTTGCCACCGGTGTTTCTGGACTGGGTGGCGGATGAAGCCACGCCGCTGATCGAGCAGCAGGTCGCGGACTGTTTCGACCATCCGGATTTTGCCGCCAGCCTGCGCCAGGGCGACCACCGCTTGGTGCTGGCCAGCTGGATGCGGCAATGGATCCGACCTGGCATGGCGGCGCGTTTTGCCGAATTGCTGCCGCACCTGCCGTCGGCCGGCCCGCGTCTGCCGGTGTTGCGGCCCGCAGCCGCCGCACCACGCCCACCAGCCGCTGCGAGCTTGCCGGCAGCCCGCCCGCGCATGCCTGCAGGTCTCGCGCTTCCGGCCTGAGGCGCTGCCTAGATGCTATCGTTTCGATAGCTGCTAGCCCATGACCGGCATGGGCTGGGGCCTGATTTGATGCATACAACGGCGGCATGTCCGGTTCCGGCCAGACAAGGCGGGCGAGGGTACCTAGGCTTGGACATCTGCCACCCGAACCGCCCGCCCATGTCTGCCCTTGCCCAAAGCCTGCCCCCAACCCTTGCCGATACGCTGCACAGCCGCGGCCACGCCGTGTTGCCGCAATGGCTGAGTCCGGCCGAATGCGCGGCCCTCAGCGGGCTTTACCCGCAGGCCGACCACTTCCGCAGCCGCGTGGTGATGGCGCGCCACGGTTTTGGCCGCGGCGAATACCAGTATTTCAGTTACCCGCTGCCGGACATCGTCCAGCGCCTGCGCCGCACGCTGTACCCGCAGCTCGTCGGTGTCGCGAACCGCTGGAACCAAGCCATGGGGGTGGACATTCGCTACCCGGCCGAGCATGCGGCTTTTCTGGCACGCTGCCATGCGGCCGGCCAGACCCGGCCGACACCGCTGCTGCTGCAGTACGGCGCAGGTGACTACAACTGCCTGCACCAGGACCTGTACGGCGAACATGTGTTTCCCTTGCAGGTGGTCATGCTGCTGTCGCGGCCGGGGGAAGACTTCAGCGGCGGCGAGCTGGTGCTGACCGAGCAGCGACCGCGCATGCAGTCGCGCGCCACCGTGGTGCCGCTGGCGCAGGGTGATGCCGTGGTGTTTGCGGTGCACCAGCGGCCGGTGGCCGGCAGCCGCGGGTTTTACCGCGTCAACATGCGGCATGGCGTGAGCGAGGTCAGCGCCGGCCGGCGCCACACGCTGGGCATTATTTTTCACGATGCACAGTAACGGGACGATGGCGACAATGGCACGGTGACTGCCGACCTTTTTGACGACATGCAAGCGCCCGGGCCGGCGCAGCAGGCGCTGGCGCCCGGTGCCGTGTTGCTGCGCGGCTTCGCGCGCAAGACCGATGTGCTGACGGCGCTGGGTCCCTTGCTGGCCGCCGCGCCGCTGCGCCATCTGGTCACGCCCGGCGGCCACACCATGTCGGTCGCCATGAGCAACTGCGGCGCGCTGGGCTGGGTCTCCGACCGGCGCGGCTACCGTTATTCGAAAGACGATCCGCTGTCCGGCCGGCCCTGGCCCGCCATGCCGGCGGGCTGGCGGGATCTGGCCGCCAGCGCTGCCGCCGAGGCAGGCTTTGACGGCTTCAGGCCCGATGCCTGCCTGATCAACCAGTACCTGCCGGGCAGCAAACTCTCGCTGCACCAGGACCGGGACGAGAGTGATTTCTCGGCGCCTATCGTGTCGGTGTCGCTGGGCCTGCCGGCTGTTTTCCTGTTCGGCACAACGCAGCGCGCGGACCGGCCGCAGCGCTACCGGCTGCTACACGGCGACGTGGTGGTCTGGGGCGGGCCGGCGCGGCTGGCGTACCACGGCGTGGCACCGCTGGCGGATGGCGAACACCCCTTGCTGGGCCGGCGCCGCATCAACCTGACTTTCCGGCAGGCAGGCTGATTTTTCAAGTCAAATCGGCCTCCAGCCCATGCTGAACAAGGGCTGGCAGCTATCAATTGAGGAGCAAAAATTCAGCGGCAGATGCCGTAAGCGCCGGTCTCGAGGTGGAAGTGGTCCTTGTGCGCCGCGTTGTAGTCCGGCCCCAGCACCCCCTTGAAGTAGCGGCAGGCGCCGCGATGGGCCTCTTTCAGAAACAGCGCTTCGGGGCCGGCCACGGCAGCGGCCTCATCGGCCTGCCACTGGCGCAGCACCGAGATGGATTTGCCGTTGGCCAGCGTGAAACCGGCGATGTCCAGCGCATCGGCGGTGGCGTGCTGGCTTCGCTTGCCGGGCGGCGCATTCGGCGCGCCACCTTCACCGCGGTTGATGTTGCGGCAGGCATAACTGCCGAGGTGGCTGATGGCTGTCACGCGTTGTCCGCCATGCAGCACGGCCGCCGGCTGCAGCGCATGGCGCTCCCACATGGCGAACGACAAGGCCATGGGGCAACTGAGCGACACCGGCGCGCCCAGCTTCACGCCGGCCTCACGCAGCAGCACCGCGTTCTCGAAACCGCAGCCCGGTCCGGTGACACGGTCGGGAAGCACGCTGTAACGCATGCCGGTCTGCGCCAGCGCGGCCAGACAGCGCTGCGGATCGCCGCGGGCGCGCGACAGCTTGACGGCCGTGAGGAAGTTGGGCGGCGCTGCGACGTCCAGCGGCGCCCAGGGGTTGAAGCGTTCGGGGAGGGTGATGGCACCGACATACACCGAATAAGCGGCAGCCACGGCCGCGCCCCACAACAGGGCGAAGATCCAGCGTCCCCAGCGGGGGCGGCGTGAAGGCGTTTGGGGCAGATGGGGCGTGGCGTGTGGACGCGGGGAAAGAGGAATGGCCTTGTTATAAGGCCGCCGAGGTATCAGCGCCTGCCAGCCGGTTGCTCGTGTGGGTGCAGGTTTTTTGCCGGGTGCGAGGGCGCCCGGTCATTCGGCTTCCCATCCCGGAGGGACAGGACCGAGGCCACGCAGGTCGTCAAAATACTTTTTCACGGCCTGCCGCTGGTTGCCGGCTTCGTCAACGGCTTGCTGCAGCTCGGCGGGACTGCACTGGAACACCAGCGTCCAGTACGCAACATCGTAGGGTGTGTCGAGACTGACCAGAACGGGGAGCATGTCCTGCGGCATGGCGCGATTTTATAAAATGACCCCGGCCCTTGTCACGGTGACCTGCAACAGCACTGCGCGGGGCCGCTTCTTGCTTTGCCAGCGGCACCACGCCGTGCAGCAACCGGAGTTTTTTGATGCCAGTTGATTCCCCGGTTACCCCGTTTTTCCCGGACAACAGCCGGCGCCACCAGATGTTCCCGGTGCTCGCCGCCGCCGACATCGCGCGCATGCAACGCTTCGGCAAGGTCCTGCGGTTCAAACGCGGTGACAGGCTGTTTGCGGCCGGTGAACCCGGCCCCGGCATGTTCGTGGTGCTCAAGGGGCGGCTGGATGTCAGCCAGCGCGACGGCATGGGCCATGTGGCGCCGGTGGTGCAACACGGGCCGGGCGAGTTTTCGGCCGAGGTGGGGCAGTTGTCCGGCGGCGTGGCGCTGGTCGACGGGCATGCCGGCGAGGATGTGGAGACGCTGCTGATTCCGCCGGAGCAGTTGCGCGCCCTCATCATTGCCGAAGCCGACCTCGGCGAGCGCCTGGTGCGTGCGCTGATCCTGCGGCGTGTCGCGCTGATCGAGGCCGGCGCCAGCGGTCCGGTGCTGATCGGCCAGCCGCAGTCGGCCGCGGTGATCCGCCTTCAGGGTTTTCTGAGCCGCAACGGCGAGCCGCACCAGGTGATGGACATCGGCAAGGACGCCGATGCGGCCGCGCTGCTGGCGCAATATGCCGAGGGTGCGGCCGACATGCTGGCGGTCTGCCCCAACGGCACGGTCCTGCTGAACCCCAGTGAAGGTGAACTGGCGCGCTGCATCGGCATGGTGGACACGGCCGACCACGACGAACTGTTCGACCTGATCGTGGTCGGTGCCGGCCCGGCCGGCCTGGCCACGGCGGTGTATGCCGCGTCGGAAGGCCTGCATGCGCTGGTGCTGGACTGCCGCGCTTACGGCGGCCAGGCTGGCGCCAGCGCACGGATTGAAAACTACCTTGGTTTTCCGACCGGCATCTCGGGCCAGGCGCTGGCCGGCCGCGCCTATGTGCAGGCGCAGAAGTTCGGGGTCGAGATGCTGATTCCGGCGCAGGCCCAGTCGCTGGACTGCAGCCACATGGCGACCCAGGGCGAACTCCAGCTGACCCTGAGCGACGGGCGCCGCCTGCGCAGCCGGGCCATGGTGGTCGCCAGCGGCGCGCGTTACCGCCGGCCGGCCGTGCCGCGCCTGGCGGATTTTGAGGGCCGCGGCGTCTGGTACTGGGCTTCGGCGCTGGAGGCGAAGATGTGCAGCCAGGCCGAGGTGGCGCTGGTCGGGGGCGGCAACTCGGCCGGGCAGGCGGCGGTGTTTCTGTCGCAGCACGCAGCGAAAGTGAATGTGCTGGTGCGTGGCCCCAGCCTGGCCGCCAGCATGTCGCGTTACCTGATAGACCGCATAGAAGCTGCGCCCAACATCGAGCTGTTGCCGCACACCGAATTGAGCGCCCTGCACGGCGAGCCGGATACCGGGCTGACCGGTGTGAGCTGGCGCAACCGGCAGCACGGCGGCGAGCAGCACACCGGCTTGCGCAATCTCTTCCTGTTCGTCGGCGCCGAGCCCGAAACCGAATGGCTCAGGGATTGCGGCGTGGCCATCGATGGCCAGGGTTTTGTGCTGACCGGCGACAAGGTCGTCAGCCACCAGCCCGGCCACACACCGGCGCCGCTGGAAACCAGCATCCCCGGCGTGTTTGCGGTCGGCGATGTGCGCAGCGGCTCGGTCAAACGCGTCGGCGGCGCGATCGGCGAGGGCGCCGCGGCGGTGGCCATGATCCACAAACACCTGGCGGCGGCCAGCGCTGCCTGAGTTCAGCTTCGTTGACTGGAGGAGAGTTTCCCATGCCCATCAAAGCCTGCGGCCATGTGCCTGCCGACATCCACGCCCCCAATGCCTCAGGCTGCGAAGAATGCCTGGCGCTGGGGGACCGCTGGGTGCATCTGCGGCTTTGCGTCCATTGCGGCCATGTCGGCTGCTGTGACGACTCGAAAAACCGACACGCCAGCAAACACCATGCGGCGACCGGCCACGCGGTGATCCGTTCGCTGGAACCGGGCGAGCGCTGGATGTGGTGTTATGAACACCGGCTGCAGGTGGGCTGAGTCGCCTGGCTGGCGCCTAGAAGTGTTCCGGGCCCAGCACCAGCAGATGGTCGGGACCGTAGCTGACGCCCGCGACGATCTGGTCGGCGGCCCGCGCACGAATCATCTCGCCGTCGAGTTCATAGGCCTTTTTCAGCGAGTCCGGTCCCTGGCCGGCATCGAAGTGTTCTTCCATCGCGGCCCTGGAAATCCGGACGGGCACGATGCCGCCCTCGTAAGGCATGACAAAGCTGAGCCAGTCGCCATGATCTTCGACCTTCAAAGACGGTTCCATGCATCCCTCCCGAAAACCCGAGAATAGCCGCCGCCTGGGCGGCGGTACAGGCAGGAAAACCACTAAGCCTTTGGTTGGTGCCGCGCGCAGGGACGGATTAGATTCAGGCCATGACTGAATTACGTCTGGCCTATGAGCATGCGGTGGCGGAGCTCGGAGCGGAAGTCGCCCGCAGGCTGGCGGCCGGCGTGCCGCCTGAGCCGGTCGCACGCTGGGCGGCAGGCGAACGCGACCGGCTCAAGCAGGTGTACCGCGACAAAACACCGCCGGATGCACTGGTGATCATCGAGGCCCGAAGCCTGGCCCAGTATGGAAACAGCACCGGGCCTTCGGTGGAACAGCTCCGGGCCAGTGGCAAATCCTGGACCGAGATCGCCACATCGGCTGGACGTCCCGGAAAACGGCCTGACGGTGTGTGACGCAGCGCCTCGCGCTCAGCGCAGCACGTAACCCGCCAGCACGCTCTGCACCTCGTAAATGCTGAGTTTCTTGTTGAAGCGTTTCTGCATCGGCAGGGCGGTTCCGGAAATCCAGATCTTCAGTTCGGCGTCCAGGTCCAGGTGCCCGCCGGTCTCGACGCTGAAGTGCGTGATGCTTTTGTAGGGAATCGAGTGGTACTCGACCTTGCTGCCGGTCATGCCCTGTTTGTCCACCAGCACCAGGCGTTTGTTGGTGAATACAAAGTAGTCGCGTATCAGCTGGTAAGCATGTTCAACCTGCTCGCCGGCGGCCAGCACCTGGGCGAATTCCTGCTGGATTTTTGCCGCATCAACTTTGGACGCATTGCCCAGCATGCCGTCAAGCAAACCCATGGTGTCTCCCTGAAATAAAACCCATTGTGGCCCAGCCCGCACTAAACCACGCAGCCGATCTCCGCGAGCGCTGCGCGCACATCGGCCGGGCTGCGTACCAGCACGGCCTGCAAGCCCGCCGCGCGGGCGCCGGCCACGTTGTCGGCCAGGTCATCAAAAAACAGCAGGGCGTTCGTTGGCAGGCCGACTGCCTGCGCGATGTGTTCGAAGGCGCGCCGCTCCGGCTTGCGCAGGCCGATGTCGGAGGACACAAAAACCCGGTCGAAGGCCTGCACCACCTCCGGGTACTGCCCCGACCAGGCGGCATGGTGCACGGTGTTGGAGTTGCTGAAGGCATAACAGGGCAGGTGGGCGCGGGCGGTGCGCACCAGCGCCAGTGTTTCGCTGATCTGGCCGGTGAAGATGGCGTTCCATCCCCGGGCGATCGCCTGGTGATCGGGCTGCAGCTCGAGTTGCCGGGCGAGGTGCGCGAAGTAGGTATCGGCGCTGATTTCGCCGCGCTCGTGTTGTTCATAGGACGTGTCAAAACTGAACCGGTCCCGGATGGTGTCCAGTGACAGCGCGGAGAGCGTCTGCCAGTGCGCGAAGGCACGGTTGAAGTCGATCTCGATCAGCACGCCGCCGAGGTCGAACAGCAGTGCCCGGATCGGGGCTGCCGGTGCGGGAGGCTTCAACCCGGGCGTGCTGCCCTGTGCATTCATGATGTCCGGGGCGCTTTGTCCAGCAATTGCGTCATCAGGCGGATCTGCTCCTGCTGGATGGCCAGCAGCTCAGCCCACTGGCCTTCGCGCAACAGGTCGATTTTTTCGTGCAGCAACATGATCTCCAGTTCTGCCTTGAGGTTGACCTCGTAGTCATGCGCAGCCACGAGCCGGTCCTTTTGGGCCTGGCGATTTTGCGACATCAGGATGATGGGGGCCTGGATGGACGCCAGCATCGACAAAAACAGGTTCAGCAGGATGTAGGGGTAAGGGTCGAAGCTGCGGTCGTAGCGGGCCAGCACCAGCGAGTTCAGCACCACCCATGCCATCAGCGTGACGGCGAACAGCATGATGAAGGTCCAGGACCCGCCGAAACGCGCCACCGCGTCGGCGGCCCGCTGTCCGATGCTGGCCTCCTCGTCGGCGGCGGAAGTGTCGCGCGAGATATGCTGGCGCGCGGCGACGTGGCGCGCCACATTGCGGGTCGCCTCGTCCAGCGATTCGTAGCTCATGCCAAGCTGGCGGGCAATGTCTTCGGGCTTTTTCATGGCGGTCCTCCATGGAGCGCGTGCGGGGCATGCGCTGCGGCAAGTGTAGGCCCCGTGTTGACGGCGCGACGGATGACAGACGCGGCCGCCGGGACTTTGCATAATGGGTCAGCCGCCTCCGGCGCGCCTTCTTTCACTTATCAGGAGAACCCATGGCCACCTACAACATCGCTGTCGTGATCGGCAGCATCCGCAAGGATTCCTTCAACCGCCAGCTCGCCAGCGCCGTGGAAAAGCTGTTTCCGGCGGACTTCAGCTTCACCCAGGTCCGCATTGACGATCTGCCGCTGTACAACCAGGACGACGATGCCAGCCCGGCGGCCCCGGTGACGCGCCTGAAAAGCGAAATCACTGCCGCGCAGGGCGTGCTGTTTTTTACGCCCGAGTACAACCGTTCCATCCCCGGCGTGCTCAAAAACGCCATCGACCATGCCTCGCGCCCTTACGGCAAAAGCGTCTGGAACGGCAAGCCCGCCGGTGTCATCGGCGCATCGGTCGGCCCGATTGGCACGGCGCTGGCGCAGCAGCACCTGCGCAACATCCTGGCTTACCTGAACATGCCGACGCTGGGCCAGCCCGAGGCATTCATCCACAACAAGGAAGGCCTGTACGACGCGGACGGCAACATCGGCGAGGCCAGCAAAAAATTCCTGCAGTCCTGGGTCGATGCCTACGTGGCTTTTGTCAAAACCAACAGCTGAGCCCCGCGCATGAAAAAAGCCCGCAACTGCGGGCTTTTTTTTGGGGCCGGAGCGCCGGCTTTATGCGGCCAGCGCGGCTTCGGGCTGGTTGGCGGCCTGGGCGGCCACAGCCTTGATGTCCAGATCCGCAGCAGCCAGGGCAGTCGCTTTGGCCGCTTCACCCATGGCCAGGCCTTCGGCGCGCACAAAACGCACGTCGGTGATGCCGAAGAAACCAAACACCACCTTGAGGTAACTTTCCTGGTGCTCGGTGGCATTGCCGGCTTCGCTGGTCGAATACATGCCGCCGCGTGAGGAGGCCACGATCACGGTCTTGCCGCCGGCCAGGCCGACCGGGCCTTTCTCGGTATAGGCAAAGGTGCGGCCGACTTGCGCCACGCGGTCAATCCAGGCCTTGAGCTGGGTCGGGATGCTGAAGTTGTACAGCGGCGCACCGACCACGATCACATCGGCCGCCAGGAATTGCGATACCAGCGCTTCAGACACGGCGTTTTCACGCTGCTGCACTTCGCTCAGCGCGCTGCCGGCGGGCAGGCGAAAGCCCAACGATTCGGCCGACAGGTGGCTGGGCGCGTCGGCGGCCAGGTCCAGGTAGCTGACCTCGGTGCCGGGATGGCTGGCGCGCCAGGACGCCACGATTTGCGCGGTGAGCTGGCGCGAAACCGAGTTGCCGCCGAGGATGCTGGAGTCGATGTGAAGAAGCTTGCTCATGAGGGATTCCTTGAAATTGAGTTTCGGGTTGCTGGCCGGTTCACTGAATCTCAGCCATGGATAGATTGTGTGGGTGGGTCGATTAATTGATAAGTGGGCAAAATCGCGATACATTGTTCTGTCAACAGGACAATGAAGGCCGCCCATGCAGGATCTGAACGACATGCTGTATTTCGCGGAGGTGGTGGAGCGGGGCGGCTTTGCCGCCGCCGGGCGCGCGCTGGGCCTGCCCAAATCACGCCTGTCGCGGCGCGTGGCCGAGCTGGAGACCCGGCTCGGCGCGCGCCTGCTGCAGCGCACCACCCGCAAGCTCTCGCTGACCGAAGTCGGCGAGATCTACCTGCGTCACTGCAGCGCGATGCGCGACGAGGCGCTGGCCGCCGACGAGGCGGTGGCGCAACTGCAGGTCGAACCGCGCGGCACCCTGCGCATCAGCTGCCCGGTCACGCTGGCGCAAAGCACCCTGGGTTACCTGGTGCCGCGTTTCATGGCGCTGTACCCGCAGGTCAAGGTCGACATGCGGGTGACCAATCGTGTCGTGGACCTGCTGGAAGAGGGCCTGGACATTGCGTTGCGCGTGCGGCCCACGCTGGACGACAGCGGCAGCCTGGTCGTCAAAAACCTCGGGGTCAGCACAGGGCAGTTGCTGGCCAGCCCGGAGCTGCTGCGCCGCCAGGGTGTGCCGCAAACGCCGGAGGACCTGCACAAACTCGACACCGTCGCCATGTCCTGGACCGACGGTCGCGCCGCGTGGACCTTGCTCGGCCCGGATGGCCGCGAGTTTGTGCTGCAGCACCAGCCGCGTTATGTGGCGGACGACCTGCTGACCCTGAAACTGGCCATGCTGGCCGGCACCGGCATGGGTTTTCTGCCGGACTCGCTGAGCGCGGCGGAGCAGCAGGCGCAGTTGCTGGTGCCGGTGTTGCCCGGCTGGGCGCTGCGTGCCGGGGTGGCGCACGCCGTGTTCCCCTCGCGCCGCGGCCAGGTGCCGGCGGTGCGCAGCTTTCTGGACTTCCTCGGCGAACACATGCGTGGCGAAATGCTGGTTTAGTTCTTTCTTGCTCCTCTTTTGATAGCTGCCTGCGCTTGCTGGACATGGGCCAGAGGGCGATTTCATTCATAAACTTGGTGGCCGGGGATGCCGGCGTTATTCGCCATTGGACATAAATTAACAACGATATATTCTTTTGAGTTTTAAGGCCTGCTCCCCAAAATGCATTTTTCGAATATGCATCACAGGAGTTTTTGATGGTCCTTGTTTCCGCCACGCACCGGTCCCCGCAGCACTGAGACCGGCCCGGCCATGCGTTTCATCATCGTCCCCGGCTGGCGCGATTCCGGTCCCGGCCACTGGCAAAGCCTGTGGGCGGCGCGGCTGGACCATGCGGTGCGCGTCAGGCAGGACGACTGGATCACGCCTTCGCGCAAGGCCTGGGTGGCGACGCTGGCGCAAACCATCCTGCTGCAGCGCGAGCCGGTGGTCATCGTGGCCCACAGCCTGGGCTGCATTGCCACCGCCCACCTGCCGGCCGACGCCCGCGCCGCGATCCGGGGCGCCTTGCTGGTGGCGCCGGCCGACCCCGAACGCCGCGCCGTCCTGAGTGACTTCGCGCCCGTGCCCTACCAGAAGCTGCCGTATCGCAGCGTGCTGGTGGCCAGCAGCAACGACCCTTATTGCCCGGTGCGCCTGGCCGGGGCCTATGCGCGGGCCTGGGGCAGCGAGTTTGTGCGCATCCAGGACGGCGGCCACATCAACATCGAATCGGGCCATGGCGAATGGCCGCTGGGCGTGGCCCTGCTGCAGTCGCTGGCCGGTGACACCGACATCGCTTCCTGCCTGCATTCCCCTTTTTCTTCTTCCTCCTCTTCTTCTCCCTCTGCTCCCCTGGAAACTGTATGACCCCGAAAATCAAACTCGCCCTCGCTTCCCTGGCGCTGGCCACCGGTGGCCTGGCCTCTGCCCAGACCCTGCTCAACGGCTCTTATGACGTGGCGCGCGAGTTCTACAAGGAATACAACGCGGCCTTCATCGCCCACTACAAGAAGACCACCGGCAAGGACGTCAAGATCGACCAGTCGCACGCAGGCTCCAGCGCGGTGGCGCGTTCGGTGGCCGACGGCCTGGACGCCGACGTGGTGACCATGAACACCACCACCGACATCGAATTCCTGGCCGACAAGGGCCTGGTCGCCAAGGACTGGACCCAGCGTTTCCCGAATGACGCGTCGCCGACCACCTCGACCATGGTGTTCCTGGTGCGCAAGGGCAACCCCAAGGGCATCAAGGACTGGGCCGACCTGGTCAAACCCGGCGTGCAGGTGATCGTGGTCAACCCCAAGACCGGCGGCAACGGCCGCATGGCCTACCTGGCGGCCTGGGGCTCGGTGCGCAAGAAAGGCGGCAGTGACGCCCAGGCCGCCGAGTTTGTCGGCAAGCTGTATAAAAACGTGCCCATCCTGGCCAAGGGCGGCCGCGATGCGACCTCCATCTTTTTGCAGCGCAACACCGGCGATGTGCTGATCACTTTTGAATCTGAGGTGCTGTCGGTCAATCGCGAGTTCGGCGAGGGCAAGGTTGATGCGGTGTACCCCTCGTCCAGCATCGTGGCCGAGAATCCGGTCGCCGTGGTCGAACGCACCGTCGCCAAAAAGGGCACAGGCGAACTGGCCAAGGCCTACCTGGCTTACCTGTATTCGGACGTGGGGCAGGAGATCGCGGCCAAACATGCGATTCGCCCGCGTTCTGCGGCCGTGCTCAAGAAATACTCCAACGTCTTCAAGCCTCTCCAGCAATTCACCGTGAAGGACTATTTCGGCTCGCTCGGCGAAGCCCAGAAAGTCCACTTCAACGACGGCGGCCAGTTCGACAAGCTCTACACCGTCAAATAAACCATGGCTGCTGCTTCCCTCTCGGCGCCGCTCGCTGTGGCGCCGGTCCGGCGTGCCTCGAAGAAGGTCCTGCCGGGCTTCGGCCTGACCCTGGGCTACACGCTGTTCTACCTGAGCATCATCGTGCTGATCCCGCTGTCGGCGCTGCTGTTCAAGACCTTCTCCCTGAGCTGGGACCAGTTCGTGACGGCGGTGACCTCGCCGCGCGTGATGGCTTCCTACCGCCTGACCTTCGGCGCTTCGCTGTTCGCCGCGCTGGTGAACCTGGTGTTTGGCCTGCTGCTGGCCTGGGTGCTGGTGCGCTACAAGTTTCCGGGCAAAAAAATTGTCGATGCGCTGGTGGATTTGCCGTTTGCGCTGCCGACGGCGGTGGCCGGTATCTCGCTGACGGCCATCCTGGCGGGCAACGGCTGGATCGGCCAGTACCTCGAACCGCTGGGCATCAAGCTGGCCTTCACGCCGGCCGGCGTGGTGATCGCGCTGATCTTCATCGGCCTGCCTTTTGTGGTGCGCACGGTGCAGCCGGTGCTGGAAGATGCCGAAAAAGAACTCGAGGAGGCCGCGACCTCGCTGGGCGCGACACGCCTGCAGATTTTCACGCGAGTGATTCTTCCGCACATCGCGCCGGCCCTGCTGACCGGTTTTGCGATGGCCTTTGCGCGCGCGATTGGTGAATACGGCTCGGTGATTTTTATCGCCGGCAACATGCCCATGATCTCCGAGATCACGCCGCTGATCATCATCGGCAAGCTCGAGCAGTACGACTACGCCGGCGCCACCGCGGTGGCGGTGGTGATGCTGGTGATTTCCTTTGTGCTGCTGCTGGTGATCAACGGGCTGCAGGCCTGGCAACGCCGCAGTGCGGGAGCACCCGCATGAAAAAGGCCCCCACGCTCGGCACTGACGTGTCCTCGCTGCCCCCCGATGGGGCTGTGCTTGCTCGGGGCGGCCCTTCGCGGCGCACGGCTGTGGTTCGTGCCGGCACCACCGAAGCGCCCTGGGTGCGCTACACGCTGATCACCATTGCGCTGGTCTTTGTGCTGCTGTTCCTGGTGCTGCCGCTGGCGGCGGTGTTTACCGAAGCGCTGCGCAAGGGTTTTGACGCCTACTGGGCGGCGCTGAAGGAGCCCGATGCCTGGTCGGCGATCAAGCTCACGCTGATTGCGGCTGCGATCGCCGTGCCGCTGAACCTGGTGTTTGGTGTCTCGGCCGCCTGGGCGATTGCCAAGTACGAGTTCCGCGGCAAATCGTTTCTGACCACGCTGGTGGACCTGCCGTTTTCGGTGTCGCCGGTGGTCGCCGGCCTGATGTATGTGCTGGTCTTCGGTGCCCAGGGCTGGTTCGGGCCCTGGCTCGCGGCCAACGACATCCAGGTCATTTTTGCGGTGCCCGGCATCGTGCTGGCCACGGTGTTCGTGACCTTTCCCTTCATCGCGCGCGAGCTGATCCCGCTGATGCAGGCCCAGGGCAGCGAGGAGGAGCAGGCCGCCATCGTGCTGGGCGCGACCGGCTGGCAGACCTTCTGGAACGTGACCCTGCCCAACATCAAGTGGGGCCTGCTTTACGGCGTGATCCTGACCAATGCGCGCGCCATGGGCGAGTTCGGCGCGGTGTCGGTGGTGTCCGGCCACATCCGCGGCCAGACCAACACCTTGCCGCTGCATGTCGAGATCCTCTACAACGAATACCAGTCGGTCGCCGCCTTTGCGGTGGCCTCGCTGCTCGCGCTGCTGGCCCTGGTGACCCTGCTGATCAAGTCGGTGGCCGAGTGGCGCGCCGGGCAGGAAGAAAAAGCCGCCGCCGCCTTGCCGCCCGAGCGGCCACCGGCCGCCATCACCGCCGGTGCGACCTGAACACAACGAGAACCCTCATGAGCATTGAAATCCGCAACATCAGCAAACACTTCGGCAACTTCCAGGCGCTGGGCGACGTGAGCCTGGACATCGCCTCCGGCGAACTGGTCGCCCTGCTCGGCCCCTCGGGCTGCGGCAAGACCACCTTGCTGCGCATCATTGCCGGGCTGGAAACCGCCGACCAGGGCAGCATCCTGTTCAGCGGCGAAGACACCACCGACGTGCATGTGCGTGAGCGCCAGGTCGGTTTTGTGTTCCAGCATTACGCGCTGTTCCGCCACATGACGGTGTTTGAAAACGTCGCCTTCGGCCTGCGTGTCAAGCCGCGCGGCCTGCGCCCCAGCGACGCCGAAATCAAACGCAAGGTGCATGAACTGCTGGGCCTGGTGCAGCTCGACTGGCTGGCCGACCGTTTCCCCTCGCAGCTTTCGGGCGGGCAGCGCCAGCGGATTGCGCTGGCGCGTGCGCTGGCGGTGGAACCCAAGGTCCTGCTGCTCGACGAGCCTTTCGGCGCGCTCGACGCCAAGGTGCGCAAGGAGCTGCGCCGCTGGCTGCGCCGCCTGCATGACGACCTGCATGTCACCAGCATTTTTGTCACGCACGACCAGGAAGAAGCGCTCGAAGTCGCCGACCGCGTGGTGCTGATGAACCAGGGCAAGGTCGAGCAGATCGGCTCGCCGCAACAGGTCTGGGACCACCCGGCCAGCCCCTTTGTGTATGGCTTTCTCGGCGACGTCAACCTGTTCCAGGGCCGCGCCCACGAGGGCAAGATCCAGCTCGAAGGCATGCGCCTCGATTCACCGGAACACAGCGGCGTGCAGAACGCGAAGGCTTTTGCCTATGTGCGGCCGCACGACTTCGAGGTCCAGCGTTATTCACCGGGCGCCGAGGGCATTGCCGCGCAGCTGAGCCGCGCCATCGTGATCGGCCCGATTGCCAGGCTGGAACTGATGCCGTCCGAAGACAGCGGCCAGGCCGACCCGCTGATCGAGGCGCAGATCCCGTCGCAGCAATACCGCGACATGGGCCTGCGCGAAGGCGACCTGCTGGTGCTGACGCCGCGCAACGCGCGGGTGTTTGTGGATGCGGGGGAGGGGATATAGGACGCGTGACGATGAGTTTTACTGACAGCTTGCTTGCGCTCAGAGCTGGATACGCCGTTTAATCCCGGAACTTATCCCGGCCTAAACTCACGAACCATCGGACAATGCCGTATTGAGATTTAAAGGACCCTGATGTTGTTGACGTATTTCCAAACCGCGCCGCGCCGCGTGCTGGCGCTGGTATCGGTGGGCTGTGTGGCCATGCTGGCTTTTGGCCTCTACCTGCAGCATGTGGTCGGGCTCGAGCCTTGCCCCATGTGTATCGTGCAGCGTTACGCGCTGATCCTGGTGGCGCTGGTCACGGGCATCACGGCTTTCACGGACCGCAAGGGCTTGCTGATGACGGGCTCTTTGGTGACCTTGCTGCTGGCGGGTTTCGGCGCTTTTGTGGCTGCGCGCCAGAGTTTCCTGCAGTGGTTTCCGCCTGAAGAGGCCTCCTGCGGCCGCGATTTCTACGGAATGATAGAAACCTTTCCGCTCAAACGCGCGATCCCGATGATCTTCAAGGGCAGCGGTGATTGCACCAAGATCGACTGGACCTTTCTGGGCCTGTCGATTGCCAACTGGTCCTTTCTCTGTTTCACCGCGATTGCCCTCGTGATGCTGGCGCTGCTGGTGCGCGGACGCAAAGCCGCGCGCTAAGGAAGCGCGGAACAAGTCCCTTCAAGGACATATTCAGCGCTTCCATGAGGCGGCTCAAGGCGCCAGCGGCGCGCTTTTGGCCGGGACCATGGCGATTTCCACGCTGCCGCCCGGGTGCTTGCTGCGTATCCTGAACTCCTCGTGGCTCAGGCCCAGGATGTCGACCTGGTATGGCTGCCCGTCCTCGGTCATGGTGAGCGCGCCGCCCTGGTAAGTCCAGGCGCCCAAAGAGGCGCGGCTGTCCCTGGACGTGATCACCAGTGTGCCGTCGGACAGAAACACATACAGCATGCCCGGCGCCACGCCGGTGGACAGGCTGACTTCCCAGACCTTGTTGACAAAGCCCGGCTTGCCGGCGGCCGCGGCCTGCAGCGCTGCGGGCGGCAGCTTGTCGGCCGTGTCGGAGGTTTCGGAGCAGGCCGCGACCAGCCACAGTGCCAGCAAGCAGGCAGCCCTCTGCAACAGATATTTCATGGGCGTGGCTCCAAAAATCTGATTCTCCCCTGCGCTTGCAAAAGCAGTAATACTGTATATATTAACAGTCTTTCGCTGCCACCTGGATACCCCTTTCCCCGCCTCCCATGTCTGTTTGCCTGCCCCTTCCTGCCGATGTCTGGCGCGCCGATGCCGTGGACCAGGCCGTGGCCCACACCCTGGACACCGGTTACGCCGCCCTGAATGCGGTGTTGCCCGGCGGCGGCTGGCCGCAGGGCGCGCTGGTGGAAGTGCTGCAGCCGCAGGCCGGCCAGCACGAGTGGGGCCTGGTGGCGCCGGTGCTGGCCGGCCTGCAGGCAGCGGCACCCGGCAAGCTGCTGGTGCTCACGGGTGCGCCTTGCCAGCCCTTTGGTGCGGCGCTGGCGGCACGCCAGCTCGACATGCACCGCCTGCTGTGTGTGCAGGCTGCGCGCGGCGACGGCCCGGCGCTGCTCTGGGCCACACGCGAGGCACTGCAGTGCGCCGACGTGGCCGCCGTGCTGGCCTGGCTGCCCGATGTCCGCAGCGCGCATCTGCGCCGGCTGCAGATGGCCGCGCAGGCGCACAACAAGCTGCTGTTTGTGTTTCGCACGCCGCGCGCGCAGCAGGAATCCTCGCCCGCGCCGCTGCGCCTGCTGGTCCAGGGTGTCGCTGCTGACGCCGGCCGCTTGAGCGTGCAGGTGTTCAAGCGGCGCGGCCCGCCGCTGGCTGCGCCGCTGCTGCTGGACAGCCTGCCGCCGCGGCTGGCGGCGCTGCTGGCGGCCAGCCGCGAACGCGTGCGCCGCCGGCGCGAGGAACTGGCGCCTTTGCCGCTGCCCCTGAACTCACCGGACAACCCGCTCCATGCGCTGCTGGATCGCATTGCACACCTCGATCACCATTGAGCCCGGCGCGGGGATGGACGAGGCCGACGCGCAGCGCGCGGTGGCCAGCATGGCGCTGGGCTTCACGCCGCGCGTGGCCTTGCTCGATGAAGCCGTGCTGATGGACGTGACCGGCAGCCTGCGGCTGTTCGGCGGGCTGGCGCGGCTGATGCAGCAGCTGGAGCTGCGACTGCTTGCTTTTTTTGAATCAAATCAGTGCCGGGCCCTTGTCCGGCGGGCGCAGGGTGCTACATCCTTGATAGCACTGGGACGGCTGCGCATGAAGGCCGGGCAGGGCGCCGCAGCGCCACAACGCGTGGCCGAACTGCCCATGCACAGCCTGAGCGCGGCGCGCCCGCACCTGGGCGTGCTCGAGCGCACGGGCTGCCGCAGCTGGGGCGACCTGCTGCGGCTGCCGCGGGATGGCGTGGCCCGGCGCTTCGGCGCGGAACTGCTGCAGGCGCTGGATCGCGCCCGCGGCAGCGTCGCCGACGAATATGAATGGCTGGTGCTGCCGGACCACTTCGAGGAAAAAATCGAGCTCGACGCGCTGGTCACCCATACACCGGCGCTGATGGCCGGCGCCGAGCGCCTGCTGGCGCGCTTGCAGGCCTGGCTGCTGGGCCGGCAAAGCGGCCTGAGTGCGCTCAAGCTGACCTGGCACCTGGACAAACGCCGGGACGTGCCGCCCACCGGGGAGATCGAGGTGCGCACGGCCCAGCCCGCGCAGGACCTGCGCCACGTGGCGCGGCTGCTGGCCGAACAGCTGGCGCAGCACAAGCTGGCCGCGCCTGTGCATTCGCTGAGCCTGCGCTCGCTGGTGACCGAGCCGCTGGCCGATGCGGCCGCGGCCACCACCAGCCTGCTGATGACGGAGCGCAAGCAGGGCGACAGTGCGGTCGAACTGATCGAGCGCCTGAGCGCGCGCCTCGGCGAGGCGCAGGTGTTGGCCTGGCAACCCCGTGCCGACCACCGGCCCGAGCAGATGCAGCGCTGGGTGCCGGCCCAGCATGCTCTCAAATCGATAGCTGCAAGCCCACGTCCGGCAAGGGCCAGAGGCCAAAAAGGCTTGAAAAATCCGGCTCCCTCCGGGATCCGCAGCGAAGCCCTCTACCCGAGCTGGCTGCTGCCCGAACCGCTGAAGCTGTCCGTATCGGGCAACAGCCCGGTCTATCAGGGCCGGCTGCAGCGCCTGGCCGGCCCACAGCGGCTGGAAGCGACCGGCTGGCTCGCACCCAGCGAAGGCGCTTACCGGGCGCATGCCGAACGCCAGGTGCCGCCGGTCATGCGCGACTACTACATCTACCGCAGCGAGCAGGGCAGCCTGCTGTGGATTTACAGCGTGCGCCTGGCTTTGCCCGCAGCGCCGGCCCGGCCGGTGCTGGCGCAGCGGCACGACTGGTACCTGCACGGCTTTTTTGCCTGAGGCGCCTCATGTTCCCCGACCTTTCACTGGAACCCCTGCAACTGCCCGACTATGCGGAACTGCATGTGCTGTCCAACTTCAGCTTCCAGCGCGGTGCCTCGCATGCGCACGAGCTGGTGCTGCGCGCGGCCGAGCTGGGCTACCGTGCCATCGCCATCACCGACGAATGTTCGGTCGCCGGTGTGGTGAAGGCGCATGAAGCCGTCAGGCAACTGGCGAAAAACGGGGTCCTGATCCAGCTGCTGCCGGGCGCCGAATTCCTGGTCAGAACGGATGAAGGTGCGGAGGCCTTGCGCCTGGTGGTGCTGCCCCGCAACGCGGCCGGCTGGGGCAACCTGTGCGAGTTCATCACCACGGCGCGGCAACTCGCTGACAGCACCGACAAGGGCAGCTACCGCGTGGCCCTGGGCCAGACCGATTTTGCGGTGCTGGCCGACTGTGAGATCCTGCTCTCGCCCTTGCCAGGTGCCATCGATACCGAAGCCCTCTGCGCCCATGCCGCCTGGGCTGCCGGCCTGTTTGCTTCGCATGCCTGGCTGGCGGTGGAACTGCTGCAGGGCCTGGACGACGCCCTGCGGCTGGCGCAGCTGCGCGAGGTGGCCAGGCGCACCGGCATCGCGCTGGTGGCGGCCGGCCAGGTGCTGATGCATGTCCGCTCGCGCAAGCCGCTGCACGATGTGCTGACCGCGATCAGGCTGGGCTGCACCGTGCATGAATGCGGCTTTGAACTGCAGGCCAATGCCGAGGCCCATTTGCGCCAGCGCATGCGGCTGGCCGAGATCTACCCGCGCGACCTGCTGCGCGCCACCAGCGTGGTGGCCGGCCGCTGCCGCTTCAATCTCGATGAAATCCGCACGCTGTACCGTTACCCGGCGGACGACATCTTGCCGCGCAGCGAAACCCCCGCGCACTGCCTGCGGCGGCTGGCGTGGCAGGGCGCGCACAAGCGTTTTCCGCAGGGCATTCCGCGCAGGATCCGGCGCCAGGTGGGCAAGGAGCTGGCCCTGATCGAGGAACTCGGCTACGAGATGTACTTCATCACGGTGCATGACATCGTGCGTTTTGCGCGCAGCCGGGCCATTCTTTGCCAGGGGCGCGGCTCGGCCGCCAATTCGGCCGTCTGTTATTGCCTCGAGGTCACGGCGATCGACCCGTCGGAAAGCAATCTGCTGTTCGAGCGTTTCATCAGCCGCGAACGCAGCGAGCCGCCCGACATCGATGTCGACTTCGAGCACCAGCGGCGCGAGGAGGTGATCCAGTACATCTACGGCAAATACGGCCACGACCGCGCGGCGATTGCCGCCACCGTGATCAGCTACCGCTCGCGCAGCGCGGTGCGCGACGTTGGCAAGGCGCTGGGCATGGACCCCGACACGGTGGAGCTGTACGCCAAAGAACATTTCTGGTTCGACGGCAGCAGCGTGCTGGAAGAAAAAATCAGGGAAGCCGAGGCCCAGGACCACATCGGCCCGGTGCTGCAATGGCTGCAGCTGTCGCGCCTGCTGATGGCGGTCTATCCAGACAAGGGAGACGAGATTGCCGAAGCCGACGTCGGCAAAAAACGCGAGCAGGAACGTCCGGCCTTTCCGCGCCATCTGAGCCAGCATGTGGGTGGCTTTGTGCTGACCCAGGGCAAGCTCACGCGGCTGGTGCCGGTGCAGCCGGCCTCCATGGTGGACAGGCGCATCATCCAGTGGGACAAGGACGACCTCGAAGCCATGGGCCTGATGAAGGTCGACGTGCTGGCGCTGGGCATGTTGTCGGCGATCCGGCGCTGCCTGGACCTGGTGAACCGCACGCGCGGCAGCCATCTTGAAATGCACACGCTGCCGCTGGAAGATGCGCAAACCTACGACATGATCTGCGCGGCCGACACGGTGGGTGTGTTCCAGATCGAAAGCCGGGCCCAGATGTCCATGCTGCCGCGATTGCAACCGCGCTGTTATTACGACCTGGTGGTCGAAGTCGCGATCGTGCGGCCCGGGCCTATCCAGGGCGGCATGGTGCACCCCTACCTGAAGGCGCGCGAGATCGAACGCGGCGGCGGCCGGGTGGTGCCCGAGTACCCGGCCCTCAACCCCGCGCTGGAGCGCACCCTGGGCATCCCGATCTTCCAGGAGCAGGTGATGCAGGTCGCCATGATTGCGGCCGACTTCACGCCCGGCGAGGCCGATGAATTGCGCCGTGCCATGGCGGCCTGGAAGCGCAAGGGCGGGGTGGACCGTTTCCGTGGCCGCCTGATCAATGCGATGGTGAACAACGGCTACACGCTGGCGTTTGCCGAGCGCATCTTCAGCCAGATCCTCGGTTTCGGCGATTACGGTTTTCCCGAAAGCCATGCCGCCAGTTTTGCCAAGCTGGTTTATGTGAGCTGCTGGCTCAAGTGCCATGAACCGGCCTGTTTCCTGGCGGCATTGCTGAACTCGCAGCCCATGGGTTTTTATGCACCTTCACAGCTGGTGCAGGATGCGCGCAGGCACGGCGTGGCGGTGAGGGCGGTGGACGTGATGCACAGCCACTGGGACTGCACGCTGGAGCCGGAAGAAAATCTTCCAGTACCGGCTTACCCCGCCATCGCGGAAAACCAGCCCGCCGTCCGCCTCGGCCTGCGCCTGGTGGCCGGCCTGCCCGAAGCCGCGGCCGCGCGGCTGGTGCAAGCCAGGGCAGAAGCGCCTTTCACTTCCACCGAAGACCTGGTGTCGCGCGCCCGTCTCGGCACGCTGGAGATCAATGCGCTGGCCGCCGCCGACGCCTTGCTGCCGCTGGCCGGCCACCGGCGCCAGCAGGTCTGGGAAGCCGCCGCCATCAAACCCGCACCCGGCCTGCTCAAGGCCGTGCCGATTCACGAGGCGCCCTTGCTGCTGGCCGACACGCCCGAAGGCGAAAACATCCTGTTCGACTACAAGGCCACCGGCCTCACCCTGCGCCGCCACCCGCTGGCCTTGCTGCGCAAGCGGCTGGCCGGGCGCGGCCTGCTCAGCGCCAGTCAACTCAACGCCTTGCCCGACGGCCGGCAAGTGGCCGGCTGCGGCATCGTCACCGTGCGCCAGCAGCCGCAAACCGCCAACGGCACGATTTTTGTGACGCTGGAAGACGAGACCGGTCCGGTCAACGTGATTGTCTGGAAGTCGCTGCGCGAATCGCAGCGCGCCGAGCTGCTGCACGCGCGGCTGCTGGCGGTGTTTGGCGTGTGGCAGCGCAGCGAGGAAAGCGGCACCGCGCCGGGCTTTGGCGCGGTGCGCAACCTGGTGGCGCAGCGGCTGGAGGATTTGACACCGCTGCTCGGGCGGCTGGGCACATCCAGCCGCGACTTTCACTGAAAAGCACCAGGATTCACATGCCTGATGGAAAGGTCTCGGGCGCCTCGCCGGTGTGCCACACCGGACCCCGGTCCAGCGGCTCCAGCGCGTGGGTTTCGTCGATGTGGATCAGCGCATCGAACTGCTGGCTCAGGTGGGTGTGAAAGTAGTGGCTCTGGCGCTCGGTCTCGGGCCGGTAGATCACGCCGATGGCGCGCTGCAGCCGCTGCGGCTGTGCCAGTTCGCGCAGCTGGGCGTTGTCGCGCAGGTTCAGCCAGAAGCGGCTGGTCCCGGTCTGGTGGAACACCGCTTCCCAGCTGCCGGGCAGGCCGGCGCGCACCCGCTTGTGCTGCGGCGCTTCGTCCCAGTTCGACGCGGCCGTCACCGAACCGTGGTGGGTACTGAAACCGACCAGCACGGCGTCGCCGTCGTGGCGGTCGCGCACAAGCTGGCCCAGGTTCCATTCCCCGCGGTCGCCCATCTCGGTGGCGGCCGCGTCGCCCAGGTGCGAGTTGTGCGCCCACACCGCCATGCGCGGCGGCACACCGCCGGCGCCCAGGTGGCGGTCCAGCGCCTGCAGGGTTTCTTCCATGTGGCTGTCGCGCAGATTCCAGGACGACACGCGGCCGTGGAACATGATGCGGTAGTACTCCTCGGCGTTGCGCACCAGGCGCGCGTTTTGCTGCGCGTAGAACGCCTCGTCGCGTTCCAGCCCGGGCGTGGCCGGCAGCTGGGCGAAGCGCCGGGTCATGGCGCGCAGCTGCTGCACCACCTCGTCTTCGCAACTGCGCGCCAGGCCGAAACTGGCAGCGTAGCCGTAAGCCTGGCTGTCTTCGCCCGCGTGGTCGAAACAGGCGTAGCGCTCGCGCGCCCGCTGCGCCGCCGGCGGGTCGGTGCGGTCCAGGTAGGCCAGCACCTCCTGGATGGAGGTGAACAGGCTGTACAGGTCCAGGCCGTAAAAGCCGACCTGTTGCTCCGGGCCGCAGGCCGCGTTGTGCGCGCGCAGCCACTCGACAAAATCCCGCACCACGGTATTGCGCCACATCCAGGCCGGAAAACGTTCAAATCCCGACAGGGCATCACCGGCGCTGCGGTCGTCCGACAGACCGCGCACATAACGGTTGACGCGCCAGGCGTCGGGCCAGTCGGCCTCCACCGCGATGGCGGTGAAGCCTTTTTCGGTGATCAGGCGCTTGGTGATGTTGACGCGCTCCTGGTAGAACTCGCTCGTGCCGTGGGAGGCTTCACCGATCAGGACAAAACGCGCAGCGCCTGTCAGCTGCAGCAAGCCGTCGTAATCGTGGGTATGGCCGCTGAGGGGCTGCAGGTGTTGCCGCAGGCCGTCCAGCAGCTCCGTGTCGGTGTGGGTCGGGGAGTGCTGCGCTTGCATCGCAATGTCCTTGTCGGGTGTCAGGGGACGGGCGCATGTTCACGCGCGTCTTCAAGCAGCGTGTGCACATCGTCGTCGCTGGTCTGCGGAAACTGGCGGTACCACAGGCCCACGGCGCGAAACGGCTCGGGTGTGGCGACACAGACCACTTCATCGGCCACCGCCTGCAGCGCCTGGCAGCTGTCCGCTGCGCCCACCGGCACGGCCATGACCAGCCGCGCCGGCTGCTGCTGCCGGATGGCCAGCAGTGCGGCGTGCATGGTGGCGCCGGTGGCCAGTCCGTCATCAATAACAATCACCGTGCGGCCGTGCAGCTCGGGCGCCGGACGCTGACCGCGGTAGAGCCGCTCGCGCCGCTGCAGCTCGGGCAACTCGCGCGCCACCGCAGCGGCCACCTCCTCGGGCGTGACCGGCAGGCCGGGCATCGGGTTCATCACGCGCACGCCGCCGCTGGCGATCGCCCCCATGGCGTATTCCTCGTGGCCCGGAAAACCGAGCTTGCGCACCACAAACACGTCCAGCGGCGCCTTCAGGGCGCGCGCGACCTCATACGCCACGGGCACGCCACCGCGGGGCAAAGCCAGCACCAGCAGGTCCGGGCGGCCGCGGTAGGGCGCCAGCGCGTCCGCCAGCACGCGGCCCGCCGCGCGGCGGTCCTCATAGGGAAGGGGTGTGTCTCTCATGGTGAACCGCCCTGGTTTTGGCGGGAGCCAGCCAGGCGCCGAACCAGTCGGCCGCCAGCTCGGCCACCTGCTCCAGGGTGCCGCGTTCCTCGAACAGGTGGGTCGCGCCCGGCACAATGGCCAGCCGTTTTTCGCAATGCAAATGGGCATAGGCCTGTTCGTTGAGCGCGATCACCTCCTCGTCATCGCCGCCCACGATCAGCAGCGTGGGCGCGGTGACCGCCGCCAGCGCCACCGGCCCGGCCAGGTCGGGGCGGCCGCCGCGCGAAACCACCGCCGCAATGCGTTTGCCGAGCCGGGCCGCGGCAATCAGCGCCGCGGCGCTGCCGGTGCTGGCGCCGAAATAACCGATGGGGGCCTGCTGCAGGTCCGGCTGCGCCGCGACCCAGTCCGTGGCCTGTTGCATGCGCCGGGTCAGCAGGGCGATGTCGAAGCGGTGTTCGCGGGTGTGAACGTCGATCTGCTCTTCCTGCACCGTGAGCAGGTCGAACAGCAGTGTGGCAATGCCTGCATGCTGGAGTTTTTGCGCGACCTGACGGTTGCGCGCGCTGTGCCGGCCGCTGCCACTTCCGTGGGCAAACAGCACCAGCCCGCGGGCCCGCTCCGGCAGCACCAGGTCACCGTACAGCCAGGCATCGCCGCAGGGAATGCGGACTTCGCGTGTGACCGGGGTGGAATGCGGTTTTTTCATGACCTGTGCACCAGACAACAACCTTAAGCAGTCTGCTGCCTCGTGCCTATCGGAGGATTCCTATTTTTGGACGGAAATCCCGGGCGAGCCCGGCTCTCGAGCCGGAAACGTCGCCAAGCCCCGTCTGGAGGCCGCACCGCGCTGTCAACGCAGAGCGTCAGGGCAGTTTCTGGGTGGCCGCGAGAAATTTCGCGCGATCGGCCTCACGGTCGATCTCACCGGCCAGCGCCTGACGCAAGGCCTCCAGCGCGGTCTGCCGGGCAACATGTTTCTTGACCAGCATCTTTGCGAGCGGGCCAATCACCTGGCTCAGCGCGCGCTCGAGCTGGCTCAGTTGCGCTGCCGTGAACCAGGGTGAGGAGACCGGGACGGAGCGCCCGCTGATGCTGCCGCTGATGGTTCCGCTGTGGGGCCGGCTGACCGGGTGGCTCGGTTCCGGGCGAGAACGCTGGGCCGGCTCGGGCCGGCTGCCGGACCCCGGCGTTCCCACGGGTTGGGTTTTCTGGCTTTTCGGGTGGATAAATGCCTCGCGCGCCCGCGGGTCCGGAATCGACACCGCCAGCAACTCACGCAAACCCTGGGCGCCGATGCTGCGCGGCAGCGCCTTCTTGAGCAAGACCTTGGCCAGCGGGCCGATGCTGCGCGCCAGTTGCGACTCGATGTCGGCCAGCACCTCCGGCGTCAGCGAAGACAGCGTGGCAAACGAGGCGGTGTTGGCAAATTCACTGCTGTGGGCCGGAGCCTGCGCCGGCCGCGCCTGCGGCTCCATCACCGCATAAATGTCGTGGGAGCGCAGGTGTTTGTCCAGATGCGGGCCCATGGGGCTGAACAGGCCGGTGGCGTTGTCGGTGATGCGCGAGATCACGTCGTAATAGGCGCGCGTGATGCGCTGGGCCACGTTGATGCCGTCGCCGACCACATTGACCCGCTGGTTGGCGTCGAACACGATGCGTATCGGACCCAGGTGCACGCCGATGCGCACCGACAGCATCTGCCCGTATTTCTGCGTCAGCAGGCTGCGCAGCAGCAAGGCCGATTGCAGCGCTTCCTCGGGGTCGCCGAGAAAGCAGGTGGCGGCGCCGTCACCGGTGTCGATCACGATGCGCGAGGCCTGGGGCACACCCTTGAGCGCCTTGGTGATGAGTTCGTTGAACCTTTGCTTGAGCGCCACCTGCTGGGCTGTCGAATGCCGCGACCAGGCCACCAGGTCCAGGAACATCACGGTGCCCAGCACGTTCCTGCGCACGTTGTCCGCGCTGCTGCCCGGCACGGCCTGGGCGCTGGCGGCAAAAGCCAGTACATGGCTGTCGGGGCCGGGTCGCGTGTCGCCTGGCGGGAGGCTGCCCTGTGCCGGCAGGCCAGGGGCTGCGCGCTCGGCCGCGAGCAGCGCGGCACGCAATTCGGCCACGTTTTGCGGCCGGCGGTTCTCGTCGGGTGCCAGGGCCCAGTCGATGGCGCGCAACAGGCCGGGGCCAAACGCCGCGGCATCGCCGATGGCCAGCGCCGACGGCAGGCTGTCGTTCTGCACGCGCGCAGCCGACTCCACCGGCTTTTCGCCGGTGGCCATCCAGTACATCACCGCGCCCAGCGAATAGATGTCGCTCCACGGGCCCTGCTTGCCCTTGCTGTGGTACTGCTCGAAGGGCGCAAAACCCGGGCTCACGATGTTGGTCAGGTCGCGTCCGCTGGTGGTGCGGCGTGCCGCGCCGAAATCGAGCAGCACCGGCGAGCCGTCGGCGCGGATGTAGATGTTGTCGGGCTTGATGTCGCGGTGCAGGAAGTCCAGCCTGTGCACGGCTTCCAGGCCGTCGAGCAGCGGGTAAACGACCTTGAGCAGGCTCGCCAGGTCCAGCGCCGGCTGGCGCGCCAGCCAGCGTTTGAGCGGGTCGCCCGACTCGTATTCCATGACGATGTAGGCGGTGCCGTTGTCACGGAAATAACGCAGCACACGCGCAATGTTGGGGTGGCGAAACGAGGCCAGCGCGCGTGCCTCGTCGAGAAAACGCTCCAGTCCCCAGTTGAACTGCTGCTCGCTCTCGGGTGCGCGCACACGCACGGTCTGGTCGGCCGCCCTGATCGTGAGGTCGCCGGGAAAATACTCCTTGATCGCGACCGGCAATTCGAGGTTGATATCGCGCGCCAGGTAGGTGATGCCGAAACCGCCGCCACCCAGGGGCTTTTCAATCCGGTATTCGAACACCTTGTGCCCGGCGGGCAGGGCCGCCTCATCCACGCCGGACGACAGGGGTGGGCTGCCGGGGGATGCTGGCCCGGCTGTCATGGACGGGCCATGGTCAGTTGCCGTCCCGCTCTATCATCTGCATGGCTTTTTCAAGGCTGCGGCGCATGCGGTTGAAGGAACTGCCCAGCACCGAAACCTCGTCGCGGCCGGCATCGGAAAATTCGGGCACATCGAAGTCGCCGGTGCTGACCTTGTCGGCCGCCTGCGACATCTGCCGTATCGGCCGCACGATCAGCCAGCTCAGCATCAGGTTGAGGACAATAAAAACGACGGCGAACACGCCGGCCAGCGACGCCATGAAGGTCTTGAAGGCGCGGTCGGCGTTCTGGATGGGGATGTCCATGGGCACCGTGACCACCTGCGCGCCGATGATCTCGTTGTGTTTCCAGCCGAAGCCGTTGGCCTCGCCATAGATCCTGATCATGCTGCTCGGCGCGGCTGCCGGCACGCTGTGGCACTGGAGGCAGGCGGCATTGGTGATCTGGATCGGCTTGGCGATGTAGAGGATGCGTCCGGTGCCGCCGCTGCGCTCGGACACCAGCTCTTTGGACTCGGTGTTGTGCCGGAACTGCTGGACGATGTCGGCCTCCCAGTCGGTGGCGCGGTCGCGCGGGTTGGTGGGATTGAGCGTGGCTTCCTTGTAGCCGTAGTCGCGGTATTTTTTCTGGATGTGGTTCAGGGTTTCCGTCGCAGCGTAAGCCGGCACGGTTTGCGGCAGGAACACTTCCTCGAGCTGCTTGTCCAGATGCGGCTTGACCTGGTCCACGGTGTAGGCGCGTACCGCCAGCGCGGTGTCCATCATCAGGCGGGCATTGCGCAGCACTTCCTCACGGGCGTTGTCCTGAAGCAACTGCCGCGAGACAAGGCCCACGGCGGCAAAGCCGGCCAGGAAAACGATGATCAACACCAGATTGAATTTGAGCCGCAGTCCCACGCGATACCCCGGTAAACGTCTGGTTACCATTTTAGGGGCGAGGTCCCTGCCGCTTGTCCCGCGCCTGACTCCAGCTGTCAGTTCAGGGTAAGAGACGGCCAGCAGTGATAATCCCTGCCATGTCCTCCTCTCCCAAAGTCCTGTTCGGCTTTCATGCCGTTGGCGTGCGTATCAAGACGGCGCCCCAATCTGTTTTCGAAGTGTTTTTCGACGCCTCGCGCCGTGATGCACGCATGCGCCAGTTCATGGACCGGGCCCGGGAGGCCGGTATTCGCCTGATCGAATCCGACGGCCTGCGCCTGGCCAAGATGTGCGGCAGCCACGGCCACCAGGGTGTGGTGGCGCGTGTCGACCCGCTGGCGCAGGTCAAGTCACTTGATGAATTGCTGGAGCAGCTCGAGGCGGCTTCCGACGAGCCGCCACTGCTGCTGGTGCTGGACGGCGTGACCGATCCGCACAACCTCGGCGCCTGCCTGCGTGTGGCCGACGGCGCGGGTGCACATGCGGTGATTGCGCCCAAGGACCATGCGGCCGGCATCAATGCCACCGTGGCCAAGGTGGCCAGCGGGGCGGCCGAGACCATGCCTTATTTCATGGTGACCAATCTGGCGCGCACGCTGGGCGAACTCAAGGAGCGCAACATCTGGTGCATAGGTACCAGTGACGACGCGCCCCGGACGATTTACGACGTCAAGCTGACCGGCCCGGTGGCGCTGGTGCTGGGTGCGGAAGGCGAGGGCATGCGCCAGCTCACGCGCAAGACCTGCGACGAGCTGGTCAGCATCCCGATGCGCGGCGCGGTCGAGAGCCTGAACGTCTCGGTGGCCAGCGGCGTGTGTCTGTACGAAGCCTTGCGGCAGCGGACGGCCTGAGCCCTTTGTTTGCCCGCGCTTAATCGGCCTTGAAGCCGGTGGCCGCGACGGCCTTGCCCCAGGTCACGGTGTCGGCGCGGATGATGCGCGCGAACTCGTCGCCAGTGGTGCCGGTCACGCGGAAACCGGCATCTTCCATTTTCTGTTTGCCTTCGGGCGAGCGCACCGCCTTCTGCACGTCGGCGCTCAGCCGCGCGACGATGTCTGCCGGCGTTTTGGCCGGCGCCACGATGCCGAACCAGGACGTGAACTCCAGGGTGCTGAAACCCTGCTCCTTGATGGTGGGCACATCGGGCAGCAGGCCCGCGCGCACCGGCCCGGTCGTGCCCAGGGCGGCCAGCTTGCCGGCCTTGACCTGGGGCGCGGACAGCCCGACGCTGGCGAACACGCCCTGCACGTCGCCGCTGAACAGACCGCCCAGGGCGTCACCGGTGCTTTTGTAGTGAACCGGTTCCGGCTTGATGCCGATCGCCTCACCGAACATGAAGGCGCCGAAATGCCCCGGTGTTCCGGCGCCGAAGGTGGCCATGAACAGGCCTTTTTGCTGTTTGGTCCAGTCCACAAACTCCTTCACGTTTTTGGCCGGCACTTTTTGCGGGTTCACCAGCAGCGCAAAGTCCGCGCTGACGACCTGGCTGACCGGGATGAAGTCTTTCACCGGATCGTAAGGCAGCTTGTTGTAGCTGCTGGGCGCAATGCTGAGCTGGCCGGTTTCGCCCAGCATCAGCGTGTAGCCGTCCGGCGCGGCACGCGCGGCTTCGGACGCGGCGATCAGTCCGCCGGCGCCCGGCTTGTTGTTAACGATCACGCCCATGCCGCCCCAGTTTTCCGACAGCTTCTGCGCCAGCAGGCGCGCCACGATGTCCGGTCCGGTGCCGGCCGGAAAGCCGACGATGATGCGCACCGGCCTGGACGGATAGGCCGATTGCGCCTGGGCGGCGGCCCAAGGCAGCAGCCCGGCGGCGAGCATGCCGATGGCGAGGGCGCGGCGGGCTTTGGACGCGTGCGGATTTTTCTTCATGGTGTGTCTCCTGGTGGGAATGATGGAAAAGGGGGTGGGTCAGGCCAGTTCGTAGAACTGCATCACCACGCGGTCCGGGTGACGGGCACCGCTGCCGGCAAACATGCGCTCGGTGATCCAGGCCAGCGCGGGCGAGGCGGTTTCAAAGCTGGGCGAGCAGCGGAAGTAGATTTGCGCCGGATCGACCGGCTCACCCCGCACCAGCCTGGCCATCAACTCCGGCGGGCCCGAGCGGACGGCGCGGTTCTGCACATAAATCATGTCGCCGCCGTCGGTTTCCATGACGTAGCGCGCATCGAGCTCGGCGAGCCGGTCGCTGACCAGCAACTGGAAGTCGGCGCCGCCCGGCAACACGCGCGCGGTCCAGCCATGGCCGGTGGCTTCGCCGCCGAGGATGGGAATCAGCCGGCGCAGGCCGCGCACGGTCTGGCCGACTTCCTGCGGCCGGCCGACCTGTACGGAAACATCGGCGAAATGGACGAGTCGGGGCGCGGCGGGTGGGTTCATGTGTTTAGCGTAATCCCCGAGGGGCAGGCCTGCTGTCATCCGCGAAGATGACAGCCTGCGCGCGCCACCCGCGCGCCATCAGGAAAAACAATGAGAAAGTGGAACTTCAAACAGGCGCCCGGACCTGACACCGGCGAGGTGCTGGCCGGCATGATCACGCGGCTGGGCCTGCCGCATTTCGACAAGGACCTGCTGGACGGCCTGTATCCGCTGTTTCCCGCGGGCTCCTGGTCGGTGTACCGCACCGGGCCGCATTGCCAGCCGGCGATCTTCATGTCGGCCAGCCATGGCATTCCCGACACCACGCGCGACTGCTGGCGTGCCTACCTGTCCGGCCCCTACCTGAGCGACCGCTCGCTGGTGCGCGAGCAGGCCGGACCGGCGCAGGAGTCGACGCTGCTGTGCCACATCAGTGCGCAGGAAGTGGCGGCAGAACACCGGGCACGCGTGTATGAGGCGCATGGGGTGGCCGAGCGTGTGTCCATCGTGCGCCAGCAGGCCGACGACACGGTGTTCGCGATCAATTTTTACCGGCATGTGCACCAGCGCGCCTTCAGTGACGGGCAGGTCGCGGCGCTTGAAGGCCTGGCGCCGGCGCTGCTGGCGCTGACCCAGAAACACCTGACGCTGGCCCAGTTGCCGATATCCGCGGGGCCGGTCGCTTCAGGTTCGGTGCAGGCCCTGGCGCAGCGGCTCAAACGGATCAACGGGCAACTCACCTCGCGTGAGCTCGATGTCTGCGCCCGCCTGCTGCAGGGCATGACGCAGGAAGGGGTGGCCGCAGACCTGGGCCTCGGCCTGCCGACGGTCAGAACCTACCGCAACCGCGCGTTTGCACGCCTGGGCATCCACTTTCGCAACGAGTTGTTTGCGCTGGTGCTGCAGGCGCCGCAGCTGCACTAGTGTAGTGTTGCATTCTGTTTGGAACTTAAGCGGTTGTTGGCCCGAATGACCTTCTGCAGGATGTCGCGAGCAGTCTTGGTCCAGATGAAC
>LNFM01010301.1_pt1 | contig 30989 bp, 33 predicted proteins | sample 596031 | NCBI WGS metagenome assembly LNFM01 (sample SAMN04254537, study PRJNA301005) | activated carbon metagenome | isolation source: dual media filters at the Ann Arbor, Michigan drinking water treatment plant | place: USA: Ann Arbor
CGTCGAGCACGATCAGCTTCGGCTGCGACGCCAGCGCCGCGGCGAGCGCCACGCGCTGGCGCTGGCCACCGCTGAATTCGTGCGGATACTGCTGCGCCTGTTCCGGCCGCAGGCCGACCTGAACCAAGAGCTCACGCACCCGCTCCTCGATCTTCGCCTTGTCCCCCCAGGCGTTGACGATCAGCGACTCGGCGATGGTACGGCCCACCTTCATGCGCGGGTTGAGCGATGACCAGGGATCCTGGAACACGGCCTGCACTTTGGCACGGTAAGCCTTCAGCGCTTCGCCTTTCAGGCCCTGGATCGGCTCGCCCTCGAGCAGGATACGACCCTCCGTCGGCTCCTCCAGATTGAGGATCATCCGCGACGTCGTGGTCTTGCCACAGCCCGACTCGCCCACCAGACCGAGCGTCTCGCCCGCTCTTATGTCGAAGGACACGTCGTCCACCGCCTTGACGTGTCCCAGCGTCTTCGTGAACAGGATGCCTTTGGTGAAAGCGAAATGCTTGCGCACGCCCTCGACGCGCAACAGCGGCTGGCCCTCGTTCATGCCGGCGCAACCTTGCAGCAATTGGCGGTATGCGCGTCGCCGACGCGAACCTCGGCGGGATAGGTGTCCAGGCAACGCTGCTCGACAAGAGGGCAGCGCGAGGCAAAGCGGCAGCCCACCGGCAGGTCCATCAGCGACGGTGGCTGACCCTCGATCGTGGTGAGCCGGCCGACCGGACCGGTCATCTTGGGAACCGAGGCGATCAGCGCCCGCGTGTAGGGATGCTGGGGCGCTTCGAAGATCTGCCGGACCGGGCCGCATTCGACGATGCGGCCGGCATACATCACCGCCACGCGGTCGCACATGCGGCCGACGACACCGAAATCATGAGTGATGAACAGGATCGCCATGCCGGTCTCGGCCTGCAGGCGTTTTAGCAGTTTCAGGTACTGAAGCTGGATCGTGACGTCGAGCGCGGTCGTCGGCTCGTCGGCGATCAGCACCCCCGGCTCTCCGCTGATGGCGATAGCCCCCACCACGCGCTGCTTCATACCGCCGCTCAACTGGTGCGGATACTGGCCGATGCGCTGTTCGGGTGCCGCGATATCGACGCGGCGGAGCGCCGCCACCGCCTCCTTCATCACGTCGGCGTGAGAGGCGCGCTTGCGGCGCATGATCGCCTCGCGCAACTGGTCGCCGATCGAGAAGACCGGATTGAGCGAGGTCTGCGGGTCCTGCAGCACCATAGAAATCCGCCGCCCGCGGATCTCGCGCATTTCCGCCGGCGTGCGCTCCAGGATATTCTCGCCGTCGAGCAGTACCTCGCCCTTGATGGTCTGGGCGCCGCCCTTCGGCAGCAAGCGCATCAGCGACAGTGCCGTGAGGCTCTTGCCGCAACCCGATTCGCCCACCAGACCCAGCACCTCGCCGCGGCGGAGCGAGAAGCTCACGCCATCGACCGCCTTCACGACGCCGCGGCGCAGGAAGAAATGCGTGTGCAGGTCGCGGACCTCGAGAACGGTCTCGCCCCTCATGTCAGGCGTCATAGCTGGCGCAGCCTCGGATCGAGCCGGTCGCGCAGCCAGTCGCCGAACAGGTTCACCGAAAGCACCATCAGCGTGATGGCGATGCCCGGGATCAGTGCCACCCACCAGGCTTCGGCGATGCGCCCGCGTCCCTCGGAGATCATCAGGCCCCAGGTCGGCGTCGGCGGCGGGATGCCGGCGCCGAGGAAGCTCAGCGTTGCCTCGGCGATGATCACGACGCCGATATTGAGCGTGACCAGGACCATGAAGGTGTTGAGCACGTTGGGCAGGATATGCGTCAGCATGATGCGCGAGGCCGAGCAGCCGCGCACCTTGGCGAGCGCCACGAAGTCGCGCTGCCTGAGCGACAGCACCTCGCCCCTGATGACGCGCGCGAAGCTTGCCCACAGCAGCAGGCTGATGGCGAGCACCAGCGTACCAAAACCCTGGCCCATGGTGACGGCAAGCAGCAGCGCGAACAGGATGGCCGGGAAGGTGAAGGCCGCATCGACCAGGCGCATCAGTATGCTGTCGACCGCGCCGCCGACATAGCCCGCGACGATGCCGACGGCGAGGCCAACGCCGCCGCCGGCAGTCAGCGCGAGCAGCGCCACCAGCAGGCTGACCCGTGCGCCGTAGATAAGACGGCTCAGGATGTCCCGGCCAAAGGCGTCGGTGCCGAGGAAATACTTGTCGCTTCCGCCCGCCATCCAGGCCGGCGGCAGCAGCTTGTCGCGCAGCGTCTGGTCGATCGGGGAGTAAGGTGCCAGAAGCGGCGCGAAGACCGCCATGACGACGATCACCGCGATGATCGAGATGGGTATCCAGGGCACGCGCGCGGTTCGCCGAAAGCGCCCGGGAACCCGCGCCGGCCAGACGAGACGCCACAGCGAGAGCCGCGGCGCTACAGCATCGGTCGGGGGCGGACGTTCAGCGATGGCCATGGTCAGGCGAGCCGGATGCGCGGATCGACATAGGCATAGAGGATGTCGACACCGAGGTTGATGGACAGGATCAGGATCGATTTCAGGATGATCACCGCCTGCAGCAACGGAAAGTCGCGGTAGATCACCGCCTCGTAGGTGAGGCGCCCGATGCCGGGCCAGGCGAACACGGTCTCGGTCACAATGGCGCCGGTGATCAGGTTGCCGACGAACACGCCCCACAGGGTCAACACCGGGATCAGCGCGTTGCGCAGGCAATGCTTCCAGATCACGGTGGCTTCGCTCAGCCCCTTGATGCGCGCGAGCTTGACGAACTCACTCTCCATTACCTCCAGCATGGCCGAGCGCGTGATGCGCATGAAGCCGGCTACGAGGAACGTGCCCAGCGTGATAACCGGCAAAACATAATGCGACGGTCCGCCCATGCGCCCGGACGGCAACCAGCCCAACTCGACGCTGAAGACGAAGATCAGCAGCACGCCCAGCCAGAAACTCGGCATGGCGACGCCCAGCACCGCGACCGTGCCCGCCGCGCGGTCGAGCATGCCGCCGCGATTGACCGCCGCCACCACGCCGAGCGGAATGCCGAGCATCATGCCCAGCAGGATCGCCCACGGGATGAGCACGAGCGTGTTGGGCAGGCGGTCGAAGAAGGCCTCGGCCGCCGGCTGCTTCATGCGGATCGACATGCCGAGATCGCCGTGCATCGCCTTGCCGACGAAGATCGCATACTGGTCGAGGACCGGACCGTCGAGGCCGAGAGTCTGGGTGAGCGCCGCACGATCCTCGGCGGTAGCGTCCTCGGGCAGCATCAGATCGACCGGATTGCCGGTCAGCCGACCCAGGAAGAACACGATCGTCGCCACCATGAAGAGCAGGATCACGCCCTGCATCAGGCGGCGCGCGATGTAACGCTTCATGGCGCGCGTGCCATCGTCCGGGTCGGTCTCACTTCTTCCAGGGCTTCTGCTCCGGGCGCGGGATGCGCTCGAATACGTCGCCCAGCTCGTGCCGGCCGGGGATCGGGGCAAACTGTCCGACTTTCTTGGTATTGATCGCGTAGTAGCCCATGCCCTCGATGATCGGGATCACAGTCCAGGAATTGGCCGTGATCTCGACCATGCGGTCGGTCAGCGCCGTGCGCTTGGTCTTGTCAAGCTCGGACCCCAGGGCCTGGTAGGTCTTGACGAAGTCCTGGCAGTCCTGCGGGCAGTTGTCCTTGTCGCCCATGAGGCGCTGCGTGCTGTCGGGCGAGAAGGCGCCGTTGTAGCGCCACGGCGCGTCGGGCCGGCCGGCTGTGCGATACATCGAGGCCCAGCCGATGAGCGGCGCCTGGTCGCCGCGTTCCATCGGAGCGAAGGAGCCCCACTCGTAATGCTTGAGCGTCACCTTGACGCCGACCTTGGTCCACATGTCGGCGATGGCGGTGCCGATATCGACCATGAACTGGGTGCCCGGCAGCGCCGTGTTGGCGAACTTCAGCTCGAAGCCGTTGGGATAGCCCTCCTCGGCGAGGATCTTCTTTGCCAGAGCGGGATCGTAGCGGTAGGCGTCGGCCGCCCATTTCTCCCAGCGATCGGCGCTGAAATAGTCGGTGTAGCCGAAGGTCGAGAAGGGATACGGCATCCGCGCCTTGCCGTTCATGACGTGCTCGATCACCTGCTTGCGATCGATCGCCAGTGACAGCGCCTGACGCACGCGCGCCTTGGCGATGGGCGAATCCTTCACCTCCGGCTTGTAGGTGCCCCAAAACTGGAAGATCGCCTGCATTGTGCCAGGCACCGACAGCACCTCCAGCCCGGCGCGCGAGGCGCCGAGCATGGCTTCAGGGCCGATCGAGGCGATCGCCGCCTCGCCGGTGCGCACCATGGCCACGCGCGTGCTCTCCTCAGGGACCAGCAGCATGTGCAGGTCCTTGAAGTGCGGCGTGCCGCGCCAGTGTTTGGCGACGGCGGTGAATTCGATGCGATCGCCCGGCACGTTGCGCACGAATTTCCATGGCCCGCTGCCGATCGGCTTCTTGCGGAACTCCTCTTCGCCCACCCGCTCGATATAGGCCTTGGGCATGATGGCACCCTCCGGCGCCACAGCGCGCGACAACGAGGCCGGCAGGCCGATCTGCGGGCTGGTGGTGTTCACCTTCACTGTGAGCTCGTCGACCACGTCGATGCTCTTGATGGTGCGCTTCATCGTGGCCGCGGCAGCGGCCAGCGAGCCCGGACCCATCTGGCGCTCGAGGCTGAACTTGACGTCGTGCGCGGTGAGCTTGTCGCCGTTGTGGAACGTCTGCCCAGGCCGGATGAAGAAGGTCCAGGTGAGCCCGTCGGGAGTCATCTCCCAGCGTTCGGCAACGCCGGGACCGACGCCACCCTTCTCGAAGTTGAAGCCAACTAGCGAGTCGTACATGACTGCCTGGTAGACCGCATTGCCCGGCCGCCCTTCTAGGATCGGATCGAGCGTCTGCGCGCCGAGCGACTCCACGGCGAAGATGAGCGTGCCTTTCTGATCCTGGGCGTGAAGCGGCGCCGTCGCGGCGATGGCCAGCGCAACGGCGACCGTCATGGTTCTCACGAGATGCCGGAGCATGCAGACCTCCCTAAGGTCGATCGAGCGTTGTTGGTTCTTGAGACTCAACTTACGTCGAAATGACTATCGGGCGCGCTTCGAAAACTTGTCAATAGCGCCTACATCCAGCGATTGGTCCGTTCTGCTTCTCGGCCCGAAGGCAAAGCACATCCAGAATGGATGCGATTACCGGGACCTTGCTTGGCGGTTTTCGTATTCTGTCCGACATAAGCTTCCAGCGAGGACGCGACCATGCCCAGCAAAATCAGGATGCTGCCTGCCGTAAAACACAAGCCGGCGACGAGCGGGAGCCTTTGCCCACTCGCGAGCGCCGCCGCGCCATTCGTCTACTTCGACCGGGCGCCCAACTTCGGCTTCAACGGCGCTGTAGCGAACATCTCACTGGAAGCAATCCGCTTCGAGGCGCCAGCCGAGAGTTCCGATGTTGTGACTGACCGGGTCACCGTGGCCCATCTGCGCATGACGCTGGACGCCCTGCGATCACTCAAGACGGCAATCGAGGGCGTCGAGCGCATGGCCGAGGCGGCGATCGCGCGCCCCAGGGACTAGCAGGCCGTCAATACGGACCTGTTCTCAGGTCTGCTGGATCGCCGAAAGGATCCAGTTGCCGCCGCGGCTGCGCAGGAAGGTCCAGATCTCCGTTGCCTCGGTACGTGCCGTGTCGCTGCCGGCCACGACATTGCCGTCGGCGAGCGCCCGGGTGACGTCGGTCATGCTGAAGCGCATAGCGACAGTGGCATAGTCGAGACTGCCCTCGCTCCAGGCTTCCGACAAGTCGCCCTGCTCGAGCTTCACAGCCTCGATCTTGTTTTCCACGCCGCGGCTTGCATTGGCCGACAGCTCTTCCGAGAAGTAACCCAGCATCTCAGGCGTCGCGAGGGCGCGCATCCGGGCAAGGTCGCCCTTGCTGTACGCCGCCTGGATGTCGGCCAGCAGGGTCTCGAAGGCGGTGTAGTCGTCGCCCGTGATCGCGAGTTGTGTGGAAGCGCTGCTCGACAGAGCCGCAGCACCTCCACCGATGCCAAGACCAGCGCCAAGAGCTTGGCGTACCATCGGCGGCTCGGCCGCCTGGGGCGTCGCGTTGGCATAGGCGTGAGCCGGACCCGCCGCCTGCGCCGGGGCGCCGCTTCTCGCGCGCCATAGCCGGACGGCGAGATAGGCGAGGCCGCCGATCAGCAGCAGCTGCACGAGCAGGCCCAGCATGCCGGCCGCGCCGCCGAGGCCGGCGCCAAAGCCGCCGCCGAACATCATGCCGATCAGGCCAGCGCCCAGCATGCCGCCCATCAGGCCGGAGAGGAACGGGTTGCGCGACATGAATCCGCCGGGCTGCGCCGCGGCCGAAGCCGGAGTAGCCGCCGCCGGCTTCTGCGCCGGCGTCGTGCTGCGTTCCATGGGCTTCGCGGTCGGCGCGGTCTGGGTGGGTTCAGGCGCCTGGTTGGTCTTGCCACCGCGGCTGCCGGAACTTCCGCCCGCACCCGCGCGCGCGTCGGCCGAAGACGGCGCCAGCGACGGCGCCACGATGATGAGGGCGGCGATAACCGCGAGCCAACGACTGTTCTTCATTTCTTGCATCCCTGTGCCGGGCCTGGCCAAGTCAGGTCAAGCCAATGGCCGCTATTTTAGGGCTAAAGGGTCACCGTTCAAGGCATCGACAGCACTAATGTGTGCGGTCAAGCGAGCACCGGTTCAGTACCTACGTCGGTGCCACATCCACAACGACGAGAATTGCTTCTGCGACGGGTGAAGGCCACGTCCTCCTGGTCAGTAATACGCTTGCCGGGAAACACCAGGACCAGATGCTTCATCCAGGCGTCTCTCACGGCCTGGACCGTTGCCGAGTCCAGCGGCCGACGCATATCGATCCTGCGGATTTCGGCCCCGAGGGCGGGGTGGCGCGGTATGACGGTGATGGTCATGACGGTTGCCGATGGTAGACTTCCCGCAACATTGGACAAGGGGCAGGAAAGCATGGACTTCACTGGCAAGGTCGCGCTGATCACCGGCGGTGGCAATGGGATCGGCCGCGCCGCATCGGTCGGCTTTGCCCGGTACGGCGCCAAGGTGGTGGTGGTCGACCGCGATGGCGCGGCGGCGGAGGCGACGGCGGGCATCATCCGCCAGAACGGCGGCGAGGCGACGGCCGTCATCGCCGACGTCACCAAATCCGACGACGTGAAGGCCTACGTGAAGACGGCGATCGACAAATTCGGACGGATAGACTGCTTCTTCAACAACGCAGGCATCGAAGGGAAACTGGCGCCGACGGCGGAGTATGACGAGGCGATGTTCGATGCCGTGATCGGCGTCAACGTGAAGGGCGTGTTCCTGGGATTGCGCCATGTCTTGCCGGAAATGATCCGCCAGGGCAGCGGCGCGGTGGTCAACACCGCCTCGGTCGCAGGCCTGGTGGGCTCCCCCGGCATGCCGGCCTATGTCGCCTCAAAGCATGCCGTGATCGGCCTCACCAAGGCTTCGGCGGGCGAGGTCGCGCGCCAGGGCATCCGTGTGAACGCCGTGTGCCCGGGTCCCGTCGATACCCGCATGATCCACGACCTCGAGAAGCAGATCGACCCCGGCAATCCCGATGCGGTGAGTGCGCGCTATCAGGCCGCGCTGCCGAGCGGGCGTTACTCGACGGTGGAGGAAATCGCCAACATGGTCCTGTTTCTCTGCTCGGATCTCGCCGCCAACACGACCGGCGGCCAGTTCGTCGTCGACGGCGGCCGGACGGCGACGGGCGGCGCCGTGACCAACCAGGTCGTGCGGCCTTGACGCTAGCAAGAGGCCGGGCCCACATAACGAGCCCTTTCGCTGGAGGAAGACCATGGCCATTACGCTCGAGCAGCTGAGCACCGACATCCGCGCCGCCCTGAAAGCGGACGCCGGCCCCGCCGGCAAGCAGGCGATCTGCAGGATCGTCGAGAAGGTGCTGCGCGACGAGGATTTCGTCGCTAAGCATCTGACGGCCGAGCAATGCAAGCCGCGCAAGGTGCTCTACGAGGATCCCGAGCTCGGCTTCTGCATCTGCGGCCATGTCTATGAAAAGCCAGCGCATGGCGCGCCGCACGATCACGGCCCGAGCTGGGCGATCTACGGCCTCGCCGTCGGCGACACCGAGATGACCGACTGGCGCATCGTGAAGAAGGGCGAGGGCGAGGCCCCTGCCCTGGTGGTGCCGGAGAAATCCTACGTGATGCGGCCAGGCGACGCCCATTTCTATGACGTCGGCGTCGTCCATTCACCCAAGCGCGACGGGCTCACCAAGCTGGTGCGCATCGAGGGCGAGAACCTGGACCGCATCAAGCGCTCGAACATCAAGGCGGCCGAAACGGCGACCCAGGCCGCCTGAGCACGACATGAGCGACCTGGCGGAACTTCCTCCTCCCGGCATCGTGCTCGTCGAGGACCACGAAGCAGGACCGTTCGCCGAGACCGTGCGCAGCGGCGCGCATGTGCTGCGCGCCGACGAACCGGTGGCCAATGGCGGCAACGACTCGGGCCCCGACCCCTACAGCTACCTGCTGGCGGCACTGGGCACCTGCACCGCGATGACGCTTCGCATGTATGCGCGCCAGAAGAAGTGGCCTCTGGAGAAGGTGCGTGTTGTGCTGAAGCACGACAAGATCCACGCGGCCGACTGTGCGGACTGCGAGACCAAGGAGGGCAAGGTCGACCGGATCGAGCGCTGGATCGAGCTCGACGGCCCGCTCAGCGACGAACAGCAAAAGCGGCTTCTGGAGATCGCCGACCGCTGTCCGGTGCACCGCACCCTGACCTCGGAGATCGTGATCACGACGCGCCTCGAAGGCGCACGCTGAACTCAGGACACCCTACTCCAGCACCTTCGGTGGCTTGTAGAGCGGGAAGCCGTTGAACGGTTTCGACCGGTCATGGTCCGGCACTTCGTAGAAGCTCGATTTTCCAGAATTGTGCAAGCCGCCATCGACGCGAAGCGTGGTGCCGGTGATATAGGCAGCGGCATCGCTCAGCAGGTAGACGATGGCGGCGGCAATCTCCGATTCGGTTCCATGCCGCTTCATCGGGATGCGATGCTTGACGTTGCGCAGCACATCGTGCGCGCGCTCGGGATAGCGGTCGAACCCGGACGAGGCAATGAAACCCGGAATGACGGAGTTGATGCGCACGCCCGAATGCGCCCATTCGACCGAGGCGGTGTAGGTGAAGTTGGTCTGTCCGGCGCGCGCCGCGCCATTGTGGCCCATGCCGGGATTGCCGAGCTCGAAGTCGGCGCCGACGTTCACGATGGCGCCGCCATTCTCTTCCATCCAGCCGAGATAGACCGCCTTCGACACCAGGAAGGTCGCGGTCATGTTGTTGGCGACAACGGCATTCCAGCCATTGAGCGAGATGTCCTTGAGTTGGGCGGGAAATTGCCCGCCGGCATTGTTCACGAGGCCGTCGATCCGGCCGCCCCAGGCCAGCACGCCATCGATCGCAGCTTTCACCTGCGCCTCGTCGCGCAGGTCAGCCGAAAAAGTAAATGTCTCCGGGTCCCCGAGCTCCTGCTTCACCTGATCGAGTTTTGCCTGGGTGCGACCGATCAGGGCAAGGCGCGCGCCAAGCGACTTCAATTCGTGGGCGGTGCAGCGGCCGAGTCCCGAGCCGCCTCCGGTGACAACGACGGTTCGACCGGCGAACAGACCCGGGCGAAAGACCGAGTCGTAGCTCACGGGGCGGACGAGCCGCGCGTGGCCAGGCGGCCGAGGTGACGTTGCAGGAAACGCATGAGGGCAAAACCCGCCTGCAGGGTCACGCCGAAAAACAGAATGCCGACCGCAAAGAGTACGAGCTTATCGCCGAGCGACGGAAGCAACACGGCCTCGCGCAGGATCACCGCGATTCCTTCGGTAACGCCGATCGCAGCTCCGGCGCTGGACGACATCACCAGCACGAAGAAGGCGCGCGTAATGTTGGGCAGGAACTGCAAGGCGCCCAGCGGTGAGCCGGCACGCAGCTGGCGCAGTGCCTCGGCGCCATTGTCGGCCACGTAGGACGCCGAGTAGGGCACCAGCGAAAGTGCCACGATCATGATCCCGGACGGCGCCACGCCGATGCCGAACAGGGTCGCGTCCCGCGGAATGATGTTCAGCAGAAAGAACATGACGACGAACGTGGGGGCGGCACGCATGAGGCCGATCAGCGACGTGGCGACCGCGCCCAGAATGCCGCCGCCAAGTCGCGCGAGCGCGAGCAGGGCTCCGAGCGCCAGCCCGACCGCCAGCGCAATCGCCGCGATCTGGAAGTTGACCACCATGCCCGCGAGAAGCTCGGGGATGAACTCGGCGGAGAAAGGCTTGCCCATCATGCCAACGCCTGCCGGTGTTCGAGCCAGGACTGAAGCTTGCCGCACAGCCAGACCACGATGACCACGACCACGACGTAGAAGACGAGGAGCAGCGAATAGGTCGTGGCGCGTCCACTGGCAAAGGACGTGATATCGGTGAGCGCGCTCAGCAGTTCCGGGGCACCGATGAAACTCGCGATCGGCGTGCCTTTGGCGGCGTTGATCAGGAACGACACGATCTGCGTCGCCGAACGGTTGACGGCGCGGCCGAACAGCTCCCTCGTTGGAATCCCTCCCCGCCTCTGCGCGCTGCCGCGCTCCGTCCGCAACGTGTGCATCGCTTCGGCGATGGCCTGGCCGGCATTGCTGCCGTTCATCAGCCCCAGCGCCACGATGGCGGCGCCGATCGCCACGGCCGAGGAATAGGGAAAGAGCGCATGGGCGACCGCGGCGGCGATGACGAGCGTCAGCACGACCGGGGATGACTGAAGCGTGATGGTGATCGCCCGCGCCGGCCAGCGCAGCAGGATCGAGCGCGAACTCTGAAATGCACCTAGTACCAGGGCGAACAGCAGCGTCGCCGCCAATGCACCCACGACCAGGATGAGCGAATTCACGATGCCATTCTTGAACAGCGTCCAGGCCGGCATCGTCTTCAGCATCGGCAACGAAAGTTCGATGTCGGTGCTGGCCTTGACCCATTTCTCGAAGGCCACGACGCGGGCCGCGAAAGGCGTCGGCTCGAGATCGGCATTGAGCGCGGGCAGCACGCAGGCAGGATTGTTGCTGCCCGTGCCCGTGTTGCACTCCGGCCGCTTCCAGATGGCCTGCTGGCGTTCTAGGAAGCCGGTGCTGACGCGATTGGCACGAGCGATCTCGAGGAAGACGCCGTCTCGGTGGAAGATCTGACTCGTCAGGTCGAGGGCCCGGGCAAGGCGTTCACCGGTCGCGGCGCGGGTTACCGCCATGCCCCACGGCACCTGGGCGAAACCGAACTTCTTTTCAAAGCGGGCGGCAAAATCGGGCTCGATGAAATAGTAATCGAAGAACGAGTCGTCTTGAGCCGCCAGGGTGCAGGTCTCGTCCTTGAGCTGGCCGGGCAGCACGCCCGCCTCGTCGAACAGCATCAGGCGGGCATTGTGCGAGACGATCTGGGCGTTCGAACCGTTGCCGATGGTGACGCAGACGGTACGGCCGGCAATGTCCGGCCAATCCTTCACGGAAAGCGCCCGCGGCCCCACGATCGTCGATTCGGATTGATAGTAATGCGGGCGAATGAAGCGGACTTGGCCGTCCCGCTGGGTATTGTGCCCCATGGTCGCGACAATGACGTCGATGCGATCCTCTGCCAGCAGCGGGATGCGGCTGGCGGCATTGACGCGGGTGAAGACCGGCTCGACTCCGAGGCTCTTGGCCACCGCGCGGGCCACGTCGATGTCGTAGCCACTGCGAACGTCGCCTTCGCGCGTGCCGAACAGCGGATAGTACTCGCGAATGCCGGGGCGAATCCGCTTCTCGCAAAAGGCGCGGACGAGCCGGTCGACGTTGGCCGCCGTACAGGCGCCGGGTACCGCCGCCTCGGCGCGGGCATCCTCCAGGAGTTTCGCGAGCGCTGCATCGGGTGTCTCGGCCGCCGCGGGTAGAACGGCGAACGCAGCCGCCACGACGAAAAGCAGGACCTGCCAGATCCGCATCTCAGCCTGCCGCGCCGGTGGCTGCAGCGATTTCGACGATGTGCATCTCGCCGAAGGTATAGGGGCCATGGCGGTAGATCGTGCGCCCGTTCTCGGCGCGCTGAACCTCCACGGTCATGCGCGCGAGTTTCTCCGGCGAAATGTAGACCAGCGTCGTCAGCGCCACCTTGATCGAAAGGCCGTCTTGCGCTGCCAGCTCGCGCGACCGCGCGAGATCGTCGAAGGCATTGTGGGTGATGACGGCGCGGCCGCCGGCAGCGAGGTGGCGGGCAAGGCCCGCGAGAAAGGGGTCAAGCAGGCTGCGCCCGTCGGCACCGCCCGCGCTCCACGTCGGCAGGCGACCACCGATCTCGACCGGTTCCATCGGGAAGTGCGGGAGATTGGCCACGATCAGGTCGAAGCGGCGGCCGGAGACGGGGCCCCACATATCGCCCCGGTGCAACTCTGCAATGTCACCGTGGCCGAGGTCGCCAAGCAGCCGCGTGCTGGCGGCGACGGCTTCCGGCTCGATATCGACGCCGCAAAGGGAAGACGCGCCCATGGCGCCCAGCGCCGCCAGCACGACACCGCTGCCACAACCGATCTCGAGCGCGCGCGCGCCACGGACACCGTCTGCCTGGACACGAAGAACCTGGATGAGGGCCGAGGTGTATTCGCTGGGGCGCAACGCCGGGACCACATCAGGCGCGGTTGAGGACATGGACGGGCTAGAGTCGGGCAACGGGACTTCTCCGGACAGCGTCGTTGCCGGCGGCAGCGGCGAGCCGCTTCGCCATCTCGGAGGCGACCGGATCGCCAGGATACTCGGCGAGAATGGCGCGGTAACGATCGAGGGCCAACGCACTATCCTGGGCTACGAACGCTTCGTAGGCGGTGCGCGTCAGCTTGCACAGCCTGATCGTCGGGGCGTCTGGCTCGAACTCGGAGCCCAACCCGTAAGCGCCCATCACTTCGTAGATCGGAATTCTCGCCCGGCGGCCCTTGACCGCGACATCGTCGATTGGTCGGACGCACAGCCGGTCACCGGCTTCCTTGAACACGGAATGGCTGATGCAAATGCGCGTGCCGTATTCCTTGTTGATACCTTCGAGCCGCGCCGCGACGTTCACGCCATCGCCCATCACCGTGTAGCTCATCCGCTCCTTGGAGCCGATATTGCCCACCAGGACGGCGTCGCGATGCGGATGTTGAGCGGCTTCAACCCATCTGCCTGCCATTGCGCATTGAGCCCCTCCATGCCGCGTCGAATGCGAAGCGCGGCGAAGCAGGCGCGGGCCGCGTGATCGTCGAGGAGCGCCGGCGCCCCCCAGAAGGCCATCACACCATCGCCGATGAACTTGTCGATGGTACCCGCTTCCTCGTTCACGGCCTTGGTCACGACCGAGAGGTAGGCCGAGACGCGCAGCAGCAGTTCCTGGGACGGCACTTCCTCAGACAACGACGAGAAGGCTTCGAGGTCGGAGAAGAAGATGGTCAGGAAGCGGCTGTGCCCGCCGAGCTCCAGCTTCTGGTCCGATTCCAGGAGCTGCCGCACCAGGCCTACCGGCACGAAGGCGGCGAACGACTTCACCGCGGTGTCGAGCGTGTCGATCGCGCGGGACAGAACGGCGACCTCGCGGATCGGCGATTCCAGCGGCGGCAGGTTCTGGCCCTCGAGATCCTGGATGCGGACCACTTTCCGGGCAAGCTTCTCCAGCGGCGCCGAGATCACGCTCGACAGGAAGTAGATGATCAGGATCTGGAGCGCGATCGCGAGCAGGCCAAAGACGAAGAGGCGCTTGTTGTGTTCCTGGAAGGCCTCGGTGAAGTCGCCCAGTGGCGTCACGACGAAGAGCTGCCACCTCTTGCCGAGGTCGGACGGCAGTGTCGTCAGGCTCGCCACATAGTCTTTGCCGTCATGGCTGACGGAAAACAGCTTCTCGCTGTCGCGCGGCCGGGAACTGAAGGCGATCGCCGGCACGTCGTTGCCGAGCGACGTGATGTGCTGCAATTCCACCCGGCCGTTGTAGTTGGTGTAGGTCTTGGCCCGTTCGGAATTGGCGATCACCCGGCCCTGATGATCCAGGATATAGCTCAGCGTACCGGGGCTGATCTTGCGCTCGGCGAGATAGTCGGAGAGGCCGTCGAGGGTGATGTCGGCGCCGGCGATGCCGAGCAACTTGCCATCCTGGAAGATGGGCGCTGCGACCGTGAAGCCGATCAAGCCGAGCGCGGCAAACACGTCAGGATCGGTGATGATCGGCCCACCGGCCTGCTGGGTCATCCGGTACCACATGCGCGCGCGCGGGTCGTAGGCCGTGACCTGGTCCGACTTGCCAACCTCCTTCTGCTGCGCATCGAGAAAGAGGTAGTGATCGGTCGGCGCGACTCCGCGTGGCGAAGCGGCGATCCAGCGAAAAGCATAACGCGCGTCGGCTGGCGGCAGCTTGCCCTGGACCTCGACATTGGGCTCGATCTGGCGGGCCTGCCGGAACGAGCCGTCGGCGAGGCCGACATACATGCTGACGATCTTCTCGCTGTGTTGGATGATGCTGAAGAGATATCCGAGCGAGCGGTTGTCGGAATAGAAATCAGCCTGGTCGGCGCCGACGGCAGCAGCACTGCGCACCAACGACTTGATGGGATCGAAGTCCTGCTTGATGTTCTGGATGGCGTCGGTGCGGAACCGCTCGACGAGCTGGTCGGCATTCGCGCGCGCGATCTTCTCGTTCGAGATGTACGTGACGGCGACGATCGCGAGGAATGCCGGCACCGTCAGCAGCACGAACAACGTCAGAATGCTCGGCCGCAGGCGCAAGTTCTTCACGAGACTGTCGTCAGGTAGTTCAGTATAGGTGAAAGACGATTCATCGTCCATGCAGTCAGCTGGCTTGCTCAGGGCAGCGGATGCCTCAGATGCCAGTCGCTGGCCTGCTGATAGGCATGCCCGGCAGCGAGAATGCCCGCCTCGTCGAAAGCGCGGCCGACGATCTGGAAGCCGGTCGGGATGCCGTCTGGTGTCACCCCGCCCGGAAGGGTGAGTGTCGGATGGCCACTGAGGTCGAACGGCGCCGTATAGCGCAGACGCCCCGCCACGCTATCGGGATCGCGCCCGGCCTTCTGGATCGCCTCGAGGGACCACGCCGCCCTGCCCATCACCGGCATTAGCAGAACGTCGACCGACGACATCAGCGTGTTGAGCGCGCCGGTCAATGCCGCGCGCCGGAGCTGCATCTTGGCAAGGTCGACAGCCGACAGATCGCGACCGAGATCGAGCAACCCGGCCAGCACCGGGCCATATTCCTTCGCGCGCGCAGGATAAGTCGCCTCGTGGGCGACTGCAGCTTCGACGCCGCAAAGCGGCACCCAGTCGTAGCCCGCCTGGTCGAACGACGCCGGCAGCTTCACGTCGACAAGCGTGGCGCCGGACTGCTTCAAGGTGGCGGCTGCGGCGTCGAAGGCCCGTTGCGCATCGTCGTCGAGGCCGTGCAGGTTGGTCGGCACGCCGATACGCTTGCCACGCACGCCAGCGCCGATCGAGCCGGCATAGTCGGGAACCGGCAGGTTGACCGCCGTCGGATCGTCGGCATCGGCGCCTGCGATCACACCCAGAACGAGCGCGGCATCCAACGCGCTCCGCGTCATCGGCCCGATATGGTCGAGCGATTCGGCCAGTGCAAAGGCGCCGGCGCGGCTCACCCGGCCCCAGGTCGGTTTCAAGCCGGTGAGGCCGTTCATGGTCGAGGGAAAGCGGATCGAGCCGCCAGTGTCGGATCCCAGCGAGGCGAAGCAAAGACCTGCAGCCGTCGCGGCCCCCGAGCCCGACGACGACGATCCCGTCCAGTAGGCGGCGTTCCACGGGTTGAGCGGCGCGGGAATATCGGGATGGTGGGCGCCATACGCGCCCTCGGTCATCTGCAGCTTGCCCAGGATTACCGCACCGGCGTTTCGAAGGCGTGCGACGACGGTAGCGTCCACGGTCGGAACATTGCCGCGATGGATCGGCATGCCGGCGGCCGTGGCGATCCCCGCAGTGTTGCAGAGATCTTTGACGGCAATCGGCACACCGTGCAGCGCGCCGCGGGACTTTCCGGCGGCGATCTCGGCGTCGAGCCGCGCCGCATCGGCCAGCGCGCGGTCGGCTGTCACGGTGGCGTAGGCTTTTAGCCCGGGGTCGAGCTTTTCGATGCGCGCCAGGATCGACCTGGTCGCATCGACCGAGGAAAGCTTGCGCGCCTTCAGGCGCCGCGCGACCTCGTCGAGCGACAGATAGTGCAGATCTTCCGGCATGCGCTTTTCCTCACAGAGTCCTGTCCATCACCTGGATATGCTCCCCGCGGTAGTCCTGCCGGTCGAGCGGTCGCCAGCCCAGACCGGCGTAGAGGTCGGGTGCGGTGGAGGTGAAAAGATAGAGCCGCGCGTAGCCGAGACGGCGGGCAGCGTCCTCGACGGTGCGTACCAGCGCCGAGGCGATGCCCTTCTTGCGATGTTCCGGCGGCACATAGACGCTGGCGAGCCAGGGATTGCGCGGATCGCCTTCGAGATCGTCGAAAATGAGCGAGGCGGTGCCGACGATGCCGCCATCGTCGCCGAGCGCCACGAACGCAATGGGCACACGATCGGTGTTCAACTTGCCGCGAATCCGGATCACGCGCTGCGCGAGCGTCTCGCCGGGATTGAGATGCCCCCACTCGGCGAAGCCCCAGGCCGCAACCTGCTCGGCGAGGTCGGGACGTTCCAAGAGCGGGACGATCGTCGCCGTCACATCGTGGCTCCGATCTTCCACGGCTCGAATTCGTCATCGCCGATCCCCAGCGCCTCGGATTTCGTCTTCCGTCCCGACGCGGTCGCCAGGATCAGCTCGAAGATACGCCGGCCGTTCTCCTGGATCGTCTCCTCGCCATCGACAATGGTGCCGCAGTTGATGTCCATGTCGTCGGTCATGCGCAGATAAAGAGAAGTATTGGTCGCGAGCTTGAGCGAGGGGGTGGGCTTGCAGCCGAACACGCTGCCGCGACCGGTCGTGAAACACAGCACGTTGGCGCCACCTGCCACCTGGCCGGTGGCCGACACCGGGTCGTATCCGGGCGAGTCCATGTAGACGAAGCCCTTGGCCGTGATCGGCTCGGCATATTTGTAGACATCGACCAGGTTGGTGGTGCCGCCCTTGGCCACCGCGCCCAGCGACTTCTCGAGGATGGTGGTGAGGCCGCCCGCCTTGTTGCGCCGCCGGTCCTCGCGCAGTGATCCTCCCACCACTTGATCCGCTCGACGATCTTCTCGCCCACTTCACGGCTGACGGCGCGGCGAGTCAGAAGATGCTCGGCGCCGTAGATCTCCGGCGTTTCCGACAACACGGCCGAGCCACCGTTTCGCACCAGAAGGTCAACCGCCGCCCCCAGTGCCGGGTTGGCCGAGATGCCGGAATAGCCATCCGAGCCGCCGCACTGAAGTGCCAGGATCAGTTCGCTGGCCGGGATCGCCTCGCGCTTCACGTTGTTGGCGTCGGGCAGCAACTCCTTCAGAAACGAGACGGCGCGCATCACCGTCTTGGAAACGCCGCCCTCGTCCTGGATCGCCATCGGGATCAGCTTGGGCCCTTCCTTCAAGCCCTCGGCATTCATCAAGCCCGAGATCTGGTTGGTCTCGCAGCCGAGGCCCAACACGACCACCGCGGCCATGTTGGGATGACGTGTGTAGCCGGCCAGCGTGCGGCGCAGCACGTCCATCTCGAGGCCGGACGCCGCCATGCCGCAGCCGCCGCCGTGGGTCAGCGGCACCACGCCGTCGATGTTGGAAAACTGGGCGAGCATCGGCTCGATGTGGCGGGCGATCATGCGGCTGGTGGCGGCCGAGCAGTTCACCGTGGTGACGATGCCGATGTAGTTGCGCGTGGCGGCGCGGCCATCGGCGCGGCGGTAACCCTGGAAGGTCGTCGGCGGCACGATGTAGTCGGTCGGGTGCGCGTCGGCGCAGAAGGCATAGTCGCGCTCGAAGTCGCCCATGACGCAGTTGTGCGTATGGATGTGTGCGCCTGGCGCCATGTCCTCGGTGGCGAAGCCGATGATCTGGTTGTACTTGCGCAGCGCCTCGCCCTTCTTCACCGCGCGGGTCAGAATCTTGTGGCCCGGCGGCACGCGCGTGGCCGCCGCGACGTCGCCCTCGACCTTGGTGCCGGGCAGGATATCCATGCGCGCCACGATGACGTTGTCGCCGGGATGCAGGCGGATGGTGAGCGGTGCGGTCATGGCGATCTCCTACGCCGCGCGCCTGGCGCGGATGGTGTCGATGGCGGCGAAAAGTTTCTGGCACTCGGCTTCGGTCAGAGAGCGCAGCGGGGCGCGCATGCGGCTCCAGGCCGCCGGATCGCCGCGGCGGTGTCCGACCAGCGCCTTGCAGGCGGCCGTGAAGGCGAACGGCACGAGCAGCTCGATCATTTCGGCGATACGCGGCTCTTCTATGCCGTTGAACGGCGCCTGCATCAGGTCGGGCGCGATGTTGGCCAGCCCGCAGATCGTGCCCGAAGCGCCGAGCTTCATCGCCTTGGCCAGCAAACGCTCGTCGCCGATCAGGATGTGCAGGTCGCTGTGCTGCTTCAGCAGCGCCTGGCTGTTGGCCCAATCGCCCGAGGAGTCCTTCACGCCCGTGACCTGCTGCGGAAAAGCCTTCTTGAGCCGATCGATCAGGGCCACCGACAGGCCGACCGAGGTCACCTGCGGGATGTGATAGAGGATGACGTTGCTGGCCTTGGGGCCGAGGCCCCGAAGCACGGCGGCAAACCAGTCGAACAGTCCCTCGTCGCCCGGGCTCTTGAAGTAGAAGGGCGGCGCCAGCAGGAAGCTTTGACAGCCCAGCATCAGCCCGGCGCGGCCCTGCGCGATCGCATCCTCGACCGAGGCGGCGGCGATGCCGACCACCAGCTGTGTGGCGGGATCGATGCCGGCGCCAACCAGCGCACCCAGCGCGCGCTGGCGTTCGTTGAGACCGAGCGAGGCCCCCTCGCCCGTGGTGCCGAACACGGTCAGGCTGTCGCAGCCGTCGGCCAGCGACTGGCGGCCATGCGCCACGAGGCGCGGCAGATCGATCGACCAGTCCTCACCAAAGGGCGTGGCGAGGGCGACGGAAAGTCCGAAACGATTTTTGCGCATCCCCCATGATAGCGACTCAAGTCCCGACCAGCAGCAAAATCACGCCGGCGACGCTCACCACGATGCCCAACAGGCCGATGGCATGGAGCTGCTCGCCGCGCAGGAAGAAGTAGCTGAGCACCACCGCGAACAGCGGGAACAGCGCCACCAGCGGCGCCACCAGCGCGATCGAGCCGAGGCCCAGCGCGGCATAGAGAAGAAAGGTCGCCGTGCCGTTGGCCAAGCCCACGGCCAGGAACCAGCGCACGCCCGCCGGATGGGCCGGGCCTTCGCGCCACGCCCGGCGGCCGACCAGGATCAGGATCACGACCGTCGACAGCGTATAGCCGATCGCCGCCGCCGCCAGCGGCTCGTGCCACAGCGCGAGGCCCGTCTTGATCGCGGGCTGGACCCCGCCGCGCACCAGCGCCGCCGCCAGCGGCAGGCCGAGAACCCAGACCGACCAGTGCCGCCCCCCGGCGCCGCCACGCAGGGCGAGCAGCGCCACGCCACCCACGACCATGGCGAGGCCCACCACCTGGCTGACGCCCAGCCGCTCGTCCAGGAACAGCACGGCGCCCAGCACCGCGAACACCGGCGTCACGTTGCCCACGGCGCCCGAGACCGCCGGCCCCAGCGCCTCGTTGGAGCGCACCGCCAGGATCGAGACCGCGACGGGGAAGATGCAGCCCACGGCGGCAAAGATCAGCGCGGCCTCGAGGCTGACGCCGGACCAATCGACGAACACCGCGGCCAGCGGCCAGGCCGCCGCCACCGAGCCGCAGATCGAATAGAGCGGCGCGCGCCAGGACGGCATGGTCCGCAAGCCGTACTGGGTCAGGATCAGGGCCAGGGCAAAGCACAACGCCGCCGCCAAAGCCAGGATGGCCGCGCCGCTCATCGTCTGCTAGAAGCGCCCGCTTCCGCGGCGGAGAGAAGAATGGACACGCTCACCTACTGGAACGGCACGTGGCACGAAGGCAACCCGGCGATCCTGGGCCCGCGCGACCACGCCATGTGGCGACGGCGGCCGCGCCTTCGAGGGCTGCGGCCCCGACCTCGACCTCCATGCGGAACGCGCCGTGCGTTCGGCCCGCTCGCTCGGCCTCAACCCGACCCAATCACCGGAAGAGATCCTGAAGCTGATGCACGAGAGCGTGCGCCGCTTCGGCCCCAAGGCGGAACTTTATGTGCGGCCGATGTTCTGGGCCGGCAAGGGCGGCGCGGGCCCGATCTCGGTCGATCCCGACTCCTGCCAGTTCCTGCTCTGCACCTACCTCTCGCCGATGCGCGCCGGCACGCCGCTGACCCTGGGCCTCTGCCGCACGATCAGAAGGCCGACGCCCGAGAGCGCGCCGACCGACGCCAAGGCAAGCTGCCTCTATCCCAACTCCTCCCGAGGCGTGGCCGAGATGACCAGGCGCGGCTTCACCAACGGCATCGTGCTCGACGCGCTGGGCAACGTCGCCGAAACGTGTAGCTCCAACGTGTTCCTGGCCCGGAACGGCGTCGTCGCCACGCCGGTGCCCAACGGCGCCTTCCTGGCCGGCATCACCCGCAACCGCACGGTAAAGCTGCTGCGCAACGCCGGCATCACCGTCGAGGAGCGCACGGTGAGCACCGCCGAACTCGACCAGGCCGACGAGATCTTCACCACCGGCAATGCCGGCAAGGTGCAGCCGGTCAGCCGCTACGAGGACCGCGACCTGCAGCCCGGCCCGATCGCGGCTCGCGCGCACGAGCTCTACATGGCGTTTGCGCGGACGCAGCGGATCATCTGACTTGTCATCCTGAGGCGCAGCCGAAGGATCCTTCGCTTCGCGCAGGATGACAGATGTTTTTCAGACATGAGTTGTCCAGAATGTGTCTGTCTGAAAATTCGGAAATCCCCGGCCCGCTTTGACGGGACGATTCTTTTCGACGCAGGCCGAATGGGCCGACCTGTCTGAAAAAGACGTGCCCGCTAGGCCGTGCGCTCGAGGCGCGACGACTGAATCAGGACCTCTTCCGGGTACCGAGGATGCCTTCGAGATCCTTGCGCGTGAGGTTCTGCTGTTCCATGCGGAACTTGATCGCCTCGATGGGGTCGGGCGGGTCCATCGGATGGTGCTCGCTCTCCCAGGCATCGATCAGGGTCGCCGGCACGTCGAGCCGGTTGCCCCTGGGCGTGCCCGACTTCGCGCCCCACAAGCGCTCGACCTCGGCCAGCGCCGCCTCGTAGTCCGCTCCGCTGCGGATCGGCTTCACGTCAGCCATGTTTCACCTTCCTCACGTCGATCCTGTCGTAGTCCTTGCGCGTGCCCAGCCATTTGATCCAGACAATGGCCTTCTCGAAGTCGACGGCCACGACCAGACGATAGTCGTTGCCCTTGATGTTGAAGACGACGCGGTCGGCGCTCACGATGCTCGTCGATGCATAGAGCCGCTTCACGTCGGCAGTGCTCGCCCAGCTTGCCTTGCGCACCTCGTCGAAACAGGCGTCCAGCGCCGCCTTGAGCGCCGGCTGGTCCTTGTGCCCATTTTGGGCGCAACGGACTTCGAGGCGATCGCGACCGTGAGCTCGTCACCAGTCGTTCAACTCTTCGAGGCCGCGGCCGTATCGACAGTGAACACGGCGATCTCCTTCACCATCTGATCGGCCATCTGGTCCCACGAATCGGGATCCTCGGCCAGCCAGTCCTCCATCCCGCGGTCGAGGGCCTCCTGCTCGGCCGCGACGAGTTCCATGGGCAGCGGCAGACCGCGCAGCCGATACTCGGCTTCCAGATCGAACATGCGCACGAGATCGTCGTCGTCGCCGATGTCGGCGGCGAAATCGCGAAAGGCCGCAATCCAGCGCGCCTGCAGGTCGTCCGGCGCGAGCCCCGCACAGGGCCGGCCGCGGCGCAGATAGTCCCTCGTCTGTTCGAGCTTCTCGTTCTCGAGAAAAGCCCGGGTGGCGTCATCGAAAGCCGTCATGTCTGCCCCTCTTGTCATTGGTCGCTCCTTGATGTTGTTGTCATATTTGACAATGCTTCCCCGATGCCCCGGCGGTCGCCGCGAAGGGCGGCAGGGTGGGAAATGCCGAGGTGAAAAGAAAACTCGAACTGGTCCACGGCAGCGGAAACGTCTTTCGCGATCTTGGCCGTCCCAATGCCGACGTCGAACAGATCAAGGCCATCCTCGCGGCTCAGATCATCATTGCTCTGGAGGCGCGCAAACTCACCGTTCGCGCCGCCAAGGAACTGACGGGAATCGCCGCTGCCGACTTTTCACGAATTCGCCGAATGAAGCTCGATCGGTTCACGATCGATCGTTTGGTGGCTATCCTCAACAAGCTCGATCGTCGCGTAAGTGTGAGTGTACGGCGAGGCTAGCGGTTGTAACCGAACACAAGCCCATGAGCGGGCCGGAAGACCATGAGGTGCTCAAAGATCGTGAAACATGTCGTAGTCGTCGTCCTCGTCGAGGATATGCACCCGCGGCGGGTCGTTCCGCCGGTAATCCATCTCCGCCCGCATCGGCCACGCGAAGGTGAGCGCCAGCGCGTCGCCGATGTCGGGTGACAGCAGCCCGCGCTTCTTCATGTCTTCCTTGCGTTCGAGCTGGATGGCGTTGCGCGCGTCGTAGCCGTATTCGACGCCCGTGAGGTCCTGGGCCAGCTCGGGATCGTCGGGCAGTGCGCCCTGCTCCAGCCAGCCCTTGGCCATGCCCCACATCTCGGCGCGCTTGTTGGCGTAGAGTGGCGCCTGGCCCTCCGGCGTCCAGCCGCCGGGCCGACTCGCGAAGTTGATGCCGTAGACGCCGGGCACGCCGAGCTGGCGCAGGCGGTCGACGACACCGGCGCCGATGCCGCCCTCGTCGATGAACACGCCGCGCGCCTGCACTTCGGCCGCGCGTTCGCAGACGCGGCCGGCGAGCTGCATCAGGTCCAGCCCCTTCAGCTTCTCGATCGGCCAGCTCCGGCCGTCGCGGCCCCGGCGGATGAAGATCACGCTGCGGTCGTCGCCGAAGCGCGCCACATCGACGCCCATGACGACGGGATCGTATGCCGTGGGCGGCACCTCGCGGCTCATGGCCTCGCGCACGCGCTCGCCGTCGATGAACTGCAGCGCGCCCGCCGTGGGGAAAGCGCCGCGGACGCGGACCTTCACGAAGTCGGAGTCCTCGCCGTAGTCGCGCACCCATTCGGCGATCTGCGCCTTGTTGGTGAAGGAGACGGCGCGGGCATCGACATGGGCGGTGCGCCAGCGTTCCTTGAACTTGCCGAAACACTCGTGGAAGCGCCCGCCGTTGCGCGTCGGGTTGCCGAAAGCGAGCCACACGATCTCGGTGCCGGCGTCGGTGAGCGCGCCTTCGGCGGTTTCCCAGATCGTGTCGGCGATGGCCGAGGCTTCGTCGAACACCAGGAGCAGCCGGCCGCCCTGGTTGTGCAGGCCGGCGAAGGCTTCGGCGTTGTGCGCCGACCACGGCACCAGATCGACGCGCCATCCCGCCGCCTTGCCTTCCTCGGCGGCGGCGATCGCGGTGGCGTTGTAGGCCAGCCAGTCGCGGCAGATCGAAAGACCGTGCCACTTGCTGAGTTCGGCCCAGGTCTTGGTGCGGAGCTGGGTTTCGGTGTTGGCCGTCACCACGCCTCTGGTACCCGGCTGCGTCGCCAGCGCCCACAGCACCAGCCACGCCACCAGCGCCGACTTGCCGACGCCGTGGCCCGAGGCGACGGCGATGCGGACGGGCGAGCGGCCAAGCGCAAGATCGTCGCGGAGATTGGCCAGCAGCTCGGCCTGCCACGGCTCGGGGCCGTCGTGGTCCGCGAGTGGCCCCGGCCGGCCCCAGGGGAAGGCCCAGAGCACGAAGGCAAGCGGGTTCTTGCGATAGAGGCGCGCGAGCGCGATGGCACGCGCCTCGGCTTCGGCGTGGGAGTTGGTTTGATCGAACATGTGTTGGCTCCTCTTGCGGACCGTGGGCCTCCAGGCCCGCCTCATGAGTCATGAGCGGGCCTGGAGGCCCGCGGTCCGGGAGATTATGAGTTGCGAGTCTTCGCGGCGGCGCGCAGTTCGGCTTCGTACCTGGCGACGCGCTCGTCGGCCTCGTCGAGGCGGCGCGCGAGATCGACCGGCGCCCCGCCGACCGGCTGGGGGCGCTTGTTGCCGTAGGTCTCCGGCTCGTGCGAGCGGAGCAGCGCCCACAGGAGGCGGTTGTCGTAGTGCTTCACTTCGCCGACCTGGAGACCGGCGTGAAACACCGGTTTCTCGACCCCATCGAGGGCGCGACGAAAGACCTCGTCGCGCACCTTCGCGACGCCGAGGCCGAGCGCCTCGGCCCATCGCTTGGCGAACGCCGGATTGGCCGCGCGATGAAGATAGAGAGTCGAGCGATTGAGGCCGGTGCGCTCGGCGGCCAGGCTCACCGAGCCAGATGTGGCGAGGATGCGAAAAAAGTCGGCGGCCTGCCGTGGCGCGATGAGCGCACGCGGCCGACCGCGCACAGGAGCGCGGGTTCTGGTCATGGGATTTCCCGGGTTTCGGTCAAAAAAAGCCCGCTCGGGAGGCCTCTTGATTGCAAAAGGCGGAGCGGGTCGGCGGCGCTCCTAGGGAACGCCCACCATAGGTGTTTTCTTAGCTTAATCTTGCTGAACTTGCAACTCTACCTGAAAGAAAAATGAACGGCGGCCAAATGCCTGACAAATGCCGGCAACGTGCCAGCAAAGTGCTGGCATGACGGGGCGTCACGCCACCAGCCGTGGGTCTCGACGCCCAAGGGAAAGGCATTCTGCGGTGCAGCCGCGCACATTCCTTTTGCCGGACCGGGGTGCTAACCAATCTCCGCAACCCCGAGCAACCGTCTCTCCCGGGAGGAAGCCATGGCAGCTCCATTCGACCTCGTGGTCCGCGGCGGCACCGTGATCGACGGCACCGGGGCCGAGCCGCGCGAGGCCGACGTCGCGGTGAAGGACGGGCGTATTGCCGCCGTCGGCAAAGTCGCCGGCGCCTGCCGCGAGGAGATCGACGCCAAGGGTCTCGCCGTGACGCCGGGCTTCGTCGACATCCACACGCACTACGACGGCCAGGCGACCTGGGACGATCGCTTCACGCCCTCCTCCGGCCATGGCGTGACGACGGTGCTGATGGGCAACTGCGGCGTCGGCTTCGCGCCCTGCCGGCCCGAGGACCGCGACACGCTGATCAAGGTCATGGAAGGCGTGGAAGACATTCCCGAGATCGTGATGCGCGAAGGCGTGCCATGGAACTGGCAGAGCTTCCCCGAATATCTCGATGCGCTGGCCCTCCGGCGCTGCGACATCGACTTCGCCACCCAGGTGCCGCACGCGCCGCTCCGAGTCTTCGTCATGGGCCAGCGCGGCGTCGACCGGGAGCCCGCGACGGCCGCCGACATGGCGGCGATGAGCGCGCTGGTCGAGGAGGGCGTGAACGCCGGCGCCTTGGGCTTCTCGACCTCGCGTTCGCTGTTCCATCGCGCCTCGGACGGCGCGCTCACGCCCACCATCACCGCGGCCGAGGAAGAACTGACGGCGATCGCGCGCGGCCTCGGCCGTGCGGGCAAGGGCGTGATGCAGCTGCTCGACGACTTTGCCGATACGACGACGGAGGGTTCCACGGAGTTCGCCATGCTGCGCCGTCTTGTCGAGGCCTCGGGCCGGCCGCTCTCCTTCACCCTGCTCGACATCTCGATCTATCCCGACCGCTGGCGGACGCTGCTGCGCGAGATCGATCGCGCCAACCGCGACGGCCTGCCGATCCGCGGCCAGGTGGCGGCGCGGCCGGTGGCGCTGCTCTACGGGCTGGAACTGTCGTTTCACCCCTTCTCGACCTGCCCCGCCTATCGCGAGGTCGAGGGGCTGCCGCTGGCCGGGAAGCTCGCGCGGCTGCGGGAGCCTGCGACGAAGGCGCGGCTGCTCGCCGAGCAGCCGGTCTATCGCAACCCGCAGATGCTGGCCTTCATGAGGAGCGTCGCCAACATGTTCGTGCTGGGCGATCCGCCGAACTACACGCCGCCCGCCGCGGAGCGGCTGGACGCGCGGGCGGCGGCGCTCGGTATCCCGCCGCTCGAACTCGCCTACGACCTGTTGGTCCAGGGCGACGGCCGCACCATCCTGTTCCATCCCGGCGCCAACTACACCGACTGCTCCGACGCCAACATGGAAGCCATGCTGCGCGATCCCCACACGGTGATCGCGCTGGGCGACGGCGGCGCGCACTACGGGCTGATCTGCGACGCGAGCTACACGACGCATGCACTCACCTACTGGATGCGCGACCGCCCGGGCGAGCGCTGGCCGCTGCCGTGGGCGGTGCAGCAGCTCACCGATACGCCGGCGCGCGCGGTGGGCTTGCGCGACCGCGGCCGGCTGGAGCCGGGCTACAAGGCCGACATCAACGTGATCGATCTCGACCGGCTGAAAGTGTCGGCGCCGCATCCGGTGCACAATCTGCCGGGCGGCGGGCGGCGGCTGGAACAGAAGGCCGAGGGCTATCGCGCCACGGTCGTGGGCGGCGAGGTGACCTATCGCGACGGCGCGTTCACCGGCGCCCTGCCGGGGCGCTTGGTGCGCGGGGCGCGGTGACGCTCCCTTGTCATCCTGAGGCGTAGCCGAAGGATCCTTCGGCTACGCCTCAGGATGACAGTGCCCGGTTTCCGGACCTGATCGGCAATTGTCGTTTGCCCGAGGCGCATCGCCGCTGCAGGCTCGACCCATGTCCCTGATGATCAACATCGATGTGCCGGATCTCGATGCAGCGATCCGCTTCCATACCGAGGCGTTCGACTTCAGGCGGCTACGACGCACTGCTGGATGAAAGTTGAAGAAGGAGAAAGACATGTCCTCATCGGCGGATGTCGAGCGAGAAGCACTGGCGGTCGTCGACCGCTATCTCGTGGCGCTGAATGCCCGGGATACCGAAGCGATACGAGACGCCTTCAACTTTCCGCACGCCCGCATCGGCGCCAAGGGCACGCTCGTCCGCTACGAGAATGCGACGGACTATCGCTTCGAGAACTTCTTCGGCACCGTCTCGTCGGACGGCTGGGACCACACGAAGTGGGACCGCACGCAAGTCGTCTTTGCCACGCAGGGCAAAGCACATGTCGCCGTCGACTTCACCCGCTACCGCAAGGACGGGTCGGTCATCGGCAAATACTTCTCGCTCTATGTCGTCACCTGCAAGGAGGACCACTGGGGCATCCAGTTCGGTTCCGGCAACGGCGGCTGACCGCCCCCGTGGGTTACCGCAGCTCAAACCCCTCGTACCCGTTGGCCGCGATCTCCTCGCACTTCTGGCGGTACTTGGGCGCGCCGCCGGCATAGGCCATGAAGGTGCGTTTCAGCCTGCCGGGGACGTTCTTGTTGACGCCGGTCATCCAGGAATCGACCTTGGTCAGCAGCAGGCGCGAGGCCGTGTCGTGGACATGCGCCGTCCAGGTCTCCTCGGCGTCCTGCGTCGCCTCGATGCGGCTCAGCCCCTTGTCGCGCATGTAGCCTAAAAGATCGCTCACGAACTCGACGTTCTGCTCGATGCAGCGCGGCAGGTTGCAGAAGGTCGCCGCATTGTGCGGACCCACCAGGGTCAGCATGTTGGGGAAGCCCGCGACGTTGAGGCCGAGATAGGTGTGCGGCCCGTCGGCCCATTTGTCGCGGAGTTTCTCGCCACCGCGGCCCTGGAAATCGATGCGATCGAAGGCGCCGGTAATGGCGTCGAAGCCGGTGGCGTAGATGATCATGTCGAAGTCGTAGTCGGCGTCGGACGTGCGCAGCCCCTTCTCCGTAATGCGCTCGATCGGCGTCTCGCGCAGGTCGACCAGCTTCACGTTGGGCTGGTTGTAGACTTCGAAGTAGCCGCTCTCGAGCGGCACGCGGCGGGTGCCGTAGCCGTGGGTTGTCGGGATCAACTTGTCGGCGATCTTCTGGTCGTTCAGGCGGGCGCGGATCTTTTTGGTGACGAACGCGGTCATGGCGTCGTTGGCGGCCTGGTCCATCAGTACATCGCGGAAGTTGCCCTGCCAGAAGGCGAAGCCCGGCAGGGCGTAGAGCTTCTCGAAAAAGGCGTCGCGCTCCTCGGGCGTCACGTCGGTCGAATGGCGCGGATCGGCGGCATGGACGAAGCAGCCCCAGTTCTCGCGGCACTGGGCGAAGATCGCGTCGTAGCGCGCGCGGATGTCGGCCATGGTCTCGGGCTCGATCCGGCTGTTGCGCAGCGGCGTGCACCAGTTGGGCGTGCGCTGGAAGACGGTGAGATGGCCCACGGTCTTGGCGATCTCGGTGATGGCCTGCACGCCCGAGGCGCCGGTGCCGATGACGGCGACGCGCTTGTTCGCAAACGTGACGGGATGGTGCGGCCACAGGCCGGTGTGCCAGGACTCGCCCTTGAAGTCGGCGATGCCCGGGATCGTCGGCATGGTGGGCGACGACAGCGGGCCGATGGCGGTGATCAGGAAGCGGCTGCGGGCGCGGCCTCCGTCCTCGAAGGTGACTTCCCATTCGTTCGCCGCCTCGTCCCAATGGGCAGCTTTGACGCGGGCGTTAAAGGTGATGTCCCGGCGCAGGTCGAACTTGTCGGCCAGGAACTCGCAGTAGCGCAGGTTCTCGGGCTGGCCCGAGAAATGCTCCTTCCAGTCCCATTCCTTCAGCACCTCGGGCGAAAAGGAGAATCCGTAGGTCCAGCTCTCCGAATCGAAGCGCGCGCCGGGATAGCGGTTCCAGTACCAGGTGCCGCCGACGCCGCCGCCCGCCTCGTAGACCCTCGCCTTGAAGCCCATCTGGCGCAGCTTCAGGAGCTGGTACATGCCCGAGAGGCCGGCGCCGACGACGATGGCGTCCCAGCGTTCGGGCGCGCGAGCGGCTTCGGCGGACACGGTCATGGTTCCCTCCCGGGCGGATGTTGCGACTATAGTGAGGGCGATTATAGCGCGGGCCCGCCTGACACAATTCGACAAAGAAGCGCTGGCAGGACGGTCCATGCCACACAGCAGAACGGAGAGTCCCTCATGATCCGGTTCCGTCGCCTCCTCGTGATTGTCCTGGGCCTGGCCTGCCTCGCCGTCTCGCCCGCCGCGGCACAGGGCCAGAAGGCGTCGGGGGCCGACCACCCGCTGGTCGGCCGCTACGAGGGCGCCACCACCACCTTCCACCAGACCAAGGCTTACGAGGAGTTGCGCCTGCCGGCCCGGCCGCTGGAGCGGGCCGACAAGGACCGGCCGGCGGCCTGGACGGTGGATCTCGCCGGCAAGCTGACCTCGATCCGCTACGAGGGCCCGCCGGGCCGCTCGATCCTGGAGGTGATGCGCAACTACGAGGCGGCGCTCAAAGCCAAGGGCTTCGAGATAAAAATGTTCTGCCGCGGCGAGGCGGAGTGCTCGCCAGGCCGGCTGATCACGACCTTCTGGGAGGCGGCGCGCGGCGGCATCGGCGTGCCCACGACCTGGGACAGCACGGTCTACCTGCTGGCCGAGCGCGACGACGGCGGCCAGCGCATCACGGTGGGGGCGCTCGGCGTCGAGACCAAAGCCAGCGCCAACCGGCAGCTCACGCCGCACGTGGCGCTGACCGTCGTCGACGGCCGGAAGATGGAGACCGACAAGATTCGGGTGATCGACGCGGGCGAGCTGGAGAAGGCGCTCGACCGCGATGGCCGGATCGCGATCTACGGCATCACCTTCGATTTCGACAAGGCCGAGATCAGGCCGGACTCGACGCCGCAGATCGATCAGCTGGCAGCGCTGCTGAAGAAAAGCCCGCGCCTCGACGTGCTGATCGTCGGCCACACCGACGGCCAGGGCGGCTTCGACTACAACCTGTCGCTGTCGCAACGGCGGGCGCAGGCGGTGGTGGACACGCTCGTGTCGGCGCACGGCATCGAACGCCGGCGGCTGACGCCGGCCGGCGCCGGCATGGCAGCGCCAGTCGCCACCAACCGCACCGAGGAGGGCCGCGCGAGGAACCGCCGCGTCGAGATCGTCGAGCGCGTCGGCACACGCTGACTGCCCGGCAGGTCGTCCGATGTACCGGTGGTGGTCGTCAGCTCCGCCGCCGCCCGTCGCCATACATGTTGGCCAGCCGCGCGATCAGGAACGCCACGTACATGACGCCCAGCACCTGTTCGAGCACGATCAGGGCGCGCGCCAGCGGCGATGCCGGCGTGATCTCGCCGAAGCCGGTCGAGGTCAGTACGGTGAAGGAAAAATACATCAGGTCCGACCAGTTGAGGCGGCCTTCGGGCCCGTTGCCGTGGGTGGCGTTGAAGGCATGCGGTTCGAAGACCTGCAGCAGGCCGAAGACGCTGGCGAAGGAGAGCGCGATCAGGATGTAGGCGGCGACCGCACCGAACACCTTGTCGGTGGTGATGGGGCGCCGGTCGAGCACGTAGCGCAGCAGGGCCACCGTGACGGTGCTGATGAAGGCGGCGGTGGCGGCGAGCGCCAGCGGCCTGATCCAGTTCGCCCCCAGGCGGTCTGCCACCAGCGCGTCGATCGTGATGAAGGCGAAGGCACCCAAGGCCCAGACGAACGGCCGCCGCGCCCGCAACGCCCACACGGCCAGTACGAGGATGATGAACAGGCTGGCGGCCAGGGCCGTGGCGCCGACCACCGAGGCCGAGATCAGCGGGTTGGCCAGGATGAAGAAGCAGAGCATGGCCACCAGCGCGCTGCAGCGATTGCGCCGCACGTAGGCCACGCGGCGAAGCAGCCGTCCACGGATCATGCCGGCGCTCTCACGTCCATTCGGCCAGTTCCACGACGATGCCCTCGGGCCCCTCGAGGAACACCAGCTTGCGGTCGTGGAAGACCATCGGCTGGTTGCGCAGCTTCACGCCGGCCGCCGTCACCTTCGCGATCATCGCGTCGA